>Ga0213872_10000004_pt1 | contig 306230 bp, 248 predicted proteins | sample VelepicomBERX_R2_FD_160071 | JGI IMG/M metagenome (GOLD analysis project Ga0213872, IMG submission 160071) | Rhizosphere microbial communities from Vellozia epidendroides in rupestrian grasslands, the National Park of Serra do Cipo, Brazil - RX_R2 | ecosystem: Host-associated > Plants > Roots...
TTTCTTGTTCTTCAACTTCTATTCGCAACACCTTGCATTCGCCTCACTGCCGCAAAGCCCTTCAAAAGAAGCTTCGTTCTGCAGCGAGCCTGCGACTATAGCATGACTTTCACAAGCCAGCGAGAAACCTGAGAACTTTCATGGCACTACATCAAGCCTCCCACTGAGGCGTGCTGCGCAGCACTTCATCCAAGGTGGTCTGCCCTTCCGCCACCTTCATCAAGCCGGCGAGGCGCAAGGGACGCAGCCCTTCTTGCATCGCCGAGCGCCGCAAGGCTTTGGTGTTCAGCACCGGATGGATGTGTTCCTTGGCAGGTTCAGACAGCATCAACAACTCATAGAGCCCTGCACGCCCCCTGTAGCCGGTATTGCGGCAATCGAGACAGCCCACTGGTTTGTAGGCGTGGACCCTACCGCTCATGCGCCAGTGCTTGGCAACCTCAGCCAGACTGTCTCGCGTCACACCAGGATCAGGCTGCTTGCAGCGATCACACAAGGTGCGAACCAGGCGCTGCGCCAGCACGCCAATGACCGTGGCATTCAGCAAATATGCCGGCACGCCCAGGTCCAGCAAGCGCGTGACTGCCGAAACGGCGTCGTTGGTGTGCAGGGTGCTGAAAACCAGGTGCCCAGTCAAGGCCGCTTGTATGGCCATTTCGGCCGTTTCCAAATCACGGATTTCGCCGACCATGATGATGTCGGGATCCTGCCGCATCAAGGCACGCAGCCCCTCCGCAAAACCAAAATCGAGTTGCGCCTGGACCTGGGTCTGATTGAACGACGGCTCAATCATTTCGATCGGATCCTCGATCGTGCAGACGTTCACCTCGTCCGTTGCCAGGCGTTTGAGCGTCGAATACAGGGTGGTGGTCTTGCCGCTGCCCGTGGGACCGGTTACGAGGATGATGCCGTGGGCCTGGCCCACCAGTTTGCTCCATCGCTCGGCGTCGTGGCTGCCAAACCCGAGTTGACTCAAGTCTTTCACGGCCGCGTCGGGGTCGAAGATGCGCATCACCATCTTTTCGCCAAAGGCCGTGGGTAGCGTGGAAAGCCGCATTTCAACTTCGTCGCCGGCAGGGTTGCGCGTCTTGATGCGCCCGTCCAGCGGCCGCCGCTTCTCCACCACGTCCATGCGGCCCAGGAGCTTGATGCGCGAGATCATGGCGCCCATCACCGTGGACGGCAATTGATAGACGGTGTGGAGCACGCCGTCGATCCGGAAGCGGATCACGCTCATGTCGCGGCGCGGTTCCAGATGGATATCGCTCGCGCGCTGATCAAAGGCGTATTGCCACAGCCAGTCCACCACCTGGACCACGCCTTGGTCGTTGGCATCCAACTGCTTGCTGCTTCGACCCAGTTCGACCAATTGCTCGAAACTCGCCGTCTGCGACGACTCCCCCGTCTTGACGGCGGCCCGGACCGAACGGGCCAGGGTAAAGAATTCGGTGGTGTAACGCGCAATATCAAGCGGACTTGCCACCACCAGCTTGATCTTCTTGCGCGTATGCGATTCGATCTGGGACACCCACCCCACATCCAGCGGTTCGGCCGTCGCGATGGTCAGGTCCATCATGCCGACCTGCAAGGGCAGGCATCGGCGCGCCTCGGCATAACTGCTGGACATGACCTCGGACAAGCGCCCCACGTCCACCTTCAGGGGATCGATACGCATATAAGGCAGCTTGACCCGCCCGGCCAACCATTCGGTCAAGGCCTCCACGTCCATTACCTTGCCACTCTTTTGCCCTTGCAGCCCGGCATGGGCCAGGCGAACCAGGGGGTGCAAGGCGCTGTCCCCCGCGCCGAAACGCTGCGACGTCTTTTGGGCCTGTTCCGGATCGATCAGGCCGTCTTCCTGCAGCCACTCCAGCATCAAGCGCCAGTCCAGGCGAGCCGGCACGGTCGACGGCTGCGCCTCCGAAGAAATCTGCTTCGCCGCTGTCATGTTCCGCTGCACCCCTACAACTGGTCCAAAACCTGGGCCGGCAGGGGCCGAACCAGACGCAACCATTTCCGCGCCGGCAAATCCACCAGCGCTTCAATGTGCGCGGCACGCTGCTCCAGCACATCCCGTTCGGGGACTTGTACGCCGCGCGCCGCAACCACAATCGTATTGCCTTCCTTGGTCGGCGCCAGGCTCCAGACCTGATCGCCGCCGAAAACCCTTGCAATGCGTGCCGCGCTGCGCGCAAAACTGGCATCCCGGCCGAACAGATTGACCGTCATCAACCCACCGTCGACCAGCACGCCGCGGCAAGCCGCATAGAAAGCCTCATCGTCCAGCACCGGCGAGGCCGCGTCGTGGTCATACAGGTCGACGTTCAAGACCTGGACCGTTTGCAGATGCGCCGGATCCATCACCCAGCGCTGCGCATCGTCGTTAAGAACCGTCAGGCGGACATCGTCCTCGGGCAGGTGAAACCACGCCCTGCACGCCGAAATGACAGTAGGATTGATTTCCACCGCCGTGGTCTGCATGCGCAGGACCTTATGGCAAAAGCGCGTCAAAGCTGCCGCGCCCAGGCCCAACTGAACCGCCCGGCCTTCGCGCAGCTCGGCGCTCTCGCGCCACAGCATCCAGGCCATCATGCGCTGCACATACTCAAGCTCCAACTGCTGGGGCTTGCGGATGCGCATCGCGCCTTGCACCCAGATGCTGTCGAGGTGAAGGTAGCGAACGCCGTCGAACTCCGACAGCGTGGCCGGAGTCCAACCCACCTTCCCGCCTGGCTTACCGGCTCCAGCCGCTCCAGCCGATTTCTTTTGTTTGCTGCTCATCCACTGATCCATGTTTCGCGGTCACCTCAGGCCAAGCCTGACACTTGCGTTCAAACGACCATGCCACAGGTGCCGGCTGGCGAAGAGCCCAGGCAAATGGGTCCATCATGCCGGTCCATATTGGAATCCACAAACGCCGTTCAAGCGCGAAGTCGAACGGCTCGCATCGCTGCGGCGAAGGTCAAGCGCAAGGGTCAAGCGCGCAACACTGTACAGCAGCAGCGCACGCGCTCACACGAATGGGCCGATGCCACCGCCCATGCCGGAAGCAGCAAGCTGCGGCGGCATGGCGCCGCCGAAGGTATAGAAGTGCATGTCTGAAGCAGCAAGCTGCATCGCGACATGCAGATCCGCATAGAACTGCTTTCGATAGTGGTTGACCAAGTCGATGCCGCAATGGATTTCGCGCATCAGGTCCGCATTGCCTTCATACTTCTCAAGGGCCCGCAACAGCAGCGGAAAATGGTATTTGGCGTCGTGGATGATGTGGTCATCCATGTACTTCCTGGCCCGTATTTTTTCCTGCTGAACCTGGGGCGTATCTGCTTCGCCAAGGTTGAAGATTTCCGGAAAAAGATGGTCTCGCGACCACGACGCCGCACGGTATTCAAGCGGGATGATGTTTTCGAGCGAAAGCAGCGCACCCGAAATGCTGAACAGCGTCCCCTCCCGCTCCAGGGCCAGAAAGGCCTCGACATGGCGTTGGGTTCCCGGCAGCAGGGGAAACTCCGGCACGTCGGCTTCGAGGCCGAGTGCCCTCAGGTAGTCGATCTTCCAGTTCAGATGGCTGAGAGCGTGGTCATACTGGCCGTCGGGGCCAATACCCTGCTCGTCATTGAGATTCGATTGCAGCACACCTGCAAGCTCAACATCGCCGAATTCAAACGCGAGGCCCTGCCCTTTCTTCAACAGGCGGATGAAATTGGTTGCGACATAAGCGCGCTGCGCCGCATAAAGCTTGTATTGCGCGCGGTCGTAGCTCTTGCGCTGCAGCGCCAGGACAACCGGATTTTCCCGCACGACCTCCTTGCAGCCCGAGATCACATAGTCCTTCAAGGCCGACCTCGGCGCGAGCATGCCGATGGAGGCACACATTCCAATGGATTCATTCATGAGCATCGTCCAATTGCCATCAATTCATCGTGCCGCCGACCCGATTGGCCTTTCCCAGCGTGAAGATCTCGAACATGCGCGTCAGCGTGTCGGCCTGGCTGCGCAGCGCAGCAGTCGCCGCCGCAGCCTCCTCCACCAACGCGACGTTCTGCTGCGTGGCTTCGTCCATGCCGTTGATGACATGGCTGACCTGATCAATGCCCTTGGCCTGCTCCGTGCTGGCCGCCGTGATCTCCGACATCAGGACCGTCACCCGCTTGATGCCTTCGACGATGCCGTGCATCGACGCACCCGCCCGATCGACCAATTGCGTTCCAGCCTCGACCTGGTTGACCGAGTTGTCGATCAAGACCTTGATTTCCTTGGCCGCCGACGCGGACCGCTGCGCCAATGCGCGCACCTCTGACGCCACCACCGCAAATCCCCGGCCGTGCTCGCCAGCGCGAGCAGCTTCGACCGCAGCGTTCAGGGCCAGGATATTGGTCTGGAACGAGATGCCATCGATCACGCCGATGATGTCGACGATCCGTCGCGACGATTGATGGATCGAACCCATGGTGTCGACGACCTGGGCGACCGTCCCGCCCCCTTGCTCGGCCAGCCCAGACGCCTGCTGCACCAGCTCGTTGGCCAGTTGCGCGTTGGATGCATTCAGCTTCACGACGCCGGTCAAGCGCTCCATGGACTGCGCCGTTTCCTCCAGCGCCGCCGCCTGCGATTCGGTCCGCGACGACAGATTCTGGTTGCCTGAAGCGATCTCGCTGGACGCCAAGGCAATCGCCGAGGCGCCGTCCCGGACTTCGCCGACGATGCCGACCAGGCTCGCGGACATGTGATTCAGCGCCGCCAGCAACCGGGCCACCTCGTCGTTCGATTCGGGCACGACGATGTCGCAGGCCAGATCGCCCTTGGAAACCCGCGCCGCAATATCGACAGCCTGGTTCAAGGACCTGGAGATGCCCCTCAGCACCGCAATGCCGATGGCGATCAGGCCGGCGGTGATCACGAGAGCCCCCAAGCCGAGGCGGTAGAAGCGATGCCAGAAAATCTCGTCGACGGAATCGACGTAGACACCCGAGGCGACGATCCAGCCCCAGGGGGTAAACACCTTCGAGTACGACACCTTGGGGTACGGCTTGTCGTCGCCCGGCTTGCGCCACAGGTAGGGCAGAGTGGCCGAGCCACCCTGCTTGACCATCTCCGCGATTTCCGAGAACAGATGCGTGCCGTTCACGTCGGTCTTGTTGCGCAGATCCGTTCCTTCCATTTCCGGATTGATCGGCTGCATCAGCATCTTCAAGTCAGTGCCGAAAATGAAGAAGTAGTTGGTCTTGTCAAACCGCATGTATCTGATCGTCTCAAGCGCACGGTGCTTGGCCTCTTCCTCCGACAACTCTCCCTTGCTTGCCAGCGCCTGATAGCGGGCAATCACCGTGTGCGCCGCCTCGACCTCTTGCCGGATCGCATCCTGCTTCTCGTTCATGATCAACCCTCTTTCCGACACCAGAAACAGGGATGCAAGAACCACAATGCTCAGTGTCGACACGACAACCATGAGCCAAATCTTTGCCGAAATAGACAACGAAAAAATTTTGTAATAGCTACTTCTCATGGCATTGAGGAATTCAGTTGAAATGGATTGAGCCGAACCATAGGCAGAAATCTGCCGATGAGCGTACTTTTGCGCGACGGGCAAGCACAATCCCCATTAGGGGTGCTTGCATTGTCCAGCTCTCATCGCAAACGACCATCAAGCCGGCCTGGCCGACCCGGCCAAATCAATCTACTGAAATTTGTGAAATAAATATGACGCCAGCCTGGGCCGTATCGCAGCTCGACAGCCGGGCGAGCAGTCGAATGATGACCAACGCCGGCACATATATTCGGAATTCACGACGCGGCCATATCGAAAACCCGAAATGACCCTGGTTTACGGAATGGCTGAATGGGCCAAACTGCCCATCGGCTGACTGGGCTCGAGCTACAAATACACTTTAAGCGCCCGCCAGGCTTGAAGCTTCTGCTCGTACGGCAGCGTGTAGGCTGGACTCGATGAAGGAAGCTGCAGGATTTTCAAACCCTCGACCTGGGCGCCAAGTTGTTTCAACCCGTGTCTTGCCGCCGTGCCACCGTTGAAGGCAATGGCCCGCAAATTCGGCAATGACTGGATCAGGCCGACGATGTCGTTACCTGTGTGGTTCCGTATCCGGCTGTCAAGACTCCCATCTCGACTTGCGCTGGCCACCACGTCCCACAATCCGATCCGGTGCTGCATCAAGGCCTCAAGTCGGGCGGCATAACTTAATACCACCAGATTCACGTCGACAACATCACCCACAAGAGCCCAGAATCGATTGTTCCGGTTCGCGTAATACTGTGACTGCGCCAGCGATTGTTCCCCCGGCAAACTGCCAAGCACGAGCACCTGCACATTCTCGTCGACCACGGGGGGAAAACTGTATTTCAGCGTCATGACACCGGCAGCGTCCGCTCACGCCAAGGCCATGCGCGGCAAAGCTGCCAGCACGTTCAAGCTCGTTTGTCGCGCCGTCTGCTGCAGCGACCAGGCGCGTGCGTCGGCCAGGGATTGTGCAATCCGCGGCAATTCGGCCGGCTCATTGCGCGAAGAAAACCCTTGCGCACGCTGCTCTGCCGTTCGATACAGCCATTGCGGAGGAATATCCGGTGCGTCAGTCTCCAGCACCAAGGCCGTTTCGGGCAGTTCCTCGGCCAGGCGCCGTATCTGCAAAGCCCGCTCGAAGGTCAGCGCGCCGCCGAATCCGAGCTTGAATCCCAGCGCCACGAAGCGGTCCGCCTGCTGGCGGCTACCGTTGAAGGCATGGGCGATGCCGCCTTGTACCGGCAATCGATTCAGGCCGGCCAGCAAGGCATCGGCACTACGCCGCACATGCAGGATCACCGGCAAATCAAACTGCCGCGCCAGCTTCAGTTGCTCCCGGTATACATGCTCCTGCAGCGCCACATCCAGACCGGGCACAAAGAAATCGAGGCCGATCTCGCCGATCGCCACCAGGCGTGGATCGGCCGCATGCTGGCTCAGATGCTGAGCCAGGACGGCCAATGCATCGTCATCGGCCTGCATCACATACAAGGGATGAATGCCCAGCGCATAAAACAGGCCGTGCCGGTGCGCCAGCTCGCGCACAGTATCGAAATTGCCCGGCGCGACCGCGGGCAGCACGATCTGCGTCACACCCAGGGCGCGGGCCCGTGCCAGCACGGCGTCGCGGTCGGCATCGAACTCGGGCGCGTCGAGATGACAATGGCTGTCAATCCACATGCCCTCGCTCGCTTCAGCGAAACACCACCGTACGGTTGCCGTTCAGCAGCACGCGGTGCTCGGCATGCCATTGGATGGCTCGGGCCAGGGTCACGCATTCCACGTCCCGGCCGATCGCCACCAGTTGCTCGGGCGACAGGCTGTGATCGATGCGCGAAACCTCCTGCTCGATGATGGGGCCTTCATCCAGGTGCGAGGTCACGTAATGCGCCGTCGCGCCGATCAGCTTGACGCCGCGGTCATACGCCTGATGGTAAGGGCGCGCGCCCTTGAAGCTGGGCAGGAAGCTGTGGTGGATGTTGATGGCCCGCCCCGACAAATACTCGCAGAACTCGGGCGAAAGGATTTGCATGTAGCGCGCCAGCACCACCAGGTCGATCTGGTTGTCCTCGATCACGTCGCGAATCTTCCGCTCCTGTGCCGCCTTTTGCTCTTCCGACGCATTCAGCAATGCGAAATGATGGAACGGAATGTTGTGCGACGCGGCCAGTTGGTAAAAATCGCGGTGATTGGACACGATGGCCGGAATCTCGATCGGCAAATGCCCCGTCTGCACGCGAAACAGCAAATCGTTCAGGCAATGCCCCAGCTTGGACACCAGCAGCAGCACGCGCGTCTTGGCGGCGCTCCCCACCAATTCCCAATCCATGTGCAGGCGCTGGGCCAGGGGCTGGAATGCCGCTCGCATCGATGCGGCCGACTGCGCGGCGCCGCATTCGAATTCGATGCGCATGAAAAAGCGCTGATGGTCCGCGTCGCCATGCTGCGCGGAAGTCAGGATGTTGCCACCCTGCTCGAGCAGAAAACCGGTGACGGCATGGACAATGCCGGCCTGGTCGGGGCAGCTGAGTTTGAGAATGAATCGGGGGCTGGCGCTCATGGTCAATCGATCGGGCTCGCAAATTGCAAAGGTGGACCGCGATCCTACTGCACGGCGCCCTGTGCCAGCGCCAGCCTGACCTCGCAGCGCGCTGCCAACTCCTGGTCGTGCGTCACCATCACGAAGGCCGTGCCCTGTTCGCGCGCCATGTCCAGCATCAGATCGAACACGCCGTGCGCGGTGCTCCGATCGAGATTGCCCGTGGGCTCGTCGGCCAGCACGCAGGCAGGACGCGTCACCAGCGCGCGCGCAATCGCCACGCGCTGGCGCTCGCCGCCCGACAGCTCGCCCGGCCGGTGCGCAACGCGCTGGGCCAGGCCCACACGGGCCAGCATGTCCGCCGCCTGGGCTCGCGCCACTTCGATCTCCATGCGGCGTATGCGCAGAGGCATGGCCACATTGTCGAGCGCGCTGAACTCCGGCAGCAGATGATGGAACTGGTAGACGAAGCCCAGATGCAGGTTGCGCCAGCGGCCCAAGGCGGCTTCGCCGAGCCGGGCCAGGTCCTGCCGCATCAGGACGACACGGCCGGCCGACGGCTGGTCGAGCCCGCCCAGCAAATGCAGCAAGGTGCTTTTGCCTGAGCCCGAGGCGCCCACCACTGCCAGGGTCTGGCCGCGCCGCACCGAAATGTCCACCCCGGCCAGAACCTGCACATTCAAGCCGCCTTCGCTGAAGCGGCGGCCCAAACCCAGGCCCTGCAAAACCAGGTCGTTCATCACTTCACTCATAACGCAAAGCCTGCGCAGGTTGCACGCGGCTGGCACGCCAGCTCGGATACAGCGTGGCCAGGAAGGCCAACACCAGGGAAGTCACCGCGATGGGCACGATGTCGCTCCACTGAGGATCGCTGGGCATGCGGGTGATCAGGTAGACGCTGCCCGGCAGAAAACTCACATTCAGCAGGCGCTCGATGAAGGGCACGATGACGTCGATGTTGAATGCCACCAGCAGGCCGAACAGCACGCCGCTCAAGGTGCCGATCACGCCTGAGGTAGCGCCTTGCACCATGAAGACGCCCATGATGGAGCGCGGGCTCGCCCCCAGGGTACGCAAAATGGCAATGTCGGCCTGCTTGTCCGTCACCGTCATCACCAGCGTCGACACCAGGTTGAAGGCCGCGACGGCGACGATCAGCGTGAGGATGATGTTCATCACCCGCTTTTCCACCTGCACCGCGTCGAACCAGTTGGCGTTGGCGCGCGTCCAGTCGCTCACATGCACCTCGCGGCCAAACGACAGCGCGAGCTCGTTGCCCACCTGCCTGGCGAGGTTCACGTCGGTGAGCTTCAGCTGGACGCCCGTCGGCCCCGCAACCCGGAAGAAGCGCGCGGCATCCTGCACGTGGATCAGCACCATGCCGCTGTCGTACTCGTAATGCCCGGCGTTGAAGATGCCGACCACGGTGAACTGCTTGAGCCGCGGCACCACGCCGGCCGGCGTCAATTCGCCCGTGGGCGCCACCAGCGTCAGCTTGTCGCCTTCGCGCAGCCCCAGGCTGCGCGCGAGCTCCACGCCGACCACGACGCCGAATGCACCGGGCTGCAAGCGCGCCAGTGTGCCGTCACGGCTCAACTGGGCAGCGAGCGGCGTGACCTTGGGTTCAATGGCCGGATCAATGCCGCGCACGATGGCGCCGCGCATTTCGTCGCCACGCGCCACCAGCACCTGCGAGCTGATGAAGGGCGCCTCAGCCAGCACGGCAGGATTGAGCGCCGCCTTGGCCGCAACCGCCTGCCAGTCCGGCAGCGCATCGCCCTGCCATGAGCTCAGTTCCACGTGCGAGATGACCGACAGCATGCGGTCGCGCACCTCGCGCTGGAAGCCGTTCATGACCGACAGCACGATGATCAGGGCCGCCACGCCAAGCGCGATGCCCAGCATGGACACCCCGGAAATAAAGGAAATGAAGCGGTTGCGCCGCCCGCCGCGGCCGGCGCGCGTGTAGCGCCAGCCAATCTGCAACTCATAGGGCCAATTCATGGAGCGCGATGCTACCCGACTCCCAGCGACAGGGTTTCAGCTTTGCTGGCGGAACGCCATGACCGCCTGGTTGCGCAACGTGCGCAGCAGCGACAGCTCTTTCTCCCCCAGCACCACGCTGCCGGCCTTGGGCTTGTCCGCATAGATCATCGCAAAGGTCGCGCCCTTGATCTGCATGGGCAGCACCAGGAAACTGCCGGCTTGAGGATATTGCGCAAACCACCCCGGCAGGCGGGACGCGATTTGCGGCACGGTGGCGTCGGAAATCAGGGTATCCATGCCCTTGACGCAGATGGCCGTGAACACGTCGACCGGCGCGCCGGGCGCGGGCTTGAGCGGCACCTTGAACAGCGGCGCCAGCTTGTCCACGCCCTGCCCCAGGCCGAAGCGGCCGGTCAGGGTTTCCGTCTTGGGGTCGCGCAGGCAGAACACCACCCGCTGCACATGCAAACCCCGGTAGATCGTCTCCAGGATCATCCGCAGCACTTCATTGAGCTTGAAATTGTCGACCATGACATTGGTGACGTCGTGGATGCCGGCCGCGAGCGTCTCGCTCACCTGTTCGGCCGACACGAGCTCCGCGCCCTCTTCCGGATGCTCCAGCACCACGGTCGGCTGCAAGGCGTGCCTGGTCAGGCTGTCTTCGGATGAAGGCGTCAGCGGCGCCATGAGGCGTTGGGCCACCGAGTGCTGCGGCAATCGAATCTCCATCGCCTGGGCCATTTCTGCCAGGCGCTGGCGCGCCACGTCCGCCGCTTGACCCAGCACTTCCGGCGAGACGCCGAGCGGCCGGGCATACCGCTGCGCCGCCGCCATGACTTTGCCATGCGCCTCGTTCGGATCGCTGTGCAGGATCAGATCGGCCACTTCGTTGGCGGCCCTCGCCAGCCAGCGCTGGCGATCGCCGGCCTGATCGATCAGGCGCGTGGGCACCTCGCCTTCCGGCCTGCGCATGGCGCGCTGCAGGGAGTCCGGCAGGCCCCATTGGCGCGCCACGCCCAACCCTAGCTGTTCGTAGCTCAGGCCCAGTACCTGGGTCGACGCCACCGCCTCGCTCACCGGCGCCTGGGCGGGCGCCCCTGGCTTGCGCTCGACCCTGACCATGCGCCGGATCTGCTGGGCTTCCTCCGGAAAATAGAACTCGCTCAGCAGGCGACCCAGGTTCATGAGCATGGCGCACAGGAAGGTCTCTTCGCTTTCCTTCGCGTTCGTCGACAGCTCGCGGGCCAGGGATCCCGCCATCAGCGAACGCAGGAACTCCTCGCGCAACTGCTGGGCGTGCGCCTTGTTTTCCATGCGCTCCAGCAGGATCAGCGAAAGCGCCAGATTGCGTATGCCGGCAAAGCCAATCAGGGCTGCCGCGCGCGACACGGTGCTGATGGTGCCGCCGCCTGCATGGCTGAACTGCGCGGTGTTGACGAGCCTCAGCAATTTGTGCGTGAGCGCCACGTCCTTGAGAATTTCGTTCGAAAGGCTGTTCAGGCTCTCGTTGTCGGACTGCGTCAGCCTGTCGATGCGCGTCACCGATTCCGACATGGCCGGAAAATCGGTGCGGTGCCGCATGCGGCGCAACAGAAAGTCCAGCGTCGAACTGTCTGCGCGTTGGCTTTCGTCCACCGCGGCCGCCGGATACAACCAGCCCGCCAGCGCGTCGTGAAACTCCTTCGCGCTCGCCCACCGCACGCGACGATCCCGAGCCAATCCGCGCTGCACGATGTTTCGCAGCGCGTCATCCACGTCGGCATTGACGCCATAGGGCAGACTGAGGTCCTCGTCCTGCACACGCTGCACGGCCTGCCACGGATCGGTGCTGAAATTCAGGCGCTGCCCGGAGAGCATTTCCGCCAGCACCACGGCCGCGGCAAAAACATCCATCTGAGGCGTCGGGCTCTCCCCGCGCGCGGCTTCCGGCGAGAGGTAGCCCGGCGTTCCCACCACGCGGCGCGGCCTGGCGGCGTCCGTCGCTTCGCTCACGCGCGCGGCAATGCCGAAATCCATCACCCGCGCCCGGCCCTTGGTGTCCAGCAGGATGTTGGAGGGTTTGAGATCGCGGTGCACCAGGCCGGCGTCGTGCGCCACCTGCAGGGCATCCAGCACGCCGAGCATCAATTCGACCGCATCGCGCGATTTCGCCATGGCCCCGTCGCGCAACCGGTGCGCCAGCGTGTGGCCTTCCACAAATTCGAAGGCCATGTAGGCCTGGCCATTCTGGAGATCGGCCTCGAACACCGGCACGATGTTGGGGTGCACCAGACGTGCCACCGCGCGCGCCTCATGCAGCCAGGCATCCCGGCTGGCGCTGTCTTCCTGGTGATGCAGCACCTTGAGCGCCACATCCCGATCGAGCCGAGGATCATGCGCGAGCCACACGGCCGCCTGCGCGCCGCGGCCGATCGGTCGCAACAGCTTGAAACGCCCCAGCGTCTTGCCCGCCGACAGCGAGCCGCCACCCGACGAGCGTCCTGCCGAGGCATCCGTGGCGTTGGACATTTTGGAGCGCAGGGACTGTGTCATGGCGCTGCGGGGTCGGCGTCATTGCTGGAGCCGGTCAAGCCAGGGGCGAGCTCGGCCTTCAGGCGCTGACGCAATGAAGATGGCGCGGCCTGGGGCGCCGCTTCGGTCGTGGGCGCTTCGGCCGATTCCGGCGCGAGCGCATCCTCTTCGGATACGACTTCGTCCAAAGCCCCCATCAGGGTCGAATTCTCGGGGCTGACCGCCTGCGCGGCCTCGACGCCCATGGTAGCTTCGGCCTCACGACGCGCCACGCCCGGCTCCAGGGCCAGCATGATGTCGCGCGAGCTCAAGCCCAGCACGCGCGCATAGCGGCGCGCCACAAGTTCAACGCCGGCCTGTCGCTTGTTTTGGGCCAGCATCATGGCGTCGACCAGCTCATTGGCCAGGCTACAGGTCAACCGGATCGCATCCAGGTCGCTGCCGCTGTGGCGCACCGGCGCATCTGGCGACTGGCGCCGCATCATCTGGAGCACGTCGTCGCCCAGTTCCCAGTAGCGGGCCACCGCCTGCCCCAGGATCTCCAGATCGCAGCCCAGTACGGCATAAGAGGCCGCCTGCTCGCTCAGGGGCGCCGGATTGGGATTGTCTTCCGTGGGCTCGCCCGGCTGCATCAGCTGACGAATCTGCTGCGCGTCGTCGGGAAAATGGTATTGGAGCAGCAGCCGGCCGAAGTTCTGCAGCACGGCAATCAAGTACACCACCTCCGCGTCGTAGCCGGCCGGACGCAAGGCCTGCGCAATCAGGCCGCAGCGATGCACGCGCTTCATCAGGCTGCGCAGCAATTGGGCCGACACCTCGGGCAAGGTCCCCGGCCAGGCTTTGAGCGAGCGCAGCGCCTGCGACAGCCCGTTCAGGCCCAGCATGGCGATGGCGCGCTGCATGTTCAGGACCGTGCCGCCGCCCCCGCTGCCGCCCTGCTGCTTGAGCGCCTGGTTGACCCGGCGCAGCAACTCCAGGCTCAGCGCCATGTCCTGCAGCACCATGCCCGATAGATTGCTGGTGTGCGAGGCTTCCAGCGAACCCACGCTGCTCAGGCCCCGCACCTGGTGCGCCATGGTGGGCAGGTGCCCCACGCGCGTCAACTTGTCGAGCAGCAGCGCCACCGGACCGCCGTCGTCGTGCATGGCCGCGCCGCGCCAGCCCTCCAGGGCGCGGGCAAAGCTGCGCGCCTGGTGGTAGCGATGCCGGCCCTGCCGGTCGGTGGACCGGTTGGCGATGGCGCGCAAGGGGTCGGGAATGGGGTGCGGCGTCTCCCATCCCAGGCGGACGATCTCGCGTCCCTGCGGCTGCATCTGCGACAGCACCAATTGCAGGTCCTTTTGCTCCAGCACCGCGCGCCCCGTCAGCAGACGATGCAGCAGCAGGCCCACGCACAGGATGTCTTCCGAGGCTGCTTCGCGTATCGAGCCCAGGGCATGGGTCAGGTCGGCACCTGGGCGGGCTTCCGTCGGTTCCGGCTCAAACGCCTCCAGCCCGATCAGGCGCACCTGGTTGGCGCTGTTGATCAGCACGCTGCTGCACTGGATGTCGCGGTGCGCAAACCCGGCCTCGTGCGCAAATGCCAGGCCGCCCAGCAATTGCGCCAGCCAATGCGCGATATCGATGGGCAAGGGAGAAGGTTGACGCGCCAGACGTTCATCCAGGGTCTCGCCCAGCTGGCGGTCATATGCCAGGTAAGGCCACTGCTCGACATTGCCCACCTCGACCACATGGCCCAGGTGCGGATGGTTGAGCCGCGACGCCAGCTGCGCCATCTTCAGCCACTGGGCCATGGCGTCCGGCCCGGCCGGCGCCTTCCTGGGCAAGACCAGGAGCATCTCCTGCCCATGGCGGGGATCGCGCACCAGCCAGACCATGGTGCGCAAACTTTTGTTGAGCAGGGCCAGCAGCTCAAAGCGCCCGAGCAAGCGCTTGGGCGCTTCCGCTGGCGTCGCTGTTTTGGCGGTGGACTCGGACACGGGTGGGGACCTTTGATAGAACAAACCGACGCAAACAGTTCTGATGGAACCGTCACGCGCTATTTAACTTCGACTGTGACACCGATTGTTCGGTTTGCCGCGGCAAAACTGAAGGTTCAGGCCGCAACAAATGTCGAATCCCCCTAGGATAAGGGAGGTCTCGCCCCTTTGACGCGACCTGAATTCGAATTCAGGCGCTGATTTGCTGCCACACCTTTTCCAGCCGCTTGACGCTGACCGGCTGCGGCGTGCGCAATTCTTGTGCGAACAGGCTGACCCGCAGTTCCTCCAACTGCCAGCGGAAATCGCTCAGGCGGGCATCCTGGACGCCCTTGAGCTCCGCCACCCGGCGCAAATAACGCTGCTCCAGCGGCTTGAGCTCCGCCAGGCGCTGGGCATCGCGCGCCGGATCGGCGCGCCATTTGTCCAGCCGCGCCGTGATGGCCTTCAGGTAGCGTGGCAGATGCTGTGCCTGCACCCAGGGCGTTTGCGTCACGAAGGTCTTGGGCATCAGGCGCTGCAACTGCGCACCGATGTCCTCGGCCACGTCCTTGGGCGCCCGGCTGTCCTTGAGCTTGCGCTGCGCGGCCTGAAACTCGGTCAGGATCACGCCGCTGAGCCGCGCCACCTCCTGCGCGATCAGATTCAGGCGCGTGCGCCCTTCTTCAATGCGGGCCTTGAAACTGAACTCGTCGGTGGGCAGCGGATCGGCGAGAAAAGCCCGATCCACCGCCAGGGCGATGATCTGCTCGCGCAGTTCCTCCGCCGTCCCCAGCCCCATATAGGCCACCGACATGCGCTGCAGATCGGGAATGTTCTTTTCCAGATACTTCAGCGGCTCCTTGATCTGCAAGGCCACCAGGCGGCGCAATCCGACGCGATGCCTGGCCGCGGCGACCTCCGGCTCGTCGAACACCTCGATCTCGACGTGAGCGCCTTTGTCGATCAGGGCCGGAAAGCCGATCAAGGTCTGGCTGCCCCGGGTGACCTCCATCAGCTCCGGCAGTTCGCCAAAGGTCCAGGCCACATACGAGGGCGTCTGCACAGGCGTCGCCTTGGGCTTGAGCTCCGCGCGCACGCCCCGCCCCGGTTCGCCGGCGATCACGGTTTTTTCGGCTGGCGCGGGTGACGACGGCAGCTTCAAGGCCGCCAGGGCCTGGAAGGCCGAACGCGCCTGGGAACCCAGCTCTGCCTTCAACGCGGCCAGGTTGCGCCCCATGCCCAACTGGCGCCCATGCTCGTCCATGACGCGGAAATTCATAAACAGGTGCGCCGGCACCTGCTCCAGCTTGAAGTCGTTGCGCTGCACCGCGATCTGGCTGCGTTCCTTCACTGCCTTGAGCAACACCTCCACCAGCGCCCCTTGCGCAAACGGGTTCAGCGCGACGAATTCGGCCACGAAGTCGGGCAAGGGCACCAGACGCGAGCGCGGCCGCTGGTGCAGGCTCTTCAGCAGGGCCATCAGCTTGGCTTCGAGCATGCCCGGCACCAGCCAATCGCAGCGCTCCTCGCTGACCTGGTTGAGCGCGTAGATGGGCACGGTCACCGTCAAACCGTCGCGCGCGTCGCCGGGCTCATGAAGATAGGTAACCGAGCAATCCACTCCACCCAGGCGAATGGTCTTGGGGAAGGCATTGCTGGTGATGCCGGCCGCTTCGTGCCGCATCAGCTCATCGCGGCTCAGGTGCAGCAATCGCGGATTGGCCTTGGCGGCCTGGCGCCACCAGCGCTCCAGCGTGGCGCCGGAGCACACATCCTGCGGCAACTGCTGGTCGTAGTAGGCATAGATCAGCTCGTCGTCGACCAACACGTCCTGCCGGCGCGACTTGTGCTCCAGCTCCTCGACCTTGGCAATCTGCTTCTGGTTGTGGGCCAGGAAAGGCAGGCGCGTTTCCCACTCGCCGTTGACCAGCGCCTCGCGGATGAAGATCTCGCGCGCCGCCGGCATGTCCACCTGGCCGAAGTTCACGCGCCGGTTGTTGTAGATGACGATGCCATAGAGCGTGGCGCGCTCCAGCGCGATCACCTCGGCCGCCTTCTTCTCCCAATGCGGCTCAAGCAACTGCTTCTTGATCAGGTGCCCGGCCATGGGCGCGATCCATTGCACGTCGATATTGGCGATGCCGCGGCCGAACAGCCGCGTGGTGTCGACCAGTTCGGACGCCACGATCCAGCGCCCCGGCTTCTTGGCCAAGTGCGCGCCCGGGTGGCGCCAGAACTTGATGCCGCGCGCCCCCAGATACCACTCGTCCTCGTCGCTCTTGCAGCCGATGTTGCCCAGCAGGCCGGCCAGCATGGAGAGGTGCACCTGGTCGTAGGTGGCCGCGCTCTGGTTCATGCGCCAGCCATGTTCGGCCACGACCGTGTGCAACTGCGAATAGATGTCGCGCCACTCGCGCACGCGGCGCGGACTGACGAAGTTGTCGCGCAGCAGCTGTTCGTGGCGGCGGTTCGACAGCCGGTGTTCGCGCGGCGCCGCCGGGCCGCCCCGAGGCGCCGCAGCCCCCTCGGGGGGCAGGGCCTGCGCAGCTGGCCCGTGGGGGCCATGAGTCCCACCGCCCCTGCTCTCCTCCAGCCATTTCCACAGCTTCAGGTAACCCATGAACTCGGAACGCTCGTCGTCGAACTTCTTGTGCTTTTCGTCGGCCTGCTGTTGCTGGTCCATGGGGCGGTCGCGCACGTCCTGGCCGCTGAGCGCGCTGGCAATCACCAGCACCTCGCTCAGTGCGTCGCGCTTGCGTGCCTCCAGGATCATGCGGCCCACGCGCGGGTCCAGCGGCAGGCGCGAGAGCTCCTTGCCGATATCGGTCAGCTCGTTGGCATCGTCGACCGCGCCGAGCTCGTGCAGCAGCTGGTAGCCGTCGGCAATGGCCTTGCGCGGCGGCGGCTCGATGAAGGGGAAATCATCCACCTGTCCCAGGTGCAAGGCCTTCATGCGCAGGATCACACCGGCCAGCGAAGAGCGCAGGATTTCCGGATCGGTGAAGCGCGGCCGCGCCAGGAAGTCTTTCTCGTCGAAGAGCCGGATGCAGATGCCGTTGGACACCCGCCCGCAACGCCCGGCACGCTGGTTCGCCGCGGCCTGGCTGATGGGCTCGATCTGCAGTTGCTCAACCTTGTTGCGGTAGCTGTAGCGCTTGACGCGCGCGAGGCCCGGGTCGATCACATAGCGGATACCGGGCACGGTCAGCGAGGTTTCCGCCACGTTGGTGGCCAGCACGATGCGGCGCTGGCCGTGGGGTTCGAACACCCGGTCCTGCTCCTGCTGCGACAGGCGCGCAAACAGCGGCAGCACCTCGACGCCGGGCGGATGGTGCTTGCGCAAGGCGTCGGCCGCCTCGCGGATCTCGCGTTCGCCGGGCAGGAACACCAGCACGTCGCCGCCGCCTTCGCGCCACAGCTCGTCGACCGCGTCGGTGATGGCATCGTTCAAATCGTATTCGCGGCTTTCCTCGAAGGGCCGGTAGCGCTGCTCGACAGGAAACAGCCTCCCTGACACCATCAGCACGGGAGCAGGTCCTTTGGCTGAGGCAAAGTGCTGGGCGAACCGGTCGGCATCGATGGTGGCCGACGTGACGATCACCTTCAGATCGGGCCGGCGCGGCAGCAGCTCGCGCAGATAGCCGAGCAGGAAATCGATGTTCAGGCTGCGCTCGTGCGCCTCGTCGATGATCAGCGTGTCATAAGCCTGCAGCAGCGGATCGGTCTGCGTTTCGGCCAGCAAGATGCCGTCCGTCATCAGCTTGACCGAGGCGCCGGGCTGCAGGCGGTCCTGGAAGCGCACCTTGTAGCCGACGACCTCGCCCAGCGGCGTCTTCAGCTCCTCGGCAATGCGCTTGGCCACGCTGCTTGCCGCGATGCGGCGCGGCTGCGTATGGCCGATCAGCTTGCCGGTATGGGCGCGGCCCCGCCCCAGCGCCAAGGCGATCTTGGGCAACTGCGTGGTCTTGCCCGAGCCGGTTTCACCGCAAACAATGATGACCTGATGCGCCTGCAGGGCTTGCGCAATTTCCTCGCGCCGGGCGGACACCGGCAGCGATTCAGGAAAGGTGATGGGAGGCACGGGGGTCGCAGCCGGGGCCTGGACCGCCGCTCGCCGCTTGGGCGCCGCCTGGGCAGGGGTTGGGTATTCACTCACGAGGCGCGGATTATCCCCGCCTGCCGACGACATCGCCGGCACGTTCGCCTGATTTTCCATGCGGCAAGCCCCCGGGCCTGCGGCACAATCCCGGCATGAGTCTGGTTTTCCCGCACACCTTCGTCCCCTGGTTCCGTGCCGTCGCGCCCTACATCCACGCCTATCGGGGGGAGACCTTCGTCATCGGCATGACGGGCGAACTGGTGGCAGCCGGCAAGCTCAACGCGTTCGTGCAGGACCTGGCGATCTTGCACGCCATGGGCATCAAGATCGTGCTCGTGCACGGCTTCCGACCCCAGGTGAACGAACAGCTGCATGCCAAGGGGCACGCGGCGCTGTACAGCCAGGGCATGCGCATCACCGATCCGGTCACGCTGGACTGCGCGCAGGAGGCCGCCGGCCAGCTGCGCTTCGAAATCGAGGCGGCCTTCTCGCAAGGTTTGCCCAACACGCCCATGGCCAATGCGGCCTTGCGCGTGGTTTCAGGTAACTTCCTGACCGCGCGCCCGATCGGCATCGTCGATGGCGTGGATTTCCAGCACAGCGGCGTCGTGCGCAAAGTCGATGCGGCGGCGATGCAGCGCGCCATGGACACGGGCGCCATCGTCCTGCTGTCGCCGTTCGGTTTCTCCCCCACCGGCGAAGCCTTCAACCTGAGCATGGAAGACGTGGCCACGAGCACCGCCATCGCCTTGCAGGCCGACAAGCTGCTGTTCGTCTGCGAAGTGCCCGGGGTACGCGAAGACGAATCCGACCCCGAGAGCCCCATCCGGACCGAGCTGGCCCTGGCCGAAGCGGAGCGCATGCTGGACGGCCGCCCCGCCGCCACCCAACCCACCGATGTCTGCTACTACCTCAAATACTGTGTGCGCGCCTGCCAGGCCGGCGTGGAGCGCTCGCACATCCTGCCGCTGGCCGTGGACGGCGCCTTGCTGCAGGAGGTCTATACCCACGACGGCATCGGCACCATGGTGGTCGACGAAAAACTGGAGAGCCTGCGCGAGGCCACACCGGACGACGTGGGCGGCATCATCGCGGTGATTGAGCCCTTCGAGCGCGATGGCACCCTGGTCAAGCGAGCCCGCACCGAAATTGAACGCGATATCGACGCCTATACCGTGATCGAACACGACGGCGTGATATTCGGCTGCGCCGCCCTATACCCCTATGTGGACGCCAACACGGCGGAAATGGCCGCATTGACGGTATCTCCGGCGGTACAAGGCCAAGGCGATGGCGACCGCATTCTCAAGCGCATTGAACAGCGCGCCAAAGCGATGGGCTTGAGCAGTATTTTCGTGCTGACCACCCGGACCATGCATTGGTTCATCAAACGAGGATTCAACCAGGTCGACCCTGAATGGCTACCGGAGGAGCGCAAGCGCAAATACAACTGGGACCGACGTTCACAGGTGCTGGTGAAGAAACTGTTCTAAACCTTGGTCCCAGCTACATTCGAGGCGGGCCTCGCCCGCCAATTCCTATCACTTTAAATTAGCAGAGGTTGTTATGGCTCGCACCGTGCAATGCGTATACCTGAAGAAAGAAGGCGAAGGTCTGGACTTCGCACCGTATCCCGGAGACCTGGGCAAAAGAATCTACGAGGGCGTCAGCAAAGAGGCCTGGGCGCTGTGGATGAAACACCAGACCATGCTGGTCAATGAAAACCGCCTGAATCTGGCGGACCAGCGTGCGCGACAGTATCTGGCGCGTCAAATGGAACAATTCTTCTTCGGCGGCGGCGCCGAGCAGCCTGCCGGATACGTGCCGCCCAGCGCCTGACACAGTCCATCGAGGGGTGCCGCCACGGACATCCCTCCCCCTCCCCCTCCCGCTCATCCTCGGAAGTCAATTCTCCCGGTCACGCAGAAAACCGCGATGGCCCTCGCACCAACGCACCCAAATACATTGACGAAGTCAGGAATCCAGAATCCAGATACCCAATTGCTTGGCGAATGTCTGACGAATCATGACCGCAGACACCATTAAAAAAACAATTGACTGGATTTGGCCGCCCGTATATGCCTATAATTTCTTCGAGCACGTTTCGGCTTGAAACCACATGAGGAATCAATATGGCATCACTGAAGGATCTGCTGGCACAACGTGCCGCCCTGGACCAGCAAATTGCTGCGACCAAAGACCGCGAACGTGCGGAAGCCGTTGCAAAGGTTCGCAGCCTGATGACTGAATATGGCCTGACTGCCCTGGACTTGGGCGCACGGCCCAGCAAGACCGCCAAACCCACCCAGAAAGTGGCCGCCAAATACCGCAACAAAGCCACCGGCGAAACGTGGAGCGGCCGAGGCCTGCAACCCAAATGGCTGAAGTCCGCCATTGCCGCAGGCGCTCACCTGAGTGATTTCAATGTTTGAAAGCACGGGCCACTGCGCCGTGCGTTCAAACGTTTGACGGCAGATACTGAGCTTCCTGCCCAAGAAGTATCTCCCCTCCGGTCCTGAATCTATTCAGGCCGGGGAAATCCGAGATTTCATTCAGCTTTGCACCGACCTGTCGGCACAAGAGATACGCAAGCCACGGGGCCAGGGCTCGAGTCTTGATCTAGACTGACGGGGTGATCCCACCCGGCTTTATCCAAGATCTACTCTCCCGCGTCGACATCGCCGATGTCGTGGGCCGCCATGTCGAACTCAAAAAAGCCGGCATCAACCACAAGGGCTTGTGCCCCTTTCACGGCGAGAAAAGTCCCAGTTTCATCGTCAGCCCGAGCCGCCAGACCTACCACTGCTTTGGCTGCGGCGCCCATGGCAACGCCATTGGTTTCCTCATGGAGCACAACGGCGCCGGATTCCTGGAAGCCGTCCAGGACCTGGCCCAGCAAGTGGGCATGCAGGTGCCGGAGGACGAGCGCAGCGTGGAGGAGCGTGAACGCGCCAAGGTGCAAAAACAACACCAGGCCACGCTGAGCGAGGTGCTGAGCAAGGCCTGCACCCACTACCGCGAGCAGCTCAAGAAAAGTCCGCGCGCCATCGACTACCTCAAGCGCCGCGGATTGACGGGCCAGATCGCCGCCCAATTCGGCCTCGGTTATGCACCGGAAGGCTGGCGCACGCTGGCCAGCGCCTTTCCCGCCTACGACGACCCCCTGCTGAGCGAGTCGGGCATGGTGATCGTGCAGGGCGAGGATCCCGCTGAGCAAAAACGCTACGACCGCTTTCGCGACCGCGTCATGTTCCCGATCCGCAATGTGCAGGGCGACGTGATCGGCTTCGGCGGGCGCGTGCTCGACAAGGGCGAACCCAAATACCTCAACTCGCCCGAAACCCCCATCTTCAGCAAGGGCCGCGAACTCTACGGCCTGTTCGAGGCCCGGCAGGGCCTGCGCCAACGCGGCCATGCGCTGGTGGTCGAAGGCTATATGGACGTGGTGGCCCTGGCCCAGCATGGCTTCAACAACGCGGTCGCCACGCTGGGCACGGCGTGCACGGCCGACCATGTACAAAAGCTGTTCCGCTTCACCGATGCCGTGGTGTTCAGTTTTGACGGCGACGCCGCGGGACGCCGGGCCGCCGCGCGCGCGCTGGAAGCCGCGCTGCCGCATGCCACCGACACCCGCAGTGTGCGCTTTCTGTTCCTGCCCCAGGAGCACGATCCGGACTCCTATGTCCGCGAGCTAGGCGCTGAAGCATTCGAACATTGCGTGGCTCAAGCCGTGCCGCTGTCGCGCCAACTCATCGAACAATGTTCGGCGGGCCTGGATCTGAGCAGCGCCGAAGGGCGCGCCCGCCTGCTGAGCCAGGCCAAGCCGTTGTGGTCCCTGCTGCCGCAAGGCCTGCTCAAGCGCCAGCTGCTGGGCGAGTTGGCCAAGCGCGCCGAATTGCCTGACCAGGAACTGCTGGATCTCTGGCAGGTGCCGCAAGCCAAGGCGACACGCGCCGGCTCCTCGGCCGGCGCGCTTGAACCGGCATCGCCAGCGGAGACCGATCAGGAAATGGCCGCATGGGCGCACCATCCCTTGCCACACGACGACGCGCCGACCGATGCGAAGGCCGCCGCCAGCACGGCCGCCACGCCCCGCAAGCCGGAACGCAAGAAATGGGTGGATCGCAAGGATTGGAAGGACTGGAAGAAACGCGATCGCATCGACGACGAAACCTACGGCCTGCCGCGTCAAGCGCCTGCGCAGCCGCGCGACCATGCGCTGCGGATGCTGATGCTGCATAGCGACTGGTGGGAGCAGCTCAGCGATCAGGACCAGCAATTGCTGCACGAGCAGGATGGCGACCATGGAGCGCTCGTGGCTTGGCTGGAACGTTTCCTGGTCAACCATGGCGTCGGCCCTTGGGAGCAGATTGCCGCGCAGCTCGAAGCGGACGGCCAGATGGAGTTGGCGCAGCGAGCCTGTGCGGGGCGCATTCAAGCCGTGGAAGGTGAAGAGTTGTCGCTGCAAGACCTTCAACACCTGCTCAAGGGCATGCGCAAGACGCAGCTCAAGGCCGAAGCCCATGCCCTGGCGAGCCAGACACCGCAACCCGACACGCTGGCCAGGCTGAAGGATTTGCACGAGCAGATCCGCCGGCTGGACGAAACCATGCAGTCAGCTTGAAACTTGATTCCCTCTTGCTTTTCTTTGACCAAGAACCATTTATGGTCGATAATGGAGTGTTATTGCGCGTCAAGAGTGACGGCAGCACCTTCGGACCCGGCCACCCACTGACCCTGGGCACCCCATAGAGGTTACTAGGCCACCCGTATCCGTGAAGGACTGCAATCTCAAACGTTCACGCTAGCCTTGCACGCGCACTTGAGGTCATTCCTCAAGGCCACTATTTATGCCGCCTTGGCCTGCAAACCCTGGTTGATTGGGGTTTGCAACAAGGTGGCCGCCTGCATTGCATCGCCCATTTCATCCAAGGAATTGCATGACTGCCAAGAAGACCGCATCCAAGGTTGTCGCCCCCGAGGCCGAAGAGCCTAAGAAGCCGGCACGCGCCACGAAAGCGGCATCCAGCACCGAAAAAGCCACCGCCAAGGTGGAAAAGCCGGCCAAGCCCGCCAAGGCTGCCGCCTCCGTGGAGGCCGACAAACCCAAGCGCGGTCGCAAGCCCAAGGCTGCCACTGAATCCAAGAAGCCCGCCAAGGCCGAGGTGGAGGAAGAAGACTTCTCCGACATCGATGCCGAGCTCGAAGGCGAGCCCGAAGCGGAGGCCGATGCAGGCGGTGATGAGATCGCGGACGACAAGCCCAAGGCCAAGCCGCTGCGCATGAAGGTGTCGCGCGCCAAAGAGCGCGCGCTGATGCGCGAATTCGGCTTGGACGAAACCGCGCTGACCGAAGAGGAAGTCGCCAAGCGCCGCCACGAGCTCAAGACCCTGATCAAGATGGGCAAGACGCGTGGCTTCCTGACGCACCAGGAAATCAACGATCACCTGCCCGAGAAGCTGGTCAACGAGGAAATCCTCGAAGCCATCGTGTCGATGCTCAACGACATGGGTATCGCCGTCTACGAGCAGGCGCCCGACGCCGCGACGCTGCTGATCCAGGGCAGCACCACCACCACCGCGACCGAGGAAGAAGCGGAAGAAGCCGCCGAAGCCGCGCTGTCCACGGTGGACTCCGAATTCGGCCGCACCACCGACCCGGTCCGCATGTACATGCGTGAAATGGGCACGGTCGAGCTGCTGACGCGCGAAGGCGAAATCGAAATCGCCAAGCGCATCGAAGGCGGCCTGCAGGCCATGATGCTGGCCATCTCGGCCTCGCCGACGACCATCGCGGAAATCCTCTCGATGGCCGCCAAGATCCGCGCCGGCGAGATGCAGATCTCCGAAGTGGTCGACGGCTTCGTCTCGGACGACGAGGCCGACGACTACGTGGCCGAGGAGGACTTCGACGAATTCGACGAAGAAGACGACGACGACGGCAACGGCGGCTCCAAGGCCCTGACCAAGAAGCTCGAAGAGCTCAAGAGCGCCGCGCTGGTCAAGCTCGATTCGCTGGCCACCAACTTCGACAAGATGCGCAAGGCCTTCGAGAAGGACGGCTACCGCGCCGCCTCGTACGAAAAGGCCCAGCACGCCATCAGCGTCGAGCTGATGACCATCCGCTTCACGGTCAAGACCATCGAGCGCCTGTGCGACATCCTGCGCTCGCAGGTCGACGACGTGCGCCGCTACGAACGCGAGCTGCGCAAGATCGCCGTCGACAAGTGCGGCATGCCGCAAGACCACTTCATCAAGACCTTCCCGACCAACGCCCTCAACCTGCAATGGGCCGAGAAGGAAATCTCCGCCGGCAAGCCCTACAGCGCCGTGCTGAGCCGCAACCTGCCTGCCGTGCAGGAGCTGCAGCAAAAGCTGATCGATATCCAGACCCGCGCCGTCGTGCCGCTCGATGACCTCAAGGACATCAACAAGCGCATGAACGAGGGCGAGCGCGCGTCGCGCGACGCCAAGAAGGAAATGATCGAGGCCAACCTGCGTCTGGTGATCTCCATCGCCAAGAAGTACACCAACCGCGGCCTGCAGTTCCTGGACCTGATCCAGGAAGGCAATATCGGCCTGATGAAGGCGGTCGACAAGTTCGAATACCGTCGCGGCTACAAGTTCTCGACCTATGCCACCTGGTGGATCCGCCAGGCCATCACGCGTTCGATCGCGGACCAGGCCCGCACCATCCGCATCCCGGTGCACATGATCGAGACCATCAACAAGATGAACCGCATCTCGCGCCAGCATCTGCAGGAGTTCGGCTTCGAGCCCGACGCCCCGACGCTGGCCGAGAAGATGGAGATCCCGGAAGACAAGATCCGCAAGATCATGAAGATCGCCAAGGAGCCGATCTCCATGGAAACGCCGATCGGCGACGACGACGACAGCCACCTGGGCGACTTCATCGAGGACACCAACAACACCGCCCCCATCGAGGCCGCCATGCAGGCCGGCCTGCGCGACGTGGTGAAGGACATCCTCGACAGCCTGACCCCGCGCGAAGCCAAGGTGCTGCGCATGCGCTTCGGCATCGAAATGAGCACGGACCACACGCTGGAAGAAGTCGGCAAGCAGTTCGACGTCACCCGTGAGCGCATCCGCCAGATCGAGGCCAAGGCGATCCGCAAGCTGAAGCATCCGAGTCGCTCGGACAAACTCAGGACCTATCTGGACAATCTCTGATTGACCAGATAGGTACCGCCGCAGGCGGTCGCGGCCACCTTGTGGTCGCGTCTGAGTTTGCGCCGTGACTTGCGCAGCAAGGCGCGGCACAAGCTGCGCGCGGCACTGAGACGCCAACTCACAAACCTCAAGGCCGGGCCACCCCCCGGCCTTTTTTACGGCCACAATCCTGGGCATGCGTTTCAAGCCCGAACCTCCCGTCCATCATGGCAGCGCGCCCAAGGTGGGCATCCTCTTCTGCAACCTGGGCACGCCCGATGCGCCGACCGCGACTGCCCTGCGCCGCTACTTGGCCCAGTTCCTGGCCGACCCTCGGGTCGTGGAGATTCCCCGCTTCGTCTGGATGCTGGTCCTTCACGGCATCATCCTGCGCGTGCGGCCGGCCAAGTCAGCCGCCAAGTACGCCACCATCTGGACCTCGGAAGGCTCGCCGCTGAAGGTCTGGACCGACAAGCAGGCCAAGCTGCTGCAGGGCTACCTGGGCGAACGCGGCCACCGGGTGCTGGTGCGCCCGGCCATGCGCTATGGAACGCCTTCCATCGCCGATCAGCTCGACGACCTGAAGCGCGAAGGCGCGATCCGCATCCTGGTGTTTCCGGCCTACCCGCAATACTCCGGTGCCGCCACGGCCAGCGCGGCCGACGACGTCGCCCGCTGGATGCTGCAAACGCGCCACCTGCCCGAACTGCGCTTCATCAACCGCTACCACGACGACCCCGCCTACATCGCCGCGCTGGCCGACAGCGTGCGCAGGCACTGGCGCAGCCACGGGCGTGGCGACAAGCTGGTCATGAGCTTTCATGGCATGCCCGCCCGCACCCTGGCGCTGGGCGATCCCTATTTCTGCGAATGCCAGAAGACCGGCCGCCTGCTGGCCGAGGCACTGGACTTGAGCGCCAGCCAGTACCTGATCAGCTTCCAGAGCCGGTTCGGCAAGGCCAAATGGCTGGAGCCCTATACCGAACCCAGCCTGAAAGACCTTGCCAGCCAGGGCGTGAAACGGGTCGACCTGCTCTGCCCCGGCTTCAGCGCCGACTGCCTGGAAACCCTGGAAGAAATCGCACAGGAGGCCAAAGCGGCTTTCCTGGGCGCCGGCGGCCAGGGCTTCGAGTACATCCCCTGCCTCAACGATGGCGAGGTTGGCATGCGCGCCCTCACCGCGCTGGCCGAGCGGCATCTGCAGGGCTGGCCGACGCAAGCCACGGTGGACCCCGACTCCGGCCGCGCTCAGCGCGAGGCGGCGCTGGCTCTGGGAGCCCGTTCATGAGCGTACCCGAGACCCAGGGCGTGCGGCTGGACAAATGGCTGTGGGCGGCGCGCTTTTTCAAGACCCGCTCCCTGGCCGCCGAGGAAATCGGCAAGGGCCGCGTCGAAGTGAACGGCCAAGTGGCCAAGGCGTCGCGCGAGCTGAAACCGGGCGACCTCGTCTCCCTGCGCCAAGCCGGCCTCACGCGTGAAGTCCGGGTGCGCGCCTTGAGCGGCATTCGCGGCCCGGCCCCGGTGGCGCAGGCCTTGTACGAAGAAACGCCCGCCAGCGTGAGCGCGCGCGAAAAGGCCGCCGAAGCCCGGCGGCTGGCCCCTGAGCCCGCGCAGTCGATCGAGCAAGGCCGCCCGACCAAGCAGGACCGGCGCCGGCTGGCGGACTGGAACCGCTGGAGTGCTGAATCGGACTGAGTTGAACAAAGCCAGGTGATCAAAACCAGGCCATGAAAGCCACTTCAATTCAGGGAAAATACCCCCTCTTGAAATTCAACACGACAGCTCCATATCCCCTTGCACGCACGGCGCAAGACCTGAATTTGCCGCCGGACTGATTCATAAGGCCAGTTTGACCATGACGACCGAGAACAACATTCCGCAAGACGCGCAGGCGCAAGACCCCTCCACCGACTCCGCGGCCCCCGCCGCCGAACCCACGCTGGAAGGCCAGCTGGCCGAAATCCAGGCTCGCCTGGCCGAGATGTCGGATGCCTACCTGCGGGCCAAGGCTGAGAGCGAAAACGTTCGCCGCCGCGCAGAAGAAGACATGAGCAAGGCGCGCAAATACGCCATCGAGTCCTTCGCCGAATCCATGCTGCCGGTGATGGACAGCATGGAAGCCGCCATCGCCCGGCCCGACGCCGCGATTGAAACCGTGCTGGAAGGCGTGCACGCGACCCGCCGCCAACTGGCCGCCGCGCTGGAGCGCCACAAGGTGCTGGAGATCAACCCGTCCGCCAGCACCAAGTTCGATCCGCACCAGCATCAGGCCATCTCCATGGTGCCGGCCGAGCAGGAGGCCAACACCGTCGTGGCCGTGCTGCAAAAAGGCTACCTGATCTCCGACCGGGTCCTGCGCCCGGCCCTGGTGACGGTCGCCGCACCCAAATAAATGCATGAAATTGACGGATTCGGGCCCAAAAGGGCTTGAATCAGAGCAACTCAGCCACATCTCCCTACACAACAGAATTCAGCTTCAGGAGTTAAGAACATGGGCAAGATCATCGGTATCGACCTCGGCACCACCAATTCGTGCGTGGCCGTCATGGAAGGCAACAGCACCCGCGTGATTGAAAACGCGGAAGGCGCCCGCACCACGCCGTCCATCATTGCGTACCAGGAAGACGGCGAGATCCTGGTCGGCGCCTCGGCCAAGCGCCAAGCCGTCACCAACCCCAAGAACACGCTGTACGCCGTCAAGCGCCTGATCGGCCGCAAGTTCACCGAGAAGGAAGTGCAGAAGGACATCGACCTGATGCCCTACACCATCGCCTCGGCCGACAACGGCGACGCCTGGGTCGAAGTGCGCGGCAAGAAGCTCGCCCCGCCCCAGATCAGCGCCGAAGTGCTGCGCAAGATGAAAAAGACCGCCGAAGACTATCTCGGCGAGGAAGTCAGCGAAGCCGTCATCACCGTGCCGGCCTACTTCAACGACGCCCAGCGCCAAGCCACCAAGGATGCCGGCCGCATCGCCGGCCTGGACGTCAAGCGCATCATCAACGAGCCCACCGCAGCAGCCCTGGCCTTCGGCCTGGACAAGCATGGCAAGGGTGACCGCAAGATCGCCGTGTACGACCTGGGCGGCGGCACCTTCGACATCTCCATCATCGAGATTGCCGACGTGGACGGCGAGATGCAGTTCGAAGTGCTGTCGACCAACGGCGACACCTTCCTGGGCGGCGAAGACTTCGACCAGCGCATCATCGACTACATCATTGCCGAGTTCAAGAAGGACCAGGGCGTCGACCTGACCAAGGACGTGCTGGCGCTGCAGCGCCTGAAGGAAGCCGCCGAAAAGGCCAAGATCGAGCTGTCCAACTCCTCGCAGACCGACGTCAACCTGCCCTACATCACCGCTGACGCCTCCGGTCCCAAGCACCTGAACATCAAGCTGACCCGCGCCAAGCTGGAGTCGCTGGTGGAAGAGTTGATCGAGCGCACCATCGCCCCCTGCCGCACCGCCATCAAGGATGCCGGCGTGAAGGTCGGCGACATCAACGACGTGATCCTGGTCGGCGGCATGACCCGCATGCCCAAGGTGCAGGACAAGGTCAAGGAATTCTTCGGCAAGGATCCGCGCAAGGACGTCAACCCTGACGAAGCCGTCGCCGTGGGCGCCGCCATTCAAGGCCAGGTGCTGGGCGGCGAGCGCAAGGACGTGCTGCTGCTCGACGTCACCCCGCTGTCACTGGGCATCGAGACCCTGGGCGGCGTGATGACCAAGATGATCGCCAAGAACACGACCATCCCGACCAAGTTCGCGCAGTCCTTCTCGACCGCCGAAGACAGCCAGCCGGCCGTGACCATCAAGGTCTACCAGGGCGAGCGCGAACTGGCACAGGCCAACAAGAGCCTGGGCGAGTTCAACCTTGAAGGCATCCCGCCCGCACCGCGCGGCGTGCCGCAAATCGAAGTGACCTTCGACATCGACGCCAACGGCATCCTGCATGTCAGCGCCAAGGACAAGGGCACGGGCAAGGAAAACAAGATCACCATCAAGGCGAACTCCGGCCTGTCCGAAGCCGAGATCGAAAAGATGGTGAAGGACGCCGAGGCCAACGCCGCCGACGACAAGAAGAAGGTCGAGCTCGTGACCGCCAAGAACCAGGCCGACGGCATGGTGCACAGTGTGCGCAAATCGCTGAGCGAGCACGGCGACAAGCTGGACGCAGGCGAAAAGGACAAGATCGAAACCGCCATCAAGGACCTGGAAGAAGCCATCAAGGGCGACGACAAGGCCGCCATCGATGCCAGGACCGAGGCCCTGATGACCGCCAGCCAGAAGCTGGGCGAGAAGATGTACGCGCAAGAGCAGGCGGCGCAAGCCGCGGCCCAGGCCGACGCCGGCCAGCCTCATGCGTCTGCATCGGCGTCGGCATCGGCCTCGGCCAAGCCGGCTGACGACAACGTGGTCGACGCCGAGTTCACCGAAGTCAAAGACGGTCACTGAGATCGCATGAGGATGCCCGGACCCGTGCCGGGCATCTGTTCTAACCGCCGCGTGGGAGCATTAGGTTCAGGCCGGAAAGCTCAGCGCGGCGCATTCGTTTGAAATGCCCGGACCCTCCCATGGCAAAGCGTGACTATTACGAAGTGCTTGGCGTCGCCAAGAACGCCAGCGACGACGACATCAAGAAGGCCTACCGCAAGCTGGCCATGAAGCACCACCCCGATCGCAACCAGGGCGATGGCGCCAAGGCGGCCGAGGAAAAATTCAAAGAGGCCAAAGAAGCCTACGAGATGCTCAGCAACCCGGAGAAGCGGGCTGCCTACGACCAGTACGGCCACGCGGGCGTCGATCCCAACGCCGGGGGCTTCCGCGGCGGCGCCGGTGCGGAGGGCTTCGGCGGCTTTGCCGAGGCATTTGGCGACATCTTCGGCGACATCTTCGGCGGCCAGGGCGGCGCCCGGCGCGGCGGCGGCCAGCAGGTCTACCGCGGCAGCGACCTGTCCTACGCCATGGAGATCACGCTCGAAGAAGCAGCGCGCGGCAAGGACACGCAGATCCGCATTCCCGCCTGGGAAAGCTGCGAAACCTGCAAGGGCTCGGGCGCCAAGCCCGGCACCAGCGCCAAGGCCTGCGGCTCCTGCGGCGGCTCAGGCACTGTGCACATGCGCCAGGGCTTTTTCTCGATCCAGCAGACCTGCCCGCATTGCCACGGCAGCGGCAAGATCATTCCCGAGCCTTGCACCAGCTGCAACGGCGCCGGCAAGATCAAGAAGACCAAGACGCTGGAAGTCAAGATCCCGGCCGGCATCAACGAAGGCATGCGCATCCGCTCGGCCGGCAATGGTGAACCGGGCGTCAACGGCGGACCGGCGGGCGACCTCTACATCGAGATCCGCATCAAGCAGCACGAGATCTTCGAGCGCGACGGCGACGACCTGCACTGCACCATGCCGGTCTCCATGACCACGGCCGCCTTGGGAGGCGGCATCGAAGTGCCCAGCCTGGGCGGCAAGGCCGAGATCGAATTGCCCGAAGGCACGCAGCACGGCAAGACCTTCCGCCTGCGCGGCAAGGGCATCAAGGGCGTGCGTTCGAGCTACCCCGGCGACCTGTATTGCCACATCAGCGTTGAAACACCTGTCAAACTCACTGAACATCAGCGTAAACTATTGAAAGAGTTAGACAAATCGTTCAAGGAAGGTGGTGAGCGCCACTCACCGAATGCCAAATCCTGGACCGATCGCGTCAAAGACCTGTTCAAGTGAGCCGAATCGGCAGCCTGACGGCATGCCGACCTGCCAGGAAACACATAGGTTGGAGCGCCCTGTCCGACTCGCAACAGTCGACAGAAAGCCTATGTGAACGCGTTTTCAAGTTGCCCTGATTCACAACGCACGACAGACCTCCATCCAGAGCCCCGCTTGACCCTGGAGGTTGTCGCATGCGCGTGCTAGACAGGGACATCCAGGACGCCTGCGCGCTGGTGATCGACAGCAACGCCACCTCGCGCAGCTTAATGTCGGCGCAATTGCGCGATCTGGGCGTCGCCACGGTCCGGCAAGCCACGCGGGTCACCGATGCCCGCATCATTCTTGAGCACAAGGCCTACGACATCGTGCTCTGCGACTACCACTTCGAAGGTAGCGAGATGTCGGGGCAAGATTTGCTGGACGAATTGCGCCGCGAGCAATTGCTCCCCTACTCCACCGTGTTCCTGATGGTCACCGGCGAGGCCACTTATGCCAAGGTCGCTGAAGCCGCGGAAGCGGCACTCGATGGCTACCTGATCAAGCCCTACACCAGCGCCTCGCTGTTCGACCGCCTTGCCCATGCCCGCAACCGCAAGCGGGTCTTGAAGGACATTTTCGAAGCGATCGAGCAGCAGAACTACGACCGGGCCGCCGAGCTGTGCCTGAAACGTTTCGAGGCCAGGGAGCAATTCTGGCTCTACGCCGCCCGCATAGGCGCCGAATTGCTGCTCAAAGCCAACAGATTGACTGAAGCGCGCAAGCTCTATGACGCCATCATTGAAGCCCGCACGGTGCCCTGGGCGCGGCTCGGTGTGGCGCGCACCGAGCTGGCTTCCGGCAACCTCGTGGCGGCCAGGCGCACCCTGGAAACCCTGATTGGCGACCTGCCCGATCACGCCGACTCCTACGACGTGATGGGCCGCGTGCAAATGGAACAGGGCGAGATCGAAGAGGCACTCAAGACCTACCGCATTGCAGCCAACCTGACACCAGGCTGCCTGCTGCGCCAGCAACGCGCCGGCACCCTGGCGTTTTACGCCGGCCAGCGCGAAGATTCACTCAAACTGCTGGACCGTACCGTCATCAACGGCTTGCGTTCCAAGCTGTTCGACATGCTGTCGCTGGTGCTGGTGGCCTTCATGCGCTTTGATCTCAAGGACGGCAAGAACTTCAAGGTCGTGCACGAGACCATGCTGAAGGAACTGGACCGACATCCCAAGTCAACACGCTTGCAACGCTTTGCCTCCGTGATAGAGGGTCTGCGCATGCTGCTTGATCATCGGGTAGCCGACGCGCTCGAACAGGCCCGCATACTATCCAAGGACATGGATACGGCCGATTTCGACCTGGAAGCCGCGAGCCTGCTGGTGGGTTTCTGGGTGCGCGTCGCCGGCCAGGAAATCCAACTCGAAGAAATGAACGATCAGTTCAATCGCATCGGACTTCGCTACTGCACCACCAAGTCCAGCACCGAGGTTCTCGCCGCCATGGCGGAGGACAACGAGCCCGCCAAGGAACTGATCCGGAACTGCCACGCCAGGATCTTCAGCGTTGCCGAAACCGCGATGCGCCACGCCATGCGCGGCAGTGCCGAGGTGGGTGTCGAACTCCTGATCCAGCAAGGCGAACAGACCCGCAACGCCAAGCTCATCGACATGGCCGAACTGGTACTCAAGCGTCACGCCGACAAGATTCCCAACGCCACGCAATTGGGCGAGCAAATAGCAGACCTGCAAAAGCGGTACGTGCTGCCCTTGAGCACCCGGACCAACATCCGCAACCGACGCGAAGCCGGCGGCATGACCCTGCGCGGCTGAGCGACTTCAAAACAGGCTGCGCTGCACGGACTGATCGTTCTTTTCAAGCATAGGTCGCCTGAACTGGCTCAAGTCCTGCGGCAGGCGCTGTCGCGACAAGCTCAAGCGCTCGCAGGCCTTGCGCAAGCGCTGGCGCATCAGGTCCGCCCAGATGCCTTCGCCGCGCATGCGGCTGCCAAAACGGGCGTCGTTGTCGCGCCCGCCCCGCATGTCGCGGATCCTGGCCATGATGCGGCCGGCGCGCTCGGGCATATGGCGCTCCAGCCAGTCCTGGAACAGCGCATTGACCTCCCACGGCAAGCGCAAGGGAATGCTGAAGCCGGCACTCGCGCCCGCCTCCGCGGCGGCCTCCAGGATGCGTTCGAGCTCGGGCTCGTTCAGGAAGGGAATCAGCGGCGACACGCTGACCCCGACCGGCACGCCGGCATCGGCCAGAGCCTTGATGGTGCGCAGCCTTCTGGCCGGTGCGGCGGCACGCGGCTCCAGCGCACGGGCCAATTGCGAGTCCAGCGTCGTCACCGACACGTAGACCGACACCAGGCCCTTGGCCGCCATCGGCGCGATCAGATCCAGATCGCGTTCGACGCCTGAGGACTTGGTCACCAGTGCAAACGGATGCGAGCATTCAGCCAAGACCTCGACAATGGCCCGCGTGATGCCCAGCTTGCGCTCGATCGGCTGATAAGCGTCTGTTGCTGCCCCCACGCACAAGGGCTTGGGCTGGTACGACGAACGCGCCAGGCTGGCCCTCAGCCGCTCGGCCGCATTGACCTTGGCCACGATGCGCGTCTCGAAATCCAGGCCCGGCGACATGTTGAGATAGCTGTGCGTCGGCCGGGCGAAGCAGTAGACGCAACCATGCTCGCAGCCCCGGTAGGGATTGATGGACAGGTCGAAGCCGATGTCCGGCGACTGGTTGCCAGACAGGATGCTGCGCACCTGCTCCTCGATGATCTCCGTGGCCGGCGCCAGCGGCACTTCAAGCGCCGCCTGGTCCAGCGTGCCCCAGCCGTCATCGAATGCATCGCGCTGCACGGACTCGAAGCGATGCAGCACCTGCCAGGCCGTGCCGCGGCCCTTGAGGACACCGCCGTGGCCGTGCACGGGCATGTCGTCAATGGTGGAGGATTCGTCCGGTTGCGCTTCAAAATCTGACGCCTTCATACTGTATATTTACACAGTATTTCCGGTTTTTGGCTAGTGTTGGCGCTTGACGACGAGCAGATAGGCGGTCGGAGCTCAGGCGCCTGCTTTCCGGTCGCGCGCCGACCTGAGACGAACAATGGCCGCGTCGGCTTGTGCCGCGCCACCTCGGCGAAGCTTGCCATCCTTGTAGCCGAACAGGCCAGGCGGAGTCTCACCCGCAGCCAGCTTCGCCATCGCAGTCCTGTTTTTCGACGCCCGCGTCTCGCCAGCATCAAGCTCATCAGATCGACCAGACTTGCGGTAGCACATGCAGTAGCAGTTCTTTGCCACAGAACATCCATGGGATTGGAAGACCGTGTCCAGGTCATTCATCCGCTCGAGCGTAAGCGGCAAGATGGTGAGAGGCATGTCATTCCACCGCGGCTCTCAATAGTCACCACCACCCACATAGCCCGGCGCCAGATTCTCGAACTTCGTGTGCATGCGCTGGAAGGCCAGTTTGACGGTCCCCACCGGGCCGTTACGCTGCTTGGCGATGATGATTTCCGCCACGCCGGGTTCCTTGCACTCTTCCTTGGTGTAGTACTCGTCGCGGTAGATGAACATGATGATGTCGGCATCCTGCTCGATGGCGCCGGATTCGCGCAAGTCACTCATCATGGGTCGCTTGTCGGGCCGGGTTTCCACGCTTCGGTTCAGCTGCGACAAGGCAATCACGGGGCACTTGAGTTCCTTGGCCAGGGCCTTCAGGCCGCGCGAGATTTCGCCGATCACGGTGGCGCGGTTTTCCTCGTTGCCGCCGTTGCCGCTCATCAGCTGCAGGTAGTCGATGATGATCAGGCCCAGTTGGCCGCAGATGCGGGCTTGGCGTCGCGCACGGGCGCGCACTTCACTGGGCGAGAGGCCCGGGCTCTCGTCGATGAAGATGCTGGCCTTGCCGAGCTTGTCCACGGCTTCTGACAGGCGGCTCCATTCGTCGTCCTGCAGGCGGCCGGTGCGCAGATGCCCCTGGTCGATGCGGCCGATCGAACCCACCATACGCAGGGCCAGCTGCGCGGCGCCCATTTCCATCGAGTAGATCACCACCGGCAAGCCTTCGTTGATGGCCACGTTTTCGCCGATGTTGATGGCAAATGCGGTCTTGCCCATCGAGGGGCGCGCCGCCAGCACGATCAGGTCGCCGGGCTGCAGGCCGGCCGTCATGCGATCCAGGTCGAAGAATCCGGTGCGAACGCCCGTGACATCTTCTGCGCCGTTCTCGGCCAGCTCATTGACGCGGTCGATCAGTTGCACAACCAGGTTGTCCATGCTCTGGAAACCCTGGCGGCTGCGTGAGCCCTCTTCGCCGATGCGGAAGATCTTGCCCTCGGCCTCGTCCAGGATCTGCGTCACGGCGCGCCCCTGAGGGCTGAGCGCCGCCGTCGCGATTTCATCGCTGGCGCTGACCAGCTTGCGCAGGATGGCACGCTCACGAACGATCTCGGCATAGCGGCGCAGGTTGGCGGCGCTGGGCACGCTCTGCGCCAGCGCGTTCAAGTAAACCAGTCCGCCGCACTCCTCGGCCTTGCCCAGCGAGGTCAGTTCCTCGAACACCGTCACCACGTCGGCGGGCTTGCCGGCGTTGATCAACTTGCCAACGGCAGCGAACACCTGCTTGTGCTCGAAGCGGTAGAAATCCTGCTCGCTGAGCAGGTCACCGGCGCGGTCCCAGGCCGAATTGTCGATCAGCAGGCCACCCAGCACGCTTTGTTCGGCCTCGATGGAATGGGGCGGGACGCGCAGCCGCGCAATTTCGTCGTCCCGTTTGTCGGCGCCAGAAACACCCGCGGAACCTGGCAAAGGAGGAGTGGAAAAAATTGCTGACATGGTCTGTGACTATAAAACCTTGGCGCAGACCGGGCTGTGGGCAAGTCTGTGGAAATTCAGGGGAGCTCTCTGTATAACTCGCGCCCGAAAAGATGCATAAGGGGCGGTGCATAAAAAAAGCCGGCGACTTTGACGGTCGTCGGCTTTCTTGAGGGGCTGCCGCAGACGGGCGGCCCAGGGCATGACGCGGATTACTCGACGTCGGGCACCACTTGAACGGCAATCTCGACCACCACATCGGTGTGAGCTGCAACGTTGACGGAGAACTCGCCAACGGCCTTCAGGGGGCCATTGGGCATGCGGACCTGGGCCTTCGCCACGGCGAAGCCCATCTTGGTCAGGCCTTCGGCGATGTCGGCGTTGGTCACCGAACCGAACAGGCGGCCGTCCACGCCAGCCTTCTGGCTGATGCGGACCGTCTTGCCAGCCAGGCTGTCGCCCAAGGCTTGAGCGGCGGCCAGCTTTTCAGCGGCGATCTTTTCCAGTTCGGCGCGCTTGGCTTCGAAATCCTTGATCGCGGCCTCGGTGGCACGGCGTGCCTGGCGGGTCGGGATCAGGAAGTTGCGTGCATAGCCGTCTTTGACCTTGACGACGTCGCCCAGGTTGCCGAGGTTGGCCACCTTTTCAAGCAGGATCACTTGCATGGTGTCTTACTCCTCAAACCTTGTGCTGGTCGGTATAGGGCAGCATGGCCAGGAAACGGGCGCGCTTGATGGCGACCGTCAATTGGCGCTGGAACAACGCGCGCGTGCCGGTCAGGCGTGCGGGCGTGATCTTGCCGTTTTCGCTGATGAAATCGCGCAGCGTATCGATGTCCTTGTAGTCGATTTCCTCGACGCCAGTGACGGTGAAGCGGCAGAAACGCTTGCGGCGGAACAGCAGCGATTGTTGATTGCGCTTGGGCTTGCGGTCCTTGGAGAACCGGCCTTTACCACGTGCTGGGGGCATAGTGTGACCTCTTAACTTTTCAATCCGGATAAAACTTGTTTGCCTGTCGTCAGGGCTCGAAATCTTGCAAGCCGGTGATGTGGAACACCGTTCCACGGCCGTTGCGCTGGGCTGCGATGAAACCGCTGAACGCGGCCAGTGCGCCGATTCCCAGCGCCTGCACCTGCGGCGCCAAGGCTCCCATCACCACCGCCTTGATCTCCACCGAGACCTTGCGCGGCCGCCCTGCTTCCTGTTGTTGCGACTCGTGAGCAAGCACGCAGTCCAGGGCCGGCAAACCGGCGGGCGTGTAACGGAGCATTGCCACTTCCTTGATCACGGCCAGCAAATGAAGTTGGTTCACAACAGATTTGCCTTCAATGCCGGGACCCGGTGTCGCAGATGCCAGACTTGATCGATTCTTGACTTGATTTCAGAACAAACGCGGGCTGTCTACAGTCCTGCGAGCCGAAGCTCAGGCAGCGACGTCCTGGGGAGCCTTGCGGGCTTCTTCGCGTTCCACGGTCTTCATCATCACGGAAGGCGTGGCTTCGGCCTTGGACTTGACGACGGTCAGGTGACGCAGCACAGCATCGTTGAAGCGGAAACCCGTTTCCAGTTCAGCCAGGACTTCCTTGCTGCACTCGATGTTCAGGCACAGGTAGTGTGCCTTGGCGAGCTTCTGGATCAGGTAAGCCAGTTGACGGCGGCCCCAATCTTCAACACGGTGCACCACACCACCGCCAGCGGTGATCAGGCCCTTGTAACGTTCCAGCATGGCCGGAACCTGTTCGCTTTGATCCGGATGGATCAGCAGAACGATCTCATAGTGACGCATACATACTCCTTATGGATTCCAGGCCGGAAAAAAGTTCCGGCCTGTGGAAGCCGAGCCCCAGCGTCCAAGACGAGGCCCAGCAAGGGGGAAAGCCTTAGATTGTAGCCTGATTAAGCGAATTCGCCAAATCAGGCCAAAGTGATGGACTCATCTCAGCGCAGGAGGGCTGCGCAAGGCCTTGATTTTGTCCAGCAGGACGGTCGCCGGCGCCTTGCTCATCAGGCTGACCAGGACCAGGGCGATCGCCCCAGCTGGCACGCCAAACAGGCCGGCCGACAGGGGCTGGATGCCCCACCAGAGCTGGACGGGCCCGCTCCAGCCCAACCAGTGGCGGACATTGGCATTGGCCTGCAGCATGTAGAACACCGTCACCGCCAAGCCCGTCACCATGCCCGCCAGCGCGCCCTGCCGGTTGGCGCGGCGCCAGAAAATGCCGAACACCAGCGCCGGCACGAACGTGGCCCCGGCGAGCGAAAACGCCGCCGCGACCAGGAACAGGATTTCAGCCGGCTTCTGCACCGCGACCGCCGCGGCGCCCAAGGCCGCCACCAGCAACAGCGCCTTGGACAAGGTCACCCGCCGGGTCACGTTCGAATTCGGATTCAGCACCTTGAAATACATGTCGTGCGACAAGGCGCTGGAGATGGTCAGCAGCAGGCCGTCGGCCGTGGACAGCGCCGCGGCCAATCCGCCCGCCGCCACCATGCCCGACACCACATAGGGCAGCCCCGCCAGCTCGGGCGTCAGCAGGACGATGATGTCGCTGCCGATGCGCAGCTCGCCAAGCTGCAGAATGCCGTCGCCGTTGACGTCGGCGACCGATAGCAGGCCCGGGTCGACCTTGGCCCATTGCGAAATCCAGGCCGGCAACTGCGCAATCGGCGTCCCCACCAGGTGATTGAAGATCTCGTACTTGACCATCACCGCCAGGGCCGGCGCCGTGATGTAGAGCAGCACGATGAAGAGAATCGACCATGCGACCGATTCACGCGCCTCGCGCACCGTCGGCGTGGTGTGGTAGCGGATCAGGATGTGCGGCAGACCTGCCGTCCCGACCATCAGGCAAAAAACCAGCGCCAGGAAATTGCGCCGCGACACATCGAAAAGAGACCTTTCCTGCGCTGTGCCGTCGGGGTCGCCTGCAAATGCCTGCGCATGCAAGGGCATGCCGCCCAGCGGCAGGCTGCGCTCCTCGTTCTGCAGCTGGGCCTGCTGCCATTGCGCCTGCGCGTCGGCCACGGTCTTGGGCAGCGCGGCGCGTTTCTTCTCGGCCTGCTGGACCTGCGACAGCGGCGCATCCTTGAGCTTGAGCGACTCCACCAGCGCCGAGGCCTTGGCGCGCTCACGCTGCAGGGATTGAGGCAGATCCTTCAGCAAGCGTTCGTAGTCGCGCGCGCGCTCGGCATAGATGGCCCTGACCTTCAGCTCTGCCGGATCGCGGATCAGCTCCCGCTCCCGCTCGCTGACCTTTTGCAACTGATAGCCGTAGACCGCCGCAGGCACCGGGTAGCCCGTCTGCTTGACCGACAGCCACACCACCGGAATCAAGTAGGCCAGGATCAGGACGATGTACTGCGCCACCTGGGTCCAGGTCACCGCCCGCATGCCGCCCAGGAACGAGCACACCAGCACGCCGCCCAGGCCGACGAACACGCCGATCTCGAAGGTCAGCCCGGTCAGGCGCGTCGTGATCAGGCCCACGCCATAAATCTGCGCCACCACGTAGACGAAGGACACGCCCAGCGCGGCAGCCGCTCCCAGCAGGCGCACCGCATGGCTGTCGTAGCGCTCGCCCAGAAAATCGGGAATCGTGAACCGGCCCAGCTGGCGCAGATAAGGCGCCAGCAGCAGCGCCACCAGGCAGAATCCGCCGGTCCAGCCCAGCAAGTAGGCCAGGCCGCTATAACCCGTCAAGTACAGGGTGCCGGCAAGCCCGATGAAGGACGCAGCGCTCATCCAGTCGGCGCCTGCAGCCATGCCGTTGTAGAACGCCGGGATGCGGCGCCCGGCCACGTAGTATTCGTCCAGATCGGTCGTGCGGCTCAGGACGCCTATGCCCGCATAGACAGCCACGGTGGCGGCCAGAAAGCTGAAGCCGATCCAGACTTTGGGCAGGCCCCACTGCTCGAACAAGGCCAGCAGGCCGACAAACACCAGAAAACCCAAGGTGAAGGCCGCGTAAATGCGGTGCAAGCGGCGCGGCGCCTGCCGGCCTGAGGAAACCTGTGAGTCGCTCATCTCTGTATCATGCGCGCAGGCTGCGCGGCAGCCCATCCCGGACTACCCGCGCGCCATCGAAATAAAAAACGGGGCCGAGCCCGAAGGCCGCCCCGTTCCGATCCAAGCCAGACTATGGAACTCAGCGCTGGGCCAGACGCTGCCAGGTCTCGATCACCGTGTCAGGATTGAGCGAGATCGAGGCAATGCCTTCGGAGGCCAGCCAATCCGCGAAGTCCGGATGGTCGCTGGGGCCCTGGCCGCAGATGCCGATGTACTTGCCGGTGGCGCGGCAAGCCGCGATGGCGCGCGAGATCAAGGCCTTGACAGCAGGATCGCGCTCGTCGAAGTCGCCGGCCAGCTGCTCCAGTCCGGAGTCGCGATCCAGGCCCAGGGTCAGTTGGGTCAGGTCGTTGGAGCCGATCGACATGCCGTCGAAGTGCTCCAGGAACTGCTCGGCCAGGATCGCATTGCTGGGAACCTCGCACATCATGATGACGCGCAAGCCGTCCACGCCGCGCTTGAGGCCGCGCTCGCCCAGCATGTTGACCACGCGTTCGGCCTGCTTCACGGTGCGGACGAAGGGCACCATGATCTCGACATTGTTCAGGCCCATGTCGTTGCGCACGCGCTTGAGCGCCTCGCACTCCATGGCGAAGGCATCGCTGAAGTCGCCGCTGATGTAGCGCGAGGCGCCGCGGAAACCCAGCATGGGGTTTTCTTCATCCGGCTCATAGCGCGAGCCGCCGATCAGCTTGCGGTACTCGTTGCTCTTGAAGTCGGACAGACGCACGATCACCGGGCGGGGGAAGAAGGCCGCCGCGATGGTGGCAATGCCTTCCACCAGCTTGTCGACGTAGAACGCGCGCGGCGAGGCGTGGCCACGGGCCACCGACTCCACCGCCTTCTTCAGGTCGGCATCGATGTTCGGGTAGTCGAGGATGGCCTTGGGGTGCACGCCGATGTTGTTGTTGATGATGAACTCCAGCCGGGCCAGGCCCACGCCAGCGCCGGGCATCTGCGCAAAGTTGAAGGCCAGCTGCGGGTTGCCCACGTTCATCATGATCTTGACCGGGCAGTACGGCATTTCGCCGCGGTGCACCTCGGTCACTTCGGTTTCCAGCAGGCCGTCGTAGATGAAGCCGGTGTCGCCTTCCGAGCAGGCCACGGTCACCAACTGCCCGTCCTTGAGCCGTTCGGTCGCGTCGCCGCAGCCGACCACGGCGGGAATACCCAGCTCGCGCGCGATGATGGCGGCGTGGCAGGTGCGGCCGCCGCGGTTGGTGACGATGGCGCTGGCACGCTTCATCACCGGCTCCCAGTTGGGATCGGTCATGTCGGTCACCAGCACGTCGCCGGGCTGCACGCGCTCCATGTCGGCAATGTTGTCGACCAGGCGGACCGGACCGGTGCCGATCTTCTGGCCGATGGCACGGCCCTCGGCCAGCACGGCGCTGTGGCCCTTGAGCTTGTAGCGGTGTTCCAGCTGGCCTTCGGCCTGGCTCTTCACGGTCTCGGGGCGGGCCTGCAGGATGTAGAGCTTGCCGTCCAGGCCGTCGCGGCCCCATTCAATGTCCATCGGACGTTGGTAGTGCTGCTCGATGATGACGGCGTACTTGGCCAGCTCGATGACCTCGTCGTCGGTCAGCGAATAACGGTTGCGCTGCTCGGGCACGGTGTCGACCGTCTTGACCAGCTTGCCGCTGGCGGCCTTTTCTTCCGGCGTGGCGAACTCCATGCGGATCAGCTTGGAGCCCAGGTTGCGGCGGATCACCGGGAACCTGCCGCGCGCCAGCGCCAGCTTGTGCACATAGAACTCGTCGGGGTTGACGGCGCCCTGCACCACCGTCTCGCCCAGGCCGTAGCTGGAGGTGATGAACACCACGTCCTTGAAACCCGACTCGGTATCGATGGTGAACATCACGCCGGCCGAGCCCAGGTCGGAGCGCACCATGCGCTGCACGCCAGCCGACAGCGCCACCTCGCTGTGCGCAAAGCCCTTGTGCACGCGGTAGCTGATGGCGCGGTCGTTGTAGAGCGAGGCGAACACTTCCTTCATCTTGTGCAGCACGGACTCGATGCCGACCACGTTGAGGAAAGTCTCCTGCTGGCCGGCGAACGAGGCGTCAGGCAGGTCTTCGGCGGTCGCGGACGAGCGCACCGCAAACGAAGCTTCCGGGTTGCCCGCCGTCAACTCGGCGAAATGACTGCGGATCTGGGCTTCCAGGTCGGCCGGGAAGGGCTGCGCCTCCAGCCAGCCGCGGATTTCAGCCCCCGCCTCGGCGAGCGCGCGCACGTCGTCGGTGTTCAGGGTGGCCAGGCGCGCCTGGATGCGGGCGTCCAGGCCCTCGTGCTTGAGGAACTCACGGAAGGCATGCGCCGTGGTGGCAAAGCCGCCAGGCACGCGCACGCCGGACGCGGCGAGCTGCGAGATCATTTCGCCAAGGCTGGCGTTCTTGCCGCCAACGACCTCGACGTCGCTCATTCTCAGGTGCTCAAAAGGTACGACCAGGGCGGTCGGCTCATAGCGAGAAGACATGGGAAAACTCCGTGATGTTGAAAAACCGGCGCTTCCTTGCCAGGCCGCTGCCCAGGTGGCAGGCAACCCGCCCCGTCCATTGCGCAGACACGGCCCCGGCCAGGGTGGAGTTGTTGTTGGAAGGGCTGGCCGAACATGTCAAGCGGAGGTCGTCAAATCAACGAACTGGGACGAAGAGGAAAATTGAGCGCAATTCTACGGTGATGCACGTCCACTATGATGGAATTGCTACGCATAAAGGCCCTCAAATGAACGACCGCACCGTGTACTTCGTGTCCGACGGCACAGGCATCACCGCCGAGACCTTCGGTAATTCCATCATGGCCCAGTTCTCAGGCCGGACCCGCCACGTGCGCAAGCCCTTCATCGACTCGGCCGAGAAGGCCTACCAGGTCGTGCGCGAAATCAATGCCCTGTGCGAATCCGAAGGCCAGCGCGTGGTCGTTTTTGCAACGCTGGTCAATGAGGAGGCGCTCAGCGTGGTGCGCGAGCACTGCAAAGGCCTGGTGCTGGACATGTTCCGCACCTTCATCGAGCCCCTGGAGCAGGAATTCCAGATCAAGTCCAACCACCGCGTGGGCCGGTTCTCGGATGTGGCACGCAGCCAGGAGTACCACGACCGCATCGAAGCCATCAATTTCTCGCTGGCGCACGACGACGGCCAGTCGGCCAAGAACCTCGATGCCGCCGACGTCATCCTGGTCGGCGTGTCGCGCTGCGGCAAGACCCCGACTTCGCTGTACCTCGCCATGCAGCACGGAATCAAGGCTGCCAACTATCCCCTGATTCCGGAAGACTTCGAACGCAACAGGCTGCCGTCGTCGCTGGCCCCGCACAAGCGCAAGTGCTTCGGCCTGACCATCGATCCGGAGCGCCTCTCGCAGATCCGCAACGAGCGCCGCCCCGGCAGCAAGTACGCCGACCTGATGAACTGCCGCTACGAGATCAACGAAGCGGAGGGCATGATGAAGCGCGAAGGCATCTCGTGGCTGTCGTCAACGCACAAGTCCATCGAAGAGATCGCGACGACGATCCTGCGGGACATTCGGCCGGATCGCCTGGTGTATTGAAGCCGGGTCAGGGCGGGCTCAAGCGCTGCCGCGCCGACTCGTACAGACAGACGGCCGCCGCGCTGCCCACGTTGAGCGACTCTTCGCCGCCGGGCTGCGGAATGCCCACGGTCAAGGCGCAGCGCTGCATCAGCTCGGGCTGGACGCCCTGCCCTTCATGCCCCATCACCCATGCGCAGGGCGTAGGTAAGGTCACCACATGCAGCATTTGCTCCGCATGCGAGCTGGTGGCCACCAGAGGCACCTGCAGGGCGTCCAGATCGGCCGGATTCAAGCCCTCGACCAAATGCAGCCCGAAATGCGCGCCCATGCCGGCACGCAAGACCTTGGGCGACCAGAGCGCCGCCGTGCCCTTGAGCGCGGCAATCTGGCGAAAGTCCATGGCCGCAGCACTGCGCAGGATGGTGCCGACATTGCCGGCATCCTGCAGGCGGTCGAGAACGACGGTGTCCACGCCAGCGCGCAAGGCCGCATGGCCATCGTGCGGCATCTCGAAACCGATCTGCGCTGGCGACTCCAGGCCGCTGAGGCCTTTGAACAGGACCTCCGGCACGACCAGCACGCGCGGCGCCGCGTCCGCGAGCTGCTGCAGGACCGGATCGGCATAGCCGCTCTCGGTGACCACGGCCAGCGTCGGCGCATACCCGCGCTGCAAGGCGGCGCGGGCCAGGTGGTCGCCCTCCAGCCAGACGCTGCCGGTCTTGCGATAGGCATGGCTGTCGCTTGAGAGCTTGCGCAGGCGCAGCAGCGCGGGGTTGTCACGCGAGGTGATGTGCAGGACCTGATTCATGGCATGTTCCGGTTCAAATACCCGCCCGATCCATGCCCGGACTCGCGCACCGGCGCAAAACTGCGGCGATGCCAAGGCGACGGCCCCAGCGCACGCAAGGCCGCCAGATGCTCTTGCGTGCCGTAGCCCTTGTGGGTGGCGAAACCGTAGCCAGGGTACGCGTCGTCCATGGTCTGGCACAAGCGGTCGCGGTGCACCTTGGCGAGTATGGACGCCGCTGAAATGGCCGGCACCTTGGCGTCGCCCTTGACGATGGCCTCGGCCGGCACCTTCAGGATGGGCAGGCGGTTGCCGTCGACCAGCACCTTGGCCGGTTTCAGGCGCAGGCCTTCAACCGCACGACGCATGGCCAGCAGGGTCGCCTGCAAGATGTTCAGGCGGTCTATCTCCTCGACCGTCGCCTCGGCAATGCAGCAGCACAAGGCCTTGGCGCGGATCTCGTCGAACAAGCGCTCGCGCTTTTTCTCGCTGATGACCTTGGAGTCGGCCAGGCCTGCGATCGGATGTTCGTCGTCGAGGATCACGGCGGCGGCCACCACCGGCCCGGCCAGAGGGCCGCGCCCGGCCTCGTCCACGCCGGCCATCAGTCCGGGACCGTCCCACGACAGGCCCAGCTGGGTGGGATTTGCATCAGGCCGCATCGACGACCTTCTTGATGACTTCGACGGCCAATTGCGCGGTATTGCGGCGCAGGAGCAGGTGCTGCTCTGCAAAGCGCGCCTGCACGCGGGCATAGCGCTCGGGGTCGTCCAGCCAGGCCAGGCCTTGCTCGGCCAGGGCCTGCGCCGTGCAGGCATCCTGGATCAATTCCGGCACCAGAAGTTCGCCGGCCAGTACATTGGGCAAGCCCACCCAGGGCAGATAGCTCTTGTTGCGCATGCGCAGCCAGTTCAGAACGTGCATGCGGTAGGCAATCACCATCGGCCTCTTGAAAAGCGCAGCCTCCAGCGTGGCCGTGCCGCTGGCCACCAGCGTCACGTCGCAGGCGGCCAGGGCCTCGTGCGAACGGCCATCGAGCAGCTGCAAGGGCAGATCCGGCGCGGCGCGCGCCTTCAGCGCCTCTGCCATGGGCCGCAAGCCGGGCACCACGGGCAGCACAAAGCGCAAGCCCGGTTTGGCTTGCAGCATCAGCATGGCTGCGCGCAGCATGGGCTCGGCGATGTACTTGATCTCGCTGCGCCGGCTGCCCGGCAGCAAGGCGACCACCTGCGACCGCTCATCGATTCCAAGCGCCGCGCGGGCCGCCTGCCGCGGCGGCTGCAGCGGAATGGCATCGGCCAGCGGATGGCCCACATAGGTGGCCGCGATGCCCTGCTTGTGCAGGAGCTCGGGCTCGAAGGGAAACAGGCACAGCACGTGGTCGGCGGCGCGACGGATCTTCTCCACTCGCTCGGCGCGCCAGGCCCAGATGGACGGGCAGACAAAATGCACGGTCTTGACGCCGCCTGTGCGCAAACGCTGCTCAAGTCCGAAATTGAAATCGGGGGCGTCGACCCCGATGAAGACATCGGGCCGCTCGGCCAGCAAGCGGTCGCCCAGTTGCTTGCGAATCGACAACAGCTCGCGCAGGTGCATCAAGGCGTCGACATAGCCAAAAATGGAGAGCTTGTGGCTGGGCCACCAGGCTTCGAAGCCTTGCGCCGCCATCTGCGGCCCGCCTATCCCCTGGGCCAGCAATTGGGGCCAGCGCTCGCGCAGCCCCGCCAGCATCAGGCTGGACAGCAGGTCGCCCGACGCTTCGCCGGCCACCATGCCGATGTGCATGGTCCGCATGGCTGGCCCGCCTTCAGCGCACAATGCCGCGCGTCGAGGCGGCGAGGAATTCGAGCAGCGTCTCGATGTCGGCGTCGCCGCCCTCGACCGTGCCGCGCAGCGCAGCGATTTCAGTCTGCGCCTGCTCCAGCGACAGGCCGCTGCGGTAGAGCAGCTTGTGCATCTGACGGATCTGGCCGATCCGCTCGGTGGAAAAGTCGCGGCGCTTCAAGCCAGTCGTGTTGACCGCACGCACGCTCAGCGGATGGCCGTCCACAGTCATGAAGGGGGGCACGTCCTGCGCCACGTGGCCCTGGAAGCCGATCATCGCGTGGGCGCCAATCTTGACGAACTGGTGCACGCCGGAGAGCCCGCCGATGGTGGCCCAGTCGCCCACGCGCACATGCCCGGCCAGCGTGGCGTTGTTGGCCAGCACGCAGCGGCTGCCCAATTGCACGTCATGCGCCAGGTGGACGTAGGCCATGATCCAGTTGTCGTCGCCCACGCGGGTGACGCCCTCTTCCTTGAAGGTGCCGGTGTTGAAGGTGCAGAACTCCCGCACCGTGTTGCGGTCGCCGATGACCAGCTCGGTGACTTCGCCGCCGTGGCTCATGTCCTGCGGCATGGCGCCGATGGAGCTGAATTGATAGAAGCGGTTGTCGCGCCCGATGGTGGTCTTGCCTTCGATCACGCAATGCGGACCGATGCGCGTCCCCGCACCAATGCGCACCTGCGGGCCGATCACCGCGTAAGGGCCTACGCTGACACTCGAATCGAGCTCAGCCTTCGGATCAACAATCGCCGTCGAATGAATCGCTGTCATTTTGTTTCTCAACCGAGACGCCCTCGACACGCCAACACCCCCATCCAGCGACGCCCGAGGATCCGGCTCCGCCGGTCCTCCAGGCGTGCCCCTTTGAAGGGGCGCGCGAAGCTTAGGGGGTGGTTCACTCAATCCTGCGCATCGTGCACATCAACTCGGCTTCGCAGGCCAATTCCTCGCCGACATAGGCCTTGGCGGTGAACTTGTAGATGCTGGCCTTTGCACGGTCCAGCGTGATCTCCATCACCAACTGATCACCCGGCTCGACCGGGCGCTTGAAGCGCGCGCCGTCGATGCCGGCAAAATAACAAATGGTCTGATCGTCCAGTTGCGTGTCCCCGGAGATCAGGGCAAGGATGCTGGCAGCCTGCGCCATCGTCTCCAGGATCAGCACGCCCGGCATCACCGGACGATGCGGGAAATGCCCGGTGAAATGCGGCTCGTTGATGGCGACGTTCTTGAGCGCCCGGATGCGCTTGCCCTTTTCCAGCTCCAGCACCCGGTCCACCAGCAGAAACGGATAGCGGTGCGGCAGGGTCTTCAGGATCTGGTGGATGTCCATCGTGTTCATGATTCGTTTTTCCAGCTGGCTTCTCAGCTTATTTTTCAGAGTTTTGTTTTTCAAGCGCGCGGATGCGGGTCCGCAGGACGTTCAGCTGCCTCAGGCTGGCCGCGTTCTTTTCCCACACGGCATGCTCGTCGAACGGGTACATGCCGCTGTAGATGCCCGGCTTGGTGATGGAGCGGGTGATCACGGTCGCGCCCATCACGTGCACGTGGTCGCAAATCTCAATGTGGCCGACCAGATTGGCCGCGCCCGCCAGCGTGCAATGCTTGCCGATCTTGCTGCTGCCCGCCACGCCGCTGCACCCAGCCAGGGCCGAATGCGCACCGACATGGACGTTATGCGCGATCTGGACCAGATTATCGATCTTCACGCCCTCTTCAATGACGGTGTCGCCCAGGGCGCCACGGTCTATGCAGGTGTTGGCGCCGATTTCGACGTCATCACCAATGCGGACGGCACCGAGCTGCTCGATCTTCTCGAAGCGCCCCTGCGTGGGCGCAAAGCCGAAGCCATCGGCCCCGATCACCGTGCCACTGTGGATCAGGCAGCGCGCGCCAATGCTGCAATCGTGGCCGATGGTGACGTGCGGGGCCAGGCGCGTACCCGCGCCGATCACCGCCTGGCGTTCGACCACGCAATGCGGCCCGATCCGGGCACCCGCTTCAATGCGAGCGCCGGCTTCGATCACCGCCAGCGGACCGATATCGACCTCGGGCCCGAGCACCGCAGCAGGGTCGATCACGGCGCTGGGGTGGATGCGCGCTGGCGCGCTGGGGCGGAACCGCTTGGTCCACCACTGCGTCAACCGCGCAAAGTAAAGATAGGGATCCGGGGTGACGATGCAGGCGGCGCCTGACGCGCGCGCCGCTGCCGCTTCGGCCATCGCAGGGGCCACGATCACGCAAGCCGCCTGCGTCGATGCCAATTGCGCCTGGTAGCGCGGATTGGCGAGGAAGGCGATCGTCTGCGCATCGGCTTCGGCGAGGCTCGCGATGCGGGAAATACTCAGATCGGACGCACCAACAAGATCGCCGCCCAAGGCGGCGATCAGTTCAGCCAAAGAGACGGAACTCACCGATCACTTCTGCGCGTTGAGCGCGTCGATCACCTTCTTGGTGATGTCCACGCGGGCACTGGCGTGCAAGGCGTCCTGCACGATCAGGTCGTACTTGTCAGTTTCGAAAATCTGCTTGATGACGCGGTTGGCACGCTCCACCAGTTGCTGGGTTTCTTCGCCCTTGCGCTGCTGCAGATCTTCCTGGAATTCGCGGCGCTTGCGCTGCAGGTCACGGTCTTGCTCGACCAGATCGCGCTGGCGGCGGCCACGTTCGGCTTCCGGCAGCATGGGCGCATCCTTTTCCAGTTTCTCGGCGGCGGCGCGCAGCTTCTGCTCGGTGTCCTTCAGCTCCTTGTCGCGCTTGCCGAACTCGGCTTCCAGTTTGAGCTGGGCAGCCTTGGCAAGATTGGTTTCCCTGAGCACCCGCTCACTGTTGACATAGCCGATCTTGATGGCGTCGTCAGCATGCGCGGCCAAGCTAGGCATTGCCAGCACTGCGGCCAGGGTCAACGAATTCAACAGCTTGCTCTTCATCAGAATGCAGTCCCGATCTGGAATTGGAATTTCTCGATTCTATCCGTAGGCGCTTGCCGAACCGAATTGCCGTAGCTCAATTTAAGCGGCCCCATGGGAGACAGCCAGCTCAAACCCACACCTGCCGACATCCGGACGCTGCCCCAGGTGACCGGATCCAGCGACGAGGTGGTGTTCCACACGTTGCCGGCATCGAAGAAGCCGAAGATGCGGAAGCTCTTGTCGTTGCCGGAGCCTGGCACCGGCAGGTACAGCTCGGCATTGGCATTGGCCTTGAAGTTGCCGCCCATGTAGGAGCCGGTGACGTCGACCGGACCCAGCGAACCCGCCGTGAACACGCGCACGGAGCCCAGGCCGCCGGCATAGAAGTTCTTGAAGATCGGATAGGGCTTGCCGTCCAGTCCAGTGCCGTAGGCCGCCTCGGCGTTGAGCATCAAGGTGAACTTGCTGGTCAGCGGGAAGTACTGCTGCACCTGCCCGTTCATCTTGGCGTATTGGGCATCGCCGGCCGGGCTGACTTCAAGATTGAAGCGACGATACAGGCCGCGCGTCGGCGACACCACGCTGTCGCGTCCGTCGCGCTGCCAACCCACCGTCAGCGGCACCGACAGGCTGGACGAGCCGAATTCCTTTTCGTACAGGAAGTAGCTGTTCGGCACGCCCTGGGTGTTGCTGATGTGGGTGATTTCAGCGCCCGCGCCGAAGAACACCGTGTCCAGTTCGGAGAACGGCACGCCAAACCGAATCGCGCCGCCATAGGTCGAGAATTCGTAGACATTGCCCAGGCTGTTGTACGGGCGGTTGGTGCGGAAAAAGACGTCCAGGGCGCGCGACACGCCGTCCACCGTGAAGTAAGGGTCCACCGTGGAGACGGAGATGGCCCGGCCGGTGGCCGCGGTGTTGAGTTCCAGGCCCAGGTAATTGCCCGAGCCGAACACATTGTCCTGGCGGATCGAGCCCGAGAAGGAGATACCCTGCTGGCTCGAATAGCCCGCGCCCACCATGATGTTGCCGGTGGGACGCTCGGTCACGGTCAGCGTCACGTCAACCTGGTCGGGCGAGCCCGGCACTTCGGCCGTGTCGATGGTGACGTCCTTGAAATAGCCGAGGCGCTCGACGCGATCGCGCGAGGCCTTGATGCGCTGGCCGTCGTACCAAGCCGACTCGAACTGGCGGAACTCGCGGCGGATGACCTCGTCGCGGGTGCGCGTGTTGCCCGACACCAGCACGCGGCGGACATAGACGCGGCGCTGCGGATCGGCATTGAACACCACCACCACCTGGCCGGTGGCGCGGTCGATCTCGGGCCGGCTGTCGACACGCGCAAACGCGTAGCCGAACGCGCCAAAGAAATCGCTGAAGGCGCGCGTGGTCTGCGACACGGTTTCAGCTTGATACGCCTCGCCAGGCTTGACCCCGATCAGGCGCTTGAACTCCTCCTCGCGCCCCAGGTAGTCGCCCTCCAGCTTGACGGCGGTCACGGTATAGGGCTGCCCCTCATGCACGGTGATCGCCAGGCTGATGCTCTGCTTGTCGGGCGAGATCGTCACCTGGGTGCTCTCGATGCTGAATTCGAGATAGCCGCGGTTCAGGTAGTACGAGCGCAGCGTTTCCAGGTCAGCGTTGAGCTTGGTGCGGGAATAGCGGTCGGTCTTGGTGTACCAGGTCAGCCAGCCGCTGGTGGTTTCCTCCAACTGGCTCAGCAGCGTGCCTTCCGAAAACACCTTGCTGCCCAGGATGCGGATGTCCTTGATCTTGGCCGGCTCGCCTTCGGTCACGGTGAAGCTCACGTTGACGCGATTGCGCTCCAGCGGCGTGATGGTGGTCGTGACTTCGGCGCCATACAGGCTGCGGGTCAGGTATTGACGCTTGAGCTCCTGCTCGGCGCGATCGGCCAGGGCCTTGTCGAAAGGTTTGCCTTCGCCGATGCCGACGTCCTTCAGCGACTTGGAAAGCGCCTCGGTGTCGAACTCCTTCAGGCCCACGAAGCTCACGTTCGCGATGATGGGCCGCTCCTCGATCACCACGACCAGCGTCGTACCGTCGATGTTCAGCCGCACGTCCTTGAAGATGCCGGTGGCGAACAGGGCGCGGATGGCCGCTGCGCCCTTGTCGTCGTTGAAGGTGTCACCGATGCGGAAAGGCAGGCTTGCGAACACGGTACCGGGGTCGGTCCGCTGCAGGCCCTCGACACGAATGTCCTTGAGCACGAAGGGGTCGACCGCCCAGGCGGCACCCGATTGCAAGGCGGCGACCAGCGCCAAGAACTTGAAGGACTGGCGCATACGTGGACGCTGAGACAAAAAAGATGACATGCAGAAGGATTCAGTGCGGACCCAGCAAGCGGGTCAGATCATTGGAAAGGGCCAGAGCCATCAGCAGCAGCATCAGCATGGCGCCAGCGCGCTGAAGCTGCTTGAGCCACCAGTCCGAAACAGGACGGCCACTCAGACCCTCGAAAAGATAATATATCAGGTGTCCGCCATCCAACATCGGCAGCGGCAGCAGGTTGAGCACGCCGAGGCTCACGCTGACGTAGGCCAGAAAGTTCAAAAAGGGCGCAATGCCTGTGCGCGCGGACTGCCCGGCGTAGTCAGCGATGGTGATCGGGCCACTGAGATTCTTCAGCGAGGCCTGGCCCACCAGCATGCGGCCGAACACCTGCAAGGTCAAAGTCGCGTTGCTCCAGGTGCGCTCCACACCCATTTGCAGCGAGACCGTCAGCCCATGGCTGACGCTCACCATCTGCGGCTGCCCGCCAATCATGACGTCGATACGACCTACCGCCTGCCCGGCGTCCTCGGCCGCGCGCGGCCGCACATCCAGCGTCCGCTCTTGCCCCTTACGCAGAACCCGCCAGCTCATGCTGCGGCCCACGCCATGGTCCAGCGCAGCGCGTATGCGGTCCCGCAGCGCCCCGGCATCGCTGACCGGCTCGCCGTCGACAGCCAGCACGTGATCGCCCGATTGCAAGCCAGCCTGGGCGCCGGGCCCCTCAGGCATCACCCGACCCAACACGGGCTCGCTGAAAGCCGCACCCAGCCCCAGGCGTACCCAGGTCTGAGCGTCCAGGTCCGGCGAGCCCAGCCGTTCGGTATCGAGACGGACCGGATGCCGGCCGCGGCCTTCGGCATCGCTGACCAGCAGATGCAGCACTCTTTGTGTGGCCATGGCCTCGGCAAGTTGCTCGCGCAGCTCCGGCAGTGAAGCGACATCGTTCCAGGCATTGCCATCCCAGGACCAAGCCTGCACCCAGTCGCCGGCGCGCATGCCAGCGGCTTCGGCGATGCTGCCCGCCCTGGGCGCACCCAGCAGGGCCTTGGGTTCGTCCTGGCCGATCCAGCTTGCCGCCGCGAACAAGAGCATGGCCAGCAGGAAATTGGCCAAGGGGCCTGCCGCCACGACGGCCGCGCGCTGCAGCAGCGGACGCCGATTGAAGGCCCTGTGCTGCTCGGCCGGATCGACCGGCCCTTCACGTTCGTCGAGCATGCGCACATAGCCGCCCAAGGGCCAGGCCGAGAGCACAAACTCGGTCGAATCCGGCGTGCGTTGATGCCGCCACAGCACGCGGCCGAACCCCACCGAAAAGCGCAGCACCTTGACGCCACAGGCCACGGCAACGCGATAGTGTCCATATTCGTGCACCACCACCAGCACCGCCAGCGTGAGCACGAAGGCCAGCACCGAGCTGATCATGCGCGCAACCTCGCGATCAGCTGCCGAGCATGGCGGCGCGCGCGCGCATCAAGCGCCAGCAAAGCCTCCGTAGAGGCCGTGTCGCCGGCTTCGGGCTGCACCTGGTCCAGGCATTCGCGGTTGACCTGGCAGATCTGGTCGAAGCGCAGGCCCGAACCCAGGAAGGCCGCAACGGCCTCTTCGTTGGCTGCATTCAGGACCGCCGTCGCTCCTTCACGACCACGCAAAGCCTGCCAGGACAGGAACAAGCCGGGGAAACGCCGCTCGTCGGGTTCCTCGAAACTCAGACTCGGTACCTTCAGCAAATCGAGCATGCTCGCACCCGACGTGATGCGCTCGGGGAAAGACAGGCCGTAGGCGATGGGCACCCGCATGTCTGGCGTGCCCAGTTGGGCCAGCACCGAACGGTCGGTGCACACCACCATCGAATGGACAATGCTTTGTGGATGGATCAGCACCTTGATCTGCTCGGGCATGAGGCCGAACAGCCAACGCGCTTCGATCACCTCCAGCGCCTTGTTCATCATCGTCGCCGAGTCGACCGAGATCTTGCGGCCCATGACCCAATTGGGATGGGCGCAGGCCTGGTCCGGGGTTACGGCATGCAAGGTCTGAGGATCGCGCTGCCGGAACGGTCCGCCCGAAGCGGTCAGGATGATGTGGTCGACGCGCGCCGCCCAGGTGCTGCGATCTTCAGGCAGACATTGGAAGATGGCCGAATGCTCGGAATCGATCGGCAGCAAGGTCGCCCCGCCCTCTTCCACTGCCTGCATGAACAATGCGCCGCCGACGACAATGGCTTCCTTGTTGGCCAGCAACAGGCGCTTGCCGGCGCGTGCCGCGGCCAGGCACGGTGCCAGACCCGCGGCACCGACGATGGCCGCCATCACGACATCGACATCCGGGTGCGCAGCCACCTCGGCCAAGGCGGCCTCGCCCTCCAGCACCTCCACGCGTTCGCCGGCCTCGCGCAGGCGCCGGCGCAATTCGGCCGCAGCTTGCGCGCCCGGCATGACCGCGAAGCGCGGCTTGAACTGCAGGCATTGCGCCAGCAATTCGTCCACCCGGTTCATCGCGCTCAGCGCAAACACTTCATAACGCTCGGGATGGCGCGCCAACACATCGAGCGTGTTGCCGCCGATCGAGCCCGTGGAGCCCAGAACACAAACAGTTTGTCGACGTTGCACCGCTTTATCCATCAGGTCAGAGAAGTCAACGCCATGGCCAAGGGGAACACCGGCAGCAGCGCATCGACACGATCGAGCACGCCGCCATGTCCGGGCAGCAGCTGGCTGCTGTCCTTGGCGCCGACGGCGCGCTTGATCAGCGATTCAAAAAGGTCGCCTACCACGCTCATGCTGCTCAAAAACACCAGCGCAGGCACACCGCGCAGCAGGCCCAGCGCCATGTCGGCATGGGGGTTGATCAACAAGAGCGAATAGACGCTAGGCGAATCGACGGCCAGCCGCACGTCGATCACATAAGCCCATGCCAGGCCGAGCGCCAGCACGCCGGCCATGCCGCTCCAGACACCTTCCCAGCTCTTGCCCGGACTGATGGCGGGCGCCAGCTTGCGGCGGCCAAAGGCACGGCCGCCAAAATACGCCGCCACGTCGGCCATCCAAACCAGGCAGAAAACCGACAACATGAAATTGACGCCGCGCGCCTTGGCCTCGGCCAGGGCCAGCCAGGCGGCCCACAGGGCCAGCGCCCCCAGCAGCAGGCGCAAGCCCGGCGCAAGGCGCGGCCAGCCTGCCGGCCCCGCGCGCAAAGCCTGGCAGCCCCCCAGCACCCAGATCAGGCCCACCAGCCACCACAAGGCGGGCGGCGGCGCCGACTGCAGACCCAGGCTGATCAGGGTGAAGGTACACAAACCGGCCAGGGCCACCCCGAAGATCACGGCCCGCACGCCCGGCGCGCCGTTCAGGCGCGACCACTCCCAGCCGGCGGCACCGATCAGCACCAGGGTCAGCACCGCAAACGGCACGGGGCTGGCGGCAAACATGGCCGGCAGCAGAAAGGCCAGCAGGATCAAGGCCGTCACGATGCGGGTCTTGAGCATTCAGCCCTCCACAGGCGCGGCAACATCCTTGACACCGCCAAAGCGGCGGTCGCGCTCGCGGAAGGCCGCAATGGCGGCATCCAGCTGCGCTTCGCCGAACTCGGGCCAAAGGCAATCGGAAAACACGAATTCGGTGTACGCGATTTGCCACAGCAGGAAATTGCTGATGCGGACCTCGCCACCCGTGCGGATGAACAGGTCCGGGTCCGGCGCATAGCTCATGGCCATGAACTCGGACAGCCGTGCCTCGTCGAGCTCGTCGGGGCTGACGCCGGCCCGCATGGCGCCCTTGCAGGCCTGCACCACGTCCCAGCGGCCGCCGTAGTTGAAGGCGACCGACAAGGTCAGCTTGCTGTTGTGGGCCGTTGCGGCTTCGGCCTCGTTCCAGGCCGCACGCAGCTTGTCCGACACCGCATCGCGATCGCCGACGATACGGATGCGCACGCCCATATTGCCCATGCGGGCCAGGTAGCGCGACACGGCCGCCAGCACCAGGCCCATCAGGCCGGACACCTCGTCGCTGGGACGCTTCCAGTTTTCGCTGGAGAAGGCGAACACCGTCAGGTATTCGATCTCGCGGTCTATACAGGCCTGCACCACGCGCACCAAGGCGTCGACGCCTTGCTTGTGCCCGAAGAAACGCGGCAGAAACCGCTTCTTGGCCCAGCGCCCGTTGCCGTCCATCACGACGGCCACATGGCGCGGCACGGCCTGACTTTCGCTGTTCTGGCTGTTCACGCCGGACACGCTCAAACCGCCATGACTTCGGCTTCCTTGGCCGAAACCAGCTTGTCGATCTCGACGACGGTGCGGTCGGTCAGCTTCTGCACCTCGTCCAGGCTGCGGCGCTCGTCGTCCTCGGAGATTTCCTTGTCCTTGAGCAGCTTCTTGGCCTGTTCGTTGGCATCGCGGCGCAGGTTGCGCACGGCGACCTTGGCGTCTTCGCCGGCATTGCGGACCACCTTGGTCAGCTCACGGCGGCGTTCTTCAGTCAGCGGCGGCATGGGCACGCGGATCAGCTCGCCCTGCGTGGACGGGTTCAGGCCCAGGTCCGATTCGCGGATCGCCTTTTCAATCTTGGCGCCCATGCCCTTTTCCCAAGGCTGGACGCTGATGGTGCGCGCGTCGAGCAAGGTGACGTTGGCGACCTGGGAGATCGGCACTTCCGAGCCGTAGTAGTCGACGCTGACCTGGTCCAGGATGCCCGGATGGGCGCGCCCCGTGCGGATTTTGTGCAATTCATTCTTGAGTGCTTCGACGGACTTGGCCATCTTGGCTTCCGCATTTTTCTTGATGTCTGCAATGCTCATGATTCTCGACCTTGCTTGATTCTTTCCCTGCGCGGCGCACTCAGACGTGCACCAGCGTACCTTCGTCTTCGCCCATCACCACGCGCTTGAGCGCGCCGGGCTTGAAAATGCTGAACACGCGGATCGGCAGCTTCTGGTCGCGGCACAGCGCAAACGCGGTCGCATCCAGCACCTGCAGATTGCGGGTGATGGCTTCGTCGAAGCTGATGCGCGAATAACGCGTTGCCTCCGGGTCCTTGTTGGGATCGGCGCTGTAGACGCCATCGACCTTGGTGGCCTTGAGCACGATTTCGGCACCGATCTCGGCGCCGCGCAGCGCGGCGGCCGTGTCGGTGGTGAAGAAGGGATTGCCCGTGCCTGCGGCGAACACCACCACCTTGCCCTCTTCGAGGTACTGCAAGGCCTTGGGGCGCACATAGGGCTCGACTACCTGCTCGATGGCGATGGCCGACATCACACGGGCCGTCATTCCCTCCTGGCGCATGGTGTCGGCCAGCGCCAGCGAGTTCATCACCGTGGCCAGCATGCCCATGTAGTCGGCGGTCGCGCGGTCCATGCCGACCGAGCCGCCCGCCACGCCGCGGAAGATGTTGCCGCCGCCAATGACGACCGCCACCTCCACACCCAGCTGCGTGACTTCCTGGATTTCACGCACCATGCGCACGATGGTGGCGCGGTTGATGCCATAGGCGTCGTCGCCCATCAGGGCCTCGCCGGAAAGTTTGAGCAGGATGCGTTTGAGCGCGGGCATTCTTACCTCGTCTGATCTATTGGATGGTGGCTTGGGCCAGCCTGGCCTTGTGAGTCCGGCGGCAAACCACAAGTGTAAAGGGCGCCAAAGGCGCCCTCGTGTTTCTTATTGTGTTTCGTACCGTGCTTTCTGCCGGCCTCGGGTTTACTGGCCCTTGGCGGCAGCGACCTGGGCGGCCACTTCGGCAGCAAAGTCGTCGACCTTCTTCTCGATGCCTTCGCCGACCACGTAAAGGGTGAAGCCCTTCACTGCGGTGGCCTTTTCCTTCAGCATCTGCTCGACGGTCTGCTTGTCGTTCTTCACGAAACTCTGGTTCAGCAACGAGACTTCCTTCAGGAACTTCTGCACCGAACCCTCGACCATCTTGGCGACGATCTCGGCAGGCTTGCCGGACTCGGCGGCCTTTTCCTCAGCGATCTTGCGCTCCTTGGCGACCAGATCAGCCGGCACTTCGGCGCTGGACAGCGCTGCCGGCTTCATGGCGGCCACGTGCATGGCGACGTCCTTGGCAGCGATTTCGTCACCTTCGAACTCGACCATCACGCCGATGCGGGTGCCGTGCAGGTAGGACGCCAGCTTGGCGCCTTCAAAGCGCTTAAAGCGACGGATGCTCATGTTCTCGCCGATCTTGCCGATCAGGCCCTTGCGAACGTCTTCCACCGTCGGGCCGAAGCCTTCCTGCGACAGGGGCAGAGCTGCCAGCGCGTCGACATCTGCCGGCGCCTTCTCGGCCACCAGGCCGGCCAGGGCGTTGACAAAGGCCAGGAAGGCGTCGTTCTTGGACACGAAGTCGGTTTCGCAGTTGACTTCGATCAGCGCGCCGGCGCCGCCGACCACGGCCGTCGCCACCACGCCTTCGGCGGTCACGCGCGAAGCGGCCTTGCCGGCCTTGTTGCCCAGCTTGACACGCAGGATTTCCTCCGCACGACCCAGGTCGCCGTCGGCTTCAGTCAGTGCCTTCTTGCACTCCATCATGGGGGCATCGGTGCGGGCGCGCAGCTCGGCGACCATGCTTGCGGTAACAGCAGCCATTTCAATCTCCGTGTTTCGAAAAGGATCGAACAACCGATCCTCTATTTCAATTTCAGCTTAAAAAAAGGGGCTGAATCAGCCCCCTCTTACCTGGTCTAGCCTGGATTCAAACCGGCGTCAGGCGCCAGCGTTGACTTCCACGAACTCGTCGCCAGCGGGAGCCACGGCCTGCACCACTTCGTTGGTGGCGTTGGCGCGGCCTTCCAGCACGGCGTCAGCCACGGCCTTGGCGTACAGGGCCACGGCCTTGGCAGAGTCGTCGTTGCCGGGGATCACGTAGTCGATGCCTTCGGGCGAGTGGTTGGTGTCGACCACGCCGATCACGGGGATGCCCAGCTTCTTGGCTTCGGCCACGGCAATCTTGTGGTAGCCGACGTCGATCACGAACAGCGCGTCAGGCAGGACAGCCATGTCCTGGATGCCGCCGATGTTCTTTTCCAGCTTGGTCAGGTCGCGCTGAAACATCAGCGCTTCCTTCTTGATGGCGGGCTGGGTACCGGCCTCGATCTGAGCCTGCATGTCCTTGAGGTTCTTCAGCGAACCCTTGACCGTCTTGAAGTTGGTCAGCATGCCGCCCAGCCACCGCTGGTCGACGTAGGGCACGCCAGCGCGCTGCGCTTCGGCAGCCACCACTTCGCGGGCCTGGCGCTTGGTGCCGATCATCAGGATGTTGCCGCGCTTGGCCGACAGCTGACGAACGAACTTCATCGCCTCTTCGAACGCGGGCAGCGTCTTCTCGAGGTTGATGATGTGAATCTTGTTGCGATGGCCGTAGATATACGGGGCCATCTTGGGGTTCCAGAAGCGGGTTTGGTGACCAAAGTGGACGCCGGCTTCCAGCATCTCGCGCATCGTAACGGACATGAAATTACTCCGAAGGTTGTGTCTTGAACCCGGCAAGAATCACATCGCCCCAAGGAATGCCAGAGGACGGCGCAACACCTGTCGATTGCCGGATTTGTGAATTTGGCCGAACGGCTCCACTGCAGTTTCCCCACAGAAGATCCAGCCAGCCGCTTTGCCAGTACCCATGAACAGCGGCCACCGAGCAAAGCCTAAAGAGTATAGCATGATGCGCCGTCCCTGTCAGCATGCCTGCGGCCCCCTGAGCAAGGCGGCGGCGAAACTGTGCAGGCGTCTCAGAGGGTCTGGCCTCCCTGCCCTGATAATTGCGGCCCAAGAGCGGCGATTGTCGGGCACGGGCCTGGCGCGCTCCCCAGGATGACCGCCGAAGCGGCTGCACGAGAAAGTACGAGATGCGGATTGGAATCGTTGGCGCCGGCATGGTGGGCGTCGCAACAGCGCTGGAGCTGGCATTGGACGGGCATGAGGTGCGCGTGTTTGATCGACATGGCGGCGTGGCGTCGGAGTCCAGCTTCGCGCACGCCGGCATTGTCAGCGCCGCGTTGCAGGCGCCTGGCGGCGGCTTGACACCCCTGAGCCCGCACCAGGGCCTGGGGCACAGCGCCACGCAGCGCTGGACGCCCCGGCATCTCGGATGGCTGCTCAACGCCCGGCGCGTCCGGCGCCTCGGCAATCTGGAGCAGGCCGCGCGGGACATGCAGGCCCTGACCCATCTCAGCCAGGAACGCATGCGCAGCCTGCGGCATCAATTTCAACTGGACCATGAACGCACCGAAGGCCTGCTGGTGCTGCTGCGCACCCCGGCCGAATTGAAAGCCGTGGAGCACGCCCTGAGCGGCATGGATCCGGCTTCGCCCGTGCAGCATCGCCTGATGGATGCGCAGACCTGCCTGAGCATCGAACCCGGCTTGAATCCGGACATTCCGCTGGAAGCGGGCATCCACCTGCCGCAGGCCGAAGTCGGCAATGCGCGCGAATTCGCGCTCCTGCTGAAAAACGAGGCGCAACGCCTGGGCGTGCAGTTCCGCTTCCACACCACGGTGTCGCACATCGAAGCCGGCTCGCGGCCCAGCCTGCTGCACAGCTACAGCCCGCCGGAGCAGGGCCACGCCACCCATGCGGCCTCGCGCGCCGACGATTCGCGCAGCGCCGAGGGCCCGAGTACCACGCCGTACTCCCACGAACCTGAACGCGAGAGCTTTGACGCCATCGTCGTCTGCGCGGCGCAGCAATCGGCACCCCTGCTCAAACCGCTGGGCCTGTCGCTGGACCTGTACGCCCTCACCGGCTGCAGCATCACCGCCAACCTGCGCCAGCTGGAAGCCTTTCCGCATCTCGGCCCCCAGGCCGCCTTGATCGACCAGAAACATCAGGTCAGCATCAGCCGCATCGGCCAGCGCGTGCGAGTGGCCGGCGGCATGCAACTGGGCCCGCTTGGCGCGGCTCGCGAGGCCCGGCTGCTGGCCGCGCTGCACAAGGTCCTGCACGACTGGTTTCCGGGCGCCACGCAAGGCGGCGTGCAGCGCTGGCGCGGCGTGCGCAGCATCGTGCCCGACGGCCTGCCAGTGTTGGGCCGCAGCGCCGCCCCCGGCATCTGGCTCAACCTGGGTCACGGCAGCAGCGGCTGGGCGCAGGCCTGCGGCAGCGCCCGGATGCTGGCCGAGCAGATCGCCGGTGTATCCGATGCGCAGGCCTTGAGCAGCCTGAAGCCCGATCGAGCCAGCCTGCAATAGCGCCTGAAAGCACCGCCACCACGCTCCACTCGGGATTGCGCACCATGATCGACGCCCTCAACCATCCCGACGATCTGCCCCTGCATGACAGCGCGCACAGCCGCCTCATCGAGGCGGACGCGCTGAGCAAGCTGCCTCTGCACACCCTGATGGAAAAGGCCGGCCTGGCGCTGGCCAAGCTCGCGCTGGCGGTGGCGCCACAGGCGGGCCCCGTCTGGATTGCCTGCGGCCCCGGCAACAACGGCGGCGACGGCTGGGTGGCCGCCCGCTGGCTGCAGGCCCTGGGGCGCGACGTGCATGTCAGCCCTTTCGACGAGGGCAAGGCGCTGCCCGCCGATGCCAGCGCGGCCAGGCGCAAGGCGATGGATGCTGGTGTACGCATCCAAAGCAGCGCAACGGCGCCTCCTGACACCAGCCTGGTGATCGACGCCCTCCTTGGCCTGGGGTTGAATCGCGCGCCCAGTCCGCCGCTGAGGGCAGGCATCGAGGCGATCAACGGCGCCCGTCAGCAAGGCGCTTGCGTGCTGTCCGTCGACGCCCCCAGCGGACTGGACGCCGACCAGGGCACTCTGCCAGGTACGACAGCCGTTTGCGCCGATCACACGCTGAGCCTGCTGACGCTCAAGCCCGGCCTCTTCACCGGACATGGGCGCGATCACGCCGGCCGCGTCTGGTGGGACGACCTGGGCGTCGAGCCACGGCAGGCCAACCAGGCCTGGCTGCGAGGCCTGCAGCCGAACGCCGCATCCGCCCGGCGCCATGACAGCCACAAGGGCGGCCAGGGCAACGCACTCGTGATCGGCGGCGCGCCCGGCATGTGCGGCGCCGCCTGGCTGGCGGCCAGCGCCGCCCTGGGCGCAGGTGCCGGCCGCGTCTATGCCTGCCTGCTGGACGAATCGGCGCCAGCCCTGCTGCCCGAGCGGCTCGAATTGATGCACTGGAGCGCCAGACGCTTCGACCAGGTCGAAGCCTGGCAAGACCTGACCCTGATCTGCGGATGCGGCGGCGGCACCGCCGTGCAAGGCCTGCTGCCCCTGCTGCTGCCGCACGCCAAGCGCCTCGTATTGGACGCCGACGCGCTCAACGCTGTCGCCGCCGATCCAGCGCTGCAGGGTCTGCTGGGTGCGCGGGCAGCGCAATCCCTGTCCACCGTACTAACCCCTCACCCACTCGAGGCCGCACGGCTCGCGCAGCACCCCCATGCGAACGACATACAGCACCAGCGTTTGAACGCCGCCCAAGCGCTGGCGGAGCGCTTTCAATGCACCGTGGTGTTGAAGGGATCCGGCACGGTTTGCGCCGCGCCCGGCCGCACACCGATCGTCAACAAGACCGGCAATGGCGCCCTGGCCACAGCCGGCACCGGCGACGTGCTGGCCGGCTGGCTGGGCGGCCTGTGGGCACAGGCACCAGGCGCCGACCCGCACACCCTGGCGGCGCTGGCCGCCAGCTGGCACGGGTTGGCCGCCACCCAATTCGCGGCCCGGCAAGGCGGGCCGCTGCTGGCCATGGACCTGATCCAATCGCTGCGCAGCCTGCACCCTGCGCCGACGTCTTAACGGCGCTTGCGCCCGCGTGATTCGCTCGATTTGGCAGCGGCCTTGGCAGCCTTGCGCGCCGTGGTTCGCGCAGCCTTGACAGGATGTGCAACCACTTCGGCGCCGGGGCGCGCAGATTGCTTGCCCGCAACCTTGCCCGCGCTGCGGCCCGCCTTGGCTGCACGCCGCTCGGCCTGCAGTTCCCGATCGGCCCGAGTGACTTGGTCCAAGGCCTCCACCGCCGAGCGCGGCGCTTGCGGCACCGCCTGCGGACCAGCCGCGCGGTCGAGCTTCTCGGAGCGGTCGCGATGGCCGCGCGAACCGGGCCTGACCTCGTCGGCATCGCGCACCAGGCGGAAATCAATGCGGCGCCCGTCCAGATCGACGCGACTGACCTGCACCTGCACGCGCGCACCGGTGGCGTAGCGGATGCCGGTGCGCTCGCCTCGCAGTTCCTGGCGCACCTCGTCAAAACGGTAGTACTCGCCGCCCAGCTCAGTGATATGCACCAGCCCCTCGACGAACAGGGCGTCAAGCTGCACGAACAGGCCGAAGCTCGTCACCGCGCTGACCGTGCCCGAGAACTCCTCGCCCAGATGCTCGCGCATATAGCGGCATTTCAGCCAGGCCTCAACATCGCGCGAGGCCTCGTCGGCGCGCCGCTCGTTGGCGCTGCAATGCGCGCCAACGATCTCCCAGCGTTCCAGCTCGGTGCTGGCCTCGGCCGGATTCAAGGGCTTGCCCTTGCCGGGCCGCTTGGGCGGCGGCGGCACTTCCATCTTGGCGGCGTCCAACGTGTAGCGCTTGTGCGTCAGGATCGCCTTGATCACGCGGTGCACGAGCAGGTCCGGGTAGCGCCGGATCGGGCTGGTGAAGTGCGTATAGGCCGGATACGCCAGGCCGAAGTGGCCCGCGTTGGCGCCGGTGTAGATGGCCTGCTGCATGGAGCGCAGCAGCATGGTGTGGATCTGCGTGGCGTCCGGCCGCTCCTTGGTGGCCTGCGCGATGGCCTGGTATTCGCCGGGCGAAGGTTCGTCGCTGATCCCAAGACCCAGTCCCAGCGCCCGCAGGTAGGCCTGCAGCGCGATGCGCTTCTCGGGCGTGGGACCCTCGTGCACGCGGAACAGCGCGCTGTGCTTGGCCCCGGCGATGAAGTCCGCGGCGCAGACATTGGCCGCCAGCATGGCCTCCTCAATCAGGCGGTGCGCGTCATTGCGGGTGCGCGGCACGATTTTCTCGATGCGCCCGTTGTCGTCGCAGATGATCTGCGTCTCCACCGTATCGAAGTCCACGGCGCCGCGCTTTTGCCTGTCACCGAGCAAGGCCCGGTATACATCGTGCAGATGCAGCAGGTGCGGGATCAGCTCCTTGCGCTTGGACGCCTCGGGGCCGTGCGTGTTGGCCAGCACCGCCGCGACCTCGGTATAGGTCAGCCGTGCATGCGAGCAGATCACGGCCGGATAGAACTGGTAGGCCTGGGTGCTGCCGTCCTCGCTGACCAGCATGTCGCAGACCATGGCCAGCCGGTCCTGGCTCGGATTGAGCGAGCACAGGCCGTTGGAGAGCTTTTCCGGCAGCATCGGAATCACGCGACGCGGGAAATACACCGAGGTGGCGCGCTCGTAGGCATCCTCGTCGAGCGCCTCGCCCGGCTTGACGTAATGGCTCACGTCCGCAATCGCCACCAGCAGGCGCCAGCCCTTGAAGGCCGTCTTGCCGCGCCCTTGCTTGTGGGGCTCGCAATAGACGGCATCGTCGAAGTCGCGCGCGTCCTCGCCATCGATGGTGACCAGCGGTACGTCGCGCAGGTCAATGCGGTTCTTCAGGTCGAGGGCGCGCAGCCTGTCGGGCAGCTTGGCGGCCTGCGCCAGGGTCTCGGCGCTGAAGCGATGCGGCACATCGTATTTGCGCACCGCGATTTCGATTTCCATGCCGGGGTCGTCGATCTCGCCCAGCACCTCCACCACGCGGCCCACCGGCTGCGAATGCAGCGAAGGCGGCTCGGTCAGCTCCACGGCCACGACCTGCCCTGCCACCGCGTTGGCAATGCCGTTCTTGGGAATCAGGATGTCCTGGCCGTAACGCTTGTCTTCCGGCGCCACCAGCCAGACCCCCGATTCGAGCAGCAGACGGCCGATGATGGGCCGCTTCTTGCGCTCCAGGATTTCGAGCACGCGACCTTCGGGACGACCGCGCTTGTCAAAGCGCACGACCCGCACGCGCAGGCGGTCGCCATGCATCACCGCATGCATTTCCTGCGACGACAGGTAGATGTCGGGTTGCCCGTCGTCGGGCAGCAAGAAGCCGTGACCGTCACGATGGCCTTGCACCGTGCCTTCAATTTCGCTCAGCAATCCGCCCGAATTTTGCGGAGCACTTGTAGACTTGAATGTTTTGATGATAGAATCCTAGCTTTCCTGAAATGCCCAGGTGGCGGAATTGGTAGACGCACTAGTTTCAGGTACTAGCGGGTAACTCCGTGGAGGTTCGAGTCCTCTCCTGGGCACCAATAAGAATAATCAAATTGGAAAAATTTCAAAAAGGTCAACACTTTGTGTTGGCCTTTTTTCATGGGCAAATCACGTGAGCTGAGGCGCACGGGATGTCCCGTCGATGCCTCAGCCGTGGCACAACACCTGGCACGCCATTGTGCCCTTCATTGTGCCCGTGCAAACCGCTCAGACCACAAACTTCTTGGCCAACGCCTCGGGACGCAAGTCGTCGTACTCCTCGAAAGGCTGGTGGATCCAGGGGCTGGTTTCCAGCAGTTCGACGTGATAGTCGGGCACGAAGGTCGACACGCCCTTGGTCCAGATCACCGCCGAGCGCAGCTCGCTGATGGCGGGCATGCTGCGCAGCCGGTCCACCACCGCCTTGAGCGTGACGCCCGAATCGGCCAGGTCGTCGACCAGCAAGACCCGCCCCGCCAGCTCGCCCTTGGGCATGGTGATGTACTTGGCGATGTCCAGGCGCCCCTGGATGGTGCCGGCTTCGGCGCGGTAGGAACTCGTGGACATGATGCCCAGCGGCTTGTCGAACACACGCGACAGCACGTCGCCGGGCCGCATACCGCCGCGCGCCAGGCACAGGATCTGGTCGAACTCCCAGCCGGAGGCATGAACCTTCAGGGCCAGGCGCTCGATCAAAAGGTTGTATTCGTCCCAGGACACGTAAAGGTGCTTGCCGTCGTCGGTCAACATGGCGCTTGCTCCTGCTGCTGATTCTTGTGGATTGAAGCGAGATGAAAGTAAGGCGGATCAGGCCTTGTAGGGATGGCGCAAAAGAATCGTGTGCTCGCGGTCAGGGCCGGTCGACACCATCGCAATCGGTGCCCCCATCACTTCCTGGATGCGCTCCAGGTAGCGGCGCGCATTCAGGGGCAAGGCCTCCCAGGAAGTTGCGCCGAAGGTCGATTCGGTCCAGCCCGGAAAGGTTTCGTAGACGGGCTTGCAGGCGCTGATCTCGTCGCCGTCCAGGGGCAGGATGTCGAGCTTCTTGCCATCGAGCTCGTAGCCCACGCACATCTTGATCTCGCTCAGGCCGTCCAGCACGTCGAGCTTGGTCAGGCACAGGCCGGTGATGCCGTTGATGATGGTCGAGCGCTTGAGCGCGGCGGCGTCCAGCCAGCCGCAGCGGCGCGCGCGCCCCGTCACCGTGCCGCGCTCCTGGCCGACGGTGGCCAGGTGATGCCCCACGGTGCCGGGCACTTCCCATTCCAGCTCGGTCGGGAACGGACCCGAGCCCACGCGCGTGGTGTAGGCCTTGGTGATGCCGAGCATGTAGTGCAGCATCTGCGGCCCCACGCCGGCGCCGGCGGCGGCATTGCCGGCCACGCAGTTGCTGGAGGTCACGTAGGGATAGGTGCCGTGGTCGATGTCCAGCAAGGTGCCTTGCGCGCCCTCGAACAGGATGTTCTGGCCCGCCAGATGCGCCTTGTGCAGCATGTAGCCGACGTCGGCCATCATGGGCTTGAGCACCTCGGCCATCTTCATGGCCTGGTCGAAGATCGGCTGGAACTCCAGGGCCTGGCCCTTCAGGAAGCCGGTCAGAGCGAAATTGTGCAGCTCCAGCAACTCGCGCAGCTTCTTGGCAAAGCGCTCGGGGTGCTTCAGGTCCTGGACGCGCAGCGCGCGGCGCGCCACCTTGTCTTCATAGGCCGGGCCGATGCCCTTGCCGGTGGTGCCGATCTTGCCCGATCCGCTGCTTTCGCGCAGCGCCTCGCGGCCCTTGTCGACCTCCACGTGGAAAGGCAGGATCAGCGGGCAGGACTCGCTGACGAACAGGCGCGAGCGCACCTCGATGCCCGCTCTTTCCAGGCGCTCGATCTCGTTCAGCAAGTGCGTCGGGTCGACCACCACGCCATTGCCGATGTAGCAGGCCACGCCGTCGCGCATGATGCCCGAGGGAATCAATTGCAACGCCGTCTTGACGCCCTTGATCACCAAGGTGTGGCCGGCATTGTGGCCGCCCTGGAAGCGCACCACGGCCTCGGCGTGGTCGGTCAGCCAGTCGACCACCTTGCCCTTGCCCTCGTCGCCCCACTGGGTTCCAACCACGACCACGTTACGGCCGCGCGCGATGTCACTGTGCATGATGCTTGTCCAATGCTAAAGATGTGTCTGCGTTCAGTTGGACGCCGCAAGCGCCCGGACCACCCAATGGCCGCCTTGCAGGGCCAGTTCGCGATCGCAATTGAATTCGTCGTTCTCGTGCTCGTGGCCCGGCAGGGCACACACCACGGTTTCACCCTGCTCGCGCAAGGCGCGCACGGCGGCACGCAATGCGGCGTCCTGCCCCCAGGGTGCGCGCACGGCCGCACGCAGGGGTGTGGCTGGACACAGGGTCACCAAGGTCTTGAGGTCCAGGCTGAAACCGACCGCCGGACGGCGGCGACCAAACACCGCGCCGACCTCGTCGTAGCGTCCGCCGCGCAGCACCGCATCGCTGCAGCCGCTGGCATACAGCGCGAAACGCACGCCGCTGTAATAGGCATAGCCCGGCACGTCGGCCAGGTCGAAGCCCACGCGCAGCTCGGGGTGGCTGTCCTGCAAGGATTCGGCCAGGGATTGAAGATCGCTCAGGGCCGCGCGGATCAAGGTCGAATCGGGCAGCGCAGTGCGCGCCTGCGCCAGTACCTCCGTGCCGCCATAAAGCTTGAGCAGGGTCTGCAAACCCTGGGCGGCTCCGCGCGGCAGATCCGCGCTCAAGCGGGCCAGTTCGGCGGCGTCCTTGGTCGCCAGCGCAGCCACCAGCGCCTCGGTCAGGTCGGGGCTCAGGGTCGTACCCTCCAGCACGCCACGCACCAGCCTGGCGTCGCCCAGGTCCAGCGTGATGTCCTTCAAGCCGGCGCGCTGCAGGGTCGCAATGGCCAGCTCCTGCACCTCCAGGTCAGCCTCCAGGCCAGCATGGCCATAGATTTCGACGCCGAATTGCAGCGGTTCGCGGGTGCCGTGCAAGCCTTCAGGACGGGTGTGCAAGACCGGCCCGCAGTAGCACAGGCGGGTCACACCGTCGCGATTGAGCAGATGCGCGTCGATGCGCGCCACCTGCGGCGTGGTGTCGGCACGCAGCCCCAAGCTGCGGCCGGAAAGCTGGTCGACCAGCTTGAAGGTCTTCAGGTCGAGTTCGTGTCCCGTGCCAGACAAGAGCGATTCCAAATGCTCGAGCAGGGGCGGCATGACCAGCTCGCAACCATAGGTCCGGGCCATGTCCAGCAATTCGCGGCGCAATTCTTCGATGCGACGCGCTTGGGACGGGAGGACGTCAGCAATATGCTCAGGCAGCAGCCAAGCAGAGGACATGGACGGTTCTTGGGGGATTAAAAACGGCATTGTACCGGCGAGCGCCTTGCGTTCGCAAAAATGCCCGGGTACAAATTTGATCGGTGTGCAAAGCCTTGACAGGCCAGCGCGCGCCTGCAAGATCAGCCGAGGCGCGTCAGGGCCAGACGAGGTACAGCAGCAGCGACCCCGCCAGGATGCTGGACAGGCCGATGAAACGGATCTGCCCGTCCGTCATCGCGAGCACGCGCGCGAACACCTGGCGCCACATGACGGGATTGATGAAGGGCAGCAGGCCCTCCACCACCAGCATCAAGGCCAACGCACTCAGCAGCAGATCGCTCATCGATACCCCGACTTCAGCAGGCATGCTCGTTCAGCTCAAGATCGTTTCACTTGCGTGCAGGCGCCGGCGCGTCCGGGCCGCCGCCTCGCATGGCTTTGAAGAACTCGCTTTGCGGATCCAGCACCATCACGTCGGACTTGCTCTTGAAGGTGTTGCGATAGGCATCCAGCGAGCGGTAGAACTGGGCAAACTTGGGGTCGCGGCCAAAGGCGTCCGCATAGATGGAGGACGCCTTCGCATCGCCCTCGCCCATGATGGTCTGCGCCTCACGGTAGGCCTCCGACACGATCACTTCGCGCTGGCGGTCGGCATCGGCCTGGATCTTCTCGCTCTCGGCCGTGCCGGTGGAGCGCGCCTCGTTGGCCACGCGCTTGCGCTCGGACTCCATGCGGCGGTAGACCGAGTCGGTGATGTTGGCCGAGAAGTCGACGCGCTTGATGCGCACGTCCACCACCTCGATGCCGAACTGCTTAGCTTCCTCGACCAGGCGATGCTGCACGCCCTGCATGACCTTCTCACGGTCGGTGGCCAGCACTTCGCGCACGGTACGCTTGGTCACTTCCTCGTTCAGGGCCGCCTGCACGATGGGGCTCAGGCGGTTCTCGACGTTGCGCAGATCGACGCCGGTGTTGCGGATGAACTGGCGCGGGTCGCTGACGCGCCATTTCACCAGCCAGTCGATCACCAGGCTCTTCTTTTCCGCCGTGAAGATGGTGCGCGACTCGGGGCTATCCAGGGTCTGCATGCGGCGGTCCAGGAACACCACGTTCTGGAACGGCGGCGGCATCTTGAGCTTCAGGCCCGGTTCGGTCACCACTTCCTTGATTTCACCCAAGGCGTAAACGACCGCGAACTGACGCTGGTCCACGATGAACATCGTGGAACTCAGCAACAGGAAGGCGGCCAGCGCTGCTGCCACATAGGCGGCGATTCGATTCATTTCTATCTCCCTCGGGCTCAGCGGCTGTCGCGATCACGGCCACGCAGGCTGTCGCGCGAATGCAGGTCGGCGCCGGTGGCGGCGGGGGCGGTGTCGGCGGCGGGTCCCGCGGCCGGCTGCGTGGTCACGGACACGGGGGCGCCGGCTTGCTGCATCAGCTTGTCGAGCGGCAAATACAGCAGATTGGAGCCGGTGCGGGTGTCCACCATCACCTTGCTCACGTTGGAATAGATCTGCTGCATGGTGTCGATATACAGCCGGTCGCGCGTGACGGCCGGCGCCTTCTGGTACTCGGTCAGCACGCTCTTGAAGCGCTGCGCGTCGCCTTCGGCGCGCGCCACGATACGGGCGCGATAGCCTTCTGCCTCCTCGTGCAGGCGCGCCGCCGTGCCCTGCGCCTTGGGAATCACGTTGTTGGCGTAGGCTTCGCCTTCGTTCTTCAGGCGCTCGCGGTCAGCGCCGGCCTTGAAGGCATCGTCGAATGCGGCCTGCACCTGTTCGGGCGGCTGCACGTTCTGCACATTGACGTTCTTGATCTCGATGCCGGCCTTGAGCTTGTCGAGCTGCGCCTGCACGGACTTGGCCAGCTCGGCGGCAATAGCGTCGCGCTGCTCATACAGCACCGAGTCCATATTGCTCTTGCCGACGATCTCGCGCACGGCCGACTCGGCCGCCAGCACCACGGCCTCGTCAGGGTTGCGGTTCTCGAACAGGAAGTCGCGCGCATCCTTGAGCAGGTATTGCACGGTGAAGCGGATGTCGACGATGTTCTCGTCCTGCGTCAGCATCGAGGAGTCGCGCAGGCCGGTCGCGGCCACCACCGTGTTGCGGCCCACTTCGACCGAGCGCAGTTGCGTCACCGAGACGACTTCATCGGCCTGGAACGGATAGGGAAAGCGCCACTGGATACCGGCGCCCACCGTCTTGCTGTACTTGCCGAACGAGGTGATCACGCCCTGCTGGCCTTCCTGCACGATGAAGACACCGCTGCTCAGCCAGGCCAGCAGCACGACGCCGCCAATCAGGCTCATGCCGATGCTGGCGCTCTTCATGTCGGGCTGGAAGCCGCCGCCGTTGCCACCATTGCCACCATTGTTGCCACGGCCGCCGTCATTGCCCGGTCCGCCGGACTTGCCGCCGAACAGGTTGGAGAGCTTGCGATTGAAGTCGCGCCACAGCTCGTCCAGGTCCGGGGGGCCGTCATTGCGTCCATTGCTGGCATGGCGGCCGGCGCGCCAGCCGGCGGGGGTCAGCAGACGCGCCAGCAGGGCCCGCGCCGCCTGGGCCATCTCGCGAACGTGCGGCGCGGCGGCTGCGTTCTCAGAGGTATTCATGCTCATGCCTGTTTGTCCGAATTGGAAGTGCCGTCCTTGACAGCACGGGTATCGATGTTATCTGAGGGCTGCGGCAACGATTGCAAGCGGTCGCCGGTTTCGTCGTCTTGATGCGGGGCCGGGGACAGGCCTTGCATGCTCGCCACGATCTGGCGCCGCAGCACGTCCAGACCCTCCCCCGTCAGGGAACTGACGAACACGCGCGGCACCTTGACACCGCCCTCGCGCTCGATCAGGTCCTGCGGCATGCGCGGCCGCTGGCTGGGCTCCAACAGATCCTGCTTGTTGTAGACCAGGATCTGCGGAATCTGGCTGGCGCCGATTTCCTCCAGCACCTTCTCCACCTCGACCATCTGCTCGTCCAGCACGGGCGATGCGGCATCCACCACATGAAGGAGCAAATCGGCCTCTGCAGCCTCCTGCAGAGTGGCCTTGAAAGCGGCCACCAGCTTGTGCGGCAGGTCGCGGATGAATCCGACCGTGTCGGACAAGGACACGCTGCTGCCCGCCTCCTCGAGGTACAGCGAGCGCGTGGTGGTGTCGAGCGTGGCGAACAGCTGGTTGGCCGCGTAGGTCCGGGCCTTGACCAGCGCATTGAACAGCGTCGACTTGCCTGCATTGGTGTAGCCGACCAGCGAGACCCTGAACACCGCGTTGCGCTCACGGGCGCGGCGCTGCGTGCTGCGCTGGCGCTGCACCTTCTTGAGCCGCTCCTTGATGGTCTTGATGCGCTCGTCGATCATGCGGCGATCCAGCTCGATCTGCGCCTCGCCGGGGCCGCCGCGCATGCCGATGCCGCCGCTTTGCCGCTCCAGGTGGCTCCAGCGCCGCACCAGCCGCGTGGCAAGGTATTGCAGACGGGCCAGCTCCACCTGCAGCTTGCCTTCGTGGCTCTTGGCGCGGGCGGCGAAGATTTCCAGGATCAGCGCGGTGCGATCGGCCACGGGCACGCCCAGCAGGCGCTCCAGATTGCGCTGCTGCGCTGGCGAGATGGCCTGGTCGAACAGCACGGTATGGGCCTGGTGCATCTGCACCAGCAGCTTGATCTCGTCGGCCTTGCCCGACCCCACGAACAGGGCCGCATCAGGTGCCTGGCGGCGGCACACGATGCGCGCCACGGCCTGGTCGCCGGCGGATTCGGCCAGCAGCGCCAATTCGTCCAGCGTCGGATCAAAGGAGGCGCCTCGACCGAAGTCGACGCCCACAAGAATGGCACGCGCCGCCTCGGAGGGCGGCGGCGCAGAGGGAGATTCTTTGGAACTCAAGATGGATCTTGACGCGGTCTAGCGGCTCAAGAAGAGCACGACGACGAAGAGCGCGCCTACAACAGCACAGAAGGCTCGACTCAGGCGGCTTCCGGGGTGTCGTTGGCGTGGAAGTTCACGGCGCGGCCCGGCACGACCGTCGAGATGGCGTGCTTGTAGACCATCTGGGTCACGGTATTGCGGAGCAGCACCACATACTGGTCGAACGATTCGATATGGCCTTGCAGCTTGATGCCGTTGACGAGGTAGATGGACACCGGCACATGCTCCTTGCGCAGCAGGTTCAGGAAGGGATCTTGCAAGAGTTGGCCTTTATTGCTCACGATATGCTCCGTGTTGTGAGAGAAGAGTTGGAAAAGTGCACGTTAACACAGCCAGGGGTTTCCCCCGACCTGGCAGTCATTCGTCTTTGTCGTTAAATGGGTTCTTGGACGAGCGCATCTCGATCTTCAGCGGCGTTCCCACCAGCTTGAAATGGGTACGGATGCGGCCTTCCAGATAACGCTTGTAGGCGTCCGTCACCTGGTCCAGCGAATTGCCATGCACCACCACGATGGGCGGATTCATGCCGCCCTGGTGGGCATAGCGCATCTTGGGCCTGAAATGGCCGACACGCTTGGGCGTCTGATGCTGCACGGCTTCCTGCACCAGGCGCGTCAGCACCGGCGTCGTCATCTTCTTGAAGGCGGAGGCGTAGGCATCGGCCATGGAATTCCACAGCGGCCCCAGACCCTGGCGCTTGAGCGCCGAAATGTGGTGCAGCGGCGCGAATTTCAGGAAACCCAGGCGGGTCTCGATCGAGCGGGTCAGCGTTTCGCGCTGGTAAGAGTCAACGGCATCCCACTTATTGATGGCGACGACCACGGCGCGCCCGCTGTCCAGGATATAACCGGCGATATGCGCATCCTGGTCGGTCACGCCCTGCGTGGCGTCGATCAGCAGCAGCACGACGTTCGCGTCGGCGATGGCCTGCAGGGTCTTGACGACCGAGAACTTCTCGATGGCCTCGAAGACCTTGCCCTTGCGGCGCAGGCCGGCCGTGTCGATCAGTTCGAAGCGCTGGCCGTTGCGCTCGAAGGGCACACTGATGGCGTCGCGCGTGGTGCCCGGCATGTCAAAGGCCACCAGGCGCTCCTCACCGAGCCAGGTGTTGATCAAGGTGCTCTTGCCGACGTTCGGACGGCCCGCCACCGCCAGGCGGATGATGTCTTCTTGCTCCGGACCTTCGCCGAATTCTGAGGTGTCGTCGAAGCCCTCCAGTGCGGCTTCCAGCAGGCTGCGTATGCCCTGGCCATGGGCGGCCGAGATCGGGTGCGGCTCGCCCATGCCCAGCTCGTGGAACTCGGCCAGCAGCGGCGAGTCGCTCATGCCTTCGGCCTTGTTGACGGCCAGCAGCACGCGCTTGTTGGCCGTGCGCAGGTAGCGCGCGATGTCCTGATCCTGGCCGGACAGGCCGGTACGCACGTCGACAACAAACACCACGGCATCGGCCTCGGCCACGGCTTGGCGCGTCTGCTTGGCCATTTCCTTGACGATGCCGGTCGAGCTGTCAGGCTCGAAACCGCCGGTATCGACGACGATGAAATCGCGATCGCCCAGGCGCCCGTCGCCGTAATGCCGGTCGCGCGTCAGGCCCGCGAAATCGGCCACGATGGCGTCGCGGCTTTTGGTGAGCCGGTTGAAGAGCGTGGACTTGCCGACATTGGGGCGGCCCACCAGGGCGATCACGGGTTTCATGTTCTTGTTCTTGTGTTGAAAGACTGAAGATCAGTCGATATGAATGGCGAAGACGCCGCCATTGCGCGTCGCGACCACGACCTTGTCGCCGACCACCACGGGCGCCGCCATGATGGCCGAGCCATCGGTCGCGACGCGCCATTCGGTCTTGCCGGTCTTGTCCGACAGGAAGTGCACCATGCCCTCGCCGTCCGCCACCACGACGTGATGGTTCAGCACGGCCGGCGCGCTCAGCTTGCGGTTCAGGAACTGCTCGGCCGTCCAGAGCACGTCGCCGTTGCTGGTCTTCCAGGCCGTCAGGCGGTCAGAGGCATCGCCGCCGACCACCAGCTCCTTGTTGCCGCCCAGGCCGGCGAGGCCGCCGACATTGCGCGTCCAGGTCGTGCTGCCACGCTCGGCGTTGACACAGCCAACGGCCGCCTGGAAGCTGCGCGCGCACAGCATCTCATCGGCGCGCATCAGCGGCGCGACCAGGTCGGCCAGGCGCTCGACCTCGTTGGTGCCGCGCGGCGTTGCCACATTGGCTTCCCAGCGCAGGGTGCCGCGCAACGGGTCGACGCCGGCCATGCGGGCGCCCTGCCCGACCACCAGGGTGTCCTTGTAGGCGCCGATCACGCCGGATTCCAGCAGGGTCAGCGCGTCGCCGGGGCGGCGCAGATCCCAGAGCTTGCGGCCGTCGATGACGTCAAACGCCAGCACTTCGCGGTCGACGGTCAGCACGAACACGCGTTCGCCGGCCACCAGCGGCGCCGTCACCACCGGCACGGCCAGCGACTTGCGCCACAGGGTCTTGGCGCCATCCATTGCCACCAGCTCGTTGTTGCGCGTGACGACCGCGGCATAGCGGCCGTCGCTGCCCACGCCGGCGGCCAGCTTGTCGTGCAGGTCATTGCGCCATTGCAGTTGGCCATTTGCGGCCGAGAAAGCGCTGACCTGGCCGCTGCTGGTCGCAGTGACGAGCTGCTCGCCCCGCACCACCATGGCCAGCGGGAACAGTACGTCATCGGTACGGGCCTGCCAGACCACCTTGCCAGCGACCTTGCCGTCCAGCGTTTCAAGCGGCGCAATCTTGGGGGCGGTCGAGGAGCTGAAGAGCGAGCAGCCCGACACCAGGCTTGCGACGCAGACAGCGAACCCGGCCGCTTTCAAGGCCGGCGATTTCCAGATCTTCTTCACTTGGAAGCTCCCTCCTGGACGCTGAACTTCACTTCGGGCGCCGGCACGCCCAGGGACGCCAGCTTGGCCTCCACCAGACGGCGGTAGTCCAGATTCGCCTCCAGGGCCAGATAGGCCTTGACATATTCACCCTTGGCCACGTCGGGCTGGTTCTTCAGCACCGCGATATCGCCGCGCCGGTCCGCCACCAGGCCGGCAAACTCAAGCGCCTTGACTGCATCCAGCGCCTTGGCGGCGGCGTCGAGCTGCTTGGCGTCCATGAGCAGGCCCGCCAGGCGCAGCTGTGCCAGGTCGCGGTAAGGCGCCTCGCTGGCGTGCTCGGCGGTCCAGGCCAGGGTGGCGCGCGCGGCGTCGCCCTGCGATTTGCTCTCCTGCAGCTTGGCCGTCAGCAAGGCGCCCTGCGCCGCCACGGTGGTGCCGGGAAAACGGTCCTTGAGCACAGCGAAGGCGCTGTTGGCCTTGTCGAGCTCGCCCGCCTCGATGTCGCCCTGCAATTGTTCGTACAGGCCGGCCGCCTTGGCGGCCTGGTCGCGCTGCCACCAGTTCCAGCCGTTCCAGCCCGCCAGTGCCAGCAGCACCACGGTCACGGTCGCCGTGATGAGATTGCCGAACCGCGCCCAGAAAGCCTTGAGCTGTTCGAGTTGTTCTTGTTCTTCGAGATCGAGATGAGACGCCATGTCTTTGATCGTGCTGCGTGAAAGTTGTGTGCGGCTCCGCCCTGTGCAAACAAGGGGCGGCATCCAAAGGGCGATGTCCAGGCGGGCAAGGCACGCCTGGCTGCGAGATTCGAGATTATGCGTTAAGGAGCTCAGGCGCCCAGGAAGCGGCCTCGGCCAAGGCGCGCGTCATCTGAGGCTGGTCAGCGTCGCGCAGCGCCTTGATCGCGACCTCGCCCCGCGCCAGCTCGTCCTCGCCGAAGATCAACGCCAACCGCGCACCGCTGGCATCGGCCTTCTTGAACTGCGATTTCATGCTCGATTGACCGGGATGCATCAGCACCGTGACGCCTTCGGCGCGCAGCGTCTCCAGCGCCACCATCACCTGCGGCAAGCCGGCCGCCGAGGGCACGATCGCGTAGACATCGGGGGCCGGCGCGGCCGGGGCCACGCCCACCTCTTCCAGCAGCAACAGCATGCGCTCGATGCCCATGCCGAAACCGACCGCCGGCGCGGCCTTGCCGCCCAGCTGCTCGATCAGGCCGTCATAGCGGCCGCCGCCGCAGACCGTGCCTTGCGAACCCAGTTTCTCGGTGATCCACTCGAAGACGGTCAGGTTGTAATAGTCCAGCCCGCGGACCAGGCGCGGATTGATCGTGTAGCGGACGCCCGCGGCATCGAGAATGGCGCGCACGCCGTTGAAATGCGCCAGCGAGTCCTCGCCGAGGAAATCAAGCAACCGGGGCGCGCCGTTGGCCATATCCTGCAGCGCCGGATTCTTGGTATCGAGCACGCGCAGCGGATTGGTGTGCATGCGGCGCTGGCTGTCTTCGTCGAGCAAGGCCTTGTGCTGCTCCAGGTAGGCCACCAGGGCCTCGCGGTGGGCACGGCGCTCAGCCGGCGAACCCAGGCAATTCAGTTCCAGACGGAAATGATCGCCCTCCACCAAGCCCAGCTCCCGCAGCAGCCGGCTGCCCATGAGGATCACCTCGGCATCCACGTCAGGACCGGCAAAACCCAGCGCTTCGACACCCATCTGGTGGAACTGGCGGTAGCGGCCCTTTTGCGGCTTCTCACGACGGAACATCGGGCCGAAATAGTAGAGGCGCCGGCCCGAATCACGCAGGAAGGAATGCTCGGTCATCGCACGCACGACGCCAGCGGTCATCTCGGGCCGCAAGGCCAGGTGCTCGGCCTGGCCATGCTTGTCGGCACGGTCCTCGAAGGCGTACATCTCCTTCTCGACAATATCGGTGACCTCGCCGATGCCGCGTACAAACAGCGCGGTCGATTCAACGATGGGGGTGCGCACGTTCTGGTAGCCATAACGCTGCAGCACGCTGCGCATCTTGGCCTCCAGCCATTCCCAGCGCGCCGATTCCGGCGGCAGGATGTCGTTCATGCCCTTGACAGCCTGCAGGGCCTGTTTTTTTTGTTCAGTCATGTTTCAGATTCAGGCGACCTGGCTGGCCGAGTTCAGGCCAAAGCGCTTCTCGATATAGTTTTCGACCAGTTGCTGGAATTCAACCGCAATGCCCTCGCCGCGCAGCGTCAGGGCCTTTTCGCCGTCGATGAACACGGGCGCAGCCGGGGCCTCACCGGTGCCGGGCAGGCTGATACCGATGTCGGCATGCTTACTTTCGCCGGGACCGTTGACGATGCAGCCCATCACCGCCACCTTCATGTTCTCGACGCCCGGATACTTGGCGCGCCAGACCGGCATCTGCTCGCGCAGGAAATCGTCGATCTGCTTGGCCAGTTCCTGGAAAGTCGTGCTGGTGGTGCGGCCGCAGCCTGGGCAGGCCGTGACACTCGGGTTGAAGGCGCGCAGGCCCAGCGACTGCAGGATTTCCAGCGCCACCACGACCTCCTGGGTGCGCGACTCGCCGGGCTGCGGCGTGAGCGACACGCGGATGGTGTCGCCAATGCCTTCCTGCAGCAGGACAGACAGCGCCGCCGCCGAAGCCACCGTGCCCTTGGTGCCCATGCCGGCTTCGGTCAGGCCCAGGTGCAAGGCGTAGTCGCAGCGCTGGCTCAGGGCGCGATAGACCGAGATCAGATCCTGCACGCCGCTGACCTTGCAGCTGATGATGATGTTGTCCGGGTTCATGCCCAGCTCGCGCGCATAGTCGGCCGAGCTCAGGGCCGACTGCACCAGCGCCTGGTACATCACCTGCTGGGCGCTCCAAGGCTGCTCGCGATGGGCGTTGTCGTCCATCATCTGAGCCAGCAGCTCCTGGTCGAGACTGCCCCAGTTGACGCCGATGCGCACGACGTTGTCGTACTTGATCGCGGCTTCGATCATCTGAGCGAACTGACGGTCCTTCTTGTCACCCTTGCCCACGTTGCCCGGGTTGATGCGGTACTTGGACAGGGCCTGCGCCATGGCCGGGAACTCGGTCAGCAGGCGGTGGCCGTTGTAATGGAAGTCGCCGACCAGGGGCACGTCGATGCCCATGCGGTCGAGTTGCTCGCGGATGTGCGGCACGGCCTCGGCGGCCTCGGGCGTGTTGACGGTGATGCGCACCAGCTCGGAGCCGGCGATGGCCAGTTCCTTGATCTGGATGGCCGTGCCGATCACGTCGACCGTGTCGGTGTTGGTCATGGACTGCACGCGCACCGGCGCGTCGCCGCCTATCGTCACCACGCGATCGCCCCAGCGCACCTGGGCTTGGCGGCTGCGGCGCAGGGCAGGCTGGGCAGGCACGATGGCGACGGCTTGTTGGGTGAAATTCAGGTCTGACATGGAATTTCAGGATCCGCTTGTTGGTCCAACCGAGCGCCCGTCGAGAGCGATCGGCCGGTGGAAGATGTCATTGCAATTCGATGCGCGCGACATTGTTCTGGGCCCGGGCCGACAGGTCGACGATCTCGCCCCTCAAGCTCAGCTCGGTCCCCGACACATTGCCAACACGCAGCTTGATGGGCGCGAGTGCCTGCAGCTCGGCGACATCGCCGGGATGCATCAGCTTGGACAGCAGCACCTGCCCGTGCGCGTCGACCAGCTCGATCCAGGTCGTCTCGTTGGCACGCACCCGCACCGGAGACAGCTTGGCCAAGGCGTCCGCGGCGCCCTCGATGCGGCTGGCGGCCCGGATCGGAGCCGCAGAAGCAGGCTCGGAGACCGGTGTCGCAGCCGGCATCGTGCTCGTCTCGGGGGCTGGCGACACAGCAGCCGAGAGCACGGCGGATGCCGCCGCACCGGGCGGGCGACCCTGCACGTCTCCGGCCTGATCGGCAACCAGCACGAGGCCGGATTCAGCGCCGGACGCCGCGCTGGAGGCGGCCTCTCGCGCAGCGGACGCCGCCGGTGTCGCTGACGGCGCGGACGCCGCATTGAAGGCTTCCAGCTGGCTCGTCCAGCGCTCCACGGGCATCAGGTACACCGCCAAAGCGGCCAGCAAGATCAGCGCCACGCCCAGCACGGCAGGCCGGCGCAGCAGCTCGGGCGACACCCCAGGCGCCATCAACACACGGTTGCGGAAAGGCTGGTTCAAGCCGCGATTGACGCCTTCCAGCCGAGACACGTTGGCGGCAGGAAGCAAGGCCAGAATGGGCTCGGCGTCGAGCTTCAGCGCCCGGCAAACCGTCTTGGCCAGCGCGCGCACGAAGGTCGCGTCCGGCAGTTCGTCATAGCGGTCGGCTTCCAGCAGTTGCAGCTTGGACTGAGGCACCTTCAGCATCACGGCCAGGGCAGCGATGTGCAGGCCTTGGGCCTCGCGCGCGGCGCGCAGCAGCGCCCCGGCCGTACCGGCCTCGGCCTTGACGAAGGGCAGGCTGTGCGCGTCCTGCTCAGCCGGGTTCACGCGCTGCCCCTCATTCATCGAATCGACCTTCCTTCAGCAAAGTCGTCTCCTTCGCATCCGCATAGCGCTGGCGCATCTGCTGCCCCAGATCGTCGACACTGACGGTATTCCCGAGCCGGCGCTCGATGCGCAGCGCCAGCCAAAGGCTCTGTGCATTGACCAGTTCCGGCTTCTCGTTCACGCGGCGTGCATAGAAACGCGCGCGTTCGTACTGCCCCTGGCGATACAAAACCTCGGCCAGGTTCACCTGCACCGTCGGATTGCCGGGCTCCAACTCGAAGGCATGCGAGAGGCTGTGCTCGGCCTGCTTGAGATCCCCTTGGCGAGACTGGCAGACACCGCGCGCCAGCCAGGTCCGCACGATGCCGCGGTAGTTGGGCTGTGCCAGCGCCAGATCGAACTGGACATAGGCTTGCGCATATTGGCCTTGCTGGCAAAGGAACCAGCCGTAATTGCTGGCCACGTCGCCATCCTTGGGATTCAGGCTCAGCGCGCGGCGAAAGGACTCTTCGGCCAGGCCGGACTCGCCCATGGCGGCATACACCAGGGCACGCAAGCTGATGGCCTCGATCGAATCCGGTTTGGCCGCCTGGGCACGCTTGATTTCGTCCAGCGCCGTCGAATACTGACCGCGCTCGAAATATCCCTGCGCCAATTGCAGGCGGGTGGAAGCGCGCTTGTCTGCATCGGTCTTGTCGCTCTCGGTCTTGATGGCCTGACCCGCATGATCCGCGGGCGCCGCGCAGCCTTGCAGGCCGACCAGCCCCGCCAAGCCCAGGGTCAGCGCGCAGGCCCCGAGGACGTTGCAAACAGCAGCCCCAACAACGCCGCGTCGAATTGGTGTGTATGCCTTGTTCGTCATGGGGCGCTATTTTTCACTACAACGGGCGCCCGCACCATGCGTATATGCGCGCGGGTCCGATCCTGAACTTCGCCGGCCAACTGGCCGCACGCGGCATCGATGTCGTCGCCACGCGTCTTGCGCACAGTCGTCACAATACCGGACCGAATCAGGATCTCGGCGAAAGCCTGCACCCGCGCACGCGAACTGCGCTTCAAGCCCGACGCGGGGAAGGGATTGAAGGGAATCAGGTTGAGCTTGCAGTTGATCCGGCCGCGCAGCAGCTGTATCAGGGCCTGCGCCTGCTCGGGCTGGTCGTTGACCCCGTCGAGCATGCAGTATTCGAAGGTGATGAAATCGCGCGGCGCACATTCAAGGTAGCGCTCGCAGGCATCGAGCAGCTCGGCGATCGGGTATTTCTTGTTGATGGGCACCAATTGGTCGCGCAGCGCGTCATCGGGCGCGTGCAGCGAAACGGCCAACGCCACTGGACAGTCTTCGCGCAAGCGATCGATCATGGGCACGACGCCCGAGGTCGACACCGTCACGCGCCGGCGCGACAGGCCGTAGGCGTGGTCGTCGAGCATCACCCGCAGCGCCGGCACCAGGGCGCCATAGTTCTGCAAGGGTTCGCCCATGCCCATCATCACGACGTTGCTGATGACGCGCTCATCGGTATTGAAGCGCTTGCGCAGACTGTGCTCGGCATACCAGAGCTGCGCAACAATCTCCGAGGTTTCCAGATTGCGGCTGAAGCCCTGGTGGCCGGTCGAGCAGAACCGGCAGCCCACCGCGCAACCCGCCTGACTCGACACGCACAAGGTGCCGCGGTCGTCTTCGGGGATGAATACGGCTTCCACCGCATTGCCCTGCCCGACGTCGAACAGCCATTTGACCGTGCCGTCGGCAGATACATGTTCAGAAATGACGCTCAAGCCGGTGACGTGCGCACGTCCGGCGAGCTTTTCCCGCAAGGATTTTGCGAGATCGGACATCTGGGAAAACTCCCAGGCGCCCTTTTGATGGATCCAGCGGAACAGCTGCGTGGCGCGAAAGCGCTTCTCACCCAGCTGCTCGCAGTACGCGGCCAGGCCCTCCAGATCGAATCCAAGCAGGTTGACCGCGTCCATACAAATTTCTCTATCTTTCACCTCAAGGGTGCCGCAGGCGCCCTATCCAGTGGGTGCCACCGATCCGGCTCCGCCGGTCGATCGGCACCGCCCCCTCGAGGGGGCCGGCGCAGCCGGTAGGGGGTGGTCAGCGGGAATAAACGTTCATGCCGGGGAAGAAGAACGCCACTTCGACGGCAGCGGTTTCGGCAGCGTCGGAACCGTGCACGGCGTTGGCGTCGATGCTGTCGGCGAAGTCGGCGCGGATGGTGCCCTTCTCAGCCTTCTTCGGGTCGGTGGCGCCCATCAGGTCGCGGTGCTTCAGGATGGCGTTCTCGCCTTCCAGCGCCTGGATGATCACCGGGCCGGAGATCATGAAATTCACCAGGTCGTTGAAGAAGGGACGGGCCTTGTGCACGGCGTAGAAGGCTTCCGCTTCGCCACGCGACAGGTGCACCATCTTGGCGGCCACGATCTTCAGGCCGGCGGCCTCGAAACGGGCGTAGATCTGACCAATGACGTTCTTGGCAACAGCATCGGGCTTGATGATGGAAAGGGTGCGTTCGATAGCCATGTTTTTTCCTGAACTCTTAGTCGTGAATTGCTAAAAAAGATTCTTGAATGCCAAAGAAGTGGCAAAGCTCGTTATTGTAGCCTTTGATCGCATTCGATCTGGCTGGAAATCAGCGCTGCCGGCCTCCGCGCCCGCCACGTCCGCCACCGCCCCCCCCACCGCCGCCACCGCGACCGCCGCGACGCAGATAGGCATCGCCGCCGATGTAGCCGACCGAGGTCTGCATGGGATCAGGCTCGCGCTGACCGTTGCCGCCACGCTTGGCGCCGCCGCGCTGGCCACCACCGCCCCCCTCGCCACCATGCGAGGGGCCGCTGCCACCGCTGCCGAAACCGGCCGGGAAGCCGCGCGACTTGCCGGCAAAGCGGCGATCGAAGGTCTGCTCCAGCGGATTGATGTTGCGAGGGATGAAATCGTCGTCGTCCTCGTCGCCGCGGTCGCGCGGCGCCTCGTTGAAGCGCTGCTCCGCCATCGGGTTGCCACGCTCCGGCCGCTCCGGGCGGCTTGGACGCGGACCCACGCCCGGCTGGCGACCATCGGGACGGCGATTGCGCTGCTGCTGGCCTTCGCCACGTCCATCGCGCCCGCCGCGCGCCCCGCGTTCCTGCCGATTGTTGCGCTCCTCGCGCGGACCACCGGCCAGACGCCGGATCACGCGCACATCGGCCTCGTCGAGCTCCACGTAGACGCCGCGCTTGAGGCCGCGCGGCAGCACCACGGTGCCGTAGCGGATGCGGATCAGGCGGCTGACCGCCAGCCCCACCTTGTCGAACAGCTTGCGCACTTCGCGGTTGCGGCCTTCGGTGATGATGACGCGGTACCAGCGGTTGACCCCTTCGCCGCCGCCATCTTCAATGCTCTTGAAGCTGGCCTGCTGGCCTTCGATGTCCACGCCTTCCAGCAGCTTGGCGCGCTGCTCGTCATTCAGGCTGCCCAGCACACGCACGGCATATTCGCGCTCGACGCCGAAACGCGGGTGCATCAGCTGATTGGCCAGTTCGCCGGAATTGGTGAACAGCAGCAGGCCTTCGGTATTCAGGTCCAGGCGACCCACGGACTGCCACTTGCCCTGCTGGAGCTTCGGCAGGCGACGGAACACGGTCGGACGGCCTTCGGGGTCGTTGTACGTCACGACCTCGCCAACCGGCTTGTGATAGGCAATGATGCGCGGCGCAGGCGGAGAGATCCGCACCTTGATCGGCTTGCCCCCGACCGCCACGCGGTCGCCAAAGGAAATGCGCTGGCCGATGTGCGCGACCTCGCCGTTCACCGAAATCCGGCCCTCGGCAATCATGTCTTCGATGTCGCGGCGCGAACCCACGCCGGCCTGCGCCAGCACCTTCTGCAGCTTGGGCGCGTCCAGCTCGGGGGCCAGCACCCGTTTGATTTCCTGCTCAGGCTCGTCCGCAACAGGTGCAGGCGCCTCGGCATCGAACTCGCCCGTCAGCAACTCGGCAAAGCGCTCACCCACCTGGGCGCGCACCACTTCGGGTGCCGGCGCTTCAACCCGTTCGAACCGGGGCCTGTCGTCTTCAATTTCTTCACCCAGGCTGAACACGGCCGGAGCGTCCTCGCCGCCGACAGGGGCAGCTTCGTCACGACCGCGTCGGCCACGGCGGCGATCACGCGGGCCACGCGACTCGCGTTCGCCCAGCTCCACGCCTTGTTCGAGGCCAGAAGCCTGGATGCTCGTCCCGGAGTCCGCTTGTGCATTCTCAGCCTCCGCATGGGCCGGTTCGGTCTGCGCAGGCACCGCCTCGGCGGCACTTGCTTCGATCAAGGCGCCAGCATCCACCGACGCAGCTTCGACCGCTTCGTTGGCAGACTTGCTGGCGGACTTGCGGGCAGCACGCGGCTTGGCAGGCTTGGGCGGAACGTCCGACTCGGCAGCTCCGGCCAGGAGATCCATCTGCGCCCCGGCTGCCTCAGCCGCGATCGCCTTGGCAGCTGTCTTGCGCGGCGCACGCGGTTTGACGGGCTTGTCCGCGGCCGCCGCATTCGGTTCCACCGCCTGGTCGGTGGCCGCTGCAGCATCGGTCGCGGCGGCCTTGGCCGGCGCACGGCGGCGCTTCACGGCTGGCGCCTCGGCCTGAGCGGCATCGGGACTCATCAAGTCGCCGGAATCGGCCTTGGGTTCATTGTTGTTGGCATTCATGCGTTGAATTGCACCTTTTCGGTCAGGTCAGGGGCCGTCAAGTCAGGCCCTGTCGCGACCCCGTCTTCGGGCACGGAATCGCTGGATTCGGAAATGGATGCGGCAGGAGCCGCCTCTTGTATTGCTTCGATGCCGACGGTCAGGTCGGCCGCAACCTCGGTCGCATCGCCAGCCGGCGCCTGCGCCTCGTCCAGCAAGCCGGACTGAGCCTCCAGCGCAGCCGCCAGTTCAGCACCCGGCTCGCCGGCCTGCTGCAACTCCGGCAACTGCGCCAGGCTGGACAGGCCCAGGTCGTCCAGAAACTGCCGCGTCGTGCCATACAGGGCTGGCCGACCCGGAGCGTCACGGTGCCCGATCACGTCGATCCAGCCTCGATCCTCCAGTTGCTTGACGATCTGCGTGGACACCACGACGCCGCGGATGTCCTCGATATCGCCGCGCGTCACGGGCTGGCGGTAGGCGATGATGGCCAGCGTCTCCAGCACCGCACGCGAATAACGCTGCGGCTTCTCCGGATTGAGCCGATCCAGATACTCGCGCATCTCCGGCCGGCTCTGGAAGCGCCAGCCACTGGCAATGGCCGTCAACTCGACGCCGCGTTCACGCCAGTCCGTGCCCAGCTCGTCCAGCAACCCCTTCAAGGTGTCAGGCCCAATTTCGCCGGCAAACAGGCTGCGCAGATCCTTGAGCGTCAGCGGCTGCTGCGCGCAAATCAACGCTGTCTCAAGAACGCGCTTGGCATCCTGCGTGTTCATCTTCTATGCAGATCCACTCCGGCCCGCGGGCCTCGTCGAATTGATTTGGCAAAAATTGATTCGGCAAACTCAGTTGGCAAACTCAGTCAGCCAACTTGGTGAGGCCCATACGATTCGGCCCACTCGGATTGGTAAAGCCCGGCATCATGCGCCCAGACTCGTGCCGTCTTGACCACGCCCCTCACGGACATGGCGCTGAGTTCATCGTTCGGCACATGCATCATCTATCGCTGGACATTTTCCCGTATGCAACGCGCCAACTTGTTGAGTCGACACCATCGGGGGGCATATGCAGCAATTCGGCAAGCTGAATTATCGCTTGTCGTTTCGATATTGTAGCGCGAAGCGGCCCGCTTGCGCCGAAACGGCTGCAGATCTACGCCGGATCAAAATCCAGCGGCCCGCCAGGCGGCGTCCAAATCCGCCGGCAAGCCGGCCTCGAACACCAGGGGCTCGCCCAGGACAGGGTGGATGAAACTCAGGCGCGCGGCATGCAGGGCCTGGCGCGTCAGGCCCAGCGCCGGCGCGCCGCCATACAGGCTGTCGGACACCAGGGGGAAGCCTTTGAACGCCATGTGGACCCGGATCTGATGCGTTCGGCCGCTGTGCAGCACGCAGCGTACCCCGCTCAGATGCTCGCCACGCGCGAGCACGAACACATCGGTCCGCGAAGGCTTGCCGCCTGCCACCACGGCCATCTTGACGCGCGACTGCGGATCGCGGCGCAGCGGCGCGTCGATCTCCATCTCATCGGGCACGCGGCCATGCGCAATGGCACGGTATTCACGATGCACCTCGCGCGCCGCGATCATGCGCATCAAGGCGGTCACCGCAGGCAAGGTCTTGCCGACCACCATCAGTCCGGAGGTATCCTTGTCGAGCCGGTGCACGATGCCGGCCCGGGGCAGGCTGGCCGCACCGGCATGATGCGCCAGCAGGCCATTCATGACCGTTCTCGACCAATTGCCGGCCGCCGGATGCACGACCATGCCCGCCGCCTTGTTCAGCACCAGCAGATGCGCGTCCTCGAACACGATGTCCAAGGGCAAGGCCTCGGCGCGAAAGGCCCGGCTTTCCTCGGTAGGCTGCAGTTCCAGGCGCACCACCTGCCCGGCCCTGACCTTGCGCGACGCGGTATCCGCAACCTCGCCCTGCACCTGCACGCAGGACCGCTCGATTAGCGACTGCAAATGGCTGCGCGAAAACTCCGGCGCCATGCGCACCAGCACCTTGTCCAGCCGCTCCCCGTGCCAGGCCTGGTCGACTTCGCATTGGCGGATCTCGGGTGCCTCGCCGGCCAGATCCTCTGCCGAAACGTCATCCGCGTTGTCCGCCAGATCGGCCGTGGCATGAACCATATAATCTTTTCTCCATACTTCAGTCGGCAGCGCATGAGCGCCTGCCATCGTGACCATGATCGATTTCAGGGGAACGCGTCGCTCGACGCGTACAGACATTGCCGCCGGATCTCTTGTTCGGCGCCTGCCAGCGGGTCTGGCCTTGGGCGCGATGGCATTGATGCTGGCAGCATGTTCGTCCACCTTCAAGGACGATCCCAACTCACAGGCCAGCCTGGACAAATTGTACGCAGAGGCCAAGGAAGACCTCAGCAGCGGCAACTACGACCGCGCGATCAAGGGCCTGGAAAAAGTCGAGGGCCGCGCCGCCGGCACGCTGACGGCGCAGCAGGCGCAGCTCGACCTGGCCTGGGCGCAATACAAGACCGGCGAACGTGCGCAGGCCATCAGCGCACTGGACCGCTTCATCAAGCTCAATCCGTCCAGCCCCGCGATGGACTACGCGCTCTACATGAAGGGCATTGTCAACTTCAACGAAGACCTGGGCCTGTTCGGCCGCCTCGCCAACCAAGACATGGCCGAGCGCGACCAGCAGGCCTCGCGCGACGCCCTGGTGGCCTTCCGCCAGGTGGTCGAGCAGTTCCCGGACTCGATCTACGCGCCCGACGCCGCCGTACGGGTCGACTTCATCACCAACACCCTGGCCGCCTACGAAGTCCATGTGGCGCGCTACTACTACAACCGCGGTGCCTACGTCGCGGCGGCCAACCGCGCCCAGGCAGCCATCAAGGAATTCCAGAAGGCCCCTGCCATCGAGGAAGGCCTGTTCCTGATGATGGAGAGCTACGAGAAGCTCGGGCTGACGCCGCTGCGCGACGACGCCGAGCGCGTGCTGCGCAAGAACTTCCCCGACAGCGTGTACCTGGACGCCGACGTCAGCAAGCGCAAGAAGAAGCATCCGTGGTGGCAGGTCTGGGCTTGAGAAGGCCCGATCCACAAAAGGCCGGGCACGTCCCGGCCTTTTTCATGCGCCCGTGTGCGACGCCGCCAAGACCTGCAGCCAGTCCAGCGCCTCGCTCTCCTGCTCCACGCGCGTCATCGGCGGCAAGGCCTCGCGCAGGCGGCGGCCGTAGTTCATGCCCGCCATGCGTGGATCGCAGACCACCAGCAGGCCGCGGTCCTGCTCGGTGCGGATCAGGCGGCCGCCGCCCTGCTTGAGCGCGATCGCGGCCTCGGCGATGAAATAGTCGGCAAAGGCGTTGCGGCCGGCCTTCTCGAGGCGCTGCACGCGCGCCTCGACCAACGGATCGTTAGGCGGAGGGAATGGCAGCTTGTCGATCAGCACGCATTGCAAGGCATCGCCCGGCACATCGATCCCTTCCCAGAAACTGGCCGAGCCCACCAGCACCGCGCGAGGGTCCGCAACGAATTGCTGCAACATCTGCCGCTTCGGGGCCGATCCCTGTACCAGCACGCGTATGCCACCCTCGCCGGCATCCAGTTGCTCGCGCAAGGCCTCGCCAATGATCTTGAGCGCCCGCAAGGTGGTGGTCAGCACGAAACAGCGTCCGCCCAGCGCGGTCGCGCAGCGCGCCGCCAGGGCCGCCACTTCGAGCGGATGATCCGGCTCGGAGGGCTTGGGAAAGCGCCTCGGGATGTACAAGCGGGCGTGCTCGGGATAGTCGAAGGGGCTGCCCACGCGCAGCACGGTCGCGCCGTCCAGCCCCGCGCTTTCGGTGAACCAGCTCAGGCGTTCGTCGTCGCCCAAGGTGGCGGAAGTGAAGATCCAGGCCTTGGGCGCGGCCTTCAGGTGTTCCTGCATGGCCTGACGTATGTCGAGCGGCGACTCGACCAAGCGGGCCTGGTGCGGGCTGAGATCGATCCAGCGCACCTCGGCGTCCTGCGGCTCGCGCGAAAAGCCGGCGGCGATCTCGCCTAATTCGACGGCGCGCTGGTGCAGCCGCTGAAAATCCGGCGAACCGTCCTGCACGGCGTCCAGCGCCTGGGCGGCGTCATCGGCGGCACAGGCCACGTCGGCCAGCGCCGCGGCAAATTCATCCTGCGTGGCGCGCTCCTGCCAGCGCAGCTTCAACAAGCCGCGCACCTCGCGCAGGGGTCCGGCGCAAACCAGGCGCAGGGTGCGCGCGGCGCGCTCCAGGCCGGCATGCAGCGCCTGCCAGTCCTGCATGCCGGGCGCCTGCGACAGGCCCGTGCCCAGCGCGTCGCGGGCAAAGTCGAGCAATTGGGCCGTCCCCAGCATCGTGCCCAGGAATTGCACGCCGGCCTCGGCCAATTGATGCGCCTCGTCGAAGATCGCGATGTCGACGCTGGGCAGCAGTTCGGCCACGCCCGTATCGCGCAAATTCATGTCGGCAAAGAACAAATGGTGGTTGACCACCACCACCTCGGCCTCCATGGCCTCGCGCCTGGCCTTCACCACATGGCAGTTGCGCCACTCGGGGCATTCGCCGCCCAGGCAGTTGTCGCGTGTCGAACTGACCAGCGGCAGGACGGGAGAGCGGTCATCCAGGCCGTCGAGTTCGGCGAAATCGCCGCTGCGGGTCTGCTGGGCCCAGCGCTCGATGCGGGCCAGCGCCAGCACGGCGCGTCGGTCAGGCAGTTCGGCGCTGGTGCGGGCATGGTTCATGCGATGCAGGCACAGGTAGCTGCCGCGGCCCTTGAGCAAGGCGATTTTCGCGGGCATGGCCAAGGCCTCGCACAGCCGGGGCAGGTCGCGCAGGAACAATTGATCCTGCAGGCTCTTGGTGGCAGTGCTGATCAAGACCCGCCCCCCGGACAGCAGCGCCGGCACCAGGTACGCAAAGGTCTTGCCCACGCCCGTGCCGGCTTCGACCACCAGGGATTCGCGCCGCGCAATGGCCTGCGCCACGGCCTGGCTCATGCGCAACTGGGGTTCTCTCGGCGCGTAAGCGGCATCGGAACGCGCCAGCGGGCCGCCCTCGTCGAAGGCTGCGGCCACCCATTGTTCCAGCTCGGTCTTCTGATCCATCAGGCCGGCTCGACCGGCCCGCACACCATCTCGAGTCGCAGGATCTGGTCGCGCAGAACCAAGCGGCGCTTTTTCAGGCGGCGCAATTGCAGCTCGTCCAGCGGCTGCTGGTCCGCCACGCGGTCGATCAGGTCGTCCAGATCCGCATGCTCCATGCGCAGCTCGATCAGGCGGCGTGACAATGAGTGAAGTTGTTCATCCATGAAGAATCGCGCATCCACTGCGCTGGGATTCCCGATTATAGTTTTCACATGAGCAGTCCACGCCCCAACTTTCGCCTGACCGCCTCTACAGGCATTCATCGTGGCGACCGCGCCTACCAGCAAGATCAAGTCCAAATCATTGCCCACCCGCGCATGGCGGGATGCCTGCTGGGCGTGCTGGCCGACGGCATGGGCGGCAAGAGCGGCGGGCGCAAGGCCGCCGACCAGGTGATCCTCACCGCGCAGCAGCTGTTCGAACGCTTCGCCCCCGAGGACGAGAACCCGCAGGAATTTCTCAAGCAGGTGGCGTCAGAGGCTCATTTGATGATCAAGCTGACGGCCATTTCGACCGAAGAGGAGCCGCACAGCACGCTGGCCGCTTTTCTTGTCCTGCCGGACCGAAGCTGCCACTGGCTGCATATCGGCGATTCACGCGTCTACCACTTCCGCGGCGCCAACATGATCAAACGCACGCTGGATCACTCCTACGTGCAGCGCCTGGTCGATGAGGGCAAGCTCACCGAAGACGCCGCCCTGGTCCATCCCCAGTCCAATCTGCTGACGGCCTGCCTGGGTACGGTGCAAGACCCGGTTCCCGCCTACGAGTCCATCGGCCGGCTTGAAGTCGGCGACAGCCTGATGGCCTGCAGCGACGGCCTTTGGCACTACTTCAACCCGCGCGAAATCGGCACCGTGCTGCACAGCCTGTCGCCGCGCGAGGCCGCTGAGTTGCTGATCCAGAAGGCCCGCCAGCGGGCTCACGGCACGGGTGACAACCTGTCGCTGGCGCTGGTGAAAGTCGAATCCCTGAGTTGAACCGGGAGCCTGATCAACGCTTGTGATCAGGCAAGGCCGCAATATCAGACGCAGCCGGCAAAGGCAGCGGCGCCGCAAGCGGCTTCTTGCATTCGCTTTCGCGTTTCAGAATCTGCTCTTTATGCAATTGCGACTGCCGCTCCCGGGCCAGCTTGTCCTGCTGCCGCTGCAGCGCCTCCTGCGCTTGCGCCCGGTCACGGGCCTCCAGGGCCTTGGCGTGACTGACCGGATCCTGTATGGCGCCTGAAGATGTCTGCCGGGGCAGCAACGCAGGCGGACGCTCTGACGCAGGGGATGAAGCCTCCAGCTCGCCTTGGTGGTCCTGAAGCTCCGCGGCCTTGGCCTTGATGCGCTCCTGCTGCGCCTGTGCCTGGGCCTTGCGCCGCGCATCCGCCAGGTCCTGCTCGCGCAATTGCAAGGGCTTGAGCGCCGCGTTGCGCTTGGCTCGCGCGTCCAGCTCGCAACTGCTCACCGCGAACTTGTGGCTGCACTGCGCCAGATCGCTCTGGTACTGTGCCTCGATCTCATGGCGCTGCGCGCTCAGGGTAGAGGATTCACTGCCCGCCGCCGCCGGAACCTGCGTTGCCGCCATCCCGGACCCCGCAAGCACGATCAGTCCAAACCAACAGCCAAGTATGCGCATGCTCATGTCAACGAAGTATCGACGTTGCGGCGCTCCAGCGCCAGGTACTCTTTCGATTGCATCTCCTGCAGGCGCGACACCGTGCGCGGGAACTCATGCGCCAGCGGCCCTTCCAGGTACAGCTGCTCAGCCGGCACGGCGGCCGACATGATGAGCTTGACGCGCCGGTCATACAGCACGTCGACCAGCCAGGTGAAGCGGCGCGCCTCGCTGGCCAGGCGCGGCGGCATCTGCGGCACGTTGGACAAGATCAGGGTATGGAACTGCGTGGCCAGCTCCAGGTAATCGTTCTGAGAGCGCGGTCCGCCGCACAGGGTCCGGAAGTCGAACCATACCACGCCGCCGGCGCGGCGCCGCGCATGCAGCTCGCGATGCTCGATGTACAGACGCGAATCTTCGTCCCGGGCCTCGGCCACGGCCTCGAAAGCCTGGTTCAGGATGGCGTCGGTGCCTTCGTTCAAGGGGCAGTGGTAGAGCTGCACATGATCGAGGCTGCGGCGGCGGTAATCCGTGCCGTTGTCGACATTGATCACCTCCAGGCGCTCGTTGAGCAGTTCGATCGCAGGCAGGATGCGGTCGCGGTGCAGGCCGTTGGGGTAGAGATCATCGGGCCGGAAATTGGAAGTCGTGACGATGGAAACGCGGTGCTTGAACATGGCGTCCAGCAGGCGGTGCAGGATCATCGCGTCCGTCACGTCGGCTACATGGAATTCGTCGAAGCAGATCAGCCGGAAGCGCTTGGCGATGCGCTTGCCGAGTTCCTCCAGCGGATCAGCAATGCCCTTGAGCTCCTGCAGCTCGCGGTGCACCTCGCGCATGAATTCGTGGAAGTGCAAGCGCGTCTTGCGCGTCAGCGGCACGGCCTGGAAGAAGCAATCCATCAGGAAGCTCTTGCCGCGCCCGACACCGCCATACATGTAGACGCCGCGCGGCAGCGGCGGGTGGCGCAGCAGCTTGGTCACCGCGTTGGAGCGGCGCGCCTTGTAGTCGGCCCATTCGTCCTGGCAGCGCTGCAGGGCTGCCACCGCAGCCATTTGAGCCGGATCCGCCTTGTAGCCCCGCTCGGCCAGGGTTTGCTGATACAGCTCGGTGACTGAAGTCAATTCAAAGCTCCGCGGAAAGGTCCGCGCGCCGCTGGCGCGCGGATGCCCCGATCTCAGAAATTCAAGGTGCGCTTGTCAACGGCCAAGGCCGCTTCCTTGGTGGCTTCAGACAGCGAGGGGTGGGCATGGCAGATGCGGGCGATGTCTTCCGCCGAAGCCTTGAACTCCATCGCCACCACGGCTTCGGAGATCAGTTCCGAAGCCATCGGGCCGATGATGTGCACGCCCAGGATCTCGTCGGTCTTGGCGTCGGCCAGGAACTTGACGAAGCCGGTGGTGTCGCCCAGTGCGCGCGCGCGGCCGTTGGCCAGGAAGGGGAACTGCCCGGCCTTGTAAGCCACGCCGTCCGCCTTCAGCTGCTGCTCGGTGCGGCCGACCCAGGCGATTTCGGGGCTGGTGTAGATGACCCAGGGAATGGTGTTGAAGTTGACATGCCCGTGCTGGCCTGCGATGCGCTCGGCCACGGCCACGCCCTCTTCTTCCGCCTTGTGCGCCAGCATGGGGCCGCGCACCACGTCGCCGACGGCCCAGACATTGGGCAGGTTGGTCTTGCAGTCGCCGTCCACCACGATGGCGCCGCGCTCGTCCAGCGCCAGGCCCACGGCCTCGGCGTTCAAGCCGATGGTGTTGGGCACGCGGCCGATCGAGACGATCAGCTTGTCGACGGCCAGCGTCTGGGCTTCACCCTTGGCATTGGCGTAGGACACCGTGACACCGGTCTTGGACTTGGCGACCTTGTCGATCTTCACGCCCAGTTCGATGGCCAGGCCCTGCTTCTTGAAGACCTTGGCGGCTTCCTTAGCGACCGAGTCGTCCACCGCGGCCAGGAAAGTCGGCAGGGCTTCCAGCACCGTCACCTCGGCGCCCAGGCGGCGCCAGACCGAGCCCATTTCCAGGCCGATCACGCCGGAACCGATCACGCCCAGCTTCTTGGGCACGCCGCCGATGCGCAAGGCGCCGTCGTTGGACAGGATGCTGGTCTCGTCGAACTCGGCGCCCGGCAGCGCGCGCGCGTTCGAACCGGTGGCCACGATCACGTGCTTGGCCAGCAGCGATTCTTCAGCCGCACCTGCGACCTTGATCTCGTAGGCGCCGTCCTTGGCGGCCACGAAGGAGCCGCGGCCGTGGAAGAAGCTGACCTTGTTCTTCTTGAACAGGTAGAGGATGCCCTCGTTGTTCTGCTTCACCACGCCGTCCTTGCGCGCCAGCATCTTGGCCACGTCCATCTTGACGTTGTCGGCGCTGATGCCGTGGTCGGCAAAATGGTGGTTGGCGTGCTCGAAGTGCTCGCTCGACTGCAGCAGCGCCTTGGAGGGAATGCAGCCCACGTTGGTGCAGGTGCCGCCGGGTGCGGGGCCGCCCTTGTCGTTCTTCCACTCGTCGATGCAAGCGGTGTTGAAACCCAGCTGGGCGGCACGGATCGCGGCGATGTAGCCGCCAGGGCCGCCGCCGATCACGACGACATCGAATTGTTTGCTCATGGTATTGCTCATGTTGGTTGCTAGTGGCTACGGTAAGCGGCCCAGGCAGTCAGGGCGCCAGCTTCAGGGTGAGTACGCCGGCGACGATCATCGCCACGCCCAGATAACGCCAGAACGTGGCGGGGTCGCCGAAGCACGTCACGCCGATCAGGAACGTGCCGGCGCCACCGACGTCGGTCCAGACTGCGTAGGCGGTGCCGATGGGGATGCTGCGTTGCGCCAGCCACAACAGCCAGCCGCTCAATCCCATCGAGACGAGCGCGCCCACGATGCCGCTGATGCGGTATTCGGCTTGCTGAGACAGCTTGAAGCCTAGAGGCCAGCCGATCTCGAACAGGCTCGCAAGGAGGAGGTAGATCCACGACATGCGATGTGCGCGCTCTGGCGACAGCTTAGATGTCGAACAGCAGGCGTGCGGGGTCTTCCAGCGCTTCCTTCATCGTCACCAGACCCAGCACGGCTTCGCGGCCGTCGATGATGCGGTGGTCGTACGACATCGCCAGGTAGTTGATCGGACGCACCACCACCTGGCCGTTCTCGACCACGGCGCGGTCCTTGGTGGCGTGCACGCCCAGGATGGCCGATTGAGGCGGGTTGATGATGGGGGTCGACAGCATGGAGCCGAAGGTGCCGCCGTTGGAGATCGAGAAGGTGCCGCCGCTCAGCTCTTCCATCGACAGCTTGCCGTCGCGGGCCTTCTGGCCGAATTCGGCGATCTTCTTCTCGATGTCGGCGAAGCTCATCTGGTCGGCATTGCGGATGATGGGCACCACCAGGCCGCGCGGCGAGCCCACGGCAATACCGATGTCGAAATAACCGTGGTAGACGATGTCATTGCCGTCGACCGAGGCGTTCAGCACCGGGAACTTCTTGAGGGCTGCCACGGCGGCCTTGACGAAGAAGCTCATGAAGCCGAGCTTGACGCCGTGTTCCTTCTCGAACTTCTCCTGGAACTTCTTGCGCATCTCCATCACCGGCGCCATGTTGACCTCGTTGAAGGTGGTCAGGATGGCGTTGGTCGACTGCGATTGCAGCAGGCGCTCGGCGACGCGGGCGCGCAGGCGGCTCATGGGCACGCGCTGCTCGGGGCGGTCGGCCAGATTGGACATCACCGGTGCTGCAACGGCGGGCAGCGGACGCGCGACAGCGGGTGCGACAGGCACGGCCACGGGTGCCGGCACGGCAGCCTTAGGCCCACCGGCCACGGCGGCCAGCACGTCCCCCTTGGTGACGCGGCCGTCCTTGCCGGTGCCGTCGACCGAGCCTGCGGCCAGGTTGTTGTCGGCCATCAGCTTGGCGGCGGCGGGCATGGCCACGCCGGCCTTGGAGGCGGCCGCGGGAGCGGCGGCCACAGGTGCCGCGGCAGCGGGCGCTGCAGCAGGAGCAGCGGCGGCAGCGCCGGCCTTGGCTTCGGTGTCGATCTGCGCGATCACCTGGTCCGACACCACGGTGCCGCCGTTGGCCACCACATGGGCCGACAGCACGCCGGCTGCAGGGGCCGGCACTTCCAGCACCACCTTGTCGGTTTCGATCTCGATGAGGATTTCATCGATGGCCACGGCTTCGCCGGGCTGCTTCTTCCAGGTCAGCAGGGTGGCTTCGGCCACGGACTCGGACAGCTGGGGAACTTTGACTTCTACGATTGCCATGTTGGATTTACTCCGATATTTTTTGAATTCGAAGCGTCACGCGGTATGGCTGCCTTCTTGCAAACCGGGGGCAGGTGAGCCCCCGGCGGCAGCATCATTGGCGCTTCGCGTCCGCAACAACTTACTTGGTCAGGATGAAGCCCTTGAGCTTCGCGAAAGCCTGGTCCAGCAGCGCCTTGAGCTGCTCCTGGTGCAGATGGGCGTAACCCACAGCCGGCGAGGCCGACGCCGGGCGGCCGGCGAAGCCCAGCTTCTGGCCTTCCAGCATGTTCTCGTGGATGTAATGCTGCACGAAGAACCAGGCACCCTGGTTTTGCGGCTCGTCCTGCGCCCACACGATGTCCACCGCGTTCGGGTACTTTTTGACCTCGGCGGCAAAGGCCTTGTGCGGGAAGGGATAGAGCTGCTCGACGCGGATGATGGCCACGTCGTGGATCTTCTTCTCGGCACGGGCCTTCACGAGGTCGTAGTACACCTTACCCGAGCAGGCCACGATGCGCTTGACCTTTTCGGCCACGATGGTGTCGTCGCGCTCGGCCAGCACGGTGCGGAACTCACCCTTGGTGAATTCGGTGATGGGCGAGGTCGCTTCCTTGTTACGCAGCAGCGACTTGGGCGTCATGATGATCAGCGGCTTGCGGAACATGCGCAGTTGCTGGCGACGCAACACGTGGAAGATCTGGCTGGCCGAGGTCGGCTGCACGATCTGCATGTTGTTGTCGGCGGCCAGCTGCATGAAGCGCTCCAGGCGCGCCGAGCTGTGCTCAGGGCCCTGGCCTTCGTAGCCGTGCGGCAGCATCAGCGTCAGGCCGTTGGCGCGGCCCCACTTCACTTCGCCGGAAGCGATGAACTGGTCGATCACCACCTGGGCGCCGTTGACAAAGTCGCCGAACTGGGCTTCCCAGATCGTCAGCGTGACCGGATCGGCCGAGGCGTAGCCGTACTCGAAGCCCAGCACCGCCTCTTCGGACAGGATGGAATCGATGACGACGAACGGCGCCTGGTTCTCGGCGACGTTCTGCAGCGGCACATAGGTACCGGTGTCCCAGCGTTCGCGGTTCTGGTCGTGCAGCACGGCATGGCGGTGCACGAAGGTGCCGCGTCCGCAGTCCTCGCCGGACAGGCGCACAGGATAGCCGCTGGCCACCAGCGAGGCGAAGGCCATATGCTCGCCCATGCCCCAGTCGATATTGACCTCGCCGCGGCCCATGGCGGCGCGGTCGGCGATCACCTTCTCGACCAGCGGGTGGACCTTGAAGGTGGTCGGCACCGTGGTGATGCGCTCGGCCAGGCGCTTGAACTCGGCCATCGGCAGGGCCGTGTCGCAGGAGTCGGTCCACTTGCGGCCGAGGTAAGGCGACCAGTCGGTGGCGTATTTGCTCTTGAAGTTGGTCAGCACGGGGTCGACCGTGTGGCGGCCTTCGTCCATGGCGGCACGGAAGGCCTTGACCATCTCGTCCGGACCATCGGCCGGCAGCACGCCCTGCGTGACCAGCTTGTCGCCGTACAGCTTGCGGGTGCCGGGATGCTGGGCAATGCGCTTGTACATCAGCGGCTGCGTCAGCGCGGGGGTGTCCTGCTCGTTGTGGCCCAGCTTGCGGAAGCAGATGATGTCGACCACCACGTCCTTCTTGAACTGCTGGCGGTATTCCAGAGCCAGCTCGGTGCACAGCACCACGGCCTCGGGATCGTCGCCGTTGACGTGCAGCACCGGCGCCTCAATCATCTTGACGACGTCGGTGCAGTACAGCGTGGAGCGGCTGTCGCGCGGGTCCGAAGTGGTGAAGCCGATCTGGTTGTTGATCACGATGTGCACCGTGCCGCCCGTGTAGTAGCCACGGGTCTGGGCCAGCGCCAGCGTTTCCATCACGACGCCCTGGCCGGCGAAGGCCGCGTCGCCGTGCACCAGCACGGGCAGCACTTGCGCGCCTTCCTTGTCGCCGCGACGATCCAGGCGGGCCTTGACCGAGCCTTCGACGACCGGGTTGACGATTTCCAGGTGCGAGGGGTTGAAGGACAGGCTCAGGTGCACAGGGCCGCCAGGCGAGGTCACGTCGCTGGAGAAGCCCTGGTGGTACTTGACGTCGCCGGCGGCCAGGTCTTCAGGCGCCTTGTGTTCGAACTCGGCGAACAGGTCCTTGGGCATCTTGCCTAGGGTGTTGACCAGCACGTTCAGGCGGCCGCGATGGGCCATGCCGATGACGATTTCCTGCACGCCCTTGGCGCCGCCGCTTTGCACCAGCTCGTCCATGCAGGCGATGAAACTTTCGCCGCCCTCGAGCGAGAAGCGCTTCTGCCCGACGTACTTGGTGTGCAGATACCGCTCCAGGCCTTCCGCGGCCGTCAGGCGCTCGAGGATGTGCTTCTTCTTTTCAGCGTTGTAGCTGGGCTTGGAGCGGATCGACTCCAGACGCTCCTGCCACCAGCGCTTTTCCGTCGGCTCGGTGACGTGCATGATTTCGGCGCCGATGGACCCGCAATAGGTCTCGCGCAGCGCCTGCACGATCTGGCGCAGCGTCATCTGTTCGGCCGACGAGAAATAGGTGTTCGAGGCGCTGAACGAGATGTCCATGTCGGACTCGGTCAGGTCGTAGAACGAGGGTTCCAGCTCAGGGATGCGCGGGCGCTCGGTGCGCTGCAGCGGATCGAGGTCGGCCCAGCGTGCGCCCAGGAAGCGGTAGGCAGCGATCAGCGACTGGACGTGCACCTGCTTGCGCGCAACCGCCAGATCCGCGCTGGAAGCCTTGGCGCCGAATGCATTGGCCTTGGCACGCTGTGCGAAAGACTCGACGACCGGAGCATGCGCCACGTCGCGGGCATCGCTGCCATCGGTGGCAGGCACGTGCTGGAGGGCATCGAAGTAGGCGCGCCAGTTCTCGGGCACCGACCCGGGGTTGTCGAGGTACGCTTCGTACATCTCCTCGACGTAAGGGGCATTGCCCCCGAACAGGTACGAGTTAGACCTGTATTGCTGCATCATTTCGCTCACCTTTCACCCCAGTTTCCAGGGCGTTGGCTGGTTGAAAAACCTTCCGCGACACGGCTTGACCGGTTGGCGGATTGCGACCCGCCTTAACTGTTGCCAGAAAAGGGGACGGGAAGGACCATCTGTCTCAAGGGGTGCAATGTAGCACTTTTGGCTGACGACCGACGGACTGTTTTACAGTGGCGCCATAAATCCCCAGGAAAACGCCCAGGAGTTCGCATGCCAATCCCAGTTGTTGATTACCTTGCCCCCGATGCCGCCGAGCAGTTCACGCGCTCCCTGCATGAAACGGGCTTCGGCGTTTTGAAGCACCACCCGATCCCGCAGGCGCTGGTCGAGCAGATCTATGCCGAGTGGCTGGCCTTCTTCAACGGCGACGACAAGCGCAACTTCGCCTTCAGCAAGGAGACGCAGGACGGCTACTTTTCGACCGAGATCTCCGAGACCGCCAAGGGCTTTGCGCAGAAGGACATCAAGGAATACTTCCACATCTATCCCTGGGGCCGCATTCCGGACGCATTGCGCGGCAACGCCCTGCGCTATTACGACCTGGCCAATGCCCTGGCCGCCGAGCTGCTGGGCTGGGTCCAGCAATATAGTCCTGCGGAGGTCAGCGCCAAGTACCGCGAGCCGCTGTCGAACATGATCCACGACAGCCGGCAGACCCTGCTGCGCGTGCTGCGCTATCCGCCCCTGACGGGCCACGAGCCTCCTGGCGCCCTGCGCGCCGCACCGCACGGCGACATCAACCTGCTGACCATCCTGCCGGCCGCCAACGAGCCAGGCCTGCAGGTGCTGGACAAGCAAGGGCAATGGATCGACGTGCCTTGTGACTTCGGCCTGCTGATCGTCAACATCGGCGACATGCTGGAAGAGGCATCCAGCGGCTACTACCCCTCGACGCAGCATCGCGTGGTCAACCCGACCGGCGAGGGTGCGCGCAAGAGCCGGGTGTCGCTGCCCCTGTTCCTGCACCCCCGGCCCGAGGTCGTGCTGTCGGACCGCTACACGGCCGACACCTACCTGAACGAGCGCCTGCGCGAACTCGGCGTCAAGACCTGACGCCTGACGGGCCCTGCGGGCTCCGCGCTCTCACTGCCATGCCCAAGCAAAGGGTGATCCGGATCCACCCCTCCGCGCCGCCCAAGCCGGCGCTCGGCCAGCCCTGCAACGGCTGCGGCGCCTGCTGCCTGCTGGAGCCCTGCCCGGTCGGCATCTGGGCCAGCCGGCGCCGCACAGGCGCCTGCAAGGCCCTGGTCTGGTCCGAAGACGCGGGCCTGTACCGCTGCGGCATGCTGGACGATCCGCTGCAGCGCCTGGGCTGGCCAGCACCATCAAGCCGATGGGGACGACGCTGTCACGACACCCTGCAAGCCTGGCTGCGCCGTTGGTGCCGACGCTGGATTGCGGCGGGCGCCGGCTGTGATGCCGACCTGCGGGTCGAAGCCGCAGACCCGCCGAGGGACTGAATCAACGCAAATTCAAGCGTTCGCGCGCCGCCAGGTATTCGCGGCGCAAGCGCGCCACCAGTTCGCGCGTGGGCACGATGTCCTTGACGGCGCCAATGCCCTGGCCGCAGCCCCAGATGTCCTTCCAGGCCTTCTTGGCGTCGCCGCCGAAATCCATCTTGCTGGGATCGCTCTCGGGCAGTTGGTCCGGATCCATGCCCGCATTGACGATGGAGCCGCGCAGGTAGTTGCCGTGCACGCCGGTGAACAGATTGCTGTAGACGATGTCGTCGCTGCTGCTGTCCACGATCATCTGCTTGTAGCCCTGCACGGCGCGCGCCTCCTCGGTGGCGATGAAGGCCGAACCGATGTAGGCGAAGTCGGCGCCCATGGCCAGGGCTGCGAGCACCGCGTCGCCCGTGGCCATGGCGCCGGAGAGCGCCAGGGGGCCGTGGAACCATTGGCGGATTTCCTGGATCAGGGCGAAGGGGCTCTTCACGCCGGCATGCCCGCCCGCGCCCGCGGCCACGGCGATCAGGCCGTCGGCGCCCTTCTCCACCGCCTTGCGCGCGAACTTGTTGTTGATGATGTCGTGCATCACGATGCCACCCCAGCCGTGCACGGCCTGGTTGACGTCCTCGCGCGCACCCAGCGAGGTGATGACGATGGGCACCTTGTACTTGGCGCACATCGCCATGTCGTGCTCCAGCCTGTCGTTGCTCTTGTGCACGATCTGGTTGATGGCGAAGGGCGCAGCGGGGCTGTCGGGATGGGCCCGGTCGTGCGCCGCCAGCGTCTCGGTGATTTCAGCCAGCCAGTCGTCGAGCTGCGAAGCCGGACGCGCATTCAGGGCCGGCATGCTGCCGACGACGCCGGCCTTGCACTGCTCGATCACCAGCTGCGGCGTGCTGATGATGAACATCGGCGAGGCGATGATGGGCAAAGGAACGCGCTTGAGAACTGCGGGAAGCGTCATGTCAATCTCCTCAAATGAAACGCCCCAACGCCGTGACGGCGTCGGGGCGCGCAATCAGCAAGTCAGGCCGTGCATGGATCAGAACGCGTCGAGCGGCATGGCCAGCAGGCTCTCCGAGCCGCCGACGATGGCTTCGCGCAGGCTGCCCGTGCGCGGCAGGATGTGCTCGGCATAGAAGCGCGCGGTGGTGACCTTGGCGCTCATGAAAGGCACATCGTCTCCGGCGGCGATCTTGTCCTCGGCCACCAGCAGCGCGCGGGCCAGCTGCCAGCCCGCCACCAGGTTGCCCGCCAGCATCAGGTAGGGCACCGAACCGGCATAGGCGGCGTTGGGATTGCCCTTACCCTGTGCGGCGACGAAGTCGACGGCAGCCAGGAAGTCGGCCCGCGAAGCCGCCAGTTGCTTCTTGACCGATTGGGCGGCGGCGCTGCTGCGCTTGGCCAACTCGGCTTCGGTGGTCTCGATCTGCTTGGCAATGGCACGGATCGTCTGGCCGCCGTCGCGCACGGTCTTGCGGCCGACCAGGTCGTTGGACTGGATGGCCGTCGTGCCTTCGTAGATGGTCAGGATCTTGGCATCGCGGTAGTACTGCGCCGCGCCGGTTTCCTCGATGAAGCCCATGCCGCCATGGACCTGCACGCCCAGGTCGGTCACTTCCAGGCTCATCTCGGTGCTGTAGCCCTTGACCAGCGGCACCAGGAACTCGTAGAAGGTCTGGCTTTGCTTGCGCGTCTCGGCATCGGGATGGTGGTGCGAGGCGTCGTAAGCGGCGGCAGCCACCAGCGACATGGCACGGCAACCCTCGGTCAGGGCGCGCATGGTCATCAGCATGCGACGCACATCGGGGTGGTGGATGATGGCGGCAGCGCCGGTCACCGAACCATCCACGGGGCGCGACTGCACACGGTCGCGCGCATAGGCCACGGCCTTCTGGTAGGCGCGCTCAGCCACCGCGATGCCCTGCACGCCGACGCCGAAGCGGGCCGCGTTCATCATCACGAACATGTATTCGAGGCCGCGGTTCTCCTCGCCGACCAGGTAGCCGATGGCACCGCCGTGGTCGCCGAACTGCAGCACGGCGGTCGGACTGGCCTTGATGCCCATCTTGTGCTCGATCGACACGCAATGCGCGTCGTTGCGCGCGCCCAGCGAGCCGTCGGCATTGACCATGAACTTGGGCACGATGAACAGGCTGATGCCCTTCACGCCTTCGGGCGCGCCCTGCACGCGGGCCAGCACGAGGTGAACGATGTTCTCCGTCATGTCGTGCTCGCCGTAGGTGATGAAGATCTTGGTGCCGAAGATCTTGTAGCTGCCATCGGGCTGCGGCTCGGCGCGCGTGCGCACCAGGGCCAGGTCGGAGCCGGCCTGCGGCTCGGTCAGGTTCATCGAGCCGGTCCAGCGGCCTTCGATCATCTTGGGCAGATAGGTGGCCTTCTGCTCGTCGGAGCCGGCCAGCAGCAGCGCTTCGATGGCGCCGTCGGTCAGCAACGGGCACAGCGCAAAGCTGAGGTTGGCCGAATTAACGATCTCGCCACAAGCAGCGCCTATGGTCTTGGGCAGGCCCTGGCCGCCGTAAGCCATGGGGTGCTGCAAGCCCTGCCAGCCGCCTTCGGCAAACTGGCGCCAGGCGTCCTTGAAGCCGGCCGTCGTGAAGACCTGGCCGTCCTTCCAGTACGAAGGCGCCTTGTCGCCTTCGAAGTTCAGCGGCGCGATCACGTTCTCGTTGAGCTTGGCGCTCTCGTCCAGCACCGCCTGTGCCGTCTCGATGCCGTAATCGGCGAAGTCGGCGATCTGCTCGGTCAGGGCCTGCAAGCCGGCCAGCTCCTGCATGTTGAAAATCATGTCCTTGACGGGCGCACGGTAGCTCATGTACTTCTCCAGGAATGTGAATAGCGAATTCGATCAGGCAAAACAAAGGCGCCGCGACTGCAATCCAGCCGGGGCGCCACGTTCAAGAGGGCCAGATCCTCAGATCAAAGGAATCAAAGGGCCTTGACCAGTTCGGGCACGGCGGTGAACAGGTCGGCTTCCAGGCTGTAGTCGGCCACGGCGAAGATCGGCGCTTCGGGGTCCTTGTTGATGGCCACGATGACCTTGGAGTCCTTCATGCCGGCCAGATGCTGGATGGCGCCGCTGATGCCGCAGGCGACATACAACTGCGGCGCCACGATCTTGCCGGTCTGGCCCACCTGCCAGTCGTTGGGGGCGTAGCCGGCGTCGACGGCGGCGCGGCTGGCACCCAGGGCGGCGCCCAGCTTGTCAGCCAAAGGCGTCAGCACTTCGTTGAACTTCTCGCTCGAGCCCAGGGCGCGGCCGCCGGACACGATGATCTTGGCGGCGGTCAACTCGGGGCGGTCGCTCTTGGTCACTTCGCGGCCGACAAAGCTGGACTTGCCGCTGTTGGCGACGGCGGCCACGCTTTCGACGGAGGCGCTGCCGCCAGTGGCTGCAGCGGCATCGAAGCCGGTGGTGCGCACGGTCAGCACCTTGACGGCGTCGGTCGACTGCACTGTGGCGATCGCATTGCCCGCATAGATGGGGCGCTCGAAGGTGTCGGCGCTCACGACCTTGGTGACGTCGCTGAGCTGGGCCACGTCGAGCAAGGCGGCAACGCGCGGAGCCACGTTCTTGCCCGAAGCGGTGGCGGGGAACAGCAGGTGGCTGTAGCCGGAAGCCAGGGCGATCACTTGCGCGGCCAGATTCTCGGCCAGGCCGTCGGCCAGGTCGGCGGCGTCGGCATGCAGCACCTTGGCAACGCCAGCCACCTGGGCGGCAGCGGCAGCGGCGGCGCCAGCGTTGTGGCCAGCCACCAGCACATGGACATCACCACCGGCTGCCGCAGCGGCAGTGACGGTATTCAGGGTCGCCGCCTTCAGCGAGGCGTTGTCGTGTTCAGCAATAACAAGAGCAGTCATTTCAATCTCCTGGTCGTGCATCGATTCGTCAATGCAACAAATATCTTGATCAAGCAGGGCCCAAGGATCCGGCTCCGCCGGGCCTTCGGGCCCGCCCCTTGAGGGGGCGCGCGCAGCGCGTAGGGGGTGGGTCAGATTACTTTCGCTTCGTTCTTCAGCTTGGCGACCAGGGTGGCCACATCGGGCACCTTGACGCCAGCACTGCGCTTGGGCGGCTCTTCGACCTTCAGGGTCTTGATGCGCGGCGCCACGTCCACGCCCAGGTCGGCGGGCTTGACCACGTCGAGCTGCTTCTTCTTGGCCTTCATGATGTTGGGCAGCGTCACGTAGCGCGGCTCGTTCAGGCGCAGGTCGGTGGTGACCACGGCCGGCAGCGTCAGCGACACGGTTTCCAGGCCGCCGTCGACTTCGCGGGTGACGGCCACCTTGCCGTCGGCCACTTCGACCTTGCTGGCGAAGGTGCCCTGGGGCATGGCGGTCAGGGCAGCCAGCATCTGGCCGGTCTGGTTGCAGTCGTCGTCAATGGCTTGCTTGCCCAGGATCACGAGGCTGGGCTGCTCCTTGTCGACCAGGGCCTTGAGCAGCTTGGCGACGGCCAGGGGCTGCAGCTCGAGGTCGGCCGGGGTCTCGACCAGGATGGCGCGATCGGCACCGATGGCCATCGCGGTGCGCAGGGTCTCCTGGCACTGGGCCACGCCGCAGGACACGGCGATCACTTCAGTGACCACGCCCTTTTCCTTCAGGCGCACGGCCTCTTCGACGGCGATTTCGTCAAACGGGTTCATCGACATCTTAACGTTGGCGATATCCACGCCCGTGCCGTCGCTCTTGACGCGCACCTTGACGTTGTAGTCCACGACGCGTTTGACAGGAACCAATACCTTCATCGAAGCTCTCCAGATCGAATTGACGTTAACGTTAATCGAGATTCTACGGGGCTCTTGGCGGCTCTCCCAATCCCGTGGAGCCATCCAAAAAGAAATAAAACGAACGATCGTGCTATTTTAATCATGAAAATGTCACTTGTGCGACGCTTCTTGCGACTGGTCTAGACTTCTGCCCCTGATGAACGCCCTGCCCTCTGAGTCGATCGCCTGCAAACCGCCCTTTATCGGGGTGTTCGACTCCGGCGTGGGCGGATTGACCGTGTTGCGTGCGCTTCGCCACCTCATGCCGGATGTTCCCTTGCAATACGTGGCGGATACCGCCAATGCGCCCTATGGAGAGCGCGACAGCGATTTCATCGCGGCGCGCTCGCTGGCCATTGCGCAACATCTGGTTCAGCAGGGCGCTGCACTGCTGGTGGTGGCCTGCAACACCGCCACGGCGCATGCCGTCGAAGCACTGCGCAGGACCTGGCCGGAGCTCCCGGTGGTCGGCATCGAACCCGGTATCAAGCCAGCCGTGGCAGCCAGCCGCAATGGGCGCGTGGGTGTGATGGCCACCACGGCCACGCTGACCAGTGCGCGTTACCAGGAACTGCTGAAGGCCCATGCAGGGCCCGCACACATCGTCGGTCAGGCGTGCACAGGCCTGGCCCACGGCATCGAATCGGCCCAGCTCGATGCGCCCGAATTGGACCGATTGATCGCCCGGCATTGCGCAGCGCTGATTGACGCCGGTGTCGACACCGTGCTGCTGGGCTGCACGCATTACCCGCTGGTGCAGGACCGGATCGCCCGCCACCTCGGCCCGGACGTGCAACTGCTCAACATCGAAGACGCGGTCGCGCGCCAGGCACAGCGCTGCTGGCAGGCCTTGGCCTTCGAACCCGAAGCAGCGCCAGGCTCCCCTGCAAGCATCGAACTGGAAAGCACCGGCGACCCGGCGCCGCTGACGCGCCTGGCCCAGCAGGCGCTGCATTGGCCGGTCCAGGCCCGTCAGGTCTTGATCTGAGCGCTGTTCAACCGGCAGATTCTGCCGCCGTATCCAGCCCCAGTTCGGCAGTGAGCCTGGCCACTACCGTCTTCAAAGCATCGAGCTCTTCGCGCATGCGGCGCTGCTCGGCGCGCAGCACCTCGATCTCGTGCGCGCCGCCGGCCTCCGCCTGAATCCCTTCCGACTGCGCAACAGGCAAGGACGCGGCGCCGCTCACCAAGTGGGTCCAGCGCTGCTCGCGCGCACCCGGCGCGCGAGGCAGCTTGGTCGCCAGCGACGGTTCCCGCTCGGCCATTTCAACCAGAAAACCTTCCACCGCCGAGATGTCGGCAAAGCGATGCAGTCGCTCGGTATGCAGCCGCAGCTCGGCTGGCGTCTGCGGGCCGCGCAGCATCAGCAGGGTCAGCAGCGCCTCGGCCTGGCCCGGAATACCGTAGACGCGCTTGAAGTTGTGTTCGAAGCGAACCACGCGGCTGCCGCTGACCTCATTCACCAGGGCCATGGCCTTCAGTTCGTCCAGGGCCTGCAGCACCGCCGACTCGGCCACGTTCATCACCGGATCGCGCGCGGTCTTCTGGTTGCAGCCCAGCGTCAAGGCATTCAGCGACATGGGATAGCTGTCTGGCACGGTATGCTGCTTCTCGACCAGCACGGCCAGCACGCGCGCTTCCAGCACGCTCAAATCTCGCAAGGCCATCTCAGGCTCCGAATCCGTCGTCGGCCTGGATGACGGCGCCGTTGATGAAGTGGCTTTCATTGGCGCACAACATCATCAGCACCGTGTCCAGGTCTTGCGGCTGGCCGACCCGCTTGCGCGGCAGCAGCTCGATCAGCTTCTTGCCCTGCTCGGTGCCCCACTGATGATGATTGATCTCGGTGTCGATGTAGCCAGGACAGATGGCGTTGACATTGATGCCGTACTTGCCCCACTCCAGCGCCATGGCACGGGTCATGTGGATGACCGCTGCCTTGCTCATGCTGTAGACGCCGATCTGACTCAGCACGCGCAGGCCCGCCATCGAAGCGATGTTGACGATACGCCCGCCCGTGAAGGTGCCGGGTGCTGCGCCGCGCGCGCGCGCCAGCATGCGCTTGCCGACCTCCTGCGCGACAAAGAAGGCGCCGCGCACATTGGTGTCCATGATGAAATCGAAGTCGTTGACGCCGACTTCGGTGAGCTTTTGTGTTCGGCCCACGCCGGAGTTGTTGACGAGGATGTCGATCGTGCCCGTCTCGGTTTCGGCATGCGCCACGGCCGCGCGGATGCTATCGAGGTCGGTCACGTCCAGCGCCACCACATGCGCATCGCCGCCATCGGCCTCGATGTCGGCACGCAAGGCTTTGAGCCGTTCCATGCGCCGCCCCGCCAGCACCACGCCGGCACCCGCCTTGGCCAGGGTCTTGGCAAACTGGGCGCCCAGGCCGCTGGAAGCGCCGGTCACGAGGGCCACGCGGCCCGACAGATCGATGGAGTAGCTCATGGTGTTCTTGGTGTCATGGAGTCAGCTTGAAGATAGCACGCAGCCAGGCGGCTGGCGATGAACCGGACCTGCCGGGTCGGACATGCGCATGCGCTGCGTTTGCGTCTGCAAATGAAATAGATCGGCTATCCCAATCGGAAAAGCACGATCGTTCGATTTGAAAATCGCGCCGCTAGAATCCCGGCACAATCGCGAGGCCTTGCCGTCCGCTCAGCGGGGCCCCTCACATTCAAGAACGAGACTCGAAAGACAACCATGACAAGCGCTGAACTGCTCGCTCAATACGGCCCCCGTGAGAGCATGGACTACGACGTGGTGGTGGTCGGCGCAGGCCCTGCCGGCCTGTCGACGGCCATTCGCCTCAAGCAACTGGCTGCGGCAAAGGGTACGGAGCTGAGCGTGGTGGTGCTTGAAAAAGGCTCGGAGCCGGGTGCCCACATCCTGTCGGGCGCCGTGATGGACCCCAAGGGCATCACCGAGCTGTTCCCCAATTGGAAGGAGATGGGCGCGCCGCTCAAGCAGCCCGTCACCGACGACGAGATTCTGTTCCTGTCCGAGTCTGGCGAGACCGTCACCCCGCACTGGCTGATCCCGGAGTGCTTCCACAACGAAGGCAACTACGTGGTGGCGCTGGGCGCCGTCACCAAGTGGCTGGGTGAACAGGCTGAGGCGCTGGGCGTGGAAATCTTCCCCGGCTTCACGGCCGCAGAGATCGTCTACGGCGAGAAAGGAGAGGTCCGCGGCGTGGCCACCGGCAATCTCGGCGTCGGCAAGGACGGTCAGCCGCACGAAGGCTTCCAGCTCGGCATGGAATTGCTGGGCAAGTACACGATCTTCGCCGAAGGCGCGCGCGGCCACCTGGGCAAGCAACTGATCGCCAAGTACCAGCTCGACGCCCGACGCGATGCGCAGACCTTCGCCATCGGCATCAAGGAGCTGTGGGAAATTCCGGCCGAGCAGGCCAAGCCCGGCATGGTCGTGCACACCGCTGGCTGGCCGCTGACCGACAACAGCTTCGGCGGCGGCTTCCTCTACCATCTCGAAGGCAACAAGGTCACGCTCGGCTACGTGCTGGGCCTGAACTACGAAAACCCCTGGATGAGCCCCTTCGAGGAAATGCAGCGCTGGAAGACCCATCCCAGCATCCGCAAGCACATCGAAGGCGGCAAACGCATCGGCTACGGCGCGCGCGCCATCAACAACGGCGGACTGCAGTCGCTGCCCAAGCAGGTCTTCCCCGGCGGCGCGCTGGTGGGTTGCGACGCCGGCTACCTGAACGCCTCGCGCATCAAGGGCAGCCATGCCGCCATCAAGACCGGCATGCTGGCCGCCGAAGCGGCCTTCGAGGCCGTCACCGCGGGCCGCTCGCACGACGAACTGAGCGCCTACCCGGCCGCCTTCGAGCAAAGCTGGCTGCACACCGAGTTGCAGCGCACCAAGAACTTCAAGCTCTGGTACAAGTACGGCAAGCTGGTCGGCAACCTGATGACCGGCATCGAGCAGTGGCTGCTGCCCAAGCTGGGCGTCAACGCCCCGCCCTGGACCCTGCACAACCACAAGGCCGACCACACCTCGCTGCGCCCGGCCGCCGAGTGCGCCAAGATCGAGTACCCCAAGCCCGACGGCAAGCTGACCTTCGACCGCCTCTCCTCGGTGTTCATCTCCAACACCAACCACGAGGAGAACCAGCCCGCGCACCTGACGCTCAAGAACCCCGACGTGCCGGTCAGCGTCAACCTGGCCACCTACGCGGGCCCCGAGAGCCGCTACTGCCCGGCCGGCGTCTACGAGTTCGTCAAGAACGAGGACAACAGCGACCGCCTGCAGATCAACGCGCAGAACTGCGTGCACTGCAAGACCTGCGACATCAAGGACCCGACCCAAAACATCGTCTGGGTCACGCCCGAAGGCGGCGGCGGCCCGAATTACGCGGGCATGTGATGCCCCCCGATCGGCCAGACCGGTGCAGGCGAAAGCCTCACCGGTTTTTTTATTTCAAAGATCTAGCAGGCTCATCCATTGAGCCAATTCTTGCTGATCGGCTGAACCCTGCGCCCATTGCGCACGCATGCGCTCGCGCTCGCCCACTGCACGGTTCTGGCTCAGCTTGGCCTTGAACTCCCAGGACTGCACGTGCAGGCGAAAGCCGACGATGGCGGCCAGCATCTTGGCCTGGTAGTCGGGCGGCAGGCCGCGCCACTGTGCCGCGTAGGACGGCTCGTGCTGCGCAATCAAGCGCTTGAGCACCGCGTCCTTGAACGCCGCATCGTCAAGACGTTCGACCCGGACGCTCACATGCACGGTCAGGTAGTTCCAGGTCGGCACGTTGAGCGGGGTCTCGTAGAAGCCGGGAGACACATAGGCGTCAGGCCCGCTGAACACGGCCAGCAATTCTGCGCCGTCGGTCATCCATTGCTGGTGGGGATTGGCGCGCGCCATATGCCCTTCCAGGCACCAGTCGTGCACGCCCGCTGCCGCACCGCCTGCGGGCCGCAAGATCAGCGGCGCATGCGTGACCGCATCCTTGTTCTGCTGCACGGGCCCGATCAGCAAGGCCAGCGGATGCTCCCGCATCAAGCGCTGCGCCGCCGAAAGATCGTCAAGTTTGAAATGCTTGGGGTTGTACATCTGCAGAAGTTCGAGGCCCACTTACACGCTGAGCCCGCTGAGCGCGCCGCCGCGCCCAGGTGGCACTGAGCAAGGCCGCTCCGGTCAGCATCATCGACGCAGGCTCCGGGATTGGCAAGATCGGGGGCACTTCCGGTCCGACAGGCTTGCCGGGCGGATGATTGCCACCGCTGCCGCCGCCATTGCTGCCGCCACCGCTGCCGCCACTACCGTCGCCGCCATTGTTGACATCGGACTTGCTGCCCCCCCCTCCACCGCCGCCGGCAAGGCCGCCACCAGCAAGCCCGCCCGCGGGAAGTCCTCCCAAAAGCGATCCAGGACCTGTGCCGCCAGTGCTGGCACCAGGGCCAAAGCCACCGCCATCCACGCCCTCCGGCACGCCGAAGCCTGCGGTCTGGTAAGTGAATGGCGCCGAATCGCCGGCGAGCGGCGAGCCCATCAGGCCGGGATCGGTGCCCGCGCCCGAGCCGCCGGCGCCCGGAGGATCGAACACCAGCGCCTGGTCTTCCGGATCCATGTCCCTGGCGGCGAGCACGGCCTGCGGGCGATCCAACCGGTGCAGGCGGCTGACGTTGCGGCACACCGTGGGCACCACCACGCATTGATCGCCTTCGCAGAACACCAGGCCGCGCTCGACCTGGTCCGCTGGCCAGCGCTTGCGCGTGACCGTATGGCAGACGCTGCCGGAGCCGAAATGCATGTCGGTGATCTCGCTGTCATAACTGGCGGTGCCTTCGATACGGTCGCGGCGGATCAACACCACGTCGTCGTAGGCGCGGCGTTGCATCTTGGATTTCAGCTTGGCCAGCACATCGGCAGGCATGTCGTGGTAGTGGTCGAGCGCCTCGACCACGTCGCCCATATAGGGATTGACGCCCGGCCTATCCCAGGAGCACTGAGACAGATTGACGCTGGACGCGGCCAGAGCCCAAGCAAGCACGATAGACATAAATAGGCGATCCTCAAACACCCATCAAACGGCGACGACTCGAAACTCAAAGCTCGCAGCGCAAGGATCAAGTGTAGGGGCCACCTCTTGCCGACCTGCCCCCCTGTCCCGGGGGCCGAAGCCAGGTTTTGCCATCGAATGTGCGTTTATTGAGTCAATTCTCACAGCGTGTCGAGCAGTTGCCGCTCAACGGCAGGCAGTTCATGGGTCGAGACCCAGATCGATTGATCGGGCCGGAACACATAACCGGGTGCTTGCATGGACGCGATGCGCTGACGCAATTCGGCACTGGCCGCACGGGCCTGGTCCGGCTGGCCCAGGGCCTTGAAGGCGGCGCTGCGCACCACGACGGCCAGATCGCACCAGGGACCTTGGGCCAAGGCCTTGTCGGACTTTTCCAGCGCCAGGTCGGAATGCTGGTCGACCAGCGCCAGCCAGGCGTCCAGCGCCAACAGCGTGGGGTCGACGGGATCGAGCAATTGCGCCTCGGCCAATTGTGCGCGTGCCTGGTCCTTGCGGCCGGCGCGCAGCAGATCGCGGATCAGGTCCGCACGAATCGGCACCATGCCGGTCCGCAGACGGACCACCTGGTCGTACACCGCAAAGGCCTGGTCCCAGCGCTGCGCCAAGGCCAAGGTGGCGGCCTTGCCCCAGAGCCCTTCCGGACTGTCGGCCTGCGAGGCCAACACGGCGTCATAAGCGGCCAGGGCCGCGTCCACATGCCCCAGTTTGCGCTGCGCGTCCGCGAGCGCGAGATCCACCTGGTAGCGGTCGTCGCCGGTCAGCACATCGCGCCGCGCCTCCAGCAGGGGCAACACATCGGACAGCGGCGTGCCCATGTGCCACAGGGCCTGCGCGGCGCTGACACGCACCGCGCCGCTGTCCGGATGCTGCTGGAGCGCACGATCGGCCAGCGCCTGCACCTGGGTCTTGGCGTCGGCATCGCTGTTCTGCACCGACAGGCCATAGAGCCGCGCGGCCAGCACCAGTTCGTCGTCGGGAGCGATCGCGCCTGCGCGAGCGAAGAACTCACGCGCCTTCGCAGCGTCCCCCAGCTCCAGCTGATGATTGCCGGCATTGGCCAGCGCCACCGGCAGGCTGGCGCGCACGTCCTGCTGTGCCATCAGCCGGGTTTCCAGCGCCAGCAAATCAGGGTCCATGGCTTGCAGGCGTTCGCGCACCACCTCGCGCGGATCGTAGCGATCGCGCTGCGGCGAGCCCCAGGCGTTCGCACCCTCGGCGAAATACTCCCAGACCGAGCCGCTCGCGTAGCGGGACATGAAGCCCTGGTGCGTCTGCGCCTCGCGCTGTTTGGCGCGGCGGTAGAGATCCTGGATCTCGCGCCAGTCGCCAGCCAGCAGCACGCCGTGCACCTGGTGCGTCAGCTCGTGCAGCACGGTGTTGTAGCGGTCGAAGATGATGCGCTCGACATCCTCGATACCGGTCACGGTGTTGTAGCCGCCGTTGCCGCGCACGTCGTCCCACAGCCGCGAGTCGTAGTCGATGCGCTGGTCCTTCAGCGATTGCAGCTCAGGCGTGTCTGACAGGCGCATGTACATGGGCTTGATGAACAGCGTGGCGCCGCCCTCGACCAGCACCGGGATGTAGGCCTTCCACGGCGCCAGCGACAAGGCCACGCGCTTCTGATGCCGCGGCGACAGCTCGTTCCAGTTCAGCACATAGCGCTCGATGCCCGGCACCTCGGGCATGGGCATGGCGGCAAAGCGCTGCTCGTAGGCGGCGCGGTGCACGTCGATCGCGAAGCGCTGCGACTCCAGCGCCTTGGCCAGCACCGCGTGCGCGCGCCCCAGCGGCGGGCACAGGCGCAAGGCGTCGAAGGCCAGATCGCGCGCGGAATCGAAACGCCCTTGCTCGAATGCGTAGGACGCGCGGCGCGTCAAGGCCATGGCTTCGTCATAGCGGGGCCCGTACTCGGCCGCGAGCTGGGTGTAGTTCTTGCTCGTGTAGCCATTGCCCAGTTGATAGTGCGCCACCTCGTGATAGGGGTTGAGCTGCACGGCACGCTCGGCGGCCTGCACGGCCTCCTGGGTGCGCCCCAGGCGGATCAGGGTGTCGGACAGGGCCATCAGCCCGTCGGCGCTGACGTACAGCGCCAGGCCTTGCTGGTGACGCCTCAGCGCTTGATCGAAATCAAGCCGAAGGTAGGCGATCTGGCCCAGGCCCTTGAGCGCGGCGGCCTTGTCCTGCGCATGGGTGGCGATGCGCAGCGCCTGCTCGAAGCAGCGCTGCGCCCGTTCAACGGCGTGCGTTTCCAGGGCCAGCCGGCCGGCCGCCTGCAGATCGACCGGGAAGACCTTGCCCTCGGGGCGGCTCAGCACGTCGTGCGTGCGCCGGTCCAGCTCGGCCATGTCGTCGCTGGCAAAGAGCCACTGGTAGATCAAGGCCCGCTCGGCGGCATGCGTATGGGCCTTCTGCATGAGCTCGCGCACCGGGGCTCGGGCTGCCGCGTAGTCCTGCCGTGTCAGCAGGCCGCTCAAGGTTTGCGTCGAGCCCATGGGCGCCGATGCAGCCGCCTGGTCGGCGCGGGCCATGGCCGCCGCCGGCCCACTCGCCAGCAGAGCCGCCACCAGAGCGGGTCCCAAGCCACGAACAATGCCGATCCTGCCGCGGCAATCCCGCCCAACTTTTTTCATGCGACTTCCTTGCTATGCACGCCAAGCCCGGCAATGTAATGCCAGACGCTCGCGCGGCGGAAAGTCACTCCTTGCCCGAACGGATTTTCCAGAGCAACTCGCGCGACAACTCCAGCAGCCCGTCGTAGGAACCGCGAATGTGCGCGGGCAATTGGGGATCCCCGGTCAGCGTGCCGATCACACTGACCAGGCCCAGCAGCAGCCCCTCGGCCGCATTGATGGGAATATTGTCCGACGCCAGCAACTCGCGCACATGCTCCACCGCCGCATGCACACGGTCCAGTTCGGGATGAAGGTCGGTGGGTTGGTTCATGGTATTTCCTTCTGTTTTCACGCCCCCAGTATCGGCAAACTGCCGGCGGGCGTCTTGATGTATTTCAATTCTTTCGCCCTGGACCATCGTACGGGTATGCCCTGGATTGGCGAAGTCATGGCCGTCAATCACCCTTCCGCTGACCCCTTCTGGCCCGATGGCTCCGGCAGCTTGCAGCTAGATTGACGCGAAAGGAAACCCCGCATGAAAAAGCTGGACCGGTTCAAGTGGCCCCAAGGTCAATCCCAATCCTTGCCCTTCCTGCTCGGCGCGATCGCCTGCGCGGCGGGCGCCGTGCTGCTGGGCTGCAGCCCCAAGTCCGACACCGGGGACGCAATGCAGGACGGCACCGCCCTGGAGCAGAAAATCCAGGCGCAGTTGCTCGACGCCAAGCCCGGCAGCGTGATCGAGATCCCGGCCGGACATTTCCATTTCGACCGCGGCCTGTCGTTGCGCGGTGACGGCGTCACCATCCGCGGCGCCGGCATGAATGAAACCGTGCTCTCGTTCAAGAACCAGAAGACCGGTCCCGAGGGCCTGATCGTCTGGGGCAGCAACTTCTCCATTTCGGGGCTGACCATCGAGGACACCCAGGGCGACGCGATCAAGATCAACGACGGCGAGAACATCAGCGTGCGCAAGGTCCGCGTGCGCTGGACCCGCGGCCCGGACACGCAAAACGGCGCCTACGGCCTCTACCCGGTCAAGACCCGCCATGTGCTGATCGAGGACTCCGAGGCCTGGGGTGCCTCCGACGCCGGCATCTACGTCGGGCAGTCGCGCGACGTCGTGGTGCGGCGCTGCCATGTGGAGCAGAACGTCGCCGGCATCGAGATCGAGAACACCATCAACGCCGACGTCTACGACAACCTCGCCACCGGCAACACGGGCGGCATCCTGGTGTTCAACATGCCCAACCTGTCGCAGCCCGGTGCAGGCACGCGCATCTACAAGAACCGCTCGGTCAAGAACAACCTCGACAACTTCGGCGCCAAGGGCACGGCGGTGGCCAGCGTGCCGGCGGGCTCGGGCGTGGTGGTGAACTCGAACAGCAAGGTCGAGATCTTCGACAACGACATCGGCGACAACCGCTCGGCCAACGTGATCGTCTCGAGCTATTTCTCCACCGGCTACTACACCACCAAGGGCGTGGTGGCCGCCTACGACCCCTACCCCAAGGCCATCCTGGTGGCCGACAACCGCTTCCAGGGCGGCGGCGATGCCCCCGACGGCGTGGACTTGAAGGCGCTCAAGCTGCTGATGTTCGGCGTGGGCGGCCACATCCCCGACGTGCTGTGGGACGGCTACGCGGACCCCAACCGCAAGCTCGCGCCCGAAGAGCGCATCTGCGTCAGCAACGGCAAGGCGGAGTTCGTCAATGTCGACGGCCCCAACCACTACAAGAACCCGCGCCTGGAAACCGCCGAGCACCAATGCATGCTGCCGCGCCTGCCCGCGGTGAGCTTCCCCGGCCTGATCTGAGATGAACCGCATGTTGAAGCAAGCCCTGCTCGCCACGGGCATGGCGCTGCTGCTGGCCCTGGCCTTGAGCGCCTGCAAACGCACGCCGCAGGAACCCCAGCGCATCGAGCAGGGCCGCCCCGAATGGCTCAGCGCCTGGGGCGTGCTGCTGGTCCAGGACCACATGATGCGGCCCAGCGCCGGCGTGGTGCCCTACGACCTCAACACGCCGCTGTTCAGCGACTACGCCCACAAGCTGCGCACCGTCTGGATGCCCAAGGGCGCCAGCGCCGTCTATGACGAGCACCAGACCTTCGAGATGCCGGTCGGCACCATCATCACCAAGACCTTCTACTACCCCAAGGCGCAGGCCGGCGAGTCCGCCGCCGGCGCGCTGCAGCGCAACGACAACTTGCACACCGACCTGGATGGCGAGGGCCTGGACCTGCAGCGCGTGCGCCTGATCGAGACCCGCGTGCTGGTGCGGCGCGCCGAAGGCTGGGTGGCGCTGCCCTACGTCTGGAACGCCGAGCAGACCGACGCCAGGCTGCAGCGCCTGGGCGAATCGATCCCCGTCGAGCTGGTCGATGGCGCCGGCAAGCGGCAGGCGCTGTCCTACGAAGTGCCCAACGAGAACCAATGCGCCGGCTGCCACATGGTGCAGCTGAAGAACCGCGAGTTCCGTCCCATCGGCCTAAAGGCGCGCCACCTGAACCGAGATTTCTCGTATGCGGGCGTGAGCGAAAACCAGCTGAGTCACCTCGCCAAACTGGGCATGCTGAGCGGCCTGCCTGGCGCCGATGTGCCGCGGGCGGCCGACTTCCAGGACCCTGCCGAAAGCCTGGAGCGCCGCGCCCGCGCCTACCTCGACATCAACTGCGCGCACTGCCACAGCCCCACCGGCCCGGCCAACAACACCGCGCTGAACCTGGAACCGTTCCTGCCCATGGCCTACCAGAGCGGCCTGTGCAAACCCTCGGTGGCGGCCGGCAAGGGCACGGGCGAACACCTGTTCGATGTCGTGCCGGGCGAGCCCGACGCCTCCATCATGCCCTTCCGCCTGGCTTCAACCGAAAGCGGCGTGATGATGCCCGAGCTCGGCCGCGGCCTCGTCCACACCCAGGCCCTGGCGCTGATTCGCGACTGGATTGCCGCCATGCAGGGACACTGCGATGCACGGCAGCAAGGCCGCTGAAGACCGCTGCCTTCCTTCCGTCCTTCAATAACCCGCCGAACGCGGCGCCGCCAGGCCGCGCCGATGATGGTCGGCCGCCCGCCGCTGGTCCTTGCGCAAGCGGCCGGTGGCGATCCAGCGCACCAGCCAGGGGATCAAATACACCCGGGCGCCGCTGGCGCGCGCAAGCAGGTAGGACTTGGCGCATTTCTCCAGCAGTTCAGCGTTGAACACCAGCCGCTCCGGCGCCATGCCGAGCACCAGCGCGCGCCCCGACAACAGATAGGCATTGGCGCCATCGGCCAGGCTGCGGCGCGCCTGCGCCGCATCATTCGGCAAGGCTCGCGCCTCCACGCACCAGCCGAGATGGCGCAACTGCTCGTCGAACACGCCCGGCAGGGTTTCGCCGCAGGATCCCAGCGCCCTGCCCCAGGGCTGGCGCCCCAGCAGGACGGCGCCCACGTCGTCGCGGGCCTCATAGATCAGGCCGTGCAGAGCCTCGTCCGCCGCCGCGCGCGCGTCCTGCAAGCCCAGTTCGCGCAGGGCTACCGGCTCGCCAGCGGCGCCAGCCGTGACGATCGCGAAACAGCCCGTGCCCGGCAGACGGCAGGACAGGCTGTCGCCCGGCAGCAGCAGCCCCTTGCCCTGCAGGCGCTGCCGCGCCGCGTCCAGGTCTTGGGTGGGATGAAGGTCTTGCATATCGATCAGACCAGGCTCAGCACGGACTCGAAGCGGTTCAAGGCCTCGTCGATCACGGCATCGGTGTCGGCCATGCTGGTGTAGAGCCGGCTGCCCGCCAGCGTCACCAGGCCGTGCGCCATATAGGCCGCGCCCATCTCCTCCATCATGTGCTTTCTGGCGTTCACCTCGCGCATCAGCTGGATCGGGTTGCGCGTGCTCATCAACAGCACCGCCGAGGTCTGCAGATGCACCACCGAGCCCTGGTTGTAGGCCACGTAGGGCAGGCCCAGCCGGTCGATGATCTCGTTCAGGCCGCGGCACAGCCGGTCTCCCGCGCGGCCCGCCAGCACCGGCGCCTGGGTGCGCGCCATCTCGCTGATCGCGTGGTAGCCCGCCGCGCAGGAGAGCGGATTGGCCGACAGGGTGCCGCCCACGAACGCGCGCTTGCTGGTGGTGCCTATGCCGCCGGCCAGCAGCATCATCACGTCGCGGCGTCCGCCGACGCCGCCGGCCATCAGGTAGCCGCCGGTCAGGCATTTGCCGAACACGGTGAGGTCGGGCCTGACCTTGAAATAGCCCTGCGCGCCGCCCATGCCGACGCGAAAGCCGCTGACCACCTCGTCGAAGATCAGCAAGGCGCCGAACTCGTCGCACAGGGCGCGCACGCCGGCGTTGTAGTCCTTGTGGGCCGGGCGGGTGCCGCTCTCGGGGCCCAGCGGTTCGACGATCACGGCGGCCGTGCCGCCGCGCAGGCGGTTCAGCCAGAGCTTGCGGCGCAGCGCGGCCAGGTCGTTGGGAAAGCACTCCTGCGTGTAATGCGTGGCGCCGCCGGGGATGCCGACGGCCTCGCGCCGCCCGGTGCCGGGCAGGCGCATGCCATACACCATCTGGTCGCTCCAGCCGTGGTAGGCGCCGCCCACCTTGATGACCCATTTCCTGTCGGTGTAGGCGCGCGCCAGCCGGATCGCCCCCATCACCCCTTCGGTGCCCGAGCCCAGCATGCGGAACATCTCGACGGCCGGCATGTGCTGGCGTATCAGTTCGGCCAACTTGACCTCGTACTCATGGAACATGCCGGTGACCGGGCCGCAGGCGTCCAGCAAGGCATGCACCTTCTCGCGCACCGGCGCGTAATTGCTGCCCAGCAGCGTCGGCCCACCGGCCTGCAGAAAGTCGATGTAGGCGTTGCCGTCGACGTCCCACATGTGCGCGCCCTCGCAGCGCTCGACCGCCAGGGCGAACGGATAGTTGAAGGCCAGGTTGTGCTGGACGCCGCCAGGAATCACCTCGCCAGCGCGGCGCGCCAGGGCCTTGCTGCGCTGGCAGCGGGTCTCGAAGTGCTGCAGCACCTCGGCCATCTTGTCGCGCCGGATCGTGCGCGGCGGCTGCTTGAGCAAGGCTTGCAGCCTGGCGTAGATCTGGTCGGTGTCGGGCCAGGCGCTGATGCCGTAGACGTCTTGTTCGATGCTGGGGTTCATGAGCTTCTTCATTGAAAGTGGGTAGCGCCGCAAGCCTCCAGCGCCAGTTCCCGCAGGGGATGGCCCATTGGCAAGCGGCTGGCCTCTTGCCGCAGATGGGCTGCCGCCGCCGCCTCGATGCGCCCCATCAAGGGCACCGCGGCAGCCAGGTCGGCGGCCGTGCAGACCAGGCCGTGGTTGCGCAGCAGATACGCATGGCAGTCGTTCCTGAGCGCGCGCCGCAGCGTCGATACGAGCATGGCCGTGCCCGATGGGGCATAGCCGACGATCTGCACGCAAGGGCCCAGGTCTGCGACATCTGCCGGCTCGGAAAGCGGCAGCGAGCGATTGAGCAGCGCCACGGCGCTGGCAAGAGGCTGGTGCGTGTGCACGCTGGCCCGGAACGAGGGCCGGGCGCGCAGCAAGGCGGCATGCAGGCCGCGCTCGACCGAGGGCGCCATCTCGCCTTGTACCTGGGCCAGCGTGTCCAGGCGCAGCACCGCGATGTCCTGCGGGCGGAGTTGGTAGTAGTCGGCCGCCGAAGGCGTGACCGCGAAATGCGCCTCGTCCAGCCGCAAGGCCAGGTTACCGCCGGTGCCGGCCAGGTAGCCCTGGTCGGCCAGTTGCAGGCAGGCGTCGATCAGGGCGCCGCGCTGGGTTTCGAACGCGATGGCCATCTCAGACCTCCTCGGAATGAATGCGCCGGTACAGCGGCGCCAGCCGGCGATGCAGCTCGGTAAAGGTCTCGAAGCGCCGCGCATAGACGTCCGAGTGCGCGGCCCGGGGCTCGAACACGGCGCGGTAGCGCGTCTGCGCCGCACCCCGCGCCATGTCGAGCAGGCCCAGGCCGTGGAAGGCGATGTAGGCCGCGCCCAGGGCATTGGCCTGCATGGGGTCAATGAGCTGGTGGATGGGCACACCCAGCACGTCGGCAAAGATCTGGCACCACACGGCCGAGCGCCCGCCGCCGCCCAGAAGGGTCAGCCGCTCGATGGGCCGGCCCATGAAGCGCGCCACCGGCGCCATCATCCAGTGCGTGTTCAGGGCCACGCCCTCGAGAAAGGCGCGGATCATGGTCTCGCGCGAATGCGCCAGCGACAGATTGAACAGCCCGGCACGCAAGGACTGGTCTTCCACCGGGCAGCGTTCGCCGAACAGCCAGGGCGTGTAGACCAGCCCGTCGCTGCCGGCCGGCACGCGCGCGGCGATCTGGTCGAGCAGCTGGTAGACGTCCTCGGTCGCGGCTTCGCGCAGCAGTTCGTCCTGGTGGTAGAGCACCTGGTCCTTCAGGAAGCTGAGATTGGCGCCCGCGCTGGTCTGCATGGCCACCATCAAATAACGGTCCGGCAGCGCGCACGGCACCGAGGCGATCGAGGCGCGGATGTCGGTGCGCTTGGCCGGCACATGCGCGCCCAGCCAGCTTGAGGTGCCAACGTACAGGTGCGTTGCATAGTGCGCCAGGGTCCCGGCACCGATGGCCGCGGCGGTGTTGTCGATCGCCCCGGCGACAACCTGCACGGAACGCGACAGGCCGAGTTCGTCGGCTACCTGAGGCAGCAAGACGCCGATCACGTCGCAGCAGCGCACCAGTTCCGGGAACTTCGCTGCGTCCACGCCGCTGGCGGCGACCAGGCGCCTGTCGTAGCGTATGCAGGCCGGATCGCGGTTGTCGGTCACCCAGGAGGTCAGGATGGAGTCGGGCGTGGCGACGAAGCGGCCGGTCAGGCGATGGTTGAGGAAGTCGAGCACATTGAGGAACTTGTACGTGCGCTCAAACACATCGGGGCGATGGTGGCGCAGCCACAGCATGTGCGCGGCCGGGTCCTTGCCCGACAGGCTGGGCGCCCCCCCGCAGAGGCGCAGCCAGCGCCACAGTCGCCAGGCGTCGTAGCCCGCCACGTTGAGGCGTCCGCGCACCTGGCGGCGCAGCGCCGCGGCGCCGCGCATGTCCATCCAGGTCAGCGCTGGCGCCAGCACCTGGCCGTCGCGGTCCACGGCCACCGTGCCTTCCCCCTGGGTCGAGCAGCACACGGCGAGCACGCGGGCCGGATCGACGCCGCCGCGCCCGAGCGCCTGCCTGGCCGAGCCCATCAAGGCGCGCCACCAGTCCTGCGGATCCTGCTCGGCGCCGCCGCCGGGCAGGATGCGTGTGGCCACCGGCTCGAAGGCCCATGCCAGCACCCGGCCCGCCTGGTTCACCAGCGCGGTCTTGCAACCCGAGGTTCCCAGGTCGACGGCGAGCACAAGACAGTCAGGGGAGGAGCTTGAGGACACGGGTTTCCACGACAGACAACACAAGGTGTAACTGTAGTAAGAGACCCAGGCACGGGGCGCGGTCAAACCGGACGCCCTGGGGGTGCGATGCTGCCAAGGGTGCGCCGCCGGCCCATGCGGCGACGACGGACACGGGGGCGACGTTCTTCTACGAGGCTTTCTGCATGGAGTTGCGCAATTCGCTGGGCGCGGCGCCGGTCCAGCGCTTGAAGGCACGGCGGAAATTGTGAGCGTCGCTGAATCCGACCTCCAGCGCCACCTGCTCGACCGACATCGAGGTATTGGCCAGCAGCTCGATCGCACGGCTCTTGCGCACGTTGTCGAGCAGGGCCTGGTAGGACACGTTCTTGTCACTAAGGCGGCGGCGCAAGGTGCGCTCGCTGAAGTTCAGCTGTCGGGCCACGTCGGCCAGCGTCGGCACGCAATGCAGGCTGTGGCGCACCGCCCGCTCGACCGACTCGAACAGATCGACCTTCTCCTGCTCGCGCTGATTCGCGGCATGCAGCATCTCCAGCGCCTGCCGGTGGCTGAGCGGATCGTGCGTTGCCAGCGGCCTGGTGATCCAGTCGCTCTCGGCCACAAAGGCGTTGGCGGGCTGGTCGAACAGCACCGGGCAGCCGAACACCCGCTGGTACTCGGCCGCATGCGCCGGGGCCGGATACGCCAACTCGATGCGATGCGGCCTGAACGAAGCCCCGGCCAAGCCGCGCGCCACCTGCAGGAAGCTCGCGAACGCTTCTTCGACCAGGAAGACGTAGATCTCCGGATCCGGAAAACGGTTGGACGCCAGCACGCGCACCCACTTCACATCGTGAAACATCTCGAACTGCAGCATGGCGCCCGAGGCCTTCTGCAAGCTCATGCCCAGCGCCACCGCCTCGCCCACGGTACGGCTGGTCATCATGGCGTAGCCCAGCAGGCCGATCGAGGCGATGGTTTCGCGCTCGCCGATCAGGAGGCCCAGGGCCTGCCGCGGCGCCCATTGCAGCGCGCGGCGAATCATCGAGCTGCCTTGCCGGAAGCTGACCCGGCAGGCCGGATTGCCGAGGTCTTCGACACTGAAGCCCAGCCCCATGCACAGCCGCTCCGGGGAAATCCCTAGGCCGGCCACGGTATCGGCCAGGCAGCTCAGCAAATGGGCCGGCAGGTTGGCCACCGTGCTTCGATCGGCTGGCGCGGCATCGACGCTCACCACGGGGTCGGGTCCATCGGCTTCCATGAATTCGGCATGACGTAACAGCATTTGCCGATTATTCAGCCGAACCCTTCTCGCGCCCGCTAGGGTTAGTGCTGGCCTCGCCACACCCGTATTCCGGCCACATTGCACCCCAAAGCGCGGCAAAGCCAAACCTATAGTCAGACGCCATGCTTGAGCCCCGCACAGGGGCGTTCCAGACGGGACCCTATGCCAGCTGCACACCGGACCGCAATCCTACGCACCTTGACGCTGAGCGCAGCCTTCGCCGCGGCGCTCAACGGCACCATGGTCATGCCCCTGATTGTGCTGGCGCTGAGCCGAATTCCCGGCATTGACGAAGGCACCGCCACGGCCATCGCCGCGGCGGAACTGGCCGGCATCGCGCTGTACGGCCTGCTGGCGGCCCATCTCGTGCGCCGCGCCCGCCCGGCCGTGGGCATGTTCGGCGTGGCCGCGCTGGTGCTGGGCGAAGCCGCCAGCCAGTGGGCCGGCACGGCGGCGGCGCTCAGCGGCGCCCGCTTGCTGGCCGGCCTGGGCGAAGGCGCCCTGTTCAGCCTGATCAGCGCTGGCGTCGCTTCCGAATCCAATGCAGAGCGCATCTGGGGCCGCATCAACCTGGTCGGCGGCGTCGCCATGGGCTTGCTGCTCTACGGCATGTCCTGCCTGCCGCCGGCCGCCGAGCGCGGCACCCTCTTCCTCTGGCTGACAGCCATGGCGATCGTGCTGGCGCCCTGGGCCCTGCGCATCCGCCCGTCCAGCCAGGCGGCCGAACGGCCGCGCCCGTCCATGCTCAAGCGCCGCCACATGGGATTGATCTGGCTGGTGGTGGTGCTGGTCTACGGCATGCAGGCCGGGCAATGGGCCGTCAGCGCCTACATGGGCGACATGGACCAGATGCCCACCGCGCGCGTGGGCCTGTACCTGGCCCTGTCCTCGCTGCTGGGTTTTGTCGGCGCGCTGGTGCCGGCGCTGGCGCGCGACCCCAGGCGGCGGCTGCGCTATGTGCTGCAGGGCTTCCTGGTGATGGCCGCGGCCGTGATGCTGTTTTTCAACGGACGCGGCGACATGCCCTTTCTGTGGGGCCAGGTCGGCGTGAACGTGGGCTTCTACATGGTGACGCCCTTCATCGTCGGCATGCTGACCGAGAACGACCACGACGGCTCGCTGGTGCTGCGCACCCTGGTGATCGCCCTGATCGGCGCCGCCATCGGCACGGCACTTGCGGGCGAAGGTTTTGTGGCGACCGGCCCGCGCCAGTTCGGATGGATCTGCGTGAGCGTGCTGATGATGGCCATGGCCGCCACCGGACTGGTGTTCAAACGCCAGCCTGTTCCTGTTCCCGCCTGAACGCGATGCCTGCCATCGCCTCACGAACCCAAACAAGCCACGGAGACACATGATGATGAAAGCCGTTCCCAGCCAGCGCCATACCCTTGCCCAGGCCGCCGCCTTGGTCCTCGTCCTGGGCGCCGGCGGCCAGGCGCTGGCGCAATCCCAGACGCCCGACATCGCGACGCTGGGCACCGTCGAGGTCACCGGCCAGAGCCGTGTGCAGCAGCTGCAGAACGTGCCCATCGCCATGCAGGTGCTGACCTCGGAAGCCTTGCAGGAGATCGGCGCCACCAGCCTGGGCAGCCTGGACAACTTCATTCCCGGCCTGCAGATCGACGCCTCGCAACCGACCCAGCCCGGCTACACCCTGCGCGGCCTGGGCGCGCCGGACTTTGGCATCGGGACCGATTCGCCCGTCGGCATGTACATCAACGGCGTCTACGCGGGCAAGACCGGCGGCGCGCTGCTGAACTTCAACGACATCAAGCGCGTCGAAGTGCTGGAAGGCCCGCAGGGCACGCTGTTCGGCCGCAACTCGGCGGCCGGCGCGATTTCCATCATCCAGAACGACCCCAACGGCCAACTGGAAGCCAGCGGCCTGGTGCGCCTGGGCACGCAAGGAACGCGGCACTACGAGGCACTGCTCAACCTGCCGCTCAACGACAGCACGGCCTTTCGGTTTTCCTCGGTCGGCGAATACCGCGACGGCTGGGTGAGAAACAGCTACGACGGCTCGCTCTATGGCGGCGAACACACCTGGGGCACGCGAGCGGCCGTGCGCTGGAGCAGCGACGACACTTCGGCACAGCTGACCTGGGAGCACGAACAACTGCACCAGAAGGCCAGGCCGATATGGGCGTTGAATCCCAACGCCGGAGATCTCTATGTGACCCGCACCTGGCTGGACCCGCGCTCCCAGGCGCTGGACGACGACGTCAACCCGAACGTCGAGGCCCGCATTTTCGATGGCGCGACCCTGCGCATCGAGCACAGCCTGCCCTTCGCCGAACTCACCAGCATCACGGCCTACCGGCACTTCAGGGCCCAGAACATCGAAGACAACGACGGCTCGGGCCATATCAACTCCTATCTGTCCACCGGCAATATCGAGGGCAATACCAGTTGGCAGCAGGAATTCAAGCTCAGCGGCCACAACGCGCTGGTGAACTGGGTGGCCGGCCTGAGCGGCTACCTGGAACATGCCAGCCAGGACAACCAAGGCAACCTCAATACCAATTCGATCGATCCGCAGCTGCAGCCGCTGTCGCAGGCCGTCGGGATCGCGCCGGCCACGCCCTTCTCCTACCTGACAGGCGCCTCGCAGCAGCTGGGCTACGCGCTCGGCAACAGCACGCTGCTCGGCACCAACCTGCTCAACGGGCAGGCCTGGCAGGAGAACATGTACAACCATGGGGATTACAAAGCGTTTGCGCTGTATGGCGATGCCATCTGGCGCCTGAGCCCGGCGGACAACCTGACCACCGGCGTCCGCTTCACGCATGACGAAAAAACGTTCAGCTGGTACAGCCCGCTGCGCACGGCCTCGGTGCTGGACGGCCAGCTCGGCACCCTGGCGCAAACTTACCAAGCCTTGTCCGCCAGCACCGCCGTACCCGCGCAGATCAGCGCGGCGGCGGCCCAGTTGCTGCAACTGACCCAGGTCCTGATGGGGCAGACGCCCTATTTCAGCAACATCGAATTCAACGACCCCACCACGCTGACCAGCACGGCGTCATCCAGCGCTTCCTGGAACAACACCAGCCCGCGCCTGGTGTTCGACCACCACCTGACGCCCGACCACATGCTCTTCGCGTCCTGGACCGAGGGCTACCAGGCCGGCGGATTTGCATGGAACGCGCCGCCGGACCAGCAAGGCTCCAAATACCAGCCCGAGTATGTGACCAGTTATGAGGCGGGCGCCAAGGGCCAGTTCAAGGACGCCGGCCTGTTCTACAACGCCACGGCCTTCCACTACAAGTTCAGCAATCTGCAAAGCCTGATGTTCGTGCCGCCCCAGCCAGGGCAGATCGCGGGCTCCTATGCCCCCGTCACGTCCAACCAGCAGGCGACTGGCGTGGACCTGGGGCTGCAGTGGCGCGTGGACCGCGTCTGGCGCCTGGGCGGCGCACTGGAGTACATCGACCAGACCTACGGCAGCTTCATCAAGTCCGAAACCGATCCCGCCACCGGCAATATCGTCAACATCAACCTGACGGGCCAGCCGACCGGCACGCCCTCGGTGATGGCGACCATGAACGCCGACGCGCGCTGGGGCATTGCGAACGGCCAGGCCAGCTTCGGCGTGCAAGTGGGCTACAAGAGCGCGCAACGCTGCAACTCCGATTCCGCCTACACCTTCAACTGCCTGAGCACCCCGAGCTTCAGCATCGGCGAGGCCCAAACCCGCGTCGACATGCGCCTGGGCTGGGAAGCGCCGTCCAAGAAATGGGCCGTGGGCCTGATCGTCAACAACCTGGCCAACAAGCAGTACATCCGCGACGTGGGCACCGAGGCCGCGCAGCTGGGTGCCATCTATGCGGGCGTCACGCCGCCGCGCGCCTACCTGTTCGAGATCAGCGCCAAGCTGTGACCCTGACAACCACCCTGGAGTCCCCATGAACGCACTGACTCGCAGGCTGCGCGCCCTGCTCCTGGCCGCATGCGGCGCCTCCGCGCTGCTGGCGGCCCTGCCCGCGCGGGCGGCGGCCGACCTGGCCGCCACGCCGCCGATGGGCTGGAACAGTTGGAACCATTTCGCCGAAAAGATCGACGACGCCACCGTGCGCGCCCAGGCCGACGCCATGGTGTCCAGCGGCATGCGCGATGCCGGCTACGTCTACGTCAACATCGACGACACCTGGGAAGGCGAGCGCGACGCGGCCGGCGTGATCCATCCGAACGCCAAGTTCCCCGACATGAAGGCGCTGGCCGACTACGTGCATGCCAAAGGCCTGAAGCTGGGCCTTTACTCGTCCCCCGGCCCCAAGACCTGCGCCGGCTACGCCGGCAGCGGCGGACACGAGGAACAGGACGCCCGCACCTACGCCGAATGGGGTATCGACTACCTCAAGTACGACCTCTGCAGCCTGGGCGAGCAACTGGACAAGGTGTCCCCGCCGGAGGCCCGCAGCATCATGCGCGCGGCCTACATGAAGATGCACAGCGCGCTGCGCAAGACCGGCCGCCCCATCGTCTTCAGCCTGTGCCAGTACGGCTACGACTCGGTCTGGCACTGGGGCGCCGGGGTCGGCGGCAATGCATGGCGCACCACCGGCGACATCACCGACAGCTACGACCGCATGGCCGAGATCGGCTTCGGGCAGGCCGGGCTCTCGCCCTACGCCGGCCCCGGCCACTGGAACGACCCCGACATGTTGGAAGTCGGCAACGGCGGCATGAAGCCCGAGGAATACCGCACCCACATGAGCCTGTGGGCCCTGCTCTCGGCGCCGCTGCTGGCCGGCAACGACCTGACCCGGATGTCGCCCGAGACCATCGCCATGCTGACCCACCGCGACATCATCGCCATCGACCAGGACAAGGCCGGCCACCAGGGCGACCGCGTCTCCAGCGAGGGCCAGCTGGAGATCTGGGCCAAGCGCATGGCCGACGGCAGCCAGGTGGTGGCCCTGTTCAACCGCAGCGACATCTACAACGAGATCCGCGTGGACTTCCGCAAGCTCGGCTACAGGCGCCCGGTGAAGGCGCACGACGTCTGGGCCAACAAGGACATGGGGCCGCTGCCGCTGGATTACCGCGCCATCGTCATGGGTCATGACGTGATCCTGTTGCGCATCCGCTAGGCGCAGACTCGTCGGCATGGATTTCTGGCTGATCGCGTCCACGAGAGGCGCCCTTCGCTTGAGCGTCGCCCTCGCGCTGCTGCTTGCCGGCGCGGCGCTGGACCCCTCGGGCATCTTCGCGCCCGTGGGCTGGGTCGGCCATCCCGTGGCAGCGCTCTGGTGGTGGGCGCCCTACTTGGTCCAGGTGCCGTTGGCGCTGCTGCTGAGCTTCGTCGGCGCGCGCGCGCTGCTGGCGGAGCCGTACACGGGCCGATCGGCCCTGTTGCTGCGGCTGTGGGCCCTTGTCATGCTGGCCATGGCCGCCGCGAGTTTCCTGGCCAGCCTGCTGCCCGTCGCGCTGATGCGGCTACAGGGCCGCTACGTGCTGGCCCTGGACGAGACGCTGGCGTTCCTGCTGTGGAGCAGCGGCTATGCCGCACTGAAGATGCTTCTGGTCGGCTGGCTGCCTGCCGTGCCTGCAGTCTGGGGCCGGCAGCGCCTGCGCAATCTGGTGATCGGCAGCAGCGCGGCGGCCCGGCAAGCCGCATGGGTCAGCGCCGCCTGCATGCTGGCGCTGGCCTGGCTCGGCCCCTGGCTGGCGCAGCATTTCTGGCAAGGCGGCCCTATGGGCTATGTCTACCGCATGGACCTGGAGCTGTTCGCCCCAACGCCCACCGGAATGCCCGCCGGAACGCACGCAGGCTGGAGCCTGGCCCTGCTGGGCGCAGTGCTGTATCTCGGCCTTCGCGGCGGCAGCAGCCTGAGCCGCGCGTGCGCCACGGCGGCATGGGCCGCAATGGTGCTGCTCTTGGTACAGGCGCTGATGCTGATCCATGCCCACCCGGCCGGCGCGCCCCATGAAACCTGGATCGCGCCGGCCCTGTTCGTCCGCACCGTGGACGCGGGCGCCTTCGCGCTGGTCCTGGCCGGCCTCTGCGTCGCATCGAACCTGGCCTGCCGCGTCTTGCCAAGAAAAATCATGATGACACCCGTCGCCATGGGCATGGCCGCGCTGGCGCTGGGCCTGAACGCGTATTGGAGTGGGTACGCAAGCCATACCGCGCCGCCCCCTGCCGTCCTGGCTCGACCGCCCCTCCACCTGACGCCCCGGGGCACGGACCAGGGCGACATGCCCCGCCTGCAGGTGTTGGACACCGCCAGCGGCCCGCGCATCGCGGACGTAAGCGGCACGTTGGTCACGCTGCGCGGCGTCAACGTCAACCAGTTGGGCGAGTACTTCCAGAGCGACACCCGGCTGCCGCCGACCCGGCCCCTGGAGGAGCAGGACTTCGTCGACATGGCGGCGCTGGGTTTGAACATGGTGCGGCTGACGCTGTCCTGGTCGCTGCTGCAGCCGGCGCCCCAGCAGACATCGGCGGCCTACATCGCGCGCATCCACCAGGCCGTAGCCTGGGCGCGCGCGCATGGCATCTACGTGCTGCTGGACCTGCACCAGGACGCCTGGGGCGTGCATGTGAATGCGCCGCCCGGCACGCATTGCCCGCCGGGCAGCGAACCCATGACCGGCTGGGACGGCGCCCCCCTGTGGGCCACGCTGACCGACGGCACGGCGCCCTGCCAGGTGACCGGGCGCGACCTGGCCCCGAACGTATCGCGGGCATTCCAGTCGTTCTACGTCGATCGCGACGGGATCCAGAGTTCGCTGCTGCAAGCCTGGCAGATCCTGGGCCGGGAGTTTGGCGCCGACCCGACGGTGGCCGGCTTCGACCTGCTCAACGAGCCCAACTTCGGCGAACAGCCGCCGGTGGCCTCCACGCTGCTGCTGGCCAACTACCATGCGCGCGCCATTGCCGCGCTGCGCGCCGGCGAGGACGCCGCTCCCGGCGGGTTTCGTCACCTGGTGATGTTCGAACCCAGCGTGATCTGGAGCGGCTTCGGCATCGACAACCTGCCGCCGCGCGCGTTCACGAGCGACGCGCAAATCGTGTTCTCGCCCCACCTCTACAACGAGTCCATCACCGCGGACCAGGACTTCGGCCTGACCCTGGTGTCCATCGAGCGCGGCTATGCCCTCGCCGAGGCCGCGGCGCGTCAGATGGGCGTGCCGCTGTGGATCGGCGAATGGGGCTATTTCAGGGCACCCGCCATCGACGCGCCCTTGTTGAAACGCCAAGTGGCTGCCGAGGACGCCCACCAGCTTGGGTCGGCCTTCTGGGTCTGGAAACAGGGCTGCAGCGACCCGCACGTCTATCCCGGCAAAGTGGCCGGCAACATCCGGCGCATGAGCTGCCCCGGGCAGGAAGACCTCGGTGCAGGCACTGAGATCACGCGCATCCTGATGCGCCCCTACCTGCGCCATCACGCCGATGCCAGCGCGACTTGGAAGGCCGATGCCGGCTCATTCAACCTGCAAGGCAGTCTGCAAGGCCTGGGCGCGGGCCACGAACCGGTTTGCGCCAACGAGCTGTGGTGGCCTGGCGATACCCGGCCGACCGTTCAGATCGGCGGCGCACTGACCCTGGCCCGGATGACCCGGGTGGATGCAGGCGGCGCCACCCTGGGCCCAAGCGGCGGCTGGCTGCTGCGCTATTGCCTGACGGGCGGCGACTACCAACTGGACCTGCGCTGAGTTCTGGCCGACAACTGCGGGCCCAAACAACCGCATATCCAAGCGCTTCGTCAGCCCGCCTGCTCCTAGACTGGCCGTATCGAAGTCGCGAACGGCCGCAGGAGTTTCGACATGAACAGCAAACCTACCGATTGGGGCGGCAGCTTCCTGGCCCTGGCGTTCTTCTCCCTGCCGGTGGTCGTGCTCACCGGCTTCATCACGCTGGTGATCATCAATGTGCTGGAAGCCATCCCGAAGTAAAGCCATTCGGCCATATTCGGCCATTCGTGAGCTTGGGCGGCGGGCCGCTCGCGGCACATCGCTCATTCCGGTTGAGGCGCGGCAATTTCATCGAGGGCGCGTCGCAGTCGAGGCGCCGCGTGGTCAAGGAAGCGGCGCATCTTGAGCGGCATCTGTCCCCGTGACGCGTGGACCAGGTGAACGGGCGACGGTTCAAGCTCGTACTGGTCGAGGATGATTTCCAAGTCGCCGCGTCGAACCGCGTCCACAACCTGGTAGTGCAGCAGCCGGGTGACGCCCACGCCGCAAATCGCGGCCTGCGCGGCGGCTTCCGGATTCGTCACCGTCAAGCGAGGCGCCACCGTGACGTCCAGCGCAGCACTTGAGCGTGGATGGCGAAACCGCCATGACGGCGACGGCATGGGCGTGTCGACCGCCACACAAGGAAAATTTTGGAGTTCGCCAGGGCGGCGGGGCCTGCTTCGCCCCGACAGCAGCGAAGGCGCCGCGCAGGTGACCGTGCGCAGCGTCCCGACCTTGGTGGCCACCATCGAGCTGTCGGGCAGCCGCCCGATTCGCAGCGCCATGTCCACGCGGTCGTCGACAAGGTCCACATTGCGATCCGCGAGGATGAGCCGCACGGAGATCTCGGGAAACGCGGCGAGGAAATCGGCCACCACCGGGAGCACGTGCAGGCGGCCGAACATCATCGGCGCCGTGACCGCGAGCTCACCCTTGGGCGCCGTGAACTCGCCGGCAGCCTCCCGTTCCGCCTCTTCCACCTGCTCGATGATGCGCCGCGCCGCCGCCAGGTAGGTAACGCCCGCGTCGGTCAGCGTCAGCTTGCGTGTCGTGCGGATCAACAGCCGTGTCCCCAGCAAGGCCTCCAGCTCGGAAATCTTTCGGCTGAGCGTGGCCAGCGGCATTTGCAGCGCCCGCCCGGCCTCCGAGAGGCTGCCGCGCTCGGTGACGGCCACCAGCAGAGACATCGCTTCGAATCGATCCATTTAATTCTTCCAAATATTGGAAATCATATTCAAACAATTTATGTATTCTCATTCAATGTGGAAAGGAACACCATTCGATCCGCCCAAGCCGTTTCGGCTTTCTCGGCTTTCAACACACTGGAGGATCCTCATGTCCCGCCTTTCCATCCCTGCCCTCGACGCCGCGCCCGAAGGTTCCAAGCCCACGCTGGAGGCTGTCAACAAGCAACTCGGCGTCGTGCCGAACCTGTTCCGCCTGATCGGCAGCAGCCCCGCGGCCCTGACCGGCTTCGCCAGCTTCCAGGGCGCCCTAGCCAAGACCTTCGACGTGAAAACGCGCGAGCGCATCGCGCTGGCCGTCGCGCAGGTCAACGGCTGCGACTACTGCCTGTCCGCCCACACCTACCTCGGCCTGAACCTGGCCAAGATGAGTCCGGAAGAAATCATGCTGAACCGCCAGGGCGCCTCGAGTGACGCCAGGGCCCATGCGTTGGTCGCATTCGCCGCCAAGGTCGCCAGGGACCGCGGACACGTCAGCGAGGCCGACATCAAGGCTGTCCGCGACGCCGGCGTCAGCGACGCGCAAATCGTGGAGGTCGTCGCCCTGATCGCCGAGAGCACCTTCACCAACCTGCTAAACGAAATCGCCAAGACCGACATCGATTTCCCTATCGTCCGCGCAACCGAACTCGCGTAGCGCCAATTGGGCCGAGGCCGGGGCCGGCGACCTGCACGGCCCTGTCCACCCCGCCCATCCTCAAACCGGAGCCCGTCATGTCCTACGGTTTTCTCGAGATTGCCATGACGCCGAGCGTGAAGGCCGCGCAGGCGAAGATGGGCGTTGACCACTTTTGGCAGAACTTCAAGGGCCATCGCGCGTTCGATCGCTTCACCATCGACGAAGCGGCCTTCATCGCGGAGCGCGACAGCTTCTACATGGCCACCGTCTCGCAGACTGGTTGGCCCTACATCCAGCATCGCGGCGGCCCGACCGGCTTTCTGAAGATGGTGGACGAGCGTACGCTGGCGTTTGCCGATTTCAAGGGCAACCTGCAGTACATCAGCGCGGGCAATCTCGCGGGCGACGACCGCGTCTGCCTGTTCCTGATGGACTACCCGCGCAAGGCCCGGCTCAAGGTCTACGCGCACGTCCAGCAGTTGGATGTCGAGGAGGATACAGCGCTGACCCGACTCGTCGTCGACCCTGTGTACAAAGGCAAGGTCGAGCGTATTTTCCGGATGCGGCTGGAATCCTTCGACTGGAACTGCCCCCAGCACATCACGCGCCGATTCACCGAGAAAGAAATGGCGGCGGCGGTCCGGCCGCTTCGACAGCGCCTGGAAGAACTGGACGCTGAAAACGCCGCGCTGCGCGCACATCTTGCCAATCAAGGAGCCCTCTGATGGACAGCCCACGTCCGCCCCTGCCAGTCGCTGGGCAGCACCGGTCATTTGTATGGTGCGGCCGTAGGCCTCGCAAGTCCATTGGAGTACGGTATGACCAACAGCTGGACATTTTGATGGGCCTTCGACTACCGACGGAACGCCACTACACGCGACAAATATTGAAATATTCATAACATTATGAAATACTTATTTCATAATGAAGCAAATCTTCGAACTCATCGCGCTGACCGTGGCCTTGCCCAGTCACACCAACACGCCGCGCACGAAGATCTGGCGCGGCCTGAAGGCAGCCGGCGCCGCGGTGCTGCGCGACGGTGTGTATGTCCTGCCAGCGGAGCCACAACACGAGCAGACACTGGCCAACTTTCGGGCGGAAGTCGAGGCGGCAGGCGGTTCCGGCGAACTGCTTGATCTGGCGGCCCGCGACGAGGATCAATCCGCGCGTTTCATGGCCCTGTTCGACCGGGGCGAAGCCTTTGCAGAATGGCTGGAGCAATGCCGGCGATTTTCCGGGGATGACCAGACGGACCTCCCAGCGCTGGAACGTCGCCTGCGCACCCTGCGTCGTCAATTCGAGCAGATCGTCGCCATCGACTTCTACCCCGGCGAAGCCCAGGCTCAGGCACAGCGTGAGTTGGATGCGCTGAGCGAGAAGCTGGCGACGCTGCTCTCGCCGGGCGAGCCCCACGCCGTCAAGGGCGCCATCACGCGATTAGAACCGGCTGACTATCAGGGCCGTACGTGGGCAACGCGCGCGCGACCCTGGGTGGACAGGCTGGCCTCGGCCTGGCTGATACGTCGCCACATCGATGCATCCGCCCGCTTCCTTTGGCTCGCAATGCCTGCCGATTGCCCAAGGGATGCACTGGGCTTTGATTTCGATGGCGCAAGCTTCACCCACGTCGACGGTCGCGTCACCTTTGAAACCCTGCTGGCCAGCTTCGGCCTGGACACACAGCGCGAACTCGTGCGCATCGGCGCCATCGTCCACCAGCTCGATGTCGGTGGCGTGCCGGTACCACAAGCCCCTGGTCTTGCGGCCATTCTGGATGGCCTGCGTCAATCCGAATCTGACGACGATGCATTGCTGGTGCAAGCGTCGCGTGTTTTCGATGCCCTCTTGCTTCACTTCACCGACAAGGACGCAGCACCATGAATAGCGATGCAGCAATCCGTCGCCCCAGCTACACGCTCTGGCAGTTGTTGGCCTACTTCCTGCGCCTGGGCACGCTGGGATTTGGCGGCCCGGTGGCATTGGTGGGCTACATGCACCGCGACCTGGTCGAACAGCGCGGCTGGATTGGTGAAGCGGACTACAAGGAAGGACTGGCCCTGGCCCAGATCGCCCCCGGGCCGCTTGCGGCACAGCTGGCCATGTACCTGGGCTACGTGGATCACCGCGCGCTGGGGGCCACGCTGACGGGTCTCGCCTTCGTGCTGCCGTCCTTCTTCATGGTGGTGGCGCTGGGCTGGGCCTATCAGTTGTACGGCGGACTCGGCTGGGTGCAAGCCGTGTTCTACGGCGTAGGTGCCGCCGTGATCGGCATCATGGCCATCGGGGCGCACAAGCTCGCCACAAAGAACATTGGCCGCGACAAGCTGCTGTGGGGCATCTTTGCGCTGCTGGCAACCGTCACCATCGCCACACAGTCGGAAATCGCCATGCTGTTCATCGGCTGCGGCGTGCTGGTCTGGCTGGTGCGTTGCAAGCCGCACTTCGGCCAGGGCACAGTGACATCGTTATGGCCTGTCGGTGTGGTCGGCGCCGCATTCGCGGGCGAGAGCAATCTCCTGATTCAGATCGGCCTGTTCTTCACCAAGGCCGGTGCCTTCGTCTTTGGCTCGGGCCTGGCCATCGTGCCGTTTCTCTACAGCGGTATCGTCACCGATCACCATTGGCTCAACGACAAGCAATTCGTCGATGCGGTGGCCGTTGCCATGATCACACCCGGCCCCGTGGTGATCACGACGGGGTTCATCGGCTATCTGATCGCAGGTTTCCCTGGTGCATGCGTGGCGTCTGCGGCGACCTTCGTGCCTTGCTACCTGATCACCGTCCTCGCAGCACCGCATTTCAAGAAGTATGGCAAGCGCCCCGCGTTGATCGCTTTCGTCCATGGCATCACGGCCGCCGCCATTGGCGCCATCGCCGGTTCGGTCCTTGTCTTGGCGATGCGATCCATCACCGACCTGATCACTGCCGCATTGGCGATAGGCACGGCAGCGCTGCTATGGCGCTTCAAGAAACTTCCCGAGCCCCTCATCGTGCTCGGCGCCGCACTGATTGGCTTGGCGGTCTATCCGCTTCTGAATCATTGAACTGCGTGGAGGGAACGATCATGCAATGGATCACTCGGGAACGTCCCAAGATCGACCGTATCGCCTGTCCCTGGCTGGTCACCCGATTCATCGATCCGACCGCCGAATTTCTTTATGTCCCAGCGGAAGATGTACTGCGCATTGCCGCCGAGACCTGCGCGACGCCCTATGACATTCCAGGCGTCGAAATGAGCCATGTTGGAGAGTTGTGCAGTTTCGACGCATTCCTGGCCAAGTACGGTCTCAACGAGCCTGCCCTGCAGCAACTCGCCCTCATTGTCCGTGGCGCCGACACATCCCGACTGGACCTGACGCCACAGTCATCGGGGCTATACGCGCTGTCGCTGGGTCTGTCCAAGGTGTATACCGACGACCATGAAATGCTGAAGCACGGGATGTTGATATACGACGCGCTCTATGCCTGGTGCAAGGACTGCCAAGCTGAGACGCACAACTGGCCACCCAAAACCTAGGAGAAGAAATCGATGCTTCGTCGCAGTATTTGAAACGGGACACACCCGCGTCTTTGCAGATATGCCAGGTATAGCCGCCGTGCTGAGTACCTGGGTCGTACACGAAAACGGCCAAGGCTATGCCTCGGCTACTGGGATCAATGAAATGGTTCCGATTGACATGAAGGCGCTCAAGGTTGTTGCCCGCGTACCAGGTGGCGTTTGCTCAGATGGCATGGTCGCGCAACCGACAGGGCAGAAGGATATGCAGTGAAGTTTGACCTTTCCGGTGCCGTATTGGCAGCACTTGGTGCCGCCATCCTGTTCGGTGGCAGCACGCCTTTCGCCAAGCAGTTGGTAGGCGATCTGTCGCCCTTCCTGCTGGCCGGCCTGCTGTACCTTGGCAGTGGTGTTGGACTGACCCTCATACGCACGATCCGTGATCGCGGCTGGAAAGCACCTGGACTGCCGGGCCACGAATGGCCCTGGCTGCTGAGTGCGATCGGCTTTGGCGGCGTACTCGGACCACTTCTGCTGATGGTGGGGTTGGCACACACCGCCGCGTCAACCGCCTCCTTGCTTCTCAACCTTGAGGCCGTGCTAACGGCTGTGCTGGCCTGGGTCGTGTTCAAGGAGAACGCTGATCGCCGCATTGTGCTGGGAATGGGGCTTATTGTTGCCGGCGGCATTGCGCTCTCTTGGTCTGAACCCTCGACCGGGACGAGCGCCTGGCTGGGGCCGGTCGCCATTGCCGGCGCCTGCCTTTCCTGGGCCATCGACAATAACCTCACGCGCAAAGTTTCGGCTTCGGACGCCTTGTTCATCGCTGGTAGCAAAGGCTTGATCGCTGGGGCAGTCAACACCACAATGGGTTTGATGCTTGGAGCGCAATGGCCAGGCGTCACGCTTTCCGGTCCCGCGATGATCGTCGGCTTTCTGGGCTATGGCGTGAGTCTGGTCCTTTTCGTGCTGGCACTGCGAGGCCTGGGTAGCGCACGTACAGGCGCATATTTCTCGACGGCGCCCTTCATCGGCGCTGCAATTTCGATCTTAGTTTTCCGTGAACAGACATCACCGTACTTCTGGTTGGCCACGGGGTTGATGGGTATTGGTGTCTGGCTGCATTTGACCGAGCATCACGCACACGAGCATCTCCACGAGGCCATGCGTCATAGCCATCGACATGTGCACGACGAACACCACCAGCACGAACACAATTTCGAATGGGATGGAACCGAGCCGCACACCCATGCGCATGACCATGCACCAATGACACATGGTCACGCACATTACCCGGATATTCATCATCGACACGAGCATTCGTGAGAACCCGCATGAGTCGACGCAACTAAATAGCCAGCACTGTCTGCTCATAGTTGGCAAGCAGCCGGCCGCGGAGTTTTGTCGACGGGCAACAACCCGCCGCATTGCAGCCACAGACGAGGTGGGAATCCTTATTTTTTTGTTGCTCCTCTAACATGGGAGCTTATGAATGCACACTGACGAGTCAGAATGCACAATTTTGGTGCCCGGGACGGGGGTCGAACCCGTACGCCCTGTTAAAGGCGGCGGATTTTAAGTCCGCTGCGTCTACCAATTTCACCACCCGGGCGAGTCTGCTCAAACGGGCATTATCGACGCAAACAAGAAGGGGAAGCCTGAGCTTCCCCTTTTTGGCGACACGGAACTGGAGCGGGAAAAGAGTCTCGAACTCTCGACCTCAACCTTGGCAAGGTTGCGCTCTACCAACTGAGCTATTCCCGCAAAGGAACATGGAGCGGGAAACGAGGCTCGAACTCGCGACCTCAACCTTGGCAAGGTTGCGCTCTACCAACTGAGCTATTCCCGCATCGCGCCACGCTGAACACTCAGCCTGGCACAACTTGTCGGAATGATTGGAGCGGGAAACGAGGCTCGAACTCGCGACCTCAACCTTGGCAAGGTTGCGCTCTACCAACTGAGCTATTCCCGCATTCATTCCTGGAGGCGCGGTCCGGAGTCGAACCGGACTAACCGGATTTGCAATCCGGGGCATAACCGCTTTGCTACCGCGCCTCATCAATCAAGCGTCAAGGCCTTTGGTGAGCCCCTGACGAAAAAGGGAAGCCGGGGCTTCCCTTCGAATCCTGGAGCGGGAAACGAGGCTCGAACTCGCGACCTCAACCTTGGCAAGGTTGCGCTCTACCAACTGAGCTATTCCCGCATATTTCAACTCAAAATCTCTTGTCGGAGCTTTTGTGCTGAAGCTGAGATTATAGACCGAAAAATGCGACCCACGCAAGAATTTGATGGCGTGAGTCGCAGTTTGGATCAATGCTTGAGACCGTCGCCTGCGGCAACCGGCTTGCCGGCTTCGGTCGCAGCCGCTTCACCGACAGGCTTGGCGATCGCTTCCTCTTCAGGCAGCGGCTGGGGTGTCGTCTCCAGCGCCACTTCCAGCACGCGGTCGATCCACTTCACCGGCACGATTTCGAGCTGGTTCTTGACGTTCTCAGGGATGTCCTGCAGGTCCTTGACGTTCTCTTCCGGGATCATCACGGTCTTGATGCCGCCACGGTGGGCCGCCAGCAGTTTTTCCTTCAGTCCGCCAATGGCCGTGACCTCGCCGCGCAGAGTGATCTCGCCCGTCATGGCCACGTCGGCGCGCACCGGGATACCAGTCAGGGCCGACACAAAGGCCGTCGTCATCGCGATACCGGCGCTCGGTCCATCCTTGGGCGTCGCGCCGTCGGGCACGTGGATGTGTACGTCACGCTTCTCGAAGGCTTCGTCCTTGATGCCCAGGCGCGCGGCGCGCGAGCGCACCACGGTACGGGCCGCTTCGACCGATTCCTTCATCACGTCGCCCAGCGAGCCGGTGCGGATGATGTTGCCCTTGCCCGGCATCGCCGTGGCTTCGATGGTCAGCAGGTCGCCGCCCACTTCGGTCCAGGCCAGGCCCACCACCTGTCCGACCTGGTTCCTCTTCTCGGCGCGACCGAAGTCGTACTTGCGAACACCCAGGAAATCGTTCAGGTTGTCTTCGGTGATCACCACCCGGCCTTCGTAGGTCTTGAGCTGGATGCCCTTGACCACCTTGCGGCAGATCTTGGAGACTTCGCGCTCCAGCGAACGCACGCCGGCCTCGCGGGTGTAATAACGGATGATGGCGCGAATGGCCGACTCAGCCACTTCCATCTCGTCCTCCTTCACGCCGTTGTTGCTGCGCTGCTTGGGCAGCAGGTAGCGTTGGGCGATGTTGACCTTCTCGTCTTCGGTGTAGCCCGACAGGCGGATCACTTCCATCCGGTCCAGCAGCGCCGGCGGAATGTTGAGCGAGTTGGAGGTCGCGACGAACATCACGTCGGACAGGTCGAAATCGACCTCGACGTAATGGTCGGCGAAGGTGTGGTTCTGTTCCGGATCCAGCACCTCGAGCAGTGCCGAAGACGGATCGCCGCGGAAGTCCATGCCCAGCTTGTCGATTTCGTCGAGCAGGAACAGCGGATTGCGCGTGCCGACCTTGGACAGACTCTGCAGCACCTTGCCCGGCATGGAGCCGATGTAAGTGCGGCGATGGCCGCGGATCTCGGCTTCGTCGCGCACGCCACCCAAGGCCATGCGGACGAACTTGCGGCCGGTGGCTCGCGCCACCGACTGCCCCAGCGAGGTCTTGCCGACGCCCGGAGGGCCGACCAGGCACAGGATGGGCGCCTTGAGCTTGTCGACGCGCTGCTGCACCGCGAGGTACTCGAGAATGCGTTCCTTGACCTTGTCCAGGCCGTAGTGGTCTTCATTCAGCACCTCCTCGGCATTGGCGAGGTCGTGCTTGATCTTGGTCTTCTTGCTCCAGGGCAGATTGACCAGGATGTCGATGTAGTTGCGCACCACGGTGGCTTCGGCCGACATGGGCGACATCAGCTTAAGCTTCTTGAGCTCGGCCTCGGCCTTTTTGCGGGCCTCCTTGGGCATGCGGGCGGCCTGGATCTTCTTGTCCAGGTCTTCGAGGTCGGCCCCCTCCTCGCCGTCGCCCAGTTCCTTCTGGATGGCCTTGACCTGCTCGTTCAGGTAGTACTCGCGCTGGCTCTTTTCCATCTGGCGCTTGACGCGGCCACGGATGCGCTTTTCCACCTGCAGGATGTCGACTTCGTGCTCAAGCAGGTCGAGCAGCTTTTCCAGGCGCTTGGCGACATCGGACAAGTCCAGCACCGACTGCTTGGCATCGAGTTTGAGCGGCAGGTGCGCGGCAATGGTGTCGGCCAGGCGGCCGGCATCGTCGATGCCGGCGATCGAGGTCAGGATCTCGGGAGGGATCTTCTTGTTCAGCTTGACGTACTGGTCAAACTGCTGGGTCACGGCGCGGCGCAGCGCCTCGACTTCCGGCTTGGCATCGGCCTCGGGCGGAATCGGCGTGACCTCGGCGACGAAATGCTCTTCGGTGTCGGTGATGGACTGGGTGGTGGCGCGTTGCAGGCCTTCCACCAGCACCTTCACGGTGCCGTCGGGCAGCTTGAGCATTTGCAGGATGCTGGACACGCAGCCGACCTCGAACATGTCGTCCGCCTTGGGTTCATCCTTGCCGGCAGCCTTCTGCGCCACCAGCATGATCTGGCGGCCGGCTTCCATCGCGGCTTCCAGCGCCTTGATGGACTTGGGGCGGCCGACAAACAACGGAATCACCATGTGCGGGAACACCACCACATCGCGCAGCGGCAGCAGCGGCAAGGTGATGGGATCAGCGGGCAAAACGGGATGACCGGACATACAAACCTCTCTTTCTCAGACCCATCTAGGGCCTGAGGGGGCAAATACAAGATCTAGCAAGATGCAGCGTGAAATTCTGGCGCTGCATGACAAAACCGGTCAGGCGCTCGCCTTGGCCTGCTCGCGATACACGAGCAGGGGCTTGGCGTCTTCTTCAATATTGTGCTCATCGAGCACCACCTTGGCGACGCCGTCCAGGGCGGGCAACTCGAACATGGTGTCGATCAGGGCGTGTTCCATGATGGAGCGCAGGCCCCGCGCGCCGGTCTTGCGGGCCAGCGCCTTGCGGGCAATGGCCATCAACGCCGACGAGCGGATTTCAAGCTCCACGCCGTCCATCTCGAACAGCTGCTGGTACTGCTTGATCAGCGCATTCTTGGGCTCGGTCAGGATCTGCACCAAGGCGTCTTCGGTCAGCTCGCCCAGCGTCGCGACCACCGGCAGACGTCCAACCAGCTCGGGGATCAGGCCGAACTTGATCAGGTCTTCGGGTTCGACCTCGCGGAACACCTCGGAGATGCGGCGCTCGCTCTTGCTCTTGACCGTCGCGCCGAAGCCGATGCCCGACTTCTCGGAGCGGTTCTGGATGACCTTTTCCAGGCCGTCGAACGCACCGCCGCAGATGAACAGGATGTTGGTCGTGTCGATCTGCAGGAAATCCTGGTTCGGATGCTTGCGTCCGCCCTGCGGCGGCACCGAGGCCATCGTGCCTTCGACCAGCTTCAGCAGGGCCTGCTGCACGCCCTCGCCCGACACGTCGCGGGTGATGGAGGGGTTGTCGGCCTTGCGCGAGATCTTGTCGATCTCGTCGATGTAGACGATGCCGCGCTGGGCGCGTTCGACGTCGTAATTGCAGTTCTGCAGCAGCTTCTGGATGATGTTCTCGACGTCTTCGCCCACATAACCGGCTTCGGTCAGGGTGGTGGCGTCGGCAATCACGAAGGGCACGTTGAGCAGGCGCGCCAGGGTCTGGGCCAGCAGGGTCTTGCCCGAGCCCGTGGGGCCGATCAGCAGGATGTTGCTCTTGGACAGCTCGACCTGCTGGTCTTTGTTGTCCGCCATGTGGCGCAGGCGCTTGTAGTGGTTGTAGACCGCCACCGACAGGGTGCGCTTGGCCACGTCCTGCCCGATCACGTACTGATCGAGGCTGGCCTTGATCTCGCTGGGCACCGGCAGGTCGGACTTGCTGGCGCGCGCCGGGCTGGACTCGGCCGGCACCTCGTCACGGATGATGTCGTTGCAAAGCTCGATGCATTCGTCGCAAATGAATACCGACGGACCAGCAATGAGCTTCTTGACCTCATGCTGGCTCTTGCCGCAAAAGGAGCAATACAAGACTTTTTCGCTGGAGTTGCCTTTTTTCTCGGCCATGGATCTGCTTTTCAGTTCAGGTTCGGTGCCTGTCGGGATGATAGTTCAATTGCCCGACAAGCCTTCTGGAGGATAAAGGCCCTAAAGGCGTCCTATCGGGTAGGTTCAGGGCCGCTTGGCGATCACCTGGTCGATCAGGCCGTAGCTTTGCGCTTCCTCGGCGGACATGAAGTAGTCACGCTCCGTATCGGCCTGGATTTTCTCCAGGCTCTGCCCGGTGCGCTCGGCCAGGATCTTGTTGAGTTGTTCACGCGTCTTGAGGATCTCGCGGGCGTGAATCTCGATGTCCGTGGCCTGGCCTTGCGCGCCGCCCAGGGGTTGGTGGATCATGATCTTGGAGTTCGGCAGCGCAAAACGCTTGCCCTTGGCGCCGGCGGCCATCAGGAAGGCGCCCATGCTGGCGGCCATGCCCATGCACAGCGTCGACACTTCGGGCTTGATGAACTGCATGGTGTCGAACACCGACATGCCGGCCGAGACGCTGCCGCCCGGCGAATTGATGTAAAGCGAAATCTCCTTGTCGGGATTTTCGCTTTCCAGGAACAGCAGCTGCGCCACCACCAGGTTGGCCGTGGCATCGGTGACCGGGCCGACCAGGAACACGATGCGCTCGCGCAGCAGGCGGCTGTAGATGTCGTAGGCGCGCTCACCGCGGCCGGAGGTTTCAATGACGATGGGCACCATGCCCAGATTGCTGATTTCCTGCACGTTCATGAAAATTCCTTCAAACCATCGTTTCAATTGGAGTGACGCGATTATGTCGTCAGAAACGAAACAGGCGTCGGCACCAGGGCTCGACGCCTGCTCAGCTCAAGGCTGAATGCCAAAATCCGATCAGTTGGCCGTGGCCATCAGCTCGTCAAACGGCAGGGTCTTGTGGCTGACCTTGGCCTTGGACAGCACGAAGTCGGTGACGTTGTTTTCGATCACGACGGCTTCCACTTCCGACAGGCGCTGACGGTCGCTCAGGTACCAGCGCACCACTTCCGCCGGGTTCTCGTAGCTCTGCGACAGCTCCTCGATGTGCGCCTGCAACTGCTCGGGCTTGGCCTGCAGATTGTTGGCGCGCACCAACTCGGCCACCACCAGGCCCAGGCGCACGCGCTTCTCGGCTTGCGGCTTGAAGATTTCCGCGGGGATGGGGGCCTTGTCGGCATCCTTCACGCCGCGCTTCTTCAGGTCTTCGCGGGCGCCGGCGACCAGGCGCTCGACTTCGCCAGCCACCAGCGCGTTGGGCACTTCCAGTTCGGCGGCGGCGACCAGGGCCTCCATCACGGCGCCCTTGTTGCGGGCCAGTACGCGGAACTTGACTTCGCGTTCCAGGTTCTTCTTGATGTCGGCGCGCAGCGCTTCAACGGTGCCGTCGGCGATGCCCAGGGACTTAGCAAAAGCCTCGTCAACCTCGGGCAGATGCTGGGCCTCGATCTTCTTGACCGTGACCAGGAAGTCGGCTTCCTTACCGGCCACGTCCTTGCCGTGGTAGTCGGCCGGGAATGCCAGCGGGAAAGTCTTGGACTCGCCGGACTTCATGCCGCGCACGGCCTTCTCGAAGGCCTCCAGCATCTGGCCTTCGCCGAGCAGGAACTCGAAGCCTTCGGCCTTGCCGCCGGCAAAGGTTTCGCCGTCGATCTTGCCTTCGAAATCGATGGTAACGCGGTCGCCGTCGGCGGCCGCATCGGCAGCCGGACGCTGCGCGAAGGTGCGGCGCTGCTTGCGCAGGATGTCGACGGTCTTGTCGATGGCCTGCTCGGTCACTTCGCTGGAGGCGCGCTCGACCTCGGCGACCGACAGGTCGCCGATCTTGACTTCGGGATAGATCTCGAAGGTGGCGTCGAAAGCCATCTGGCCTTCAGGCGACTCTTCCTTTTGCGTCAGGCGGGGCGCGCCGGCGACGCGCAGCTGCGCTTCGTTGGCTGCGACCGAGAAGGCTTCGCCCAGCTTGTCATTCATGACTTCATACTGGACGGAATAGCCATAGCGCTGGGACACAACGCTCATCGGCACCTTGCCGGGGCGGAAGCCATCGGCCTTGACGGTGCGGGCTAGCTTTTTCAAGCGTTGCTCGACTTCGCTGTTGATGTCAGCGGCCGCCAGCGTGAGCGTGATGCGGCGTTCGAGCTTTTCGAGGGTTTCGACGGTGACAGCCATAGTTGACTCTGGACAAAGTTATCTGGTGCGCGGGGCCGGACTCGAACCGGCACGCCCGTGAAGGCGTCAGGACCTAAACCTGGTGCGTCTACCAATTTCGCCACCCGCGCGAGTGGTACCGGAACTGTGACGGTTCAAATCGGAAAAACAGGTTTTGGCTCCAGCCTCGGCCCGTGCCCTCCGACTTGCACCGAAACAATCCCGTGGTATTTCGGCAAACCGGTGATTGTAGCGACTTGTGAACCCATCCACCGCAAAAAGCCATGAAGGGTGAGGCGCCAACGCTGCGGTCAAGGCTTTCTGACCCGGAACCAAGCGGCATAAAGCGCCGGCAGCGCCAGCAGCGTCAGCACCGTGGCCACCACTAGGCCGCCCATGATGGCCACCGCCATCGGCCCCCAGAAGATGCTGCGCGAGAGCGGGATCATGGCCAGCACGGCCGCCGCCGCGGTCAGCACGATGGGCCTGAAGCGCCGCACCGCCGACTCCACGATCGCCGTCCAGGCCGGCGCGCCGCGCGCGCGCTCCTGCTCGATCTGGTCGATCAGAATCACGGAATTGCGCATGATCATGCCCATCAAGGCGATCACGCCCAGCATGGCCACGAAGCCGAAAGGCCGGTTCAGGATCAGCAAGGCCGCGGCCACCCCGGCAATGCCCAGCGGCCCGGTCAGGAACACCAGCATCGCGCGGGAGAAGCTCTGCAGCTGCAGCATCAGCAGCGTGAAGATGATGAACAGCATCACCGGGACGCCGGCCACGATGGATCCCTGCCCCTTGCTGCTTTCCTCGACCGCGCCCGCCACGACGATGCGGTAGCCGGCCGGCATCTGCTCCTGCAGCGCCTTGACCTGGGGCGTGAGCTCGTCGGTCACGGTCGCGCCCTGCATGCCTTCGGCCACGTCGGACTGCACGGTGATGGCATAGCTGCGGCCCATGCGCCACAACACGCCGGGCTCCCAGCCAAAGCCGACGCGCGCGATCTGCGTCAGCGGAATCGCACGGCCCGTGGCGGTGGGCACATAGGCGTTGGCAATATCGGTGATCACGCCGCGCTCCTCCTGCGGCTGGCGCAGCACAATGTCGATCAGCTTGTCGCGCTCGCGGTACTGCCCGATCACGCTGCCGGACAAAATGGTGCGCGAGGCCTGCGCCAGGCTCTGGCTGCTGACGCCCAGGGCGCGGGCCTTGTCCTGGTCGACCTCCAGGCGCAGCACCTTGACCGACTCGTTCCAGTTGTCGTTGACGCCGCGCACGTGCGGGTTGCCCATCATCAGCGCCTTGAGCTTGTCGCCCCATGCGCGCACCACCGTCATGTCCTCGCCCTCGACGCGGAACTGCACCGGATACGGCACGGGCGGGCCGCTGGGCAGCAGCCGGATGCGGGTGCGCACCTCCGGGAACTCCGTCGCCATCAGGGCCGGCAGGCGCTGCAGCAAGGCCGCCCGCGCCGCCTGGTCCTTGGGCAGCACGATGGCCTGACTCACATTGTCCTGAGGGAAGACCTGGTCGAGCGGCAGGTAGAAACGCGGCACGCCGCTGCCGATCCAGGTGCTGACCGTCTGCACGTCGGCGTCCTGGAGCAGCCGAGCCTCGAAACGCCGCGTCACGGCCTCGCTCTGCTGGATGGTGGCCCCTTCCGGCAGCCACATGTCGACCATGATCTCGGGCCGCTCCGAATCCGGAAAGAACTGCTGCTGCACCCGGCCCATGCCCGCCAACCCCAGCACGAACACCAGCAGGGTGACGGCAATGGTCGTCCAGCGGTGCTCGACGCAGGCGTCCACGAGCTGGCGGAAGCGATGGTAGAACGGCGTGTCGAACAGCTCGCCCTCGTGGGCCGGGTCGACCTTGTGCGTGTGCAGCAGCCAGGCCCCCAGATACGGCACGAAATACACCGAGACGACCCAGGAGATCACCAGCGCGGCCGCCGTCACGGCAAAGATCGCATAGGTGTATTCGCCCACCATCGAACGCGCCAGGCCGATGGGCAAGAAGCCGACCGCCGTGATCAAGGTACCTGTCAGCATGGGCATGGCGGTCACGTCGAATGCGACCGTGGCGGCGAACTTTCTGTCATACCCCTCCTCGAGCTTGCGCACCATCATCTCGACCGCAATGATGGCGTCGTCCACCAGCAGGCCCAAGGCGATGATCAGCGAGCCCAGCGAAATCTTGTGCAGGCCCACACCCCAGTAGTACATGGTCACGAAGGTGATGGCCAGCACCAGGGGGATGGTGATGGCCACCACCAGCCCCGGCCAGATGTCGATGCGCAGCGGCCGGGTGTGCAGCCCCAGGCTGAGGAAGCTGACCCCCAGCACGATCACGATGGCCTCGATCAGCACGTGCACGAACTCGTTGACCGAGCGCGATACGGCGCGCGGCTGGTCCTGGATCTGCGAGAGCTCCACACCCGCAGGCAACTTGCGCTGGATGTCCTGCGCCGCCTGATGCAAGGCCTTGCCCATCGCGATGATGTCGCCGCCCTTGGCCATGGACACGCCCAGGGCCAGCACCGGCTTGCCCTGGTGGTGCACGAGCACGGTGGGCGGGTCGACATATTCGCGCTTGATCTCGGCAATGTCGCCGAGACGGAACTGGCTGGCCGTGCCGGTGTCGGGATTGATGCCTCGAATGGCGAACTCCTTCAGCGCCTGCACGGAATTGAGCTGGCCCTCGACGCGGATCTGCAGATTGCCGCTGCCGGCATTCAGCACGCCGGCGCCCTCCATGGCGTTTTGCGCATTGATCTGCGCAATCACCTGGTTGAAGTCCAGGCTCAGGCTGGCCAGGCGCTTTTGCGAGATCTCGATGAAGATCTTCTCGGCCTGCACGCCGAAGAGCTGAACCTTGGCCACGTCCTTGACCTTGAGCAGGTCGCGGCGGATCCGCTCGGCCTGCTCGCGCAACTCCTCCTCGCTGAAACCGTCAGCGGACACGGCGTAGATGGTGCCGAACACGTCGCCGAAGTCGTCGTTGAAAAACGGCCCCAGCACGCCTTGCGGCAAGGTGTAGCGCATGTCGCCGACCCGTTTTCGCACCTGGTACCAGATCTCGTTGATGTCCATGCCCTGCGTGTTGTCCTTGACCTGGAACAGGGTCAGGGACTCGCCCGGCTTGGTGTAGCTGGCGATCTTGTCGGCGTAGGGCACCTCCTGCAGCGTGCGCTCGATCTTGTCGGTCACCTGGTCGGCCATCTGGTGCGCCGTCGCGCCAGGCCAGTAGGCCTGCACCACCATGGCGCGGAAAGTGAAGGGGGGATCCTCGTCCTGGCCGAGCTGGAAATAGGCGGCAAAGCCCATCACCATCAGCACGATCATCAGGTAGCGCGTCAGCGCCGGATGCTCCAGTGCCCAGCGCGAGACATTCCAGCGCGAGCTTGAATTCGAGCCTTGGGCAGGTAATTGACTCATGGCCGACTCCTGCTCAATGCGCGGCCGAAGCTGCGGAGGCGGCCTGGAACGGCGCCTGGTAGCGACCCACCTTGAGGCCAGGCGTGAGCACGTGCACGCCCGCCGTCACCACCTCTTGCCCTACAGACAGGCCGCCGGCCACCACCACGTCGTTGCCGTCGGCACCGGCGACCTGGATGGGCTGCGTGTGCACCTGCATGGTCCGAGGGTCCAGCACCCACACGACGGTCCGCCCCTGCGCCTCCATCACCGCCGACACCGGCAGCTTGACGATGTTCTCGTGGCGCGGCAGCTCGAGCAACACGGTCGCCGTCTGCCCGATCTTGGCGTCCTGCGCGCCCAGATCGGCCTTGACCAGGAAAGTCCGCGTCACCGGATCCGCGGCGGCGGACACCTCCCTCAAGTGCACCGCCGACGACTCATCCTGCCCCCATAGGCGCACGCGCAAGGCGCCCTCCTGCGCGGCAGCCGATCGCAGCGAGGCGATCTGGTCTTCCGGCACCGAAAACACCACGTCGCGCGAGCCCTGCTGCGCCACACGCAGCACGGGCATGCCAGGCGCCACCACCATGCCGGCCTCCACCGAGACCGCCGTCACGACGCCGCCCGCGTCGGCGACCAGGCTGGCGTACTCGACCTGGTTGGTCTGAGCCTCCAGCTGCGCGCGGGCCTGCTCCATCTGCGCCTGAGCGGCCTTGAAGGCGGCGTTGCGCCGATCCAGGTCGGCTGCGCTGATGAAGCCTTGCTGCTGCAGGTCGATGAAGCGCCTGTAGTCGGCCCCCGATTGATCGCGATTGGTCCGGGCCGCCAGCAAGCTGGCCTGCGCAGCGTCCTGCGCCAGCTTCAGGTCCTGGGCATCGAGCTGCGCCAGCAGTTGCCCCGGCTTGACCACGTCGCCCAGGTTCACATAACGCTTGAGCACCTTGCCCCCGACCCGGAACGAAAGCACGGATTCGATGCGGGGGCGGATTTCCGCGGCGTACTGGCGCGTCTGCCCGGCACTGTCAGCGGCGATCACCAGGGTGCGCACCGCACGCTGGGGTTCGGCCGGCGCGTCCGACCGGCTGCAGGCGCTCACCAAGACGATGGACAAGAGGATCAGCCCCGCCCCCCATCCGAACAAGGTTCTGTTTTTCGACAAGATTTTCGACATGAAATCCTCTTTTCGGGCCGATGTCATACAAGCCGTACACAATGCAGTCCGTGAGCATAGACCACTATGAAAACTTTCCCGTCGCTTCCTGGTTGTGCCCGGCCCGATTGAGGCCGGCTGTGGCGGCGATCTATCACTTTGCCCGGACCGCAGACGACCTGGCCGACGAGGGCCACGCCGCGACGGCAGAGCGTCAGCGCGATCTGGCCGCTTACCGCGAGGATCTGCGCCTGACCGTGCGCGGCGAAACGCCGAGCGAGCGCTGGGCCACCCCCGTATTTCGGCCGCTGGGCGCCGCACTTCAGCAATTTCACCTGCCGACCGCGCTTTTAGAGCGCCTGCTCGACGCCTTCGAGCAAGACCTCGTACAACATGAGTATGCCGATCGCGCCGAATTGCTCGCGTATTGCAGCCGCTCGGCCAACCCGGTCGGTCGTTTGCTGCTGCACCTCTACGACATCGACGACGCGACCGCGCTGGCGCGCTCCGACGCCATTTGCAGCGCGCTGCAGTTGATCAACTTCTGGCAGGACATGAGCCGCGACGGACCGCGTGCCCGCGTCTATGCGCCCCGGGCCGACCTGGCGCGACATGGCGTCAGCACCGAGCAATTGCGGCAATGCCAGGACAGCCCGGCCGCACGTGCGCTGCTGGCCGAACTGTGCGACTGGGCGCAGGGCCTGATACAGCAGGGCGCGCCCCTGGTGCACCAGATTCCCGGACGGGCCGGCTGGGAGCTCAGGCTGGTCGTTCAAGGCGGCTTGCGCATTCTTGAGAGAATCCGCGCCATGAATTACGCCACCCTGCTCTCACGCCCGCAATTGGGCGCACGCGATCTGCCCCTCATGCTCTGGCGCGCCGCATGGATGCGCTCCCCCGTCGATTCGCAAGTGGGGACGATCGCGTGACGCCTCAGCAGTACGTGCAGGACAAGGCGGCCCGCAGCGGCTCCAGCTTCTATTACGCGTTCCTGTTTCTGCCGCCGGAGCGGCGTGCCGCCATCACCGCTTTCTACGCCTTCTGCCGCGAAGTAGACGACGTGGTCGACAACACCACGGACATGAGCGTGGCCGGCGCCAAGCTGGCCTGGTGGCGCAAGGAAGTGGGCTCGGCCTTCGCCGGCGAGGCCAGCCACCCGGTCATGCAGGCGCTGATGCCACATACCCGCACCTTCGACATCCGAGCCGAACATCTGATGGCCGTGATCGACGGCTGCCAGATGGACCTGGACCAGAGCCGCTATCTCGACTTCGCCGGCCTGCAGCGCTATTGCCATCTGGTGGCCGGCATCGTGGGTGAAGTGGCGTCCAGCATCTTCGGCCGCAGCGATCCCGCGACGCTGGCCTATGCCCATCAGCTGGGCCTGGCCATGCAGCTGACCAACATCATCCGCGATGTCGGCGACGATGCGCGCCGGGGCCGCATCTACCTGCCGATCTCGGAGCTGCAGCAATTCGACGTCAAGGCGCATGAAATCCTGCAGCGCCAGGCGCCCTGGGGCTATAGCGAGCGCTTCACCGCCCTGATGAAGTTCCAGGCCGAACGTGCCCACCAGAGCTACGACGCTGCACTGGCCCTGCTGCCCGACTGCGACCGCCGCCAGCAGAAGCCGGGCCTGATGATGGCCAACATCTACCGCGCCCTGCTGCGCGAAGTCGAGGCCGAAAACTTCCAGGTGCTGCACCAACGCATTTCGCTGACGCCGCTGCGCAAGCTGTGGATCGCGATGCAGACCAACTGGCGCGGACGCTAGGATGCCGCGCGTGGCCGTGATCGGCGGCGGATGGGCCGGATTGGCCGCCGCCGTCACGGCGGTTCAGGCTGACGCACATCCCAGTCTCTTCGAGATGGCGCCGCAGCTCGGTGGCCGCGCCCGCAGCCTGGACCAAGGCGCCGGCCGCGACAACGGCCAGCACATCCTGATCGGCGCCTATACCGAAGCCCTCCAGTTGATGCGCGAGCTGGGCCTGGCCCCCGAGCAGGTCCTGCGCCGTCTGCCGCTGACGCTGCGCTACCCCGATGGCGCGGGCCTGACCCTGCCGCCCGGACATCCCGGCGTGGCTTTCGCGCGCGCCGTGCTGGCCGGCCGGCGCTGGCCCTGGCGCGCACGCTGGAGCCTGCTGCGCCATGCGACCCGTTGGCAACTGAACGGCTTCGAGTGCGACAGCATGCTGACCGTGGCGCAGCTGTGCCACCAGATGGACGCAACGGTCATGCGGGACCTGGTGTCGCCCTTGTGCGTGGCGGCGCTGAATACGCCCGCCGCCCAGGCCAGTGCGCAGGTCTTTCTGCGCGTGCTGCACGATGCCTTGTTCTCGGGCCAGGGTTCCGCCGACCTGCTCCTGCCCCGCGCGCCGCTGAGCGCCCTGCTCCCGCAGCCGGCTGCCAGTTGGCTGACCGCGCACCAGGTGCCCGTGCACATGTCCACGCGAGCGCAGATACAGCGCGGCGACAGCTCCTGGCGGGTCAACGGACAAGCCTTCGACGCCATTGTGCTGGCCACGCCGGCCCGCGAGGCCGCGCGCCTGACGCAAGCGCTTGCGCCGGACTGGTCGGCCCTGGCGGCGGCCGTGGGCTTCGAGCCCATCGTCACCGTGTACCTGCGCGCACAGGCCACCCGGCTGCCGGAGCCCATGCTGGCGCTGCGTGAAGGCCCGCAAGCACCGGCCCAGTTCATCTTCGATCTGGCGCAGCTCGGACATCCTCTGGGCGGCTATGCCATGGTGGTCAGCGGCGCGTGCCGCTGGGTCGAACACGGATTGGACGCCTGCGCACAGGCCTGCCTGGCGCAAGTGCAGACGCAGCTGACCTGGACGCAGCCCCCGGTGCTGGAGCAGGTATTGGCCGACAAGCGCGCCACGTTTTCCTGCGTGCCAAGGCTGCATAGGCCCCCTTCGCGGATCGACGAACGCCTGTGGGCCGCCGGGGACTACATTGAGGGGCCCTACCCCGCCACCCTTGAAGGCGCCGTGCGCTCAGGTCGCCATAGCATGCGTTCGCTGCTACAAGTTCTAAAGATGCAATCTAATTTCGCGATGTAAAAACAGCGCAATTCCCGCACAATGGCGGCATGAAAAGCAAAGACGCTCAATCGCCAGCCATACAGGTTCTGGAGCGCAGTTTCGCGCTGCTGGATGTGCTGGCCAGCCACCAAGACCCCGTCTCGTTGAAGCAGATCAGCGAAAGCACCGGCCTGCACCCCTCCACGGCACACCGCATTCTCAACGACCTGTCCATAGGCCGTTTCGTCGACCGGCCCGAAGCTGGCAGCTACCGGCTCGGCATGCGGTTGCTAGAACTCGGCAATCTGGTCAAGGCCCGTCTTGACGTGCGCGACGCGGCGCTGGGCCCCATGCGCGAGCTGCACAAATTCACCCTGCAGCCGGTCAATCTGTCAGTGCGCCAAGGCGATGAAATCGTCTACATCGAGCGCACATATTCCGAGCGCTCGGGCATGCAGGTGGTGCGTGCCGTGGGCGGACGCGCGCCGCTGCACCTGACCTCGGTGGGCAAGCTGTTTCTTGCCAGCGACGACCCGCAACGCGTGCGCGCCTACGCGACGCGCACCGGCCTCGCGGGGCACACGCGCAACAGCCTGACCGACATCAAGTCGCTCGAACACGAGATGATGCTGGTGCGCGAGCGCGGCGTGGCACGCGACGATGAAGAGCTCGAACTGGGCGTGCGTTGCATGGCGGCCGGCATTTACGATGACCAAGGCAAGCTGATTGCCGGCCTGTCCATCTCCGCCCCCGCCGACCGCCTTGAAGAAGGCTGGCTGGAACACCTCAAAAGCACGGCAGCGCGCATCTCCTCGGCCTTGGGCTACCAAAAGCCCTGAACCGCCGCGGCGCCCGAAGGCCAAAAAAAAACGCCTGAGACCTATGCGGTCCAGGCGTTTTTCACGGGTGTCGCTGCGTCAACCGGCCAGCTTGTTGGCCCCGACGTGCGCAAACGAGGGATTGCCCGCCAGCCATTTACGGACCCGCTCGGCGTCGCCAATACGCGAGTACTTGCCGGTGGAATCCAGGAACACCATGATCAGCTGGCGGCCGGCCAGCTTGGCCTGCATCACCAGGCAGCGCCCGGCCTCGTTGATGAAGCCGGTCTTCTGCAAGCCGATGTCCCAGGAGGAATTGCGCACCAGGCCGTTGGTGCTATGGAACACCACCTGCCGGCGCCCCAGGGCCACGGTGTACTCGGGCGAGGTGGAGTATTCGCGCAACAGCGGCACCTCGTGCGCCACCTTGACCAGCGCCGCCAGATCCTTGGCGCTGGACTGGTTGTTGCTCGACAGGCCGGTGGGCTCCACGTAATGTGTGTCGCTCATGCCAATGCTCTGAGCCTTGCGGTTCATGGCGGCCACCAGCGCATCCAGGCCGCCCGGATAGTTGCGGCCCAGGCAATGCGCGGCGCGATTCTCTGACGACATCAAGGCCAGATGCAGCATTTCGCTGCGGGACAGGGTCGTGCCCGGGGTCAGGCGCGAACCCGTGCCTTTTTCGGTATCGCGATCTTCATCGGTGATGGTGATCTTTTCATCCAGGGACTGGCCCGCCTCCACCACCACCAAGGCCGTCATCAGCTTGGTGATGGAGGCGATGGGCAGCACCGCCTGCGGATTCTTAGAGAACAGGACCTCGTTGGTGTCTTGATCCAGCACCAGCGCGACGCCTGACTTCAGATCGAGCGGGTCTTCGACCTGGTGCAGCCCGTACAACTGGCCGAACGAGGGCTTGGCCGAGATTTCGGCAACGTGCGCCACCTTGTGCGCCACAACACTGGTCTTGTGCAATTTCTTGACCTTGACCGGATGCTTGGGCGGCGGATCCGAATCGGCTCCAGCATGCGCAGGCAGGGTGACAGCAGCGCTGAGCATCAGTGCGCTCAGCAGTCCTGACAGCGTGACTGCGCGCCGCATTGCGCCCAATCTGATGCTGAAATAAGTGGCAATCGTTTTCAATCTCATCCCCAACAGACCCGACCACAGTTTAGGCGATCGCAAAAAGTCGCGCAAGATCAAAAACTTATCGCAAACTCTTCAAGCGTGTGACGCAATGCTCGTTCCCTGTCAAGGCGTCAACCTTGCGCCGCGACCCGCTCGTTCTTGCTTTGCAATTTGTTCAAGGCACTCAAATATGCCTTGGCCGAGGCCACCACGATATCAGGATCAGCCCCCACGCCGTTGACGATGCGGCCGGCGTGCTGAAGCCGAACCGTCACTTCGCCCTGTGATTCTGTGCTTCCGCCGGTGATGGCGTTGACCGAATACAGCAGCATTTCGGCGCCACTTTCCACTTTGGATTCGATCGCACGCAGCGTCGCATCCACGGGACCGTTGCCATCGCTCTCGGCGCGGTGCTCGACACCGCCGGCCGAGAACACGATGCTGGCATGCGGACGCTCGCCCGTTTCCGAGCGCTGGGCCAAAGACAGCAGATGGTAGTGTTCGCTGTCGTGGGCCACCGCCTCGTCCATCACCAGGGCCAGGATGTCTTCGTCGAAGATGTCGTTCTTGCGGTCGGCCAGGTCCTTGAAGCGCAGGAACGCGGCATTGACGTCCGCCTCGGATTCCAAGGCGATGCCCAGCTCCTGCAAGCGCTGCTTGAAGGCATTGCGCCCCGACAGCTTGCCCAGCACGATCTTGTTGGCGGCCCAGCCCACGTCTTCTGCACGCATGATCTCGTAGGTGTCGCGCGCCTTGAGCACGCCGTCCTGATGGATGCCCGAGGCATGCGCAAACGCATTGGCCCCCACCACTGCCTTGTTAGGCTGCACCACGAAGCCGGTGGTCTGCGAGACCATGCGCGAAGCCGGCACGATCTGCGTGGCATCGATGCCCACGTCGAGCCCGAAATAATCGCGGCGGGTCTTGAGTGCCATCACCACCTCTTCCAGCGAGCAATTGCCCGCGCGCTCACCCAGCCCGTTGATGGTGCATTCGACCTGGCGCGCGCCGCCTATCATCACGCCCGCCAGCGAGTTGGCCACCGCCATGCCCAGATCGTTGTGGCAATGGACCGACCAGACGGCCTTGTCGGCGTTGGGCACGCGCTCGCGCAGGGTCTTGATGAAGTTGCCGTACAGCTCGGGAATGGCATAGCCCACGGTGTCGGGAATGTTGATGGTGCGCGCGCCTTCGGCAATCACGGCCTCCACGACCCGCGCCAGGAAGTCCATGTCGGAGCGGTAGCCGTCTTCCGGCGAAAACTCCACGTCGTCGGTCAGGTTGCGGGCAAACCGCACCGCCAGCCTGGCTTGCTCCAACACCTGATCGCGCGTCATGCGCAGCTTCTTCTCCATATGAAGTTCGCTGGTGGCGATGAAGGTGTGGATGCGCGAGCGCGCCGCGCCCTTCAGCGCCTCGGCGGCGCGGGCGATGTCGCGGTCGTTGGCGCGCGCCAGCGAGCACACGGTGCTTTCGCGGATGACCTCGGCGATGGCCTTGACCGCTTCGAAGTCGCCATTGCTGGAGGCCGCGAAACCGGCCTCGATGACGTCGACCCGCATGCGTTCAAGCTGGCGCGCGATGCGCAGCTTCTCGTCCTTCGTCATCGAGGCGCCAGGCGATTGCTCGCCGTCGCGCAAGGTGGTGTCGAAGATGAACAGCTTGTCGGCCATGGGGTTCTCCAATTAAAAAAGCCCGCGAAGCGAAAGCTTGGCGGGCCGTTGATGCAGGTTTTTTGAAGACGTGTGCAGTCAGCGCGCCCGAGGCACGATGGCTAGTAGCAGCGAGACTGCGGTCAAGGTCTTCATGGCTTTGAATATAGCACGCAAAACTGCTGCTTTGCAGCAATCAATGATGCAAGCCTTTTTCATCGGGTTCGTCGGTCGAGGTGGCGATCATACTGACCGGTTTGCCCTTGGCGCGCTTGATGAAGAACACCACATAACCTGACACGCCATAGGTACAGAACAGCAGGAACATCACCACCGGTGGATCGATGTTGATGGCCGCAATGCCCAAGGCGATCGCAACGATGCTGATGAAGGGCACGGAACGCTTGAAGGTGATGTCCTTGAAGCTGTAGAACGGCGCGTTCGTCACCATGGTCAAGCCGGCGTAGAGCGTCACGCTGAAGGCCACCCAGGGCATCCAGCCAGGCATGAGGGCGCCGCCCTGCACGGCATCTTCGGCCACCCAGATCAGCGCCACCACCAAGGCGGCCGCAGCCGGGCTGGGCAGACCCTGGAAGAAACGCTTGTCGACCACCGCCAGATTGGTGTTGAAGCGCGCCAGCCGCAAGGCCGCGCCGGCACAGTAGACAAAGGCCGCGATCCAGCCCAGCTTGCCCAGGCCGCGCAGCATCCACTCGTACATGATGAGCGCCGGCGCAGCGCCGAACGAAACCATGTCAGACAGGCTGTCCATCTGCTCGCCGAAGGTGCTCTGGGTGTTGGTCATGCGGGCCACGCGCCCGTCCAGGCTGTCGAGCACCATGGCGCAGAACACGCCGTATGCCGATTGTTCGAAGCGGCCGTTCATGGCCATCACGATGGCGTAGAAACCGCCGAACAAGGCCGCCAAGGTGAACAGATTGGGCAGGATGTAGATACCCTTGCGACGCGGCCGCAGCGGCGTCAGGACCTCGTGGTCTTCCTCATCGTCGAGCAGCTCGACGGGAACTTGTGGCTTGGATTCAGTCATGGGGCGCAAGGATACAACAGGGGCTGCAATGAGAAAGGCCGCGAAACCCTGAGGTTCGCGGCCTTGCCGGAGATCAGCCAGCGATCAGTTCTTGCTCTGATCGACCAGGCGGTTCTTGCGGATCCAGGGCATCATGGCGCGCAGCTTTTCGCCGACCTGCTCGATCGGGTGCTCGGCGGTCAGGCGGCGGCGGCTCAGCAGCGTCGGTGCGCCGGCCTTGTTTTCCAGGATGAAGCTCTTGGCGTATTCGCCGGTCTGGATGTCCTTCAGGCACTGGCGCATGGCGTTCTTGGTCGCTTCGGTGACGACGCGCGGGCCGGTCACGTACTCGCCATACTCAGCGTTGTTGGAGATCGAGTAGTTCATGTTGGCGATGCCGCCTTCATAGATCAGGTCGACGATCAGCTTCAATTCGTGCAGGCACTCGAAGTAGGCCATCTCGGGCGCGTAACCGGCTTCGGTCAGCGTTTCAAAACCGGCCTTGATCAGTTCGACGGCGCCGCCGCACAACACGGCCTGCTCGCCGAACAGGTCGGTCTCGGTCTCTTCACGGAAGTTGGTTTCGATGATGCCGGCCTTGCCGCCGCCATTGGCCGAGGCATAAGACAGGGCCAGGTCGCGCGCCTTGCCCGACTTGTCGGCGTACACGGCGATCAGGTGCGGCACGCCGCCGCCCTGGGTGTAGGTGCCGCGCACGGTGTGGCCAGGGGCCTTGGGGGCGACCATCCAGACGTCGAGGTCGGCGCGCGGCGCCACCTGGCCGTAATGGACGTTGAAGCCGTGCGCAAAGGCCAGCGAGGCACCCTGCTTGATGTTCGGTTCGACTTCGCGCCTGTAGACATCGGCGATCTGTTCGTCAGGCAGCAGAATCATGACCACGTCGGCGCCTCTGACCGCGTCGGCGATCTCGGCGACCTTCAGGCCGGCGTTTTCGGCCTTGGCCCAGGACGCGCCGCCGCGGCGCAGACCGACGGTGACCTTGACGCCGCTGTCGTTCAGGTTCAGGGCATGGGCATGGCCTTGTGAGCCGTAGCCGATGATGGTGACGTTCTTGCCCTTGATCAGGCTCAGGTCAGCATCCTTGTCGTAAAAAACGTTCATGTCGGTCTCCAGGAAAAAACTTGAAAGTGGGGATGACGGGCGCAATCCTTGCGCCCCGGAAAAATCAGACGCGAAGGATTCGCTCGCCGCGGCCAATGCCGCTGGCGCCGGTGCGTACCGTCTCGAGAATGGCGGTGCGCTCGATTGCGCCGATGAAGGCGTCGAGCTTGGCGGCGTCGCCGGTCAGCTCGATCGTGTAGGTCTTCTCGGTCACGTCGATGATGCGGCCGCGGAAGATGTCGGCGGTGCGCTTCATTTCCTCGCGCTCCTTGCCGACCGCGCGCACCTTGATCAGCATCAGCTCGCGCTCGGTGTAGTTGCCTTCGGTCAGGTCGACCACCTTGACGACCTCGATCAGCCGGTTCAGGTGCTTGGTGATCTGCTCGATGACCTCGTCAGACCCGGTGGTCACGATGGTCATGCGCGAGAGCGAGGCATCCTCGGTCGGCGCAACCGTCAGGCTCTCGATGTTGTAGCCGCGCGCCGAAAACAGCGCCACGACGCGAGACAAGGCGCCCGCCTCGTTCTCGATCAGCAATGCAATGATGTGTTTCATGGATGTCGTCCTTCGCGCTCTTCAGGCCGGCGGCGGTAACCGACGGCCCTTGGCCACGCTCTTCGATTGAATGGAAAGTTCGCGTTCAGGCCCGTCTGCAGCGCCGTCCCCGGCCGTGCGGTAACACCGCCGGGGCGACGTCGCTTTCAGGCCTTACAGGTCCTCGGACCCCAGCAGCATTTCGGAAATGCCTTTGCCGGCCTGGACCATGGGCCAGACGTTCTCGGTGGGGTCGGTGCGGATGTCCAGGAACACGGTGCGGTCCTTGAGGCGCATGGCCTCGCGCAACGCGGGCTCCACGTCTTCAGGGCGCTCCACCAGGATGCCCACATGGCCATAGGCTTCGGCCAACTTCACGAAGTTGGGCAAGGCGTCCATATAGCTGTGGGAATAGCGGCCTTCGTAGTCGAGCTCCTGCCACTGGCGCACCATGCCCAGGTAGCGGTTGTTGAGCGACACGATCTTCACCGGCGTGTTGTATTGCAGGCAGGTGGAGAGTTCCTGGATGCACATCTGGATCGAGCCTTCGCCGGTCACGCAGAACACGTCGGACTCCGGCTTGGCCAGCTTGATGCCCATGGCGTAAGGCAGGCCCACACCCATGGTGCCCAGGCCGCCCGAGTTGATCCAGCGGCGCGGCTGGTCGAAGCGGTAGTACTGGGCCGCCCACATCTGGTGCTGCCCCACGTCGGAGGTGACGTAGGTGTCGCGATCGCGGGTCAGGTTCCAGAGCGTCTCGACCACCATCTGCGGCTTGATGACCTCGGTGGACTTCTTGTAGGCCAGGCAGTCACGGTCTCGCCATTCCTTGATCTGGCTCCACCAGGCATTGATGGCCTGGGCCTCGGGCTTGGCTTGTGCCTCGCGGATCTGCTGCAGCAATTCCTGCAGCACGTCCTTGACGTCGCCGACGATGGGAATGTCGACGCGAACGCGCTTGGAGATCGAAGACGGGTCGATGTCCACATGGATGATCTTGCGCTCGACCGAAGCAAAGTGCTTGGGATTGCCGATCACGCGGTCGTCGAACCGTGCGCCCACGGCCAGCAGCACGTCGCAGTTCTGCATGGTCATGTTGGCTTCGTAGGTGCCGTGCATGCCCAGCATGCCAAGGAAGCGCGGATCGGTGCCCGGCATGGTGCCCAGGCCCATCAAGGTGTTGGTACAGGGGAAGCCAAGCAGGTCCACCAGTTCCCGTACCTCGGCCGTCGCGTCGCCGAGGATCACGCCGCCGCCGGTATAGATGTAGGGACGCTTGGCCTGCATCAACAGTTGCACAGCCTTGCGGATCTGGCCGCTGTGGCCCTTGCGCGCCGGGTTGTAGGAGCGCATCTCCACATGGGTGGGGTAGTTGAAGGCCGCCGTCTTGAGCGACACGTCCTTGGGAATGTCGACCACCACAGGCCCCGGACGGCCGGTACGGGCGATGTGGAAGGCCTTCTTCATGGTCACGGCCAGGTCACGCACATCCTTCACCAGGAAGTTGTGTTTGACGATGGGGCGCGTGATGCCCACGGTGTCGCATTCCTGGAAAGCGTCCAGGCCGATGGCCGGCGTGGGCACCTGTCCGGTGATGATCACCATCGGGATCGAATCCATGTAGGCGGTGGCGATGCCGGTCACGGCATTGGTCACGCCCGGCCCCGAGGTCACCAGCGCGACGCCCACTTCGCCGGTCGCGCGGGCATAGCCGTCGGCGGCGTGCACGGCAGCCTGCTCATGGCGCACCAGCACGTGCTGGATGGTGTCTTGTTTGTACAGTGCGTCGTAGATGTACAGCACTGAGCCACCCGGATAGCCCCAGAGGTGCTTGACACCTTCGGCCTGCAGGCAGCGAACGAGAATTTCAGAGCCATTGAGCTCCGAGGAGAGGGGGGGAAGATGCGATTGTTGCGGCGATGCTCGACCTTCGATGGTCGGCGCACGCTTGACGTCCGCGGCAGACATGTCCATTTTCGAACCTTTGTGAATTTCTCTAACGAAAAACCATCGGTGCCCCTCTTCTCACCCTTGTGGGGCGGATTCGGAGCCTGCGCGATCAAAAACAAAGCGCCCGGGTGAGGCGGCAAGCTTGAGACCCAAAACTGTTGTGCGAAGCAGCATTATGCACTGAATTCGAGCGGCAGCCTGGACTATCCTCACCAAACGCTTTTCAACCCACCCTGCCGCAATGCCATAATTCGGCTCGTTTTGCCCGAACCGGGTCCCTCTGAGTACCGCTACTTGGCCACCGACAAAGAACTCAACGACTTCCTGCGCAGCGTGGATCGCCGGGCATTCAAGCGCACGGCCTACCAGGTCCGCGATGAAGACGCCGCCCTGGATATCGTTCAGGACGCGATGATCCGTCTTGCGGAAAAGTATTTCGACCGGCCCGCCGAGGAGTTGCCGCTGCTGTTCCAGCGCATCCTGTCCAATGCCACCATGGACTGGTTCCGCCGGCAGAAGGTGCGCAACTCGCTGATGACGAACATGTCGGATTTCGAGGGCGCAGATCCGGACGGCGATTTTGATTTGCTGGAAACCCTGGAATCCAATGACAATGCCCTGGGTTCCCTGAGCGCTGCCGACGAGGTATCTCGGGTACAGATCTTGCAGTCCATAGATGCGGAAGTATCTTTATTGCCAGCACGTCAACGGGAAGCCTTCCTGCTGCGTTACTGGGAGGAATTGGACGTTGCCGAGACGGCCGAAGTCATGGGGTGTTCCGAAGGAAGCGTGAAAACGCATTGTTCCAGAGCCGTTCATGCCTTGGCCAAAGCGCTCAAAGTCAAGGGGATCACACTATGAACATGCAGCACTCACACTTCGACCAGGAACTCGACGCCCGCGTGACGCGCCTGGGCCTGCGTCTGGCTGCCGGCTTGACTGAGCACAACGAGCACCTGGGTCCCGACATCACCGCCCGCCTGCAATTTGCGCGCGAACAGGCTTTGATCAAGGCCAAGGCCGCACGTGCGGCCCAACCCGCGCTGGCGGCCAGCACCAATTCGGTGCCCATGGGCGCCAGTTTGGCCCTGCATGGCGGCGCGGATCATTCAACGCGCTGGTTCAAGCTGTTCTCGCTGATGCCTTTGCTGGCCCTGGTGCTGGGCTTGTTCCTGATCCAGCACAGCCAGTGGTATCAGCAAATCCAGGCTGCGGCGGAAGTCGATACCGCCCTGCTGTCCAAGCCCCTGCCGCCCACCGCCTACAGCGACCCGGGTTTCAATGAATTCTTGAGCGAAGAGCACGAGTAATACCGACGTATGCGCCGTTTGCCCCCGTTGCCATCATCGATTGGACTGCTATGCATGCTGCTGATTCATGTGGGTGCGGCGCTGTCCCCGGTTTACGGACAAACGACTGACAAGCCGGCTGACGGTCCCGCGGAGGGCGCGAGTGCGCCGGTCAATGCGCAAGCGCCAGCGGCGAGCGCGGCCCTCGTCGCCCGACTGCCCGCACCCATGGCCCCGGCACCCTTGCCGTTGGCGCCCAGCACCTTGACCGGAGGACCCGACTGGGTTCAATTGACGCCCGCGCAAAAACAGGTCCTGAGCCCGCTGCAAACCGACTGGAACCAGTTGGACAGCGCGCAAAAAAGCAAATGGCTGGAAGTGGCTGCGCGATTCCACACCATCACCCCCGATGAACAAACCCGTATCCACCAGCGCATGACGGATTGGGCACGCCTGAGCCCGACCCAAAGGCAGCAGGCGCGCGTGGCATTCCAGACCACGCAGCGCCTGCAGGTCCATGACATCGAAGCCAAGTGGGATGCGTATCAGTCGCTGCCGCCCGAACGCCGCGCAGAACTGGCGGCCAAGGCGGCCCAGAAGGCAGCCGCCCATAAGCAGCCGCACCCACATGCCAATGGCCTGCCACCCCAGGGCCTGACCAAAAACAATCTGGTGCCGATCAGCAAGCCGCAGGCCATCGTGGCCATTGCGCCGTCCATTCTCCAGGCCAGGCCCGGCGCCACGACCATTCTGATCACGCAAGGCGCCGTGCAGCCCATTCACCAACCGGCAGGCCTGCCCAAGGTGTTGGCTGACCCGAACCTGGTCGACGGCAAGACGCTGCTGCCCAAGCGCAATGCCGCCGCCCTGACGCCATGAGCGCGGCAAAAAGCGTTTTGCAGGCGCCGGGTCTGGTTCGGCGCCTTGCAAATTTCGTCTACGAAGGTGTGCTGCTGTTCGGCATTGCCGTGGTCACGGCCTTGATCTTCTCACCCCTGGTGCAGCAAAGGCACGCGCTGACCCATCGCAATGAACTGATGGCCTTGATCGGCCTCGTGTTTGCGATCTATTTCATTTATTTCTGGACACGCAGCGGGCAGACCTTGGCGATGAAAACCTGGCATCTGCGCGTGGTGGACCTGCAGGGTCGCGGCCTCAGTCTCATGAGGGCGGCCGCGCGCTTCGCTCTGGCATGGGCCTGGTTCCTGCCTGGGCTGATGATCGCCTACAGCCTGGAGGCCCATGAGGCCGAAGCGTCAGACCGGCTTTACACCATTTTCGGCTGCCTCATCGCCAATGTGGCCGGCTACGCGCTGCTGTCGCGCCTGCTGCCGGGTCGGCAGTTCCTGCACGACGTGATTTGCGGCACCTGCATCGTCAGCCAGGTGCCCATCAAACGCAGCACCGCTTAAACGGCGGCCTCGTCGGTCTCGCCGGTACGGATGCGGATGACCTGCTCCACCGACGACACAAAGATCTTGCCGTCGCCGATCTTGCCGGTCTTGGCGGCTTTCAGAATGGCCTCGATGCAGCGTTCGACGTCTTCGTCCCTGACCACCACTTCCACCTTCACCTTGGGCAGGAAATCGACCACGTATTCGGCGCCCCGGTAAAGCTCGGTGTGGCCCTTCTGGCGGCCAAAGCCCTTGACCTCGGTCACGGTCAGGCCGGAGGCCCCGACTTCGGCCAGCGATTCACGGACCTCGTCCAGCTTGAAGGGCTTGATCACGGCGGTAATTTGTTTCATGGAAGGCTCCCGTCGATTGGGTTGCGACACATGGCCGGATTTAAGCACGGAACTTGGACGTGATGGGGTAGCGCCAATCGCGCCCGAAAGCCCTGTGGGTGATGCGGATCCCCACCGGCGCCTGCCGCCGCTTGTACTCGTTGATCTTGATCAGGCGAGTAACGCGCTCCACGTCGGCCTGTGAATAGCCGGCCGCAATGATGTCGGCGATCGACTGGTCGTCTTCCATGTAGCGCGCCAGGATGGCATCCAGCACCTCGTAGGGCGGCAGGCTGTCCTGATCTTTCTGGTCAGGACGCAGCTCGGCCGACGGCGGCCGGGTGATGATGCGCTCGGGAATCACCGGGCCGACGCTGCCGTCGGCACGCCGCGTCGGCTGTCGGTTCTTCCAGCGCGCCAGCTGGAACACCAGGGTCTTGGCAACGTCCTTGATGACGGCGAAGCCGCCCGCCATGTCGCCGTAGAGCGTGCAATAACCGGTGGCCATCTCGCTCTTGTTGCCGGTGGTCAGCACGATGGAGCCGAACTTGTTCGACAAGGCCATCAGCAGGGTGCCGCGAATCCGCGCCTGGATGTTTTCCTCGGTCGCATCCAATGGCAAGCCGGCGAATTCCTCTGCCAGGCTCTGGTTGAAGGCCTCGAACATGGGCAGGATGGACTTCTCGTCGTAACGCACGCCCAGACGCTCGGCCATGTCGCGCGCATCGATCCACGAAATGTCTGCCGTATAGGGCGAAGGCATCATCACGGCGCGGACCTTGTCCGCGCCCAGCGCGTCCACCGCAATGGCCAGCACCAGCGCGGAGTCGATGCCGCCCGACAGGCCGATCAAGGCCCCGGGAAATCCGTTCTTGCCGACGTAGTCGCGCACGCCCAGCACCAGCGCCGACCAGCATTGCGCCTCCAATTCCGGCAGCGGCGCCAAGGCGCCGTGCACGGTGCCGGCGCCCACGTCGATCTCGACCAGGCTCAGCGCCTCCTCGAACATCGGCGCGCGCGCCTGGAGCACGCCCCTGGCGTCGAGCGCAAACGAGGCGCCGTCGAACACCACCTCGTCCTGCCCGCCGACCAAATGGGTGTAGAGCAGCGGCAGGCCCACGTCGCGCGCGCGTTCGGCCATGCTGATCTCGCGCTCTTCGGCCTTGCCCAAATGGAAGGGCGAGGCGTTCAGCACGCACAGCACCTGCGCGCCGGCCGCCTTGGCCGCGCATGCAGGCTCGGCAAACCAGGCATCCTCGCAAATGCACAGGCCGAAGCGGACCCCGCCGGCCTCGAACACCACGGCATCCAACCCCGCATCGCGTCCCGAGCGGAAATACCGGCGTTCGTCAAACACCTGGTAATTGGGCAGCTCGCGCTTGCAATAGGTCTGCAAGACCTGGCCCCCTGCCAGCACGGATGCCGCGTTGAAGCGGCTCGGCACGCTCAAGGACCGGGTCCTCAGATCATGGCCGACGGCGCCATGGTGCGGGTGCCCCACCACCACACGCAGGCCCGTGCAATCGGCCAGCGCCGCAGCGATCTCCTGCAAAGCCTGCTCGCAGGCTTCCATGAAGGCGGGGCGCAGCAGCAGGTCTTCGGGCGGATACCCGCACAGGCCGAACTCCGGCGTCAGCAGCACCTGCGCGCCAGCGGCATGAGCCTGGCGGCCCGCCTCGATGATCTTGCGGGCGTTGCCGGACAGATCGCCGACGGTGACGTTGATTTGCGCGAGCGCGACCTTCACAGACATGGGCTAACGGACTCGATCAGCCCTGGTTGGCCTTGGCGTAATTCTCCAGGCCCTGCACGATTTCGGCACGCGCCGCTTCCGGGCCTTCCCAGCCCTGCACCTTGACCCACTTGCCGGCTTCCAGGTCTTTGTAGTGCTCGAAGAAATGCTGGATGGCCTTCAGGCGCATCTGGTTGATGTCTTCGGGCTTTTGCCAGTGCGTGTAGATGGGCAGGATCTTGTCGATGGGCACGGCCAGCAGTTTGGCGTCGCCGCCCGCCTCGTCGTCCATCTTCAGCACGCCGATGGCGCGGCAGGTCACCACCACGCCGGGCGAGAGCGGGAACGGCGTGATCACCAGCACATCCACCGGATCGCCATCGTCCGACAGGGTTTGCGGGATGTAGCCGTAGTTGCAGGGGTAATGCATGGCCGTCGTCATGAAACGATCGACGAACAGCGCGCCGCTTTCCTTGTCCACCTCGTACTTGATCGGGTCCGCATTCATCGGAATCTCGATCACGACATTGAATTGGTCAGGCGCCTTGGCGCCGGGGGTCACGTTGTACAGACTCATTGCATTCTCTTCGGCGGGGAAAACCCGCATTCTAGGCCCAGGGCCAGGCCGAATCTGACGCGTAGGTTTCAATCACGTTTTCCCGCATTCGCTGGTAAACACCCACCTGGATCAATTGCGACACCCCATAGGCCCGGCTAGCATGCATCCGGGTTTGAAATTCACGCAACCGAGGAGAGGGATACATGTCGACGAATGTGGCGCTGTATTTCGCGCTTGCCTGCGGCCTTGCCGCGGTCTTGTATGGATTCATTCAACGCAGCTGGATCTTGAGCCAGGACGCTGGCAACGCTCGCATGCAGGAAATTTCCGCGGCGATCCAGCAAGGCGCTGCCGCGTACCTGGCGCGTCAGTACAAAACAATCGCCCTGGTGGGCATCGTGCTGGCGATCCTGATCGCCCTGTTCCTGGACAGCACCACAGCCATCGGCTTCGTGGTCGGCGCCCTGCTCTCGGGCGCTTGCGGCTTCATCGGCATGAACGTCTCGGTGCGCGCCAATGTGCGCACCGCACAGGCCGCCACCCAGGGCATGGCGCCAGCGCTGAACGTTGCATTCAAGGGCGGCGCCATCACCGGCATGCTGGTGGTCGGCCTCGGTCTGCTGGGCGTGGGCATGTTCTTCTGGTACGTGACGGGCATTGAACACGCCGACTCGGCCACCCTCAAGCCCCTGCTCGGACTGGCCTTCGGCTCCTCGCTGATCTCGATCTTCGCGCGGTTGGGCGGCGGCATCTTTACCAAGGGCGCCGACGTCGGCGCCGACCTGGTCGGCAAGGTCGAGGCCGGCATCCCTGAAGACGACCCGCGCAACCCGGCGGTGATCGCCGACAACGTCGGCGACAACGTCGGCGACTGCGCCGGCATGGCGGCCGACCTGTTCGAAACCTACGCCGTGACGCTGATCGCCACCATGGCGCTGGGCGCCTTGAGCTTTGGCGGCGCCAGCATGGCGGCGCTGGTCTATCCGATGGCGCTGGGCGGCGTGTCCATCATCGCCTCCATCATCGGCTGCAGTTTCGTCAAGGCCACGCCGGGCATGAAGAACGTGATGCCGGCGCTGTACAAGGGCCTGGTCGTGGCGGGCGTGCTGTCGCTGATCGCCTTCTTCTTCGTGACCCGCGCGCTGTTCCCGCAGGACCTGACCACGAGTTCCGGCGAAGTCATCTCCAGCCTGGACCTGTTCTATGCCTGCGCCGTCGGCCTGGCGCTGACTGCCGCCATGGTCTGGATCACCGAGTACTACACGGGCACCGACTACAAGCCCGTGCAGCACGTCGCGCAGGCCTCGACCACCGGCCACGGCACCAACATCATCGCCGGACTCGGCGTGTCGATGCGCTCCACCGCGTGGCCGGTTCTTTTTGTCTGCGTCGCCATCCTGTGCGCCTACAAGCTGGCAGGGCTCTATGGCATCGCGACCGCCGCCACCGCCATGCTGAGCATGGCCGGCATCGTCGTCGCCTTGGATGCCTACGGTCCCATCACCGACAACGCCGGCGGCATTGCCGAAATGGCCGAACTGCCGGAGAGCGTGCGCAACATCACCGACCCGCTGGACGCTGTCGGCAACACCACCAAAGCCGTGACCAAGGGCTACGCCATAGGCTCCGCCGGCCTGGCCGCACTGGTGCTGTTTGCCGACTACACCCACGCACTTGAGGCGCGCGGCATACACGTGAGCTTCGATCTGTCCAACCACATGGTCATCATCGGCCTGTTCCTGGGCGGCTTGATTCCGTATCTGTTCGGCGCCATGGCCATGGAGGCCGTCGGCCGCGCCGCCGGCTCGGTGGTCGAGGAAGTGCGGCGCCAGTTCCGCGACATCAAGGGCATCATGGACGGCAGCGGCAAGCCTGAATATGGCAAGGCCGTCGACATGCTGACCTCGGCGGCCATCAAGGAAATGGTCGTTCCCTCGCTGCTGCCCGTGGTGGTCCCTGTGCTGGTCGGCATGTTCCTCGGCGCCGAGGCATTGGGTGGATTGCTCATGGGCACGATCGTGACCGGCCTGTTCGTGGCCATCTCGATGTGCACCGGCGGCGGCGCCTGGGACAACGCCAAAAAGTACATCGAAGACGGCCATTTCGGCGGCAAAGGCTCCGATGCCCACAAGGCGGCCGTCACCGGCGACACCGTCGGCGATCCCTACAAGGACACAGCCGGCCCGGCGGTCAACCCCTTGATCAAGATCATCAACATCGTCGCGCTGCTGATCGTACCGCTGCTGCCCATGGCCGCCGCGCCGGTGAAGGCCGTGGAGCCTGCAGCGGCCGTGATACCCGCCGCCATCGATGCCGGCGCGGAAGCCGCGTCGGCTGCTGCACCGGCTGCCGCGACGATGACTGCCCCTGTCTCGGAGGCCGCCGCCAGCAAGCCCTGATGAATTGCTCAAAACCCGTAAAACAGCCCGCAGTTGCGGGCTGTTTTTTCTTGGGCCCAAGGGCGCCCAGAGGCGAGAATAGCGTCAATGATTCACCCGTCGATCACGCCTTCCGAATTGAATCGCCGCCGCGCGCAGCTGGATGACCTACGCCTTTACCTGCGCACGCAGGAACAAGATTACGAACAGCTGCATCAGCAACTGAACACCTTCATCGCCCGCTATCTGGCGCAGCTGGAGCCGCTCTACCTCGAGCTGGATGCACTCGAATCTCAATTGCACCAGGCCACCACCGGCATTTACGAAGCCCTGCGGCACCACGGCGTGGACGTGAGCGCCCCCACGCCGCCCCAAGCCACGCCGCTACCCAAACTGAACAAATTACCAGGCTCCGCCCCATTGCCTGACGTGCCCAGCCATGCGCTGGTGCACGGCCCCGCCCCCACGCTCAAGCAGCTGTACCGGCGCGCCGCGATGCGCCTGCATCCCGACCTGGCCAGCAGCGAGCGCGAGCGCCACCTGCGCGAACAGCAAATGCGCAGCGCCAACGAAGCCTACGCCTTGGGCGACCGCAGCCAACTGGCGAGCCTGCTGCTCGATGCCGGCGAAGACCCTCTCAAGGTGCACGGCAGCAACGGCGATGCCGTGCTTGAAGCGCTACGCCGCACCGAGTTGGCCGTGCAGGGCCGCCTGCGGGTCGTGCAGGCGCACCGAGTCGCGCTGGAGGCGCACCCCATGCACCAGCTTTGGCAGGCCATCGTCCATGCGGAGGCCAAAGGGCTGGATCCCTTGAATGTGATGGCCAACCGCCTCAAGCAGCAAATTGCCGAGCGCCGGCAGGAGGTCTACATCGGCCAGCGCCTGGACCCCGCCGAGGCCGATCTGGCCAGCGCGTTTCTGCACCAGCGCGCGCAGCGCCAGAGCGGCGACTCAGGCGGCAGCGCAGCGCAGCGGACCTCAACCTGGGACGCAAGTCACCACGACCGATGACATTTGCCCCGCGCTGATGGTTCCACTCGGATTGCCGACAGTACAAGTCTCGCCATCCGGCTGCTGTGACACCGTCACGTCGTACTTGGTCCCGGCGCTCATGATGCTGGGGAAGGCAAACCCGCCGTTGACGGCCACCGGCACGGTGACGTCGGCATTGGACAGGATCACGCTGGTGCCAGGGTTCAAACCGCTCACCGTGCCCCCCAGGGACGAACTGGCGGCACAGGTCACCGAAACCGTGGTGATGGGATCGGAAATCGTGTCGACCACGCCGCTGGCATTGGCCACCGTGCAGGTCTGGCCGACGGGTTGGGTCAGCACGGTGACGCTGTAGTCGTTGCCGCTGGATACGCTGGCGGAGAACGTGAAGGTGCCGTTGTCGCTCAAGGTCAGGTTGTTGCCATAGTTGTCCTGCAGCACCACCGACAGTCCCGCGCCCAGCCCATTCAGGCTGCCGCCTATGCTGGCGCTGCCGCCGCCTCCGCATGCCGACAACAGCAGGCTTGCGCCCAATGACAGCGCAACAATGCAAGGTGAAGTGCTCAAGATCCCAACTCCAAAACTCGAAAACATCGGCAAAAACAGAATTGAATTTTGATCGATATGCCCGCCGGATTCCAAAATAGCACGGCAAATTTTCTTGGCGCAAACATGCTGCCAGGCCATTGATAATGTGCAGCGGCCCCGCTCCCTCACCTGCTGGTACATGCCTGCCCACAAACCCACCTCAGCTGCCGAACACTCCGCCTTGGGCCGAGAACCGCGCGGCATCCAAAGCATCGAGGTCGGCGGGCAATTGCTGATCGCCTTGGCCCATCTGGGCCGCCCTCTGGCGCTCAAGGATCTGGCGCGCGAAGCAGGCATGGCGCCGGCCAAGGCGCATCCCTATCTCGTGAGTTTCATCAAGCTCGGCCTGGTCGAGCAGGAGACGCAAAGCGGCCGATACAGCCTGGGGCCGCTGGCCATGCAATTGGGCCTGATCAGCCTGCAGCAGTACGACCCCGTGCGGCTTGCAACGCCATTCATCGAGGAACTGGCGCAGAAACTCGAACATACGGTGGCCATCGCTGTCTGGGGCAATCACGGACCGACCGTCGTGCGGGTTGCCGAGCCGCCCTCGCCGGTGCACATCAGCATGCGGCACGGCACGGTCATGAATTTGCTCGGTACCGCGTCGGGGCGCCTCTTTGCTGCGTATTTTCCGCAGGATGAGGTGCTCACCGTCCTGCGCCGCGATGCATTGGGGCAAGGCATGCCTCCACCCACGCAGCTCGATCCTGACTTCATGCACTCGCTCGACAAGGTGAGGCAGGATGGCGTCGCCTGCGCCACCAACAGCGTCATCGAGGGCATATCGGCCTTGGCGGCACCGGTTTTTGATCAGACAGGGCGCTTGGTGCTGGCCTTGACGGCGATCGGCCCCAGCGCGAATTTCGATCAAAGCCTGCAGGGTCCGATCGCGGGCACCTTGAAGGACAAGGGGCTATCGCTGTCGCGCCAGCTCGGCTGGCGCGCCCATGAATTCAGTGCACCAGGCTGTCCAGCAGGGCTTGCTCATCTTGAGGTGAATAGCTGAACGGGTACAAGGTACGCACCACCTTGCCCAATTCACCGTGCCCGCCATAGCGCGCAATCTGTTGCTGCGCTTCGACCATGCTCAAGCTGAGCAGCACCGCCGGCGCATTGACCCTTGGATTCATGCGAACATCGCTGAGCACGTTGAAGCCCAGCAGGCGCCGGTAAAACGCCACGTGGCGCGGATTCACTTCGATCACCATCAGCTCCGCCTCATGCTGCCTGAAGGCGCACAGGTAGGCACGGTGGAACAGATGGGCCAATACCTGCCGGGACGTCTCCTCGATGTCCAGCGCCAGCTTGGTGAACTCGCAAAGCGCCATGCCGCTGGTACGCAATTCGCGCATTTCTGCGGGAAACACCTCGTCAGCGGCCAAGCCGTGCGGCCCATCGAACCGGATGCTGATGGTGCCGCAAACATCACCGTAGTGAGACATGGTCAGGGTCAGCAACTCACTGTTTGCGAAAGCATGCAATGACGGCGCCGCATCGGTCATCTCGCGGTAGCCGCGATCCTGGTAGCGATGTTCGACCAACTGCATGGCGCTGCGCAAAAGCGCCTTCGACCTGGCCAGACGAAACTCGTAGGGTGCGGCATCGTCGACGTGCGGATGGATTGCACATGGGGCTGCAAACGGGGCTGCAAATGACTTCGTGTACGGGTCCGCATACGCCTGGGTATGCACCGCAGCGCGGGCCTCCGCCACCAATGGCAACACCGCATCATAGGATGCAGCTGCAGAGTCCACCATCGAGCACGCCGTGCCGTCGTCCGTCATATTCCTACCTTATTCACGCGTCAATGCAATCCTGCACGACGCTGCGATTCTCACCGAGTTGCAAGCACTATTCACGAAAGCGTTACATCATTTAACAACGTCGCATCGCCTAACAACTTACGCCTTACAGGCTCAGGCCGCTGGCCTATCGATGAGTTCCCGCCACTTCGCCCGGGCCACCAGCAAGGGCCCGGCAACACATTCATCGGCCTGTCTAGAAATTGCGTGGGCGTCAAACGCGGCCTCCAATTGCGACGCACTGATACGGCTGTGCATGCTCACATCGCTAGACCAATATTCGCGCGCTCCTTGTCGCAAGGGACGGTGCTCTTTCATGGCCTGCTCGGACCAGATATTGATGCGTTCCTTGGCCTCCGATCGTCCAATAACGGGCGCAAACAAAAGCATTAAGGAGTCGACAAATGGCAGGTCAAGTTGCCCACAAATGTTGTCAAGCATGCGGACCGAATTGAAACGCAGATCTTGTGCAGTTTTGCACATTTCACACAAAGACCCGTGGGTGCTCAAGAGCAAGCCCAGCCATTCAGCCACCTCGGCAGGCCACTGCCCCAGACCCCGTTCGAATTCCTGGTCCATGCAGGCCAGCATGCCGGCCACCCGTTGCGGGCTGCGTTTGGCTGCCGCCAATGCTCGGGTGACACCGGGCATCTGCAGTTCCTGCAATTCGGCTTGAGCGCTCAAGCTGAGGTCGCGGGCCAGCTTGCCCAGGGCACCACACAAGATGCCCAGTTCGGCCCCCAATCGAGCGTATTGATCCCGCTGGTTCTGCCATGCCATCGCAGGCAGCGGCAACCTGAGCTCGTCCGACAAGGCCCGGGCCACGGCGTCGGACCATCCTCCCAAGGCCTGCTGGGTGCCGACGTCGCCGCCCCATTGAAGTTGCAGCGCCGCTGCCGACCGCAGGCGCAAGGCTTCGGCGCTGCGCAGCAGCGGCATCAGCCAGGAGGCCAACTTGTAGCGCAAGCTGACGACTCGCGCGGGCTGCATCAGGGCCCGGCCCAACACGGGCGTGGCCGGATGTTGCTCCGCCAGGTCCAGCAAGGTGCCGCACAGCGCCAGCAGGTCTTCATCCAGCAAGGCCAGCGCCTTGCGGCCCAGCAAGGCCAGGGCGGTATCCAGCACGTCCTGGCCGCAGCACCCCCAATGCACGTAGCTTGCGGCGACGGGATCGAACAAGGCGACGGTTTCGGTCAGCTTGCTGACCAACGGATCGACCAGATTGCCTGATCGCTGCGCCGCATTCACGATGCCGTTGACATCGTAAAGCTCCACCCGGCACAGGCTGGTGATGGCCCGCGCGGCGGCATGCGGTATCAGGCCGGCCTGAGCCTGCGCGCGCGCCAGCGCCGCCTCGAAGTCCATCGAGGCCTGAAGAATCGATGACTCCGAGAAAAGTCCTGCCATTTCCGGAGTTGAAAGCGGACCTTCAAGAACCATCACCGACATGACCAGGCTCCTTGGCAACCCAATGATGCCGATGCTAGCGGCAGACGTGGACGGCTGCCTGACAAAGCGCCAAACCGCCTTGCCTGCCGCACCTCGATGCGGCTAGAAAGAAAAGTCAGCGCATCAGATCAAGCGTGCCGTCCAACCAGCCTGCCCATATTGCGCAGCGACAGCCTGTGCATTTCCAGCAAGGCCAGCAAACCGTTGCGGTGCAGCTTGACAACGGTCGCATCGTCGAGCTCGGCCAGCTTCTTTTCGTCGACTGCCAGGAAACCGTCCACGTTCAGTTTCTCGCCGCTGGGGGTTGTGGCTTCGAAACGCATCTCCTGCAACAGGTTCAGCGCCACCAATTCGTCGCAAGCAGCTCGGGTGCGCTCGACCTCGAGCTCGTAGTTCTCGACGAATTCCTTGGCGTTCTTCAGGAACTCCGCGGGCTGCCCGTCGGCATCGAACAGCGGCGTGCCGTCGGTAACCGAGAAACCCTCCCACGACGCGTCAAAGCACATGGCCATGTTCTGGGCCTGATCGATGCGAGCCATCATGAAAGGGAAGCGGCGCACATAGGCCGGCACGTAGCTGGCATCCCATTTGTCACCTTTGATGAAGGTGTTGGTATCGGGCTTCAATCCCAGCACGACCAAGGGTGCGACGACCAGCTTGCCGTCCGTCTTGGCCGGGTCGCCCGTGCGGACAAAAACAATTGGATAGTCCTTGCAGGCATCGGCAAATTCCAGCACGGCCAGGAACATCGAGTTCAGCTTGGCGGTGCGCTCCAGCACGTTCAGCTCGGTCTTGAGCCGCAGGGTGCGGTGCGCTTGCGTATTGATGGGCACCAGGTTGCCGTACATCGGGGGGTTATTGTTGCTCATCGTTCAACTCCATTCATTGCCAGTGGCGAGACCAGCACCTTGTCCACACGCTTGCCGTCGAGGTCGACCACCTCGAAGCGCCAAGCATCCCATTCCACCACGTCGGCCGTGCGCGGCAAACGCCCGAGCAGCAGCATGACCATGCCTGCCAGGGTGTTGTAGCGCCCACGATCCTCTTCGGGCAGTTCCTTCAATCCCAGACGGTCCTTCAGCTCTGGCACGGGAATCAGGCCATCCATCAGCCAGCTGCCGTCCTCACGCTGCACCGCCCAGGCATCGCCATCGCTGGGGGCATTGAATTCCCCCGCAATGGCCTCCAGCACATCGCGCACGGAGATCACCCCTTGCACTTCGCCGTATTCATCGACCACGAACACCAAAGGCGCGTCCGAGACCTTGAAATGCTCCAGCAGCTCCAGGCCGGACAGCGTCTCGGGCAGGAACACGGGCGCCTCCAGGCCCTCGTGGAGCGAAAGCGCTTCGCCTGCCAGCTGCCGCTGCAGCAAGCCATGGGCCGAGACCACGCCCAGTACGTCGTTCAATCCGCCGCGGCACACGGGATAACGACTGTAGCCGTGCGCGCGCAAGGTCTCGAGCATGGTCTGGGGCGATGCATCCACGTCCAGCCAGGCAATTTCGGCGCGAGGAATCATCATCGAACCAATCTGACGCTCGTCGAGACGAAACACGTTGCGCACCATCTGGTGTTCGTGCTCTTCGATGACGCCGGCGTCCAGCCCTTCCTCCAGGCTGGCCGCGATTTCCTCTTCCGTCACGCCGCGCTGCACGGCATCGCGCAGGCCGAGCAAGCCCAACACCGCTTCGGTACAAAAGCTCAGGAGCCTGACCACCGGCCGCATCACCTGCGACAACAGCTCCATGGTCGGCGCCACCTTGCGCGCAACGGTCTCGGGATAGATCTGTCCCAGCCGCTTGGGGACCAGCTCGCCAAAAATAATCGTCAGGAAAGTGATGATGACCACCACCATCGCCGTGGCGGTGACCTCGGCCACGCGGTCATGCAGTCCGGTGTTGAACTTCAGCCAGGCGGACACCGGCGCGGAAAACGCCGCGTCACCGACGATCCCGTTCAGGATGCCGATCGAGGTGATGCCGATCTGAACCGTGGAGAGAAACTTGGTCGGGTTGTCGTGCAGATCCATCGCCGCCTGCGCGCCGGATTCGCCGCTCTCGACCAGCACCTGCAGCCGCGCCTTGCGACTGGCCGACAGCGCCATCTCGGACATGGCGAACAAGGCATTCAGCAGGATGAGAAATAAAACGAGGGCTGTATCCATCAGGGGCGCATACCATGCAATCGAAGCGATGCGCTGCAGTTCCAACAAAACGTGTAAGGGTAGCAGAAGCGTATGACAAATCAGACCGCACAATCCCGATATGAACTACATCATTGGCGATCTTCAAGGCTGCTGCGACGCATTGGAGCGTCTGCTGCTGAAACTGGAATTCTCCCCGTCTCGCGACCACCTCTACGTGCTGGGCGACCTGGTCAATCGCGGCCCGCACTCGCTGGCCACGCTGAGGAAGCTGCAGGCGCTGGGCGGCGGCGCCACATGCCTGCTAGGCAACCACGACCTGCATCTGCTGGCCCTGGCCTGCGGCGCGCGCAAGGCCAAGCGCGACGACACGGCGCAGGAAATTCTTGCGGCGCCCGACCGAGACGCCCTCCTCGACTGGCTCAGGCGGCAGCACATGGCCAGGCTGGAACAGGGGTGGCTGATGGTGCACGCTGGGGTGGTGCCGCAATGGAGCACCGAGCAGACCCTGCTGTGCGCCGGCGAAGTCGAATCGATGCTGCGCGGCCCGGATCTGGTCGATTTCCTGCATGCCATGTACGCCAACACCCCCGACAAATGGAGCCCTGACCTACAAGGCATTGAGCGGCTGCGCTTCATCGTCAACGTGCTGACCCGGATCCGATTTTGCGATGCCAAGGGCTGCCTCGACCACAAGACCAAGGACGGCGCAGGCAGCGCGCCGCCCGGCTTTTTCCCCTGGTTCGACGCGCCCGGCCGCAAGACCGAGGGGCAAGCCATCGCGTTCGGCCACTGGTCAACGCTTGGCCTGATGCAGCGGCCCCACCTGCTGGCGCTGGACACGGGTTGCGTCTGGGGCGGGCGGCTGAGCGCGGCGCGCGTCGAGGCCGGCCGGGCACAAGAAATCATCCAGGTGGATTGCGAGCAGGCGCAGCGTCCTGGCGAATGAATTCTCGAATGAATCCCCGAATGGATCCCAACACCCGGGCCACTCCCATTCCGCCCCGGCCGCCAGGGCCCGCCCTGAAACCTGGGTAGAATCTGCGCCTCCAGACAAGGAAGCGTGGCCGAGCGGTTTAAGGCACCGGTCTTGAAAACCGGCGAGGGTTTGCGCCCTCCGTGAGTTCGAATCTCACCGCTTCCGCCAATAGACGATGTAAGCCGTTGATTTTCAATGTGTTTTTTACATCGAGGCCACAACACCCATCATGTAACCCATCATCCAGAAAATGCACCTGGATGCGTCGCGTTGACACGACATGCGGTTAAGGCCATCACTTCATTCGACCTGCCAGGCAAAGTTTCCGCCCTTGCCTGTCCTTAGCCTTGCCGGCTTCCAGGCTCTGCCATTGATGTTGGCTGGATCGATCAATCTTTTCGCACTGCGATGGCTAGGGCGACGATCCAGCCCAGCAATGTCCAGCCAAGAAATAGATTGAGGATGAATACCGAGACGCGGTTTTTCGATTGGCTATTCACTACGAGGCTGGGAGCGAAGTAGACATAGAGAATGAGCATGGCAGCCGTTCCTGCCGCAAATCCTTCCTTGTTTGGTGATCCGATTATGCATACCGAGAAAATTAGCAAAGCCAATCCATAGATGAATAGCTTGACTGCATCTACAGGTTTCTGATGCGACGTGGTTTCAGCTACTACGGGAGCGCCGCATTTGACGCACGCAGCCGCACTGGTGCTGATTTCATGGCCGCATTCACGGCAGTTGACGAGTGCCATTTGATGCTCCCGTTGCGTGAACTCAGAATGCCTGGCGCACACCAATGGCGATGGACTGCACCGTTACATCATTGCTGACGAGTTCAGCCTTGCTGGTATCGAACGCGAGTTCAATATGGGTGGTCGGTGTGATGGCGTAGCTGCCCACGAGTCCAAAGTAGGGCTTGGTGTGGGTTTCGGTGATTGAACCCACGCCTGCTACCGCTCCCTTGGCTTCTATGCGCGCCGCCCCGACTCGCACACCCACGCCGATGTTGTTGTTCAGCTTCGCCAGGTAGGCTAGGCCCACCATACCGCCAGAGGCCTCGCCGGTGACATTCATGCCGCTAACCGTGGCGCCGGCCCGCCCGAAGTCGATATAGCCGAGTTCGCCCGCGAAGCCTTCTTCAAGTTGCAGGCCCAGGATGAACTTGAACGAGGTGCCGTTGTTGTTGCAGCTGGTGGCACCTTGGCAGGAAATATTCCCATGACCCAGGCCCACATCAGCGCTGACGTATCCATTGTCCGCGTGCGCACCAACAGCGATGATGGAAGCAAGCAGGCCAACTGCAGCAAGTGTAGATTTCTTCATTTCGTATTCATCCCTGGTATGCAACGCCGGAATTAGCGTCGGCAAAGTCTAAGCTTCACGCACGCGGGCACTTTCAAATGGCATCCACAAGAATGATTACCTGATGCTGAGGTCATTGATGCCGCTGGTTCGCTGTGCAGGGGTGATTCATCTGTTCGGAATTGTTCGGAAATTCCGAAGCATGGGAAGCCATTTGAAGTCATAACCGGTGTGCCCGAATCGGCGATTCACCATAGCCGACGCCCTTCAGATCCGCAAAAACTCAGATTGAAATAGCTCCACGAACCAGGCACCAAACCAGACTCATTTGCGGTAGGTTCTGTTTTGCGCCTGGAATGGCTGGCGCTCAATGTGCCGGAAAGTTATTCGGCCCTTGGTCAGATCGTACGGCGACATTTCCAGGGAAACAGTGTCGCCAGCCAATACGCGGATGCTGTGCTTGCGCATCTTGCCGCCTGAGTAGGCAATGATTTCGTGCCCATTCTCAAGGCGCACTCTGAACCGAGAGTCCGGGAGCACCTCACTGACGACACCGCGCATCTCGATCAGATCTTCTTTGGCCATGCGACCCTCCGGTATGTGGGCAGGCGAATGCACCGCACGGCGGCTTCATCCTGCATGATTTTGGAATCGGCCGCGTGGGCCACGAGTCAATGCTGCTGAGCCCAGGCCGTGCCTTCAACAGTGGCATAGCGCAGGGCGGCACCAGGTGTGGCAAAGCTTGGCTTGAATCGCATGACGCGATCCACGCTGGCCATGCCCCTGCCGGAGCGAATGGAAACTGACGCGACGAAGAGTCCGTCGCTGTCGAGGGTAGTCATAGGTGAGACAAGGAAACGCCCCACCTCAATGCTTTTGTTCTGCATGATCTTTTGAGGTGTGCGCCTTGATCGGCAAATACCGTCTTGGCGCGGTTTGGATTGAATGGGGGCTAGAGCAGCCCCCGCAGTGAACGTTGAAGCTTACAGCGTTCGGATGTTGGAAGCCTGGGGGCCTTTGGCGCCTTGCGCGACTTCGAACTCAACTCGGGCACCTTCAGCCAGCGTACGGAATCCGCCGTTGTTGCGGATTTCGCTGTGGTGCGCGAACAGATCCTTGGTGCCGTCGGTCGGCGTGATAAAGCCAAAGCCCTTGCCGTCGTCAAACCACTTCACAGTACCTGTCTGGGTAGTCATGATGTTTCCTTTGAAAATGAATAGATGAAAAGAACCACTCCGCGACCGTTCGTCGGCAGAGTCAGAAACACTCAAGAACAATCAGCAGGAGTGAAGCTGTAGCAAGCCGCTCGCAAGATGAGGCCCGGGGAAGACCGGCGAGGCTGCAGAAAAGACCTTTAGAGAAACGGTCTTGTGCGAATCCAGGCTTGCATTCTAGCACTTACAGCCCAGCAATCCGGCTTGCTGGCCAAAGCTGCCACTTTTGGAAGATACAAGTTTTTCGGATTCGCCATCCACGAAGGAATTTTCAGCCGGCTAAATGCGAAGCTTTCCGCGTAGAAACTTGTCCGGAATTATTCCGAAATTCCGCCATCAGGTGAGGCGAGCAAAGTCCCCTGCCCCAGCATTCATGCGGCCTACAGCTCGTTTTAGTGGATAGGACCAGTTGCGAAAAAATGCGTAGTTACTCGCTACGGCGCGAGTTCGCGGGCTACGGCCGCCCAAGCCTGCGGCGAGCCTTCAACCGTCATGTCATAGTCGGGCCAGGCGCCGGGGTCGCCGGTCAGGTGCAGCGCCAGCGGCCACACTACACGCCAGGAATCGCGATCCAGGCGAAAAAGCAGAACGGGACGAAGTGAACCCGCCTGCGCAACGCATTGACGCCACCAGCGCGCGATTTCGGACCGCCCTGCGCTCGCATGCCGCTTCACCTCGATTGACCAGCCAGGCACGCCCTCAAGGTCGCTGTCTCCATCATGCTGGCGCACACGGCGGCGAACATCCCATCCGGTCAGGTCAGCAATCAATGCAGCGGCTTCACGCTCGCCGGACTTGCCCTTGTTGCGAGACATGGCGCTCATGGGCCGCCCTCGTCGTCCGCGGTCAGCCAGGATTCAACCGGCGTAGTCCGTTCGTCGGTGAAACGAAATGACCGCTCATCGAACCAGTACCGCAGCCGGCCTTCATAGCTGCCATTGCGCTGCTTTTCAACGGTCACGGCGGCATCTGGGAAGGACAGCGCCTTTTCGTCGTGCGGGTCCTTCTCAAGCTGGGATTTCTTTTCCTTGTTGGCCCAGACCATGACCACGTTGTGAGACTGGTCCGTGATGGCGCCAGACCCGCGCACATCGTATTTTGTTGGCGGCTTGGTTTCATCCTGCGGCTTGCGGCAGTGCGCCACAAGGTGAATGTGCAAACCCGTCTCTTGAGCAACACGCACCAGGTCGGTGACGAACTGTTTTTGCTCGTCCAGGCTCTCTTCGCTGGCGCAGACCATCATCATCGAGTCAATGAACAGGTGCCCGCCCTTGATTTCATCGGCGAAGTACATGCACACACCAAGCATCAAATCCGGCGTGATGCGGCCCATGTGGTCGAACAGCCAAAGCCGCCCATCGGTCCAGCGGGTGAATCGCGACACCGCATTCCGGCTAAGCTCGTTGCGGCCATTGACCTGCCTGGCCATGCGCGCCAGTGTCCGGCCGGGCAGCATTTCCATGCTGGCGATGAGCACCTTTTCGCCCTGGTAGCAAAGTTCGGCCGCGACCTGGCCCGTGAACATCGATTTGCGGTGCCCGTTGTAGCCCGCCCAGCACGTCACTTCGCCCGGTCGAAACTCCAGGTAGTGCCGCATCTTGCTGCTGAACATTGTTGCCGACCGCTTGCGGGAGCTAGGCTCCTGAAACTCAGCCTGCAGGTCACTCTCAAAGTCCCTGGCGCTGCGCACCTTGGCCTTGCATTCAGTCTCGCGCATGTAGGCCGCAAAATCGATGGCGTCCGCGCTCAAAATTCCTGCCATTGGGTGGCTCCTTCGGTGAGGTAGTACAACGTGCCAGCCACGTAGGCAAACACGCGCTTGGGGCTCCAATCCATCAGCACGGCTACGAATTCTTCGAATCGCTCGAAGCTATCGGCCATGACGTGGATGGGCATGCCAGTGAGGCAGCGCAGATCCGAACGGAGCGCCGACATGCGGTCGGTGTCTGGGATGGTCAGATGCGCGAACTGGGGCGTTTCAGTCGGCCAAGTGGCGTGCTGGCGCTGGCGGTCCTGGCCCAGTTTGACCCAAACCGCTTGCGGAGCCTTGCCGCGCAGGCGCATGGCAATGAGGGGTTGATGGCCGCGCATCACTTCGACCCCGCCCAAATGTCTTCAGGTGCTGCGCCGGAAACGGGCACCTCGTCTTCCCACCTGTTGCCGTTCAGCCAGGTGGTGGGATGTGGAATGAACTGGCCGCCGTCTTTCGTCCACTGTTCGGACCGGCATTGCCGCCCAAGCGCCTGGCGTATCTGCGCGAGCAACGCCGCGTTGACTCCAAGCTTTTTGAACACTTTCAATGCCTGCGCCTTGCCGACCTTACGCGGATATGCCGCCCAGAATTGAGCAAATGAATCCTCATCAGCATCACTCCCGGCATGGGAGTGTGGGGATATATATTCCTGTTTCTGTTTCTGTTCCTGTTTCGGCGAAGTCTTTCGAGAAGGCTTTGACAAAGGCTTTGGGGAAGGCTTTCCGGAAGCCTCATCGAAAGCCTTTCCAAAGCTGTCCGACAGAGAGAAAAGTACCGCTCTGATGTGCTCGAAAGCACGCGCTCGAAGCTCACATTCAGGCAACATCGACAGGGATTCGCGCCACGACCTGACGACGTTCGGATTCGCTGGCATGTTGTGCTTGATCGCGTTCGGAATGAACCATAAACGGCTCTTTTGATCGAACTCGCACAACCCTTCCCGAAAGACTTCGGCAAAGGCTTTCGCAAAGCCTTCGTCACACCATCCGAGGTTCTCGGCCAGGGCCGCACGGCCAATCACAAACAGGCCTGGAATGGCTGCAGTGTGGGGGCCTGTGAGCAAGTAAATCCAAAGGCTTTGTCCAGATGGCTCAGCAGGCGACAGGCGCAAAAACTTCTCGTCGCCATACATCCGCACGCTGAGTCGCCTGTAAATGCCTTCTGGGCGCAACTTCTGGGACGCTTCATTCATGGGCGCCTCCGTCGCGGTGAACACCTCGATTGAATTCATCAGCGAGCCGTTGCGCCGCCTGCTCAGTTGGCGCGTCGCCGACGCTATGCAGCGAGCCGCAACCCAGCATGCGAAAGACAACATGGAAGTGGCCGTCAATCGCCTGATGCACGAAATAGTGCCGGCTCATGTTGGCACCTCCGAATCGCCAGCACTCAGGCCCAGCAACGCCACGGCACGGGCGCGCTGGGCTTCGGTCAGGACATAAATGCCATGCTCAACGCTACGGCCGTCACGGTCCCGTGTTCGGCGGAGGTTGCAGACGATATTCAGGCCGTAGGTACGGCGCAGCTTCGCGATTACGTCAGGAGAATTGCTGGCGCCGGAAATCCTGTCCAGTGACTCACGAGAGGCCGGACCGCGCAGTAGCGCCGCCAATGCTCGGGCCTGGCGTGGCGATAGCTTGCGGAACTGGGCGCCGTCGCTGGGGTTGCAAGGCTTGCGTGCCATCACAGCACCTCCGCACCCGCGGCCTGTGCACGCGCAGCCTGTGCACGGCGCAAGTCACCTACGCGCCATGCGGTGGTGTTTGGTCCGATTTTCCACGGGGCTGGCAGAAGGCCCTTTTGAACCCTTCTCCAAATTGTTGCCGGGCTGACATCGCCCTCAAGGGCTTGCACCACGCCGATGCGAACAAACTTGGAGTCAGGCAGGCTATCGAACTGGGCCAGCGCAACCGGGATGGAATGCGCATCAGATGAAGTGCCACGAGACACCGAAACAAGCTTCTTCATTGCGTTGCCTTTTGTGAGGCACGGGGAGCGGCCCCGTTACCCGACGCCATGCACTGTTGCATGGAGCAACGCAATTAAATTTCCACGAAACAGCGGGAGAAAGCCCTGTCCAATCTATTCCGCTCTATTCAGCCTTGATCCGCTCTATCCCGCCTTGTTTTGCTTGGCCCGCGTGTTTCGGAGGTAACTCAGGCGACCGGAAAATGATTTATACGTGAGCGTTTGCCGCTTCGAGTCACTATCGCGGTACTGAACCCCGCCGGGATTCGAATCTTGGGGAGCCAACAATCCAACCAGCGGCGGCGGTGGATTATCGGACTCGACCATATTCCGGAGTTGATTCCAAACATCACTCGGTGCAGCGGACTCGCCTCCTGCCAAATGTTCCGCTTGCTCGATGAGTGAAGTCAACACATTTTTGCGACCGGTCCTGTTGCTGTGCACGCGCCCAGGTGTCGCATCCACTTGAGGGACTTCGGCTGTAGATCCTGTTCCGTGCGCGTCGGATGGCGGTGACTGCGGGCACATCGAAACGCGGTCAGGAATTGACAGTTCGATGCCTACACTGCCGCAGTATTTAGCCAGGTCCTCCACCTTCAGCATGCTGCCATGATGGCCACTGCCCGCCACTATGGGCCGTTTGGAATGGGCGTCATGAAGAACGTATTCACCGCTATCGATCAATTCGCGCAACGCCTTCCAATGCAGATCTATTGTGGCCAGCCGCAATAGCTTGTTGGTGTCTTCTTCCCCATTGCTTGGCGTCGGGTACTGAAGTTCAGCGACGACCTGCGGGACGCCTTGCGCCACCACAAATCTAGTTCCACTCTTGAGCGCGAATTTCGTATAGCTCATACCATCCCTATGGCATCTCTCCGGCTAGTCGGATACCCCAGCGCAACATGTCGGAGGCCACGTATTCAGCCCGGTTTGTGGCCGGGCCTGGCTGGAGCAATGCAAGGTGGTCCTTACCTGGCGCTCATGCTTGGGCTCCTTGGGCGGGGTCGGCCGTGCGGACCTTGGCCGGGCGGCCTGACTTTCTGCGCTTGGGGATGAACTTGGCCTTGAAAGCCTGGAAGGCCTTGTCTTCGCTGGCCTTGAAGTACGCGATAATTTCGCGGGTCCGCTGGCGCTGCCCGGCGGCAGACTGGCGATAGATCTCGTCGCACAACTCGGCGCCCTTCTTCTGGATGGCGACGGCGCGGGCGTCAGGGCGTACCGTCAGTTGAAAGCGCAGGTTCCACCAGTCGCCCGCAAGCCAAAGCCTCATCGGACCCTTCATGCCTTCGGGGCGGGTGCGATTCAGGGTGAATTCGAGCTTGCCAGTACTCCACCACACAGAGAGCCCCCCCCTCGGGCCATTGAGTACCGGGCGGGATGATGCCTTCTGCTTCCAACTGGGCGCGGGTTCCCTGGTACTCCACAAAGTCAAGGTTACGTGGACGAATGCAAACGTTCAGCGGGCGCTCATTGCCCTGGTCAGCCGGTTCGGATGCGAAAATGCGTGTAGCCATACGTTGACCCTCCTATGGTCAAGCTGTGGTTAGGCCGGCCGGGCGCTTAGAACACCCGGCTTGGCCGCCTTACCGCTGGTCCGCAGCGGTCACGGTCGCTCGATGCCGTCGAGCACGGTTTCTCAAGTCAAGCCCGCTTGCTCAGTTGCAAATCGATAACCTTGGCGGGCAACTCGGGCCGGGCCAGGAATGCCGCCCAATCGTCCATCATCATTCGGCGGCGCTCTACCATGTCACCACGCCGGTAAGCGGCCTCGGTCTTGTCGCCAATGGCATGCGCCAGCGCCATTTCGGCCATGTCGCCGGGGTAGCTGGTGCGCTCGCCTACCCAGTCGCGGAAGGTTGATCGAAAGCCGTGGACGGTCGCGGGAACCTTCAGCCGGCGCATGACCGCGCTCAACGTCATGTCGGAAAGCATGCCGCCCCGCGGAGCGGGAAACACAAGCTCGGTACCGGCCATGCGCGGCAATGCATTGAGCAAGTCAACGGCCGCGTTCGTCAGCGGTACCCGATGCTCCTTGCCAGCCTTGATCCGCCCAGCCGGCACGGTCCAGGTCATTTCCTCGAAATTGAATTCGGCCCAGGTTGCGCCGCGGACTTCCCCACTGCGCGCCGCGGTCAGAATGGCGAACTCAAGGGCGCGGGCGCCCATGCCTTCCGACGCCCTGAGCTTGACCATGAATGCTGCAGCCTCGGAAACAGGCAGAGCGGCGTGATGTCCGGCTTGATTGACCTTTGACGGCTTGGGCAACAGCTTATCCAGGTGGCCGCGCCAGCGTGCCGGATTTTCCTTGCTGCGATAACCACGGGCACCAGCCCAATCAAGAATCAACTCGATCCGCCCGCGCACGCGCACGGCCGTTTCGTTGGTAGTCGTCCAAATCGGTTCTAGCACCTTCATGACGTGCGGAAGGGACACGTCATGGACCAACAGCCCGCCGAATACCGGAAAAACATGCTGGGCAAGTGAGTTTTCCCACTGCTGGCCATGCTTTGCACTCTTCCAAGCCGCCCGATGGGTCTTGATATAGGACTCGGCGCATTGTTTGAAGGTCAGCGCAGCAGCTTGACTGGCTTTGAGCTGATTGCGAGCCTCCCTGCCCTGCTCCACGGGGTCAATGCCTTGTCGCACCTTGTCGCGAGCGTTCCGGGCATCCTCACGGGCCTGCGCCAGCGTCACTTCAGGATAGCCGCCTAGCCCCATATCGCGACGCTTGCCGCCCATGGTGGCCCTAAGAATCCAGGTGCGCCCGCCAGTTGGCAAGACCTGCAGCGCGAGGCCTGGCACTGCGCCGACGAAATGCATTCCCGGCTTCGTCAGGTTCTTGACCTGCAATGCCGTGAGTTCGGTAGCTTTGCGTGCCATGTCACACCTCCGCCCTTGACACCCATCATCTAACCCATCATCGATTTTGCGATTTGATGTTATGCGATGAACCGGGCTGATTCAACAAGTATTTGATTTACAAGGGGCTAACGTAGAACTTGAGGCGGCGTGAAACGGCGTGAATTATGGCGGAATGGGACACCGCTTCCGCCAGCATATTCGCATTGCAATCTGCATAGACTGCTGGCGGTTCAGCGAGCGCCGACCTGAATTTCTCGAGCTTGCTCGAACCGTATCGGACTGGCATAGCAGCCCACTACCCGCGCTCAATGCTGCTGAGTTGCCAGTGCGTGTGCGTCACTTTCGTTTGCATCACGCTCCAGAGTCCTCGCCAACACGCCCTCGAATTTCAACTCACCCAGTTTGAGCGGTTTGTTTGCAATGCGATGAGCACTGGCAGCGTCTACTCCCAAGGCACGGAGGATTGCTGCAGCACTATGCTCCGCGAAGTTACGTGGACAACCCGGCTTGAGCATGCCATGTGCTGCACCGAGTACGGTGCCAGCCACAATGTTCACGGCGACGTCGACAGGCATGCTGATGAAGCGCTTTTGCCGAATACCGTCCGCCAAGTCGCGCCTCACAAAGTCCAACAACAGCGTCGGCCCGCGCAAATCTGGCCAGCCCAGACGCACGATGAATCCCGCTGCAAGCGGATGATGAATGGCCAGCTTTGCCACGATTCGAAAGCCGCAAGCCACACGCTCGGCTGGATCTTCAAGGCTCAGTACAAAAGGCTCCGCCATGGAGATCAACTCATTGGCGATTTCCACGGCCAAGTCATGAAACAAGGCCTCTGGCGACGGGTAGTACTTGTAGAAGGTTCCCCGCGATACCTCGGCCGTTGAGATCACGTCGTCGATAGACGTCTCCCCCATGCCCTTGGTGGCAATCAGCTTCATTGCACTCGCAAGCAAGCGCGCACGCATCCGCTCACGACGTTCCGCAGCGACACGATGACGGTGATCGATGGTTGACATGCATGCATTGTGCCATCACCGGCTAGGTATAAACGACACACTTGTCACGGTGACTGTTTTGTCACTATGATAGGAACAACTATTCGAAATTCATCCTGGAGACAACATGCGTACCACGAACCCTTCGGCCTCAATCGCCCTGACCGTCGCAACACTGGCGTTTCACAGCTCGGTTCTCGCCGTCAACGGGGCTCAGCCCGGGGGATATGGCATTGAAAACGCAACGATGGGAGGCACGTCGATTGCCCTTCCACTGGATGCGGAGGCTGCTGCCAACAATCCGGCTGGCTTCGGCATGCTTCCAAGCTCTTGGACGCTTGGTTTTCAAATCTTCGATGGACATTCGTCCGCCGAATATGTGTTGCCTGGCAACGAGTTGCGCAATCAGCAAACCCAGCTCGTACCGGAAGGCGGCATCAACTGGCATCTCGACTCGCAATGGGCGCTTGGCCTGAGCGTTGCCGATAGCGGGGCAGGCTCCAATTACGGGCAAACGGCACTGCCCGTACCCGGCGCGGGCAAAGCCAAGACGACTCTTCGCGTCATGGAACTGGTTCCGGCCGTTGCCTGGACTCCTCGCCCCGATGTGTCTTTGGGACTGGGCCTGAATCTCGCCTACCAGCAATTTGAGGCCGACGGCGTCATTGTTCCTGCCCCCGTGCCGGGAGGGCTGGCGCCCGTGCCCGGCCACGGAACGCAAACGGCAACCGGCGCTGGCCTGCGCGCGGGCCTGATGTGGAAGCCCTCAGATGACTGGACCTTAGGCGCCACAGTCAAGTCGCGCACCTCGATGAGCAAGCTCGATGGCTATGGCCAAGACCTGCTCGCGTACAGCGGAGGGCACTTGGATCTCCCGGCGCAATACGGCGTTGGTGTTGCTTGGCAAGCCAGCCCTCAGCTCACGCTTGCCGCCGATTGGCTTCGCATTCTCTGGGGCGGCATCCAAGCGATGAAGGACCCCAACGGCTTCGGCTGGAAAGATCAACCTGTTGTGCGGCTGGGCGCGGCGTTGAAGATCGACGAGCGCTGGACGCTGCGCGCGGGCTACAGCCACAACGACAGCCAGATCGACCGCTCACGAACCGTGCAGAACCTGCTGGTGCCCTCGATCAACAACCAGGCCTTCACTCTGGGCGGGAGCTTGCAAGTCGACCCGCACGCCCAGATCACGTTGGGCTACGAAATCAATCCCCGAACCACCTTGAATGGCACAGGCGCATCGACCGGTACGTCGCTGACCAGCAAGGTGGAGATGTTCATGCTGGGGTATCACCACACCTTCTAAAGTGAGTTTTTTTGTGAAAGCTACTCAAACCGTACTTCGACAGGTTGAGTCCTGCCCAGAGAGCAGGTTGCCGCGGGATGTACAAGCCCTGAAACGCCCCGCGGCCATCGGCCGAGCCGTAGAACTGGCGTTTCTTCGCTGGGAAAAGCGAAATCTGGCCGCCACCGAACAATTCTGGCAAGACTTTGGTTTTCAAATCGTTTCATGCACTCCCAAGAAACTGGTGGCCCGAGGCACAGGGACGGCGCCTTGCATCGCCATTGCAGAAGCTGGTGATCACGACCGATTTGTCGGACCTGCGTTCCTGGTGTCAGACGACACGGATCTGTATCGCTACGTATCGGAAATGGGAGCGCAATGGCTCTCTTCACAGCAGTTGCCGGCAGGAGGGCGAGGTGTCGAGCTGAAGGACCCCTGCGGCAGAGCGGTCTGGTTGCTCCAGGGGCAAGCCCGCGTCGACCCGCTTCCCATGCGTGCGTCGCTGGTCCGGACGACCAACACCGCCGACCACACGCCGCGCCTGAATCAGACCGTGCGAACTGCCATTGAGCCGGCGAAGGTCACGAAGCTCGGGCACGTCGTGCTGCAAACCCTGGACTTTCCGCGTATGTCCGAGTGGTACATGCGAGTGCTAGGCATCATTCCCACCGACGTCCAGTACTTGGCCGATGGCAGCCCGAACCTCGCATTCTGCCGACTGGACCTCGGACACCAAGCTGCGGACCACCATACCTTGGTCTTGGTTGGCGGCATTGAGGAGAAGTACGAGCACAGCGCATATGAAGTCCTGGACCTTGACGCGCTTGGTCAGGGCCAGCAAGTACTGCGTGCTCAAGGGCATCACCACATGTGGGGCATCGGTCGCCACCTACTGGGCAGCCAATTGTTCGACTACTGGCATGACCCGGAGGGGTTTGAATACGAGCACTATACCGATGGTGATGTGTTCACCGCCGACGTCGAAACGTTCTATTCCCCGCTGGATTTCGGCGGCATCTGGGCTTGGGGCGACGACGCTCCGGCCTCCATGAAACCGCAGAAAAACCTGCGAACCGTACTGCGGCTTCTCTCGCTGATCCGACGCAAGCTCATCACCCCTCAACGCCTGAAATTGCTGAGCGCGGCACTCGACGCGCCGGCACGCCCTTGGCTTTAAGCTTTATCGACTGGTAATTTCCATGCCACGCACCGTAGTTCGTTACACCCATCAAGACACCGCCCGCTGGGGCGTGCAATTCGGCCGAATGATTGCGCCACTGAATTGCGACGTACAAACCACCGGCGAATTGCTGGAACACTTTTGGGACCTGATCTGGGCGCAACAACCTGACCAAGCCACTGTTTCTCTTGAGACCGTTGAATTGCTCGCGCCCGTCACCGATCGGCAGCAATTCATCTGCCAGGGCGTGAACTATCGCAGTCACATCGCCGAGTCCGGATTGAAGATTGAGAACTTTCCGTTCAACACAATTTTCACCAAGGCATCGTCATGCATCACGTCAGCCCATGCTACGGTGGTTCGACCGAGCCACGTCAAATTGCTGGACTATGAAATTGAGCTTGGACTGGTGATGCGAAAGGCCCTGCCTGCAGGCACACAGGTTCGCACCGAGAATCTTTCCACTTGGCTGGCTGGCGTCACAATCGTCAACGACCTGTCTGCACGCGATGTCCAGCTGCCGCAAGGACAGTTCTACAAGGGCAAGAGCTATCGCGGCTTCGGCCCGGTCGGCCCTGCTCTCGTATTGCTCACTCCCCACGAGTGGAGCCGCTGGCCGGAGTTGCACATGAAACTCTTGGTCAATGGGCAAACACGTCAGGATGCTTACTGCGCGGACATGATCCACACCCCGGCGGCAACATTGACGGAACTGGCCGCGATGCACGACGTTCATGCCGGCGACCTGATCGCTACCGGCACACCGGCAGGCTGCGCAGCACGGGCGCCTGGCAAATTGACGATGTTCATTCTCAAGCATTTGATGAGCGAGGCCACCAAATGGCGTCTATTCATCAAGAAAGGGGCCAGCAACCCTGCCTATTTGCGTCCAGGCGACCAAATCTTGGCCTCCATTCGAACTGACGATGGCCTGATTGATCTCGGTGCCCAAACCACCCGAATCACTGCGCCATGAAGACCGCCCATCCTGCTTCAAACTTCGACACCGACGTGCTGCTCGTCGGCCTGGGCCCCGTCGGCGCCGCCATGGCAAATCTGTTGGGTCGCTATGGGGTCCGCGTGCTGGCCATCGACAAAGCACCCAATATTTTCGAAAAGCCGCGCGCCATCGCACTTGACAACGAAGCGCTGCGCATCCTCCAGTTGGTTGGCGTGCGTGAAGGCGAATTCGCCACCGTAGCGATCCCGCAGGTTCAATACCATTCACCGCTGTTTGGCCGATTTGCACGAATCAACAGCGCAGGCGTGATCGATGGACATCCAACGCTGGTGACTTTTTATCAGCCGGAACTGGAGCGCTTGCTCCGGAATAAGCTTGCCCAATATCGTCAGATCGAGGTTCGCCTGGGTGTTGAGCTGGCCGAATTCACGGACGATGGGTCGCAGGTATTGGCAACATTGAAGTCGGAGGCGGGCGACACCACACAAATTCGTGCACGCTACCTGGTTGGCGTTGATGGCGCAGGCTCAATGGTGCGGAAAACCTGTGATCTTGACTTTGACGGACGCAGCTTTCACCAAGACTGGTTGATTGTCGATGCACTTGGTGTCAGGGATCCAATCGATCACGTTGAATTCATTTGCGACCCGCGCCGACCTACACCCCGAATGGTGGCTCCTGGAGGACGGCAGCGCTGGGAATTCATGCTCAGGCCCGGAGAAACCGCGGCCGAAATGGAACATCCGGAGTCCGTGCGAAAACTGCTTGCGCCGTGGTGCGACAGCAGCCAGCTGCAGATCGAAAGAACAGCGGTTTATCGCTTCCATGCTCGCGAAGCCAAACGGTTCTCAAAAGGTCGCTGCTTCCTCGCAGGCGACGCCGCGCACATCACACCGCCCTTTGCCGGCCAAGGTCTGGTCGCCGGCTTGCGCGATGCGGCCAATCTCGCCTGGAAGCTTGCCTGGGTGGTTCGAGGTCAGGCACAGGAAGGAATACTGGCCAGCTACGACACCGAACGACGTCCACATGCCAAGGAAATCATTCGCTTGGCACTTTTACTCGGCTCCATCGTGATGCCAAGCAACCGGCTGACCGCGTTCCTCGTTCACGGCCTGATCAAATTGATCCAGGTCGTTCCGGCCGGTCGTGCGATGTTTGAGGACCTGAAAGTCAAGCCCAAGAATGAATTCATTTCAGGTCTGTTCTGGCGTCTTGGCAAGGGCGAAAGGCTGCGCGCAGGCTCGATGCTGCCACAAGGATGGGTTCGTCGCGGCGACGCCAGCGAGCCGATGCTCAGTGACGATGCCTTGGGGCCGCATTGGTCGCTGATCGGCTTCGGTGTCGACCTGACGACCGCCATTCCCCAGCAGTTCCAGAGGCGCTGGAGTCAGGCGGGCGGAAAGATATGGCAATGGTGTCAACGAGGTCAGGCACAACACCTGGCCCCCGCCGAACAGCGCCTGGAGGCTCTCGACGAAACTCTGCTGCCGCACCGTGTGCCGCTCGGTTGGATAGCCATCGTCAGGCCCGACCGCTGCGTCATGGCAGAAGGTCCTGCCGACCAGGCGATTTTGCTATTACAGGAGGCCCTGAGCATGTTCGAGGTGTCCGGCCGCTCCTCAGATGCAGCGCCTCGCCCAGCCTTCGGTGAAAAAATCGGGGCGACGAATGCGGCGTGAACTGGTTTGCTCAGCGGCGCCCGCGGGCTCAAGATTTCAGACGCGGGTTGCCGAACTCAAGCCCCCCGACAATGACGACGTCCTCGTTCGCGTCAGCGCCGCTTCGGTCAATCCAATCGATGTCAAGCGCGCCCAAGGCTATGGCCGTCGACTGCTCGCGCTCAAGGGCGTGAAATACCCAGACGCGGTGCTGGGAAACGATCTGGCGGGAGTGGTTGACACGGTCGGCCGCCGAGCCGCCGGGTTTGCACCGGGGCAGCGCGTCTATGGCCTGGTGAACACCGGAAAACGAGGCGGCTCGCATGCCTCGCATGTCATCGTTCCAAGTTCGCAGCTGCTGCTTGCGCCCGAGCCGTTCGATGCCATGCAGCTGACCGCACTCCCCTACAGCTTTACCACGGTCTGGTTGGCCTTGCATGGCATCGGCCTGGATGCCGGCAATAGCGTCCAAAAGCGCATATTGATCAACGGTGCATCTGGTGGACTAGGACAATTGGCGCTGCAATTGCTGCGTCTTTGGCAATGTGACGTCACAGCCATATGCGGTCCAGCACGACAGGAGGCGGTGCGTCTGCATGGACCTTCTCAAGTGGTGCTTCGAGCTCCAGGCGCGATTGAAGGACTACCTGCCCATTTCGACGGGGTGTTGAATTTTGGCAATTGGGACGACGATCCTGCACTGGCAAGCAGGCTCAACGCTCGTGCTTTGGGACACGCAACCACCGTGCATCCTCTTTTGGCAAATTTCGATGCTGGAACCTGGTTGGGTGGCGCCTGGAACAACTACCGCGCCTGGAAAGCAATGCGTCGCCATGTCGCCGAGCAAGCTCCGGCAGCCCGTTACGCATGGACCGTGTTTCGTCCCAGCGCAGCAGCGTTGAATGCGCTCGGAAGCCTCGTCCAAGCGAAGCAAATCTCGCTGCCTATCGGTATCGCCGTGCCATTCGAAAAAGCGCAGGCCGCATTCGAGCACGTTCGCTCCGAAATACCCGGAAGAGCCATTCTTCTTCCCTGATTCCAGCCCCAAGCTACCGAACCCCATGAATGCCATCTCTAGCGTCGCCGATATTCTCGCCATCGAATCGGAACCTCAAGCGCCTAGCCCCTGCAGCACTTACGCAATGATCCGGGAGTCGGCATTGCGGACACCCGATGCGCCTGCACTGACCTTCGTCTCGAATGTCGAAGACCCTATACCCGCGGAGGTCCTGACCTACCGCGCATTGCTTGCCGGTATTCATGCCACCGCCAACTTCTTCCACGAATTGGGCGTCGGCAAGGACGACGTGATCGCCTTCGTATTGCCCAATTTGCCGCAGACTCACCTCACTCTCTGGGGTGGACAAGCCGCTGGCATCGTGTTTCCCATCAATCCGATGTTGCAGGCATCGGCCATCGCGGATTTGATGAATGCCGCCCGCGTCAAGGTATTGGTGACCTTGGACCCCTTGCTTGGCGGTGAGCTGTGGTCCCAACTGGCTGCCACGCTGGATAAAGTTCCGACTCTTCAACATCTGGTGCTGGTTGGAGCAACTCCTTCGTCGGCGCAAGCACTTGACCTGGTACAGGCCAATATCTCTGGCTCGATGCAAGTGCATGAATTTCGAGCGGCTATTCAGAGGCAACCCACCGACCGCCTGCTTGGCGGGCGGCAGATTCAGGCAAACGACCTGTCTTCCTACTTCTGCACGGGCGGCACCACCGGCGCACCCAAAATTGCGATGCACACACATGGCAATGAGGTCGCCAATGCTGTCAGCACGACCCAGATGATTGGCGAAGGCATGCAGCCGGGTAAAAACATCTTCTGCGGATTACCGCTCTTTCACGTCAACGCCGTCATCGTCACAGGTCTGGCGCCGTTCTCCCGAGGCGCGCACGTGATCCTCGGAACGCCTCAAGGGTATCGTGGCCCTGGTGTATTGAGCCACTTCTGGACATTGGTCGAACAACATCGCATCAATTTCTTCAGCGCCGTGCCCACCATCTATTCAGCGCTGCTGCAGCAACCCATCAAAGGGCATGATCTCAGTTCCTTGGAATATGGCTTGTGCGGCGCTGCCCCACTTCCAACGGAGCTGATGCGCCAATTCCAGGACTGCACCGGACTCAAGATTCTCGAAGGCTATGGCCTCACGGAAGGCACCTGCGTGAGCACCTGCAACCCCCCGCTGGGCGAGCGTCGGTCAGGGTCCATCGGCATCCGCTTGCCGTTTCAAAGAATCAAGCCCGTGCTTCTTGACGATTCGGGAAAATATTTGCGCGACTGTGCTGCCGGCGAAGCGGGCGTGCTGGTGATACAAGGACCGAACGTGATTCCCGGCTACAAAAGCGAGGCGCACAACCAAGGGTTATGGGTCGAACTCGGCGACCATCAACAATGGTTGAACACCGGCGACATGGGTCTCCAAGATGCAGATGGCTATTTTTACCTGACGGGCCGGAAAAAAGAACTCATCATCCGAGGCGGCCATAACATCGATCCTGCAGCCATCGAGGGCCCATTGCTCAAACACCCGGCCGTGCAAATGTCCGCAGCGGTGGGCCGGCCAGATGCATATGCTGGAGAACTCCCCGTCGCCTACGTGCAGCTCAAACCTGGCGCTACGGCGACCGAGGCAGATTTGCTTGAGTTCGCAAACCGAAATATCGGTGAGCGTGCGGCCGTGCCCAAGCTGATACGCATTGTCAATGCCTTGCCGTTGACCAGCGTCGGCAAAATCTTCAAACCTACATTGAAGCTACAAGAAATCGAAGATGGAATCCGATGTGCGCTCAGCGAGGCGGGCATCAAGGCTCACGAATTGAGGGCAATTGCCGATCCGGCCGTAGGAACCCGCCTTGATTTGACATTGGATCGTTCCGAGCAATATGTCGCGGAAAAATTGCTAGGCTGTTTCCCGTTTCAATACACGATGCACTTCGCTTAAGGGCGCATCCTTCAATCCTGGATCATCCAGGATTGAAGTCAATTCCAATGTCTTGGCATTGACACCATCATGCGTCATGCAATTTGATGTTCAAAAAAACGCGCCGTTCTCGACCTCACTTGAGGACTTGAACGGCGCGTCATATTTTAGAAGGGGCCGCGGCCCCCTACTCGCTCATCATTGGGTGCTGAGCCACCCATTTGCCTCCTGCAGCTGCCCCTCGCTCAGCTCACCCACGGCGGCGGCAAGCCGGATACGCCCCATGAGGTAGTCCAGGCGCGCTTGCGCCACGTCGAATTCAGCGCTCAATGCCCGTTGCTGGGCATCAAGCACATCCAACTCGGTTCGTGTGCCAACGTCACGGCCCAAGGTCGTCGCCTCAAGCGCGGATCGCGCAGATTTGAGAGATTGCTCTGACGATGCAATGCGCGCGACACCCGTCTTGACCGAAAGGAACGCATCCTGCACTTGGAGGCGGACATCCCGTTTGGCGGCAGCGAGCTGATCTTCAGCCTCCTCGCGACGAGCAATGGCTTCGCGTTCACGTGAATCAATGCCTCCACCTGCATAGAGGGGCACGGTCAGTTGCAGACCCACGACAGCGTTGCGATCGCTTGACGCCGACAAGATGGGTGAAAGCCCGCCGTTTTGCCCTTGCGATGTATAACCCGCCACCAAATTCAGCGATGGCCGTCCTGAGATCTTGAATTTGTCGATTTCAACTCGAGAAATTTCAAGTTGCGATTGACGTGTGCGGACCAGACTGCTGTGGGCCTCTCCCCTTTGCTGCCAATCCGTCAGGCTGTCCGGCAGCGGCGGTGTCGCCACCAGATTGGGTGCGACAACGGCCAGTCCGTCAGCAGGAGAACCCACCAGTTCCTGAAGCTGCGCTCGACGCAACTCCAGCATGCTCCTGGCATTGATCTCCTGCGTCAGGACTTGATCAAAGCGCGCCTGGGCTTCTTGCAGGTCCGTGATTTTGCCGCGGCCCACATCAAAGCGTGCTTGGGCACGGTCGCGCTGCAACCCAATGGCCGCTTTTGACGCCTCGGCAACTCGCAAGCCTTCCTGAGCCAAAAGCACCCCGAAATACGCCTCCGAAACCCGCTGCATCAGGTTCTGCTTGGCTTGGTCGTATTCCGTCTCGGCCAATTTCGCTTGCTGGTGAAGCTGGCTCCTGTTGGCGCTCGCACTTGCGTCGTAGATGGGCTGCGTCAGCTGGACCGCAGCCTGATGCACGGAACCGCTACTGTGGCTCGGCAACAAGCTGGCAAAGGCGCTTGGAATGTTGTTCGTCATGTGATCGTCAACATAATTCACCCCTGCTTGGAAACCAACGCGCGGTCGCAACAGAGCGTCACCCTGCACTGTCTTTTCACGCCCTGCCAGCACCGCTTCGTTGGCGGCAAGTTGGGTGGGGTCGTGCTGGACCGCTGCCTCGTAGGCGCCAACCAGGTCAAGTGCCTGCGCTGAAAATGCGTCGAGGGAGATCAGTCCAAGCACGGCCAAACGGGCGGTCAGTTGAATGAACTTCATGGCTTCAGCCTTTCCTGCCCAGCAGGGCGTCTTGCGTGCCGGGGTTTTGTGCGCGGTACAAGGTTGCGTACAACGCCGGCAGGAATATCAAAGTGAGCAAGGTTGCTATCGCCAGACCGCCCATGATGGCCCAGGCCATCGGCCCCCAAAACACGGAACGGGTCAAGGGAACCATTGCCAGGATGGCGGCCAGGGCCGTCAATGCGATGGGGCGCAAGCGACGCACTGCAGATTCGACAATGGCACTCCACATGGATGCGCCAGCGGCCATGTCCTGATCAATTTGCACCACCAGGATGACCGAGTTTCGAATGATCATTCCAGCCAAGGCAATGACACCCAGCATGGCGACGAATCCAAACGGTATCTGGAATGCCGCCATGATCGCGCTCACTCCGATCAACCCCAAGGGGGCCGTCAACAGTACCAACACCATCTTCTTGATGTCCTGCAGCTGAATCATCAGCAGCACCAGCACTGCAACAATCGTCGCCGGCATGACCGCGAAAATGGACTTCTGAGCCTTTTCGCTGGATTCAGTGGCCCCGCCAACGTCGATGCCATAGCCCATCGGCAGGGTCTTGGCCAGTGCATTGATCTGCGGCTGCAAGGCCTTCGTGACATCAGGACCTTCTGCACCTGAAATGTCCGCACGCACGGTCAGCGTCGGGACGCGGTTGCGTCTCCAAAGCTGGCTGTCTTCACTATCCACGGACAAGCGAGCGACTTGAGACAAGGGGACGAACTTCCCATCGCGAAGATAGATCTTGGCGTCTTTGAGGTTGTTCAGATCCGTGCGCTCCGCCTGGGCTAGGCGAGCCACCACGTCGATGCTCTGGTCGGCCTCCCGATACTGCGTGATCGGAGCTCCCGAGATGGACGTTTCCAGGGCCTGCTGGATTTGCCGCGAGGTCAATCCAAGCGCTCGGGCCTTGTCCTGGTCGACATCAACGCGAACACGCTTGGTCCGCTCGCCCCAATCCTGATTGACCTGACGCACGTGTGCGTTGCCTCGCATGATGGTCTCAACCTTGGCGCCGATCTCAGCGATCTTGTCCAGGTCATTCCCATAAACTCGGAATTGAACTGGGTAGCCCACCGGGGGGCCATTCTCCAGGCGGTTGACACGACCGCGCACATTCGGAAGATCGTGCTCGAACAAGCCCTGAATCTTGCGCAGTACCCGCTCCCGTGCTTCACCGCCTTTTGTCATGACCATCACTTCACCCAAGTTGAGATTGGGGGTCTGCACGTCAAGGGGCAGATAGAAGCGAGGGCTGCCATTGCCCACGTAACTGGTGACCGCGACCACGTCCGGATCACCTTTCAGGGCAGATTCAAAGCGACGAACTTCCTGCGAGCTGGCCTCAAAGGTCGAGGCTTGCGGCATCCACAGGTCAACCATCAGCTCTGGGCGATCAGACGCGGGAAAGAACTGCTGCGGAACGGCATTGAACAGCACAATGGCCCCCGCAAACGCTGCCAGCGTGACCCCGATCACCAATTTCCTGTAATGCAGGCATTTGTCGATGAAGCGCCGGAAGACAAGGTAGAAGCCGCGTTGGTAGACCGCGTCTTCGTCATGTGACGCATGCGAATCTTCCTTCAGCAGCTTGAATCCAATGTAGGGCGTGAAGACCACCGCCACGATCCAGGAGAGCACGAGCGAAATCCCCACCACCTGGAAGAGCGAATAGACATATTCGCCCGTTCCCGATTTGGCAAATCCGACGGGCAGAAATCCTGCCGCCGTGATCAAGGTGCCCGTGAGCATCGGGAATGCCGTCGCCGTGTATGCGTAGGTGGCCGCGCGGAATTTGTCCCAACCTTGCTCCAACTTCAAAGCCATCATTTCGACCGCGATGATGGCGTCGTCGACCAGCAAGCCAAGCGCGATGATCAAAGCCCCGAGCGAAATGCGCTGCAGGTCTATGCCCATCAGGTACATGACGAGGAACGTCATCGCCAGCACCAGCGGGATGCACAAGGCCACGACCAAGCCGGTGCGCAGGCCCAAAGAGAAGAAACTCACGGCCAGCACAATGACCACGGCTTCGCCGAGGCTCTTCTTGAACTCGTGCACCGACTCTTCCACCACACGCGGCTGGTCGCTGACGGCATGGATCTGGACTCCAACCGGCAAGTGCGCCTGGACGCGCTTGACTGTTTCGTCCAATTGCTCACCCAGGCTGATGACGTCGCCGCCTTTGCGCATGCTGACGGCCAAGCCAACTGCATCCTCCCCGTTGTGGCGCATCTTGACTTGCGCAGGGTCGATGAAGCCGCGGTGGACGTTGGCAATGTCCCCCAGACGGAAGGTTCGATTGCCAGCGCGGATGCCGATGTTGCGGATTCCTTCGATCGAGTCGAATTCCCCGCTCACCGTCAATCGAACTTGCTCATTGCTGGTTTGAACCGTGCCTGCAGAAGCCACCGCATTGGTTTGAGCCAGCGTCGCGCCGATCAGCGCGGGATCAATCCCGAGCGACGCCAATTTTGCGTTGGACGTTTCTACATAGATTTTCTCGTCTTGCTTTCCGACGACGTCGACCTTGTTGACGTCCGCGACACGCAAGAATTCATTTCTCGCCGCATCGGCAAATTGCCGAAGCTGCGCATTGTTGAATCCGTCGCCGGTGATGGCGTAAAGATTGCCAAAGGTATCGCCGAACTCATCGTTGAAAAATGGCCCCTGCACCTCCGGAGGAAGGAGGTGCCTGATGTCGCCGACCTTCTTGCGCACCTGGTACCAGACCTCCGGCACATCCTTGGGTGACGTTGCCTCTCGCAGATTCACCTTGATCTGCGTTTCACCCGGGCGCACGTAGGTGGCCGTGTAATCGATCTCGGCCACCTCCTGCAACTTCTTCTCGATTCGATCAGTCACCTGATCGGCCATCTGTTGCGACGAGCTGCCCGGCCAATAGGCCTGGACCACCATCGTCTTGACGGTGAACTCGGGGTCCTCTTTCTGGCCCAGACGGCCATAGGCAAAGACGCCGGCAACCGTGAAGAGCAGCAACAGGAATGCAATCATTTGTGGGTGCTTGAGCGCCCACTCGGACAGATTGAGCCCTTTCACTTGGCACCTCCAGCGGAGGTCGGCGCGGCAAGCACGTCCACGCGCTGGCCGGCCTGAAGCATGTGAACACCGGCGCTCACGACCGTTTCTCCGCCGACCAAGCCGGAGAGAACAGCGATAGAGTCGTCCTGGGCACTTCCAAGCGCCACCGTGCGCAGACTTACGCGCGAGGTTTTCGAATCGACAACCCACACCTGACGCTCCGAGGCCTTGTCGACAATCGCAGTCAAAGGCAGGCGGATTGCGCTGGGGCCTTCTATGTCCCGGACAGCGACAGACGCTGTCATCCCAAGTCGCAGCATGTCCGGATCAGGCTTCTTGATCGAAATCCGGGCGGAATAGGTACGGGTCACGCTATCCGTATTAGGAGCCAGCTCGCGCAGGCTACCCTCCCAACCCTGACCAGGATGCGCCCAAACCGACACGCTCAAGGTCTTGGCACGGCGCAGTTCATCAACTCGAGACTCCGGAATATTGATGGAAACTTCGCGCTCTCCGTCTGCAGCAACCGTCACAACGGGCTGGCCCGCCGCGACCACCTGGCCGGTTTCTGCCATCAAGGCGGTCACCACGCCATCGCGGTCGGCGACGAGTACGGTGTACCCCTCTTGGTTGGCCGCGGCAATTCGACGGGCTCCAGCAGCGCGCAGTTGAGACTCATACTGCTGGACCAGCAGCTTTTGCTGGTCCAGCTCAGCTTGAGACGCAAACTGGCGAGCCAGCAGCTGTTCAGTTCGTTTCAGATCGATGCGTGCCTGATCCAGGCGGCTGCGAGCTGCATCAACGTCAGCGTCTGCCGCCGCCACGCCCTGGACCTCCTGCTCCGGACTCAAGCGCATCAATGGCTGCCCGCGCTTGACCTGGCTGCCGATCTCGACAAGTCGCGAGACCACTCTGCCAGCGGCCCGAAACCCCAACACACTTTCATAGCGTGACACGATTTCGCCGGAGTATGAGGCACCCACCGAGCCGTCGGACCGTCCCGCAACGACCGTGCGAACCGGACGAACATCCTCAAAGGCCTCAGTTTCCTTGCGCCCGCAAGCGCTGAGCAACAATGCCGCCGCCAGCGGCGTGATGACCAATATCGTCCTCATGGACGCTCTCCTTCATGACGTTGAAACTTGCCGAAGAACCCAATGCGCAGATTGGCTCCCCCTGCCGGAAAACATTGACTGACAGCAAACCCTGCTCGCCGAGACACACCAAATTCCGCCCCGAGGGCGGGCAAAAACACCGGTCGGGGCGCTAAAGTTCTCATCCGCCCTCCTGGCTTGGCTCGCCGGGCGCAATCTGAGCCCTTTTTTGCTCGATCAGCCACGCAAGCAACTCCGTGCCAGTGGCAAAATCTGCACTGTTGCCGCTGACCACATGCTCGATGCGGCCCATCAGTTGCCCAAGTTCCGGGCGCGAGTCTCGATGCAGCCGGAGAACATAGCTGCCGGCGGCTGGAAAGATAGGTGTCGGATTGAGTGTCATGGCGCTCAGTGTCGAGATTCGACAGCTTCAAGTCGTCTTCATTCAGTCTCAATTCGGTACTGATCACTCTGCGATACATTGCTCGACATGGATGAAAAAAAGCCCCTGAAGGCACGTTTTGGTAGTTTTCTGCTTGACGAGGCTGAAGCGCTGCTGATGAACAATGGCGTTGCCGTGGAAATGCCCCCCAGGGCGTTCCAGGTCTTGTGCGAATTGGTCCGGCGGGCAGGTCAATTGGTGACCAAAGACGCTTTGCTGGATGCCGTTTGGGGCCATCGACATATCAATGAAGCTGCGCTCAAGAACATCGTCAGCCAGCTGCGCAACTCGCTGGGCGACGACGCGCGCGAATCCAAACTCATCCAGACCGTCTCACGACATGGCTATCGGTTCATCGCAGAGGTGAACCCCGGCGTTGCGCCGTCAGCGGCCTCGCCCGCCTTCTCGGCCTTGACGCCACCCGATTCAATGGATTCAGGTCCGCTGGTCGGACGCAAGGCTGCGCTGGATCAGCTGCAAGCTATCTTGGCCGCCACTCATGCGGGCAGGCGGCAGATTGTTTTCATTGCCGGGGAAGCTGGGATCGGGAAAAGCACATTGGTTGAGTGCCTGATCAAGAGCGCGCATATTCCGCTTGCCTACGGGCAGTGTATTGAGCACTACGGTGGTGCAGAACCGTACATGCCGATCCTGGAGGCCTTGAATGGCATGTGTCGGGCAGATGACGGGGGCGAGATTGTCGACCTGTTGCGCCGGGTTGCACCCAGTTGGTGGCACCAGCTCCCTTGGTTATTGGACGACGAAAGCAAGCATGCGGCAGTCCAGGAGTTGGCCAACACCACGCAAGAACGGATGCTCAGAGAATTCGGCGAATTGATCGACCGAGTGACGGCCTCACGTCCATTACTCCTGATCCTGGAAGATCTGCACTGGAGTGATCACGCAACCATTCAACTCCTGGCCTATTTGTCGCGTCGCCGTACCAATTCAGCCCTGCTGCTGGTCTGTACTTTCCGAGCAACTGACTTGATCCTGCAGGATCATCCGCTAGGGGCACTTCGCCAGGAGCTCAGGCTACGCACACAATGTGTCGACATGGAGCTGGAGTACCTCTCCGAAGCCGATATCGGTGAAATTTTGATCAAGAAGATGGGCGCACCGGCACCGGAAAGCTTCGTCAGGCACCTGCATACGCAGACCATGGGATTGCCGCTTTTCGTCACGGCTGTCCTGGAGGAGTTGATCAAATCGGGTCAACTGGCTTGGTCCGGTCAGGCTTGGAAGCTTCCCGAACCGGAAATCGCAGTGCCAAGCAGTATCGCCGCCGTCATTGATGGGCAATTGCGTCGCCTGACGACAGAACAGCAGCGCCTGCTTGGTGCCGCCAGCATCTGCGGCATTGATTTTCTGCACCTTCCTCTGGCCGAGGTCCTACAGCTTGACGCCACCGACGTCGGCTCCCAACTCGAACACGCGTCCGCGACCTTGTCTTGGTTGCGCTGCGCCGGCACCAAGCCCATGCCCAACGGGCAGGTGGCCGCTCTTTTCCGCTATGGACATGCCCTCTACCGGAAAGTACTGTATGAACGTACCTCCGCCTTGCAGCGGGTCCACTGGCATCGGCAATGGGCACAGGCGCTCCAACATGCCTATCCCGGCTCCGGCAGCGAATTGGCGGCCGAGCTTGCGCTGCACTTTGAACGAGGAGATTGCCCGGCCGAGGCTGCCGCGCAATTGGCCTTGGTGGCCTCACGCGCGATGGCTTGCGGCGCGCCGCAAGAAGCCTTGCTGGCTGCTCGGCATGGCCTCAAGCTGGGCGCAGGACTTATCGGCCTAGATCTTGAGCTTGAACTCAGGGTGCTGGAAGCCGTGGCCTTGACTCGACAATTCACTATCACTGATCCTGAGGTCATCGCCGCCTTCGAGCGCGCCAAAAAGTTGGGGGCTCATGGCTCGCCTGTTTGGAATCGAGTCCTGCAAGGCTGCTGGTGGATCAAGTTTGCCCAGGCGGACTACCCTGGCGCCCGCGAATTGGCAAGGGAAATGCTGGATCAATCAGATAGGGATGAGATACCCGTGCTGCGGCTGACCGGCTTGATCGCCATGGGGCTTGTTCAAATGGTGACTGGACAACTGAGCGACGCCCGGAGTCATCTCGAAACTGCACTCAAACTGTATGCGGATGTGTGCAACAAGCTGCCTGCGACATCATTTGTCCAGGACCCCGGGGCCGAAGCTGCTGAAGCGCTGGCTCTCGTTTACTGGCTGTCAGGCGATCCAGCGAGAGCACGTCAGAATGTCACGCGCGCCATTGAGTTGGCCAAGACCAATCGGCACCCGATCAGTGTCGCAACGGCACTGTATGGGGCAGCCATCCTCCACGCGCTAGCTGGCGAGTTCGAGGAAGTTCATACCTTGACGGAAGAATTGTATGCCGTCATCCGAGACCATTCGCTCCCAGAACGACGCAGCGGTTTCGCCTGGCTGCATGGTCAAGCGCTCGTCGCACTTGGAAAGACTGAGGAAGGGCTTTCAGAAATGCGTGCAGCCGCTCAATCCGCACAGGACATGGGCATGCGCGTAGGGCTCTGCGCCTTCCATCTTCACTATGCACTTGCATGTAAAAGTGCCGGCAAACCGGCCGAGGCGCGCGCAACGATTGATCAAGGTTTGAAACTTGTTGCAGAGGTCGGCGAAGAAATGATGCTGCCGGCACTATTGACCCTGAAGGCCGAAGATGAACTTGAACAGGGCCGGGTCGAGGAGGCCCAAGGCGTACTGCAAGAGGCCGTGACGCATGCGCGAAGGCAAGGGGCCGTATTTCTTGAAATCCAGGCTTTGGCGCTGGCAAGGCAACATCGATTGAACTTGTGTGAAGAAGACCGCCTGCCCCAGCTGCTTGCACTGTATGCGGATGACTGTTCCCCGGTGATTCGCGCTATTGGAGCGAGCCTGGCCTGAACAACTTCGGCCCCCTCAACCCAAGGCCCTTGCCACGATGGCGTCCGGCTCCAAATAGTTTGACAATCTGATTCAAATGGTTGATCCGATTTCAAATCAGGCGATCGCAAAAGCTCGGCGCCCTGGATGAACTTTCTCTCGTAACGGGAGTAGATTTTGACCAAGATATTTGGATCGCTGAAATTCCGACTGGCTGCGGCCAGTGCCTTGCTCATTTGCCTGAGCGTGGCGATGACTGTAGCCCTCGCAGTACTGGAAGTACAAAACCGCACGGAACAAACGATTATCGACACCAACCTCGGGGTCGCCCAAACCGCCGCCGTGCTTGCCACCGGAGTGACTGAACGTCAGAAAGCCTTGATTGCCGCGGCGACGGACTGGAACCAATCCCCCCCGAATTCGAACGACAGAGCCGGAACATTTCTTTCCCGACAAAGTGTATTGAAACTACTCTTTAACAAAGTAGAAATCAAGGAGTCCACAGGCATACCAGCCGCTGGCCGGGGAAATGCGCAGACTGTGTCAAGTCCGCTTCGCAATTTGCCGGGGTTGGACGCTTCAGAAATTGCCCTCGTCGCGCCACTCCATTCAAGCTCAGGGTCGAATCTAGTACTCACAGGCATTTTGCAGTTGAGGAAAAATAACTTTCTTTCTTCCACTGCAATTGCGGCCTTGCTGGACGACACCCACATACGGACCATTGTCTCCGATCAGCAAGGCTACATTCTGGCGCATGCCAATGACCAACAGGTATTGACACTGGTTGGTGACACCCCTGATCTGGCCGCGGCTGTTGCACGTTGGCGTGCAAAGGGGAGCCCCCTGACATCCACCCCGTATACGGCACGCTACGGGCAGTATTTTGTAGCGATGGTGGCGGTTCCTGGAACAGACTGGATGGTGTTTCGCACCGGCGACGCCGAAGCACTATTCAGTGAGACGGGTAGAGCCATTTCAAGGACCATGCTGATGGGACTTGCTGTTGGCCTGGCCGGTGCATGCGCGATTTTCATCCTCACCGCCCTTCTGCTTCAACCCATGACGAGGCTGCGCCTGCGCATATTGAAGGCCCTGGACACGTCCCAGCCAGCACACCTGGATTGGCCGGAAACTGGCGGTGAAGTCGGTGAACTCTCGAGGGTCCTCAAGCATGTGACAGAGCAATTGGCCGCCAGTCGAACGAAAATTGAAAGCTCGCTGAATCAAATCCGAGCCATCCTCACACACGCTCCGGTCGGGATTGGGTTTACCTGCGGCCCTCAATTTGAGCTTGCGAGTCTTCAGCTGGAACTCCTTTTGGGTTATCGCGCAGGAGAACTGACAGGGCCATGGGAAAGATTGCTCGCAGACGAGTCTCAGCGAGATTCTTTGCGGGTGGCCACAGCCGCTGCATTCTTGGAAAGCAAGACCTTCGAAGTCGAAGTGCCTTTGAAACGACGAGATGGATCCGTAATTTGGGTGCGGTTGCACGGTGCCGAGATACAAAAAAATCCTCAACGAGTGATTTGGATCGTATCCGACGCGACCAAAGATCGCCTGCAGCGCGAGGACCTGATCTGGACGTCAACCCGAGACCCTTTAACGGAACTGATCAACCGTCGGGAATTTGAACGTCTGCTGGGTGACTTGCTGAGCGACCGGCGTCGCCATTCAGCGGCATGCGCATTGTTCATTGATCTGGACAATTTCAAACAGGTCAACGACGGTGCGGGCCACGCCGCAGGCGATCAAATTCTCAAGATCGTCGCTACAGCACTGCAGGGAAAAGTTCGAGCACTGGACGCAGTTGCAAGACTGGGAGGCGATGAATTTGCCGTTTTGCTACGCGACTGCGACCTGGGCCGTGCCGCTCAGATTGCGGAGTCGATGCGTCAAAATATCGAGACAGCTGGCGTGTGCGAAACTGATCCGTCACTGCGTGTGACGACCAGCATAGGCGTCGTTGAAATCCTGGCCGAGCTGCATTCCCTCGCTGATGTCCTGCAAGCGGCTGATCGCGCCTGCTACGCGGCAAAACACGCCGGCCGCAATACCGTGCGCACGGCAACTGCTTGAACGCGATCAGCTTGCATTTTCCTTCACCGGAACACCAGAGGTTTCAGCCATGGCACTCATCTGAGCCAGGGGCATTGGGGCACCGGTCAAATAGCCTTGAAGAAGTCGGCATCCGCATGCCACCAGACGCTCACGCTGAAGTTCAGTCTCTACGCCTTCCGCGATCACCGACAGTCCAAGAATTTGGCAAAGATCGATCAGGCCCCGAACAATCGTTTCGTCTCTTTCGTTGTGCTCCAGTTCAACAATAAAGCTCCTGTCGATTTTCAGCTGGTCAATTGGCAGCTGCCGGAGATACGCAATGGACGAATATCCTGTCCCGAAATCATCAAGGGAAATTCCAACACCCATTCGCTTCAGCTCTGAAAGCTTGCAGGAAAGGTCATCCAGATCCAATGCCAGAACGCTTTCCGTCAACTCAAGTTTCAAGCAGTGAGGATCGACGCCCGCATCCGAGATGGCCTTGGTCACGTCTGCAACAAAATCAGGCGATCGAAATTCGGTGGCACTGATATTGATGGCCAGCGTCAGGTTTTCCGTTTCCTTCTGACGACGCCATTGAGCCAGTGAAGCGCAAGCCTCTTTCAGGACCCATCGACCGATCTCTATGACAAATCCGCTTTGCTCCGCCAATGGGATGAAGTCCGCGGGAGATACCAATCCCCTCGTCGGATGTCTCCAGCGCAGCAGCGCCTCCGCACCGACGACATGGTCGTTGACGCTCACCTGAGGCTGATACATCAACATGAGCTCTTTGCGCGGAAGAGCCAGCCGCAAGTCGTTGAGAAGCGAGGCCTTTCGAATGACCTCGCGCCCCAGTTTGGCGTCGTAAAACCGATAGGTATCACGCGACTCCGATTTTGCCTGGTGCATGGCAAGATCGGCCCTCGCAATCAGTTCCTCAGCGGTGTGCTCGCTTGGACCAAACACCAGTGCCCCAAGACTGGCACTCGTCCGGTAATCATGCCCCTGCAATCCAAATCCGCGCTGACTCAAATTCAAGAGCCGTTGGCACCATTCTGCGGCGCTCTTCAAGGCATGCTCATAGTCGTTTCCAAGACCTTCGATCACAAAGGCGAATTCGTCGCCGCCTAGCCTGGCCGCCATCCCATGCTCATTGACACATCTCGAAAACCGAGTGGCAATTGCGCACAACAGATCATCTCCCGCAGCATGTCCAAGCGTGCTGTTGATGCTGTTGAACTGATCGATGTCCGCAAAAATCAGGACTGCGTGATCGCGAGACTTCAATTGACGCGCCCGCACATCGGCCAACTGATCCATCAGCTGTTTTCGATTCGGCAATCCCGTCAAGGTATCAAAGAAAGCCAGTCGCTCAATCCTCGCCTGCGCCTCCTGGTCTTCGCTGATGTCTCGAATCAAGCCGACATACATCGGACGCCCTCTGCGCTGGATAGCGGACAGGGACAACTGGATCGGAAATATCCGTCCGGACTTGTGCTGCGCATGTGTCGTGCGGCCCACGCCTACAACCCGCGCCTTGCCTGTGGACTCGAATCGCGACATATACCGGCCATGATGAGAACGGTCCGGCTCAGGCATCAGCATGGATACATTGCTGCCGATCGCTTCGTCTGCCGTGTAGCCGAATATATTCGTGGCCGATTTGTTGAAAGTCTGTATGCATCCGTCTGAATCTACAACGATGATGCCTTCAAGCACATTGTCCAAAACGGACTGGGTATGCTGCGACAACTCAGCAAGCTGATCCTTGCGCTTGTGCAGTTCGATTTGTGCATTGATTCGATCCGTCACATCGATATAACTGGCCCGAATCAATCGACGAAGAGGATCATGCAGATGCTCCAGACGTAGCTCACAGCAACGTTCTCGGCCCTTTGCCGTTCTCAAGCAAATTTCATGAAAGACGCTCTGCCCAGCCAACACCTGCAAAGCAATGGCATCAAGACGGATCTTCGTGGTGGCCAATGTTTCGAATTCTTCGCCGTGAAATTCCTCTGGACCCAATTGGAGCAACTCTTCGGTTGAGCACTCAAAGAGTTCAGCGGCCGCAGGATTCGCTGCCACGAATCGACCTGCGTCGAAATCGTAGACCAGCAACGCATCAGGCGCGTGATCGAACAGAAAGCCTTCGAACACCACATCGGCATCGAAGCCCGGAGCTGGCGAGTTCATGAGTGCGTCCGAAACAACTTGACAGATTGAGAAAGCGTACCTGCTTGATGAGACAGCGTGTCCGCAGAGTTCGAAAGTTGCTGCACGAGAACGGTGTTCTTGTGAGTGAGATCATCAAGGGAATCGACGGCAAGCGTGATTTCAGATATGGCCTGGAGCTGCTCCTTGCTTGACCTGTGCACGTCGTCAACCAAGGACCGCAATTGCGTCGCGGCGGCCGCCGTATCACTGATTGCAGCGGCAGCACCTACAACCTCGGTCACGCCAGCAGACACTCGGTCCTGTGCGTTTTGGCTGAGCTGCTTGATCTCCCTAGAAGCTTCCGTGGTTCGGTTTGCAAGGGCACGAACCTCGGCAGCCACGACAGCAAAACCGCGCCCCTGAGAGCCCGCTCTCGCCGCCTCGACAGCGGCATTGAGCGCCAAGATATTGGTCTGGAACGAGATCGTATCGATCAACTGCGTAATACTTGAAATGCGCTCGGAGGAATCGCTGATTTCCTGCATCGTTGCCCGCATTTGATCAATGCTCGCGTTGCTGCGCTTGGCCACAGCCAGCGTCTTCTCCGCCAAATCAGCGCCTTGCTCAGCTGAATGCACGTTCTGCCGAACGGCTTCTGTCAGTTGCTTGAGCGCCGCCGCAGATTGCTCCAGGCCGGCGGCCTGCGTATCCGTTGCGGCAGCCAACGATTCTTTACCCGCCGCAACGGTTGCGATGACTCGCTCCAAAGAGGTCACCTCGCCTCGGGTGTCGCCAACCATTGCATGCAGATTCACACGCAACTGCCTCAGGGCCCCCTGCAGTTGCCGAACCATGGGACTACCGCCCTCGCCCAGCGATGCGGCCAGATCGCCTGCGGCGATGCTACGAGCAAAATTCACCGAGGCTTGCAATGGAATCTCCAACAAGCGCTGCTGCAGTCGAGCCGCGATCCACGCCACGAGTAGCGCTGCGACCACACCCACGGTCAAGCCTCCAGCAGCCGTTGCCGACGCCGAAACCAGCGCCACGGAAAGGCTCGGCAGTGCCGTCAGCGCTCCTTCGCGAGCCACGGATAAAAATCGCGCGGTTGCTCCCCAAAACCCGGTCCTGATCACCTGACCCTGGGAAATCTTCTGGCCCAAAGCAGTGCCTCGCAACTCCGCAGATCGAAAGCTTGCATACAGCGCTTCAGCTTGCTTTTGCTGAAGCCGGTCTGGGGCCGTCCGAATCGACAGAAAACCTTCGATCTTGCCGTTCGACATCAGCGGCGTGACGTTGGCCTGCACCCAGTAATGGTCACCATCTTTTCTGCGATTTTTGACAAGCATTGACCAGGATCGGCCTTGCTTGATCGTGGCCCACAGGTCTGCGAATGCAGCCTTCGGCATGTCCGGATGACGAATGATGTTGTGAGGCTGGCCAATCAATTCCTCGCGACTGAATCCACTTGCCTCAACAAAAGCACCATTGCAATGCGTAATGATTCCATTGATGTCCGTCGTAGACATCAACGTGGAGTTGGGCGGTATCCGATGCTCACGCCCAGTGACGGGTTCATTGTTTCTCATCACTGATCCTTCGTTTCGTATCGATCTCGTTGAACTGCTGGTGCTCCGGCTCTGGAAAGCTCTAGCGTTGCCATGCGCGAATGAAACAATGTCGATAGGCCGAATCAGGCCGCAAATTCACTGCTATTTCACGGATCGGAAAGCATCACCGTGTGATAAGTATCGAGGCGTGCACCCAGCAAGTCGTCTCGTTGAGGTACTGAACCAGTACTGAGTCGCAGGCCACGGCAAAAACAGGAGTCACCCCGCTCCTGTCATATCTGATTCCCGGCTTCGCGCGAGCATCGGCTGGACCTTGGGCACGTCGTTGGGTGCACTCCTGGCCGCGCTGAGTCTGAGGGCATTCTTCTCATTGAACGAACTCACCCTGTCTCACCACCTCGATACTGCTTCGGTACTTTGACGAGACTACATCTCATCAAAAAGTACAGACACTCCCACTCGTACCAATCCTCTTCGAAGTGTGAGTAATGAAGAAGAAGTATCAGCCTCGACCGAAAGTCAATCCGATCGCGTTGATCAATGCGACGACGCAACCTTTTGCATCCCTGACTTCACATGTTCAAAAAATACGCAACCAACATTGGACAGCGTTTGAAAAGGTTCGATCGGGAAAGCTTGACGTTCATTCGCTTGTGATTCTTGTCAACACGATGAACATGGTGATCGCGCTGCTGGCTCTTTACAAAGTCGGGCAAGACAAGCTCTTTGAGATTGGCGACTTTTGTCAAGTCGTTCGACTGGCCTTCAATCAAGCCCTGAATGGCCAACCGGTGTCGTTCTCAAGTGACGATTTGGTCGCCATTGAAAGTGGATTGAATGTTCACCACTCCCATTTTCAAAGCATCTCCGTCTTCCATATTCGGAAAGCCAGGGAATTTATCGCGCGGCACTCCAAGCCATCACAACCGCTTGAGTTGGTTTTGCAACCGACCTAGAATGGACAAGTTCGGCCAAACCACTGTTCTTTAGGCTCACATCAGCAATGAAGATTCGAATATTTATTTTTATTCTATGGTGCCTGAGCTGGCTGCCATTTCGAGTCTGCTCATTCCTGGGCCGGATACTCGGCGCGGTGCTCTACCATTTGCTAGGGCGTCGTCGTCGAATTGGCGAAATCAACTTGCGCTTGTGCTTTCCAAACCTAAGTGAAGCCGAGCGAACACGCCTGCTGAAAGAAAACTTTGTGGCGATGTCGCAGATGATTCTTGAGTACGGCTATTGCTGGTTTACTTCCGAACAGAGGTTCAGGAAGATCGTACAGGTGACCGGACTGGAGCATCTGAAAAATGCACAGGGACGGCCCGTGATCCTGCAGATGCCGCACTTCACCGGCCTGGACCTGGCTGGATTGAGGCTTTCGCTAGAAACCCCGGTGGTCAGCATATACGCCAAACAAAAAGACCCCTGGCTCGATAATTTTTTCAGAAGCAAGCGCCTTAGATTCAAATCTGGAGAGGTTTTCTCACGCCAAGCCGGTATTCGCCAGAGTATCAAGGCAATGAAAAAAGGCATGAGCCTATATTACCTGCCCGATCAAGATCATGGGCCTCTTGATTCTGTATTTGTAAATTTCTTTGGAATCCCCGCATCCACGCTCACGGGCCCCTCAAGGCTGGCCTCGATGATGGACGCGGTCGTGCTCCCATGCTACCCCCGACGCACACGAAATGGCTACGTTGTTGTCATCGAGCCCCCAATGCCCGACTTCCCCTCGGGCAACTTGCAAACCGATGCTCGACATATGAATGCGGTGATCGAACGTCAGGTGATGAAAATACCACACCAGTATTTCTGGTTGCATAAGCGTTTCAAGACAAGGCCTCAAGGCGAGTCAGATGTCTACGCCAAGCCTGTTCCGATCACGGGAAAAACGGTTGGTACGGCATCTTGAATATTCACCAAATCAAATTTTCCTGCATTGCCTGAGAAAAGCTCATCATGCATATTCCCTATTACAAACTTCTGGTGGCGTTCTCGTTCGTCGCAAGTACCGCCTATGTCCACTTCAGAGGCAGATACCGACTCGGCTTCTGGCGACAGCTCAGCGATCACTCGACGTTCATGGCGCCCATCAATTGCTTCATGTACTTGTTTTCCAAAGTGCCATGCACTCCTTATCTGAGTGTGGAAAACTTTCCAGAGCTCAAGCTTTTGGATGATCATTGGAAGGAGATTCGTGAAGAGGCAATCAACCTTGCACGCAAGGGCAGCATCCGAAAGTCAGACAAGTTCGACGATTTGGGCTTCAACTCATTCTTCAAGACGGGATGGTCTCGCTTCTATCTGATGTGGTACGGACAAGACCATATGTCCGCAGCACTGGCTTGTCCCACCACCGTCAAATTGCTCAAGCAAGTTCCAGGCATCAAGGCAGCCATGTTCGCGGCTTTGCCTCCTGGAGGCACGCTGGTGCGGCATCGCGATCCATTTGCTGGCTCACTGCGATATCACCTGGGCTTGATGACGCCGGGCACGGAGAATTGCTTCATTGACGTCGACGGCCAACGTCACGTCTGGCGGAATGGAAAGTCGGTGATTTTTGACGAGACCTACCTTCATTACGCCGAGAACAAGAGTGCTCAGAATCGCATTGTCTTGTTTTGTGACATTGAACGCCCCCTTTACTCTTCGTTCGCCCGCGTCATCAACAGAATCATCAGTCGCTGTTTGATTGGCGCGGCGGCGTCGCCGAATGATGCACTCGACAAGACAGGAGGCCTCAACAAGGCCTTCAAATATGTGCAGGCCGTTCGGCTTTTTGGCAAGAAGATCAAGGCTCGCAACCGGTTCTCGTACTACGTCCTGAAGTGGTTGATCATGGGTGGCCCGATCATTTGGTGGCTGCTGGCCTGATGCACCGGCTTATTTCCTGCATTCATGAAAAACAGTCGCCCTCCTGAGGATCCCATGCAGGTCTTTGAAGTCGAGCCTGCTCCCACAGTGGCGACAGCAGGCGCCCGAGGTTTGTGGCGCTGCTCAACGTGCACCCATCTCTGGCCGGCCCCTGTGGGTTCTTTGGATAGCTCAGATACTGCATTGCTTTGTGGACGTTGCGGCACAGCGGTTCTCAGACGAACCAGTCAATCCATTGCGAGCAGCTGGGCACTGTTGATTGCCGCCGCAATACTGTATATCCCCGCCAATGTGCTGCCGGTCATGCACACCCACACGCTGATGGGGGACCAGAACGATACGATTTTCAGCGGCATCGTGTATTTGTGGATGGAAGGCTCCTGGCCTTTGGCATTGGTGGTCTTTGTCGCCAGCATCGCTGTCCCCCTCGGAAAGCTCTTGGCTCTGTCGCATCTTCTGCTATCAGTGCAACGCGGCTCCATTCAAACGCCGATTCGCAGCTTGCGTCAATACAGGCTGCTGGAGGTTGTCGGCCGCTGGTCCATGCTCGACATCTATGTCATTTCGCTGCTCAGCGCATTGGTACAGATTCAATCAATGGCGTCAATTCAGCCTGGCCCTGGGGCCGCAGCGTTTGGCGCAGTGGTCGTGCTCACCATGATGGCCACGCACCAATTCGACCCCAGGCTCATTTGGGACCGTTCGGCGTCTGTGATCCGCGACAAAACCATCGTCAGCCCACAGTCCCCACCTGCTCGCACCTGAAATGGATAAATCCTTGAATTCGACGCCTGCCACTGGGTCACCGCCAACCGCAGTTCAATCGGGCGAGTCTCTACCGCGCGCCCAGATAGGCTTTCGCGGCCGGTACAGCACATGGATGATTTGGTTGGTACCGTTGCTTGCCGCCTTGATTGGAATCTGGCTGGGGGTGAGGTCCGTGTTGGACCGCGGACCGATGATCACGATTGAATTTCGGAGTGCTGAAGGTCTGGAGGCGGGACGGACCAAGCTGAAATACAAGGAAGTGGAAATTGGCTTGGTTCGGTCCATACAACTGACCCCAGATCGTCGCGGTGTCGAGGTTCAAGCCGAACTCAAATCAGGTGGCGATTTGGACAAGCTTCTGGTGAGCGATACACGGTTCTGGGTGATGCGCCCGCATGTGGGCGCGGAAGGTGTGTCAGGGCTGGGAACGCTGCTCTCCGGCGCATACATTGGCATGGATATCGGGCATGACAAAGAACCCCGGCACCGTTTCCAGGGACTGGAATCACCGCCCCCCATCACCACAGATGTACCAGGCCGCCGGTTTGTCCTCAAAGCGAAAAATCTGGGTTCATTGAACATCGGCTCACCCGTCTACTTCCGTCGCGTCAAGGTGGGTCAGGTGGTCAGCTTTGACCTGGACCACAATGGACGCGAGGTCAGCTTCGGCATATTCGTTGAGGCGCCCTACGATCGATTTGTCACGTCGCAAAGCCGCTTCTGGAATGCCAGCGGGCTGGACGTCAGCCTTGGCGCTGATGGCATAAAGATCAACACCGAATCGCTGATCAGTGTGGTCTCAGGTGGAATTGCGTTCCAGGATTTATCGGACCCAGGCGATCCCGAAGGGGCCGCCGGCAACGACGACTCTGGCCCATCCTCGCACCTGGAGGGCGCGCAGAACCAGGCAGATACGCCATCGAAGGCGGCCGCCCAAGACGCTGTGTTCAGCCTCTATGCCAATCGACAGCAGGCACTCAAACATCCAGATCGCAACGGTCATGACTTCGTATTGCTGTTTTCAAACTCCGTTCGCGGCCTGAGCATAGGAGCGCCCGTCGACTTCCGTGGACTGACCATCGGCGAAGTGGTGGGCATCAGTATTGATCACAGGCCTGGAATCCAGCATCCCGTTCCGCAAGTTGCCGTGACCGTTCGCGTCTACCCCCATCGATTCAGCGTGTTGGTCGGAGATGGCAAGGACGACGACAGCGTGGAAGACGAACACTCCGCCATCAATCCCATGGTCGCAAAGGGATTCAGGGCGCAGTTGCGAAATGGCAACCTGCTGACAGGTCAACTATTTGTCGCGCTCGACTTCTTCCCTCGCACTGCACCAGCCCGTATCGACTGGAGCCATAACCCGGCCATTTTCCCAACCATTTCCGGTAGCTTTGACAGCTTGCAGGACTCGCTGGTCAGCATCGCCGAAAAAATTGATCGCTTACCGCTGCAGGAGCTGACTCAGGATCTGAGGCAGACCCTTCAAAGCACAAACCGAGCGATCCAGCATGTAGATGCGCTCGTTCTGCAGGTCAATGAGCAGCTGAGCCCGGAGATGCAACGCACATTGGAAGACGCGCGCGGGACCTTGAATCGACTGAATCAATCCTTGGACAACGTCAACGGCGCCATAAACCCACAAGGGCCGCTGACTCAGGATACGCGCCGTAGCCTGCAGGAGTTGGGTAAAGCCGCACAGTCCCTGCGTGAGATGGCCGACTATCTGCAACGACACCCCGAATCGATCTTGCGCGGAAAACCGGAGGATCCAAAACCATGAAAATAAAAATCTGCCTCTGCAGCGCGTCTGCCGCGCTTCTGATGGGGTGCTCCAGTACACCGATTGAGCACGTCTATACATTGCGTCCTGCCGAAACCTCGTCGCCAACCACCCAATCAGATTTTTCGCTGGCTTCGGTTACCGTTTCGCTCACGGCGTCCGGCATGGACCGCCCCCAGTGGGTTCTGAGAGATCCGCATCAGGAATTGCAGATATTGGAGCAGCAACGCTGGATGCAGCCGCTTGGAGAGGAGATCAGTCAAAGTCTGATCGATCAACTGCAGCCGCAGCTCAATCAGATGCCCGAGTCCGCTCCATACCTCAGACTTGTTGCGACTCCGTCATCGGTACCGTGGCAGCAGCTTGCCGATGCCCGTGGGCCGAGGCTGCATCTTGACGTTGAAGTTTCGCGCTTCGACACCTGGGTGAGTCCGCAACCCCGCATCAACGACGAAATCATCTGGCGCCTCCACTGCTCGGGAGCACAGGACGCAAGCCTGTCAGATCGTCAAGGCTTGAAAAGCTACAGTCGACTGGCGCTTGAAAAGCAAGGCCTGTCCAGCTATCAGGTTTTGGCCGAAACACATCAACAAGTGCTGGGCGAAGCCGCAGAGGAGATTGCGCAAGCAATGCGAGAGATGTCCCCTCACTGCCTGACGCGTGCCCCATGACTGCAGGAACGAAGAGCGCAGCCTCCCCTTCTTGCCAATGGCTGGCTTGCGCGGAATGCGATGCATTGTTCCGGCGTCCCCATCCTTTGCCTGCTGGAAGCTCTGTTTTTTGCCTTCGATGCGGCGCATTGCTCTGCCAGCCATTGCCCGAACACCTGGACGCCCCCCTTGCCCTCGCTCTCGCAGGAGTGATCACCCTGTTGCTCGCGCACCTTTTTCCTGTCATTGGACTTGAAGTCCAATCGCAAATGCACGGCATCACATTATGGGGCGCTGCCACGCATTTGTATGACGAAGGTGCATGGATATTGAGTGCCTTGATCGTCGGTACGACGCTGATCTTTCCTGCCGCAGAGCTTCTGGCCATTTGCTATTTGCTCTTTCCACTGCGAATGCGACGCATAGCTCCCGGATTTGCCATGGTGCTCAAGGCACTTCAGTCAGTGAAGCCCTGGGTCATGGTGGAAGTGTTCATGCTGGGTGTTTTGGTAGCGGTCGTCAAGCTCGCTGGGGTTGGAACCATTGTCGCAGGTACTGGCATGGCCTCATTTTTTGCATTGATGGCACTATTGGCCGGATCCAGTCTTACTTTTCCTATGCAAAGCTTGTGGGAAGTCCTAAGCCCTGTTCCAAGTGAAATGGATCACCAATCCGATGAATCTTTTTTGACTTGCAAGTGAGATGTCCAGCAGTGGCAGCAAGCGCGCCGATCGCGACGACCGGTGGCTTGCTTTGGCTGCACGGCCCATGTCATAATGACATTTGGGTCATTTTGAAGAAAGCCAGCACTCTCGTGATAGGTGCAGCCCGAGGGTCCTTTTGCTGATCCTCCATGATGGAAATCACACCCAGTTCAAATCCGGCAGTGTCATGGCGCCAGCCTGCACACCTCCCGTCATTGAAGCCTTGAATCCACAAGCTTGAGAGCCGGTGCGGTTGAGGCCTTACGTAGTAGAACCAGCAGTCGCGAGATCGGAATAATGCAGCACACGTCAGACAACAAAGGCTCGGCCAGTCAATTGAACAAAATCGTGGGCGCCGCAACGATTCTTGCGCTGCTCTACTTCGGACGCGAAGTCCTCATTCCTATTACGCTGGCACTGATCCTGAGTTTTCTCATTGCACCCCTGGTTCGGCAGTTCAAGCGTCTGGGCCTGAATCGGACGGCAGCTGTCAGCCTTTCGGTACTGCTTTTGACACTTGGCCTATCCGCCGTGAGCGCCGTGATCGGATCGCAGTTGATACGGACGGCGAGCAGCTTGCCGCAATACGAGGACACCATACGCGGAAAAATCCTGGCGCTGGATAAACTCACGCTCGGTAGAGTCAATGCCATTGCAGGGCACGCCGATCGCGTCATGAGCCAGCTGTCCGCCAACACTGGTGCGGGTAGCCCTGCGACTGCTTTGCCAACGAAAGGCATTGATCCCAAGAGCAGCGAGCCTCTTCTTGTCAAAATGCAAGAGCAGGCGCCAAAGCCCTATCAACTGCTGTCCAGCATCGTCACATCGGTCTGGGGACCTCTTGAAACGACCAGCATCGTATTTGTGGTTCTTATTTTTATTTTGCTCGAGCATGAGGCACTTCGCGATCGCTTCATACGTTTAGTAGGTCCAAACAATCTTCGTGCAACCACAGTTGCAGTCAACGATGCAGGTGAGCGCCTATCAAGATTCTTTGTCTCCCAGGTGGCTGTCAACGTGGCTGTTGGGGTATTGATCTGGCTGTGCCTGGCTGTCGCCGGCGTTCCTCAAGCATTGCTTTGGGGTGCGGTCGCCACAACACTGCGATTTGTTCCCTACGTTGGTGTCTGGGTTGCTGCATTTTGTGCCACTCTGCTGGCAGCTGCAGTAACGCCAGGCTGGACACTTGCCTTATTGACCATGGTTCTATTTGGCCTGGTCGAAGTCGTCATTTCCCAGGTGGTGGAACCCCGTCTTTACGGCCATGCAACAGGACTCTCGCCCCTTTCCGTTGTGATTGCAGCCATTTTCTGGAGCTGGTTGTGGGGCCCCATCGGGCTCGTACTGTCCACGCCTTTGACATTGTGTCTTGTGGTTGCTGGCCACTATATTCAATCGCTCAATTTTCTGGAAATATTGCTTGGCGAAGTTCCTGCGCTGACCATGCCGGAGAATTTATACCAAAGAGTTTTATCGGGTGACGCACACGAAATCACAGCAAGCGCACAACAATTCCTAAAGAAGAAATCATTCGGCGCCTATTGCGATTCAGTTTTAATGCCGGCTCTGCATTTGGCACACACAGACTTCAAGCAAAACTCGATCACCCAATCAGAGCAAATCAAGGTCAACAGCGCCATCGCGTCGATGCTGATGTCGCTGGAAGGTCGAAAGAATGATTGGAAATCGAATCAAAATCTGTCTGTGCTGGCAGATGCCAATATCGCCAGACAACTGAGGTCTCATCGCGAGAAACAGCTAGGGAAATGGCAAGGACCGATCAAGGTTCCACCAGGCTCAGTGGTACTTGGGATTGGACTGGGGTCGCTTGCAAACGAAATGGCTGCGGAGATTCTTGTACGCGTTTTGCGTTCCGAAAACATTGATGCCAGGCAAATATCGCTTGACGATCTTCAAGATGGACCACCGCCAGATGCATCCGCAGAACTTGTTGCAATGATTTGCCTGGTCAGCGTTGAGCCACTGAATGAACTCGACCGATTTGCATCTGCACTCGTCGGCATTCGGGATCGATTGCCGGCGTCAAAAGTTGTTGCGTTGAGCCTCTCCAATCCATTCGAGAAGACCTCGCAAGACCACGCCTCGGTGCATGGGTTCGATCAAACCGTTCATTCCTTTCAAGACATACTAGGTACTTGCGTCAAGACGTTGAAAGTTTCAACGGCCAGCGATATTTGACCTTCCGCTGCAAAAATTTAAGTGGCGGTCTTGGGAGTCAGTGCGCCTCAGCCACCTCAGCCACTTCACAAGTCTTGGGTGATGACGCCAAGAAATGGCATTTATTTTCTTGACGATTTCAACATTAAAAAACCCCTGGTGCCTTGTGAGTACCAGGGGTGAACTCGCCTTTGTGATGCGAGAGGAGACAAGATTCAATCATAACGTACAAAAGCGTTAGTCGAACATAAATTTTTCCAACTTGTTAGCGTGAAATACGAAAAATTGTAATAATTTTCTTTTTCATTAGCCATGACGTCTTGTGGCGTTATGCGAAATACCCGGCATAAAAACATATGCCTCTTCTTCGGCGCATGCGAGAACTGACGCAATCGGTCGAGCGGCTAATCCTTTGAATTGAGCCGCCTCAAAACTCCGAGATGAAGCTGCTTGCACCAAGGAGAAAACCTGTCAATTGCGCACAGGCAGGATGCTGAAGCATGTCACGCCTTCAAACGCCGTCATTTCGTCTGCCAGATGGGCGGGAGATACTGCACTCGCGCGGTCCAACGCGACGACATTGAAACGCCACACCGGCCTTCCTTCGCCAAAACTAATGCTCAAGCTGTCGTGCAAAAGTCGATAGCCCCGCGAAGCGGCAATATCAACGACCGTGCTGTAGTCGGGCGGAAAATCTGCACGAAAGGTCAGCGAGACATCCAGAGTTGAACGGCCAGGAAGTCTTGCCTCCACGCGGTGCAGCAGCGACATCGACAGCATGCACAACAGAGACAGTAGCAATGCTGCCGCATAGAACCCCACGCCCAGCAGCACACCGATCGCGGAAGCCGTCCATATGGAGGCCGCCGTTGTCAAGCCGCTGATGTTCATCCCATCTTTCATGATGACGCCGGCACACAGGAATCCAATGCCTGTCACAACACCCTGAACCACCCGTGTAGGATCCGCAAGCATATGGGGCGTTGCGCCTCCGAACCAGAACGGGGCTTGCCCGACAAATACGGTCAGCGCCGTTGAAGCCATGCACACCAACCCATAGGTACGTATGCCGGCTGCGCGCCCGTTGTATGAACGCTCATAGCCTACGAGCATGCCCAGGAGCAAAGCTCCGATCAGATTCAGCCCGATAAAGGCATTCGCGGCCAGAAAGCTTGCGCTCCAATATTGTGTCAGTTGTTCGAGCATGGATTTGGCGCGGCGGGTGATGCCGACGATTTGTCAAGAAATCAATTCATTGCAATGGCGCGGATTTTCAAAAATCGCCTTGAGCAAGTGAAAGCCACAGAACCAGTCAACCAGTCGTTGGCTTCATATGGGACTTCATTCTTTCGATATCGCCCCGGCAAGTCGTCTCATCCTGGTACCAATGCGGTAATGAACAGCCTCGGCCGCCTCGGCCACTGGCCGAGGCTTCAACTGGAGAGAATTGAGCACACGGACGGGGCTGCCGGGCCACTACGAAACGCGGGGCCATTCACGCTGAATGCTGGCGCCCGGAAATTTCCCAGCCAGGAACTGTCACACCCACGCCACTTGTCATGTCTATAGTGCTGTGCTTTGCAGTTTTGATGGCCTAGACCGTGATCACGTTTTCTGAAAGCTCTTTTGGCACTAGCGATTTTTCGGTTTCACTGGATTTGATGCGCCGTCCTCAGCGCCTCGAGGACAAGCTGCTGCTTGCCGACACCAAGGACTTGATCGAGCATCTACCCGAGGATGTCCGGCCTAAGGCGCTACCCATTTACTTCCCGCGAATCGCCAACGAGATGTGCAGACGGTGGACCGATACAGAGAGCCTCAAAGAATACTTTCTTTCATTGCTCACCGATGGTCGTTCAGGTCGCCGTGGCTTCCCTCCCCTGGTGCACAACGAAATTCTTGCTTTGGCTGCCTATATTGGAAAACGCCTGGATCATTCGTACGACACGCGTTGGAGTGATTAATAGGCTAGCCAGTCCGCTTTGCAGCATTGCAGCCATGGGCTTGGCGTACATCGTTGCACGCTTTGCGTTGCATTGCGGTCATTCGGTTCACGGCGAACCAATTATTCAAACGGTGGGCTTCCATAGAATGATTTGTCAATGAAAAGTGGCGCCTTTCGGCGCCACTACAGGGTTGATCTCGGCAGACTTCTATTCCGTCAAACTTTGATCTTTCACTGGATGATGTACCGCCGGTTTGGCATCATCCCGGCCCACAAAGAACATACGAAGTGCCGGCACGACAACAAGCAGCATCACCGGCCCGACCAACATGCCGCCGACCACAACGGTGGCCAACGGTCGCTGCACCTGGCTGCCGATGGCCACCGAGATGGCCGACGGGAACAGGCCGATACAGGCAGACAAGGCCGTCATCAGCATGGGTCGCATGCGCTTGGATGCTGCCTCATGCATCGATTCGTGCGCGCTCAGTCCTTCCTGACGCAACTGGTTGAAGTAGGTGATCATCAAGATCCCGTCCATCACCGACACGCCGAACAGCGAGATGAAGCCGATGGCCGCGGAGATGCTGAACACCTGCCCGGTCAGCAGCAGCGCGAAGACGCCGCCGCCGATCGCGAACGGAATGCCGGCCAGGGCCATCATGCTGTCGCGCAGCGAGTTGAAGAGGCTGTACAGCAGCACGACGATCAGGGCCAGGCTCAGCGGCACGATGATGCTCAGGCGCTGCTTGGCCAGTTCGAGGTCTTCGAACTCGCCGGCCCACACCATGCGGTAGCCCACCGGCAGCTTCACGTTCTTGGCGATGCGCTCCTGCGCTTCCGCCACCGTGCCGCCCAGGTCCCGACCACGCACGCTGAACTTGATCGGGATAAAGCGCTTGGTGCCCTCGTGGTAGATGTAGGACGCACCAGTGTCCAGCGTGATGTCGGCCAGCTCGCTCAAGGGCACGTAGGCATTCCCGCCGCTGGGCGTGGCGTAGCCGACCCGCAGGTTCTTCACGTCGTCGATCGAGGTGCGGTACTTCTTGTCGAAGCGCACCGTCAGGTTGAACTGGCGGTCGCTTTCCAGCACCGTCGTGGCGACGTTGCCGGCCAGGGCCGCCTGGATGACGGTGTTGACGTCGCCCGTGTTCAGGCCATAGCGGGCCGCCTTGGCGCGATTGATCTGAATGTTCAGGTTGGGCTGGCCCAGCACGCGGAATACGCCCAGGTCGGCCACGCCCTTGACCTGCGCCATTTCGTTGTAGGTCTGGTCGGCGAGCTTTTCGAGCACTTCCAGGTTCGGTCCGATGATCTTGACCGAGTTCGCGCCCTTGACGCCCGAGATGGCCTCTTCGACGTTGTCCTGGATGTACTGCGAGAAGTTGAATTGCACACCCGGCAGGGCATCGTTGAATTCCTTCTGGATCTGTTCGGTCAGCTTCTCCTTGGTGAGCCCGGCGGGCCATTCGTCGTAAGGCTTGAGCGGCACAAAGAGCTCGACATTCGAGAACGGCGAGGCATCGCTGCCGTTGTCGGGCCGGCCATGCTGCGACACCACGGTGATGACTTCAGGATGCTTGAGCAGGATCTCGCGCATCTTGCGCGTGCCTTCGGTGCCGGCGACCAGGCCCATGGTGGGCGGCATGGACGCGCGAATCCAGAAGTTGCCTTCTTCCAGCGCGGGCAGGAACTCCGAACCCAGGCGCGGGATCAGGGCACCGGCAACCGCCAGGAACACCAGCGCCACGACCATCATGATCTTGCGGTTGGCCAGCGAGAAACGCAGCGCCGGCTCGTAGACCTTGTGCAGGGCGCGAACGATGATGGTCTCGGTCTCCTCGACCTTCTTGGGCAGCAGGAACGAAGTCAGCACCGGGGTGATGGTGAAGGTCGCGATCAAGGCACCGGCCAGGGCATAGGCGTAGGTGCGGGCCATCGGTCCGAAGATCTGGCCTTCGACACCCTGCATGGTGAACAGGGGAACGAACGCCGCCACGGTGATCGCGGTGGAGAACAGGATGGCCTTGTCCACCTGGATGACGCTGATCAGGAGCAGGCGCAAACGGTTCGTCCAGGTGTTGCGGATGTCGAGCTGCTGGTTTGTCGTCGGGTTCGATCCGAACTGGCCTTCAGCAAGATCCTGCAGCAGCAGGTCGCGCTGCTCTTTCTTGGCCTGGAAGTTCCGGAACACGTTCTCGACCAGGATCACCGCCGAGTCGACGATGATGCCGAAGTCGACCGCGCCCAGCGACAGCAGGTTCGCGTCCTCGTTCTGCAGCACCAGCATGATGATGGCGAAGAACAGCGCGAACGGGATGTTGACGCCCACGATGATGGCGCTGCGCAAGTCACCCAGGAAGATCCACTGGATGAAGAACACCAGCAGGCAGCCGAACACCAGGTTGTGCAGCACGGTGTGCGTGGTCACCTGCACCAGCGAACCACGGTCGTAGTAAGGCACCACCTTGACGCCGGCCGGCAGCGTACCGTCGTTGTTCATTTTCTCGACTTCGGCCTTGATCAGCGGCAGCACGTCGTTGGTGTGCTTGTAGCGCGCCATCACGACGATGGAAGCGGCCACGTCGTCATCGTGGTCCTTGCCCGCGATGCCCAGGCGGGGCACGTTGCCGATATAGACCTTGGCGACGTCCTTGACCTGCACGGGCACGCCGTTGGTCTGGGTCAGCACGATCTCCTTGATGTCCTCCACATGGTGGCCTTGCAGCAGGTCGTCGTTGCCGCCGCTGTTGACCAGGCCGATGCCGCGGATGTTGATGGACTGCTCGCCGATGTCGATTTCACGCCCGCCGACGTTGACGTTGGAATTGGCCAGCGTCTGCATCATCTGCGGCAGCGTGATGCCGTAGCCCTCCAGCTTGCGCGGGTCGACCTCGACCTCGAACTCCTTGGTCGTGCCGCCCCAGCTGTTGACCTGGATCACGCCGGGAACGGTGGACAGGCGGCGCAGCACCACCCAGTCCTGCACCGTGCGCAGGTTGGTCAGGCCGAAGTTCTTGGGGCCGACGACCTGGTAGCGAAAGATTTCGCCGACCAGGCTGGAACCCTGGATCTGCGGGATCTGGTTCTGCGGCAATTGCACGTTCTGCTGCAGGGCCAGGGCCGCCTGCGTGTAGGCGAAGTGGTAGTCGACGCCGTACTTGAACGTGACGCGAACGAACGACAGGCCGTAGAACGAGGTCGAGCGGATGTTGGCGATTTCCGGCGTGGCGTACAGGCCGATTTCCATCGGCGTCGTGTAGTACTTCTCCATCTCCTCGGCCGACAGGCCGGCGGCCTGGGCCGTGATTTCGAGAATCACCGGAGCCGGGTTGGGATAGGCCTCCACATTGAGCTTCTTGAATGCAAAGAAGCCGGCAACGCAAAAGACCAGCAGTGCCATGAGCACGATGGTTCGTCGCGTCAGGCTGAAAGCAAGAATTGATTTGAGCACGGTTGTTCCTTCTGTCCGGGCAGAATTTGAGGGTTCGTCTTGATGCACTCTCATCGCATCAGGTCGAATTGCCCGCCTTGAACATATTGCTCAGCAGGACAGCGCCATCCACCGCGATCAATTCGCCGGGCTTCAAGCCGTTCAGGACCTGGTGATAACCGTTCTGGTCCTTGCCCAGCGTGATCTGCCTTTGCACAAAATGATGCTTGTCGGTGGTGACCCAGGCATTCATGGTGCCGTCGCCTTCGCGGACCGCGCCATTCATCGGAACCGCGACCGAATGCATCGACGCACCGACGCGCGCCTCGAAGGTGGTGAGCATGCCGGGCAGCAGGTCGTCGTGCGGATCCTTGATCTCGGCGCGCACCATGCGGCGATGCGTGTTGGGGTCGACGTTCTCGCCCGACACGACGATCTGGCCTACGAAGGTCTTGCCGGGATAGGCATCCACGGCCACCTTGACCGGCAGCCCGGTCTTGAACGCCGGCGCGTCGTTTTCCGGCACATAGGCCATCATCCACTTGCTCGTGACCTGAGCCACGCTGACCGGCGCCGGCGCATTGCCCGGCTGCACCAACAGGCCCGGCTGCGCGGTGCGCGCGGTAACCGTGCCCGCGACCGGGCTGAGCACGACCAGATCCGAGTCGACCTTGTGCGAACGGATCATCGCGTCGATGTCCTTGTCCGACTTGCCGAAGACGCGCACGGCCTTGCGCGCGGCGCTGTAGGCCGCCTCGGCCGTCTTCTGGTCGGAGATGGCCTGCTCATAGTCCTTCTGCGCCATGCCTTGCGCCGCGTACAGCACCTTGGCACGCTCCAGCGCCGCGTTGGTCACGTCGAACGTCGCGGAGGTGCCGATCAGGTTCTGCGCTGCCGTCATCAGGTCGGGGCTTTCGATCTCGTAGAGCGGCTTGCCGGCGGCAACTTTGTCGCCCACGTCGACGAAGATGCGCGTGATCTTGCCCTGATAGTTGCTGAAGACCTGGACGTTGAGGTTCTGGTTGAAATCGATGTTGCCGACCGTGGACTTGACGTCGTCGAACTCCATCTCGCCGACCGCGCCCACCTTGATGCCCTGGAGCTGACCGTCGGTCAGGTCCAGGGCAGGCGTCGCGGCACCGGCGCTCACGGCGCCTTGCTGGGCAGCCGGCTGGGCGGCGGCCTTTTCTGCACCCTGGTCGCCACAGGCGGCCAGCGTGGCGCACAGGGCCACCGCGGCCCAAGCGCAGGACGTGCGCACGAAGACGCCACTCAATGCAGTCTGGAAAGTTGTCATTTGCTTCACCTTGGAAAATTTCAATGGCTTGATTCAGGCTCGATCCGGATTCATTGAGCGGACGCACTGGTCGCCGTGCCCGCGACCTTGTCGCGATTCCACCAACCACCACCCAGCGCCTGGTAGAGCGCGGCGGTATCGCCGAATCGCGAGGCCTGGGCCTGGATCAGGGCCAACCTGGACTGCTGGTAGGCCATCTCGGCGGCCAGGTAGGTCTGGTAGTTGACGAAGCCGATCGTCTCCTGCTGGCGGGTCAGATCGAGCGTGATCTTTGCCGCAGCCTCGGCATCGGACGCTGCCTTCAGGGCATCAGCATCGGATTCGATGGCATGCAAGGTGTCGGCGACGTTCTGGTAGGCCGTCAAGACGGTGCTGCGGTACTGCTCCGCCGCCTGGATCAGCCCCTGCTCGGCCGACAGCTGCCTATGCTTCAGGGTGTTGCCGTCGAATACCGTCTGCGTGAACCCGGTGATCAGGCTCCAGAATGGTCCGCCAGTGGCAAACATCTGGTTGAATTCGGTGGCCGTGCCGCCCCAGGCACCTGTGATCGAGAACTGCGGCAGGCGCGCAGCCACGGCAGACCCGACCTGCGCATTCGCACTGCGCATCTGCTCCTCCGCCGCCCTGACGTCGGGCCGCTGTTCGATCAGCTTGGACGGCAGGCTGGCCGGCAGGTCTTCGGGCAGGTGCAGGTCCTTGAATTCGAAGACCTCGCTCACGTCGGTTCCCGGCATGTTGCCTGCGAGCATGCGGATCAGGTCGCGCGTCTGCTCGAACTGCTTTTCAAGCGGCGGCAGCGCTTGCCTGGCCTGCGCCAGAGCCGATTCCTGCGCGGCCACGTCCATGCGCATCACGAAGCCGCTCTTGAACTGCGTCTGCAGGATCTCCAGCGCCTTCTCGTTGTCCTTGATCAACTGCCGCGTGGCGGCGAGCTGGGCACGGACCGAAGCCTCCTGGATCGCTGCCGCCACGACGTTGGAGGCCAGCGTGATGTAGGTCGCCTCCATCTGGAATTGCGCCACCCTGGCCTGGGCATCGAGCGACTCGACCGCACGCCGGTTGGCGCCGAAAACGTCCGGCGTGTAGCCCACCGTCACCTGCGCCGTGTGCATGTTGTAGATGACGCCGCCGTTATAGGGCGCCGGACCCGAAGGATTCTGATAGGTCGAGATCACCGAGCCGTTGCCCTGGATGCCAGGGGAATTGCCGCCCATATTGCCGGCCAGCAGCTGGCGTTGGACGTTGTAGCCAGCGCCAACGGTCGGGAAGAAATACCCCTGCTGCGCGTAGACCAGTTCCATGGCCTGCTTCAGGTTGGCTTGCGCCGCCGTGACCGTCGGGTTGGCCTTGAAGGCGCGCTGGACGAGACTATTGAGTTGCGGGCACTCGAACTGGCGCCACCATTCAAACTCAATATCCTTGCCCTCGATGAATCGCTGAGCCGCACCCGAATCAATATCTGAAATTTTCTTGATATCAGAAATCGGCGCCACCGTATAACTTGCGGAAATGGGTGCAACGGGCTTCTTGAAATCAGGCCCCACGGCACAAGCCGACAAGGCATATATCACACCCAATGAAACAACAGTCCTTCTGTATTTCTTCCCTCTGTATTCGGAAGCTGCACGCATATGACACTTTCAATGAGAATTCACCTCTTACAAGACTACCTTGCCGCCACTGCGAAGTCATTGCCACAAGTACGGGCGCGGACACTGTCATTTATCACATTGAAAGTCTTTTTTACATCGCTATTATATAGCTCATGAAAACTGCGGACCGGGCACCAGAGAGAGTGAGTGATAAATGATGAAACCAAGAAAATCGAGGGGATTTGTATTAATCACAGGTATTGGCCTGACATTAATCACAATGAGCACCATTGCGTCTGCGGGACTGCCTGTTGCGCCCAGGAGCAACGCAAAGCCCGCCAGCATCAGCGGCTCGAACGTCAACGCTAGCCCGAGTACCCGGCAGGCAGGAAGCCGTGCCCTTGGGGGGGTTGCATTACAAAAATCAGGCGCCACGCCAGGCGCGACTACCGGGGCTTCGCCGGCTAAAGGGGCCAACGCCAAAGGTGCTGCATCACACAACTGATATTTGATGCTGGCGATAGAAAATGAGCACGAGAAAGACAAGAATACTTTGCATCGACGACGAGGCTCCCCTGACCGCGTTGATCGAGGAGGAATTGATCGAAAAGGGTTACGAAATTGAAATAGCCGCGAACGGGCAACAGGGCTTGATGTCCATTCTTCAATCCCCGCCGGACCTGGTGTTGTGCGACATCAATATGCCCATCATGAGTGGGTTCGAATTGATGACATGCCTTGCAAATATGTCGGAGAAATTTGCGCAGATTCCATTTATATTTCTGACGGCGCAAAATGATAGAGATACTGAACTGCGCGGCAGAAAACTGGGCGCGGCGGATTTCGTAAAAAAACCGATAGATTTTGAGATACTGCACACCATCATCGAGGCCCGCCTTTGCGGTGTGGCACGGCTCAACGTCTGGGCAAAGTCAATATTGCTATCCGAAAGAGAAATTGAGGCGCTAACTTGGTCGGCGCGCGGCAAGACCTCCGCAGAGATTGCCGATCTGACCGGCATGGCCAAGCGAACCGTTGATCATCACCTCGACAGTGCACGAGCCAAGCTTGGCGTTGCGACCCGGGTGGAGGCTGTGATGAAGGCCATCTTGGGCAAGCTGATAGATCCGTAATGAAAAGAGGATGCTGGCGGCCGTTCACGATGGCTCAGCTCGATTCGCGCTCACCCAGGGCGAATGAAGGTCTTCTATCCGACAGGACTTCAGTGTGCTGAATACGTCTCATTGATGCCAAGGATGCGAATTCCTGCATTGTTTTACCTCTCCGCTTCATCGCATTGACACATGGGCCTTTGCGGCCCAGCTCTGTCAGTACATGATGCGCGGAAGGACTCAGAACTTCCACGCAGCCGCTGACCCGCCGGCCATCCACCAGAAGGGATCGGCAGGATGCCCAGCATTGGCAACATCTCTTGACAATTTGTAAAAGCGATAAGAAAGCCGTAGCCCCCCATCGAGGCAATCACAAATCAAGGAAGAAATTTGTGAGAATGCCAAGTGCAGCCGGCAAGCTTTGCTGGATGGGCCGCGGCCCGGTATGGCTCGCGCCGTCATGGTGGACCAAATGGGGGACCGAGCCTCGATGCGCGCCAAAGCCTTGTTTCATGCGGGTCTTGACAGACACCGCCTTCCGCCAATTACGGGCATTTCGCATTGGTGATCCTGTCCATGGTTGAAACGGCCTCCGCACCCGCAAAATTGCCGCGAACCAAGGGCGGCATCAAAATGCAATGGCTTTTGCTGCTGGCGATCATTCCCACGATCCTGGCCTTGATTGTCGCTGCCGCAGTCCTGTACCAGCGTGAGCGCGAAGCCGTCGACGCCCAGCTTGAACTGGGCGCGCAATCGGCCACCAAGGCCTTCGACAAGAGCATTCTGGGCACTCGCCAGGTCTTGGAAACCTTTGCCGTCAGCATCGCATCCCGCGACCGTTTCGAATTGCGGGAAATTGAGCTCGAAGCGCAAAAGATTCAAAAGGAGACGGGCCAGGCAGACGCCATCTCCATGTTCGACAGCGACGGCCGAATTCTGTTCAACACCTACCAGCAGATACCGCCGGGCATCACCAGGACGCACAATTGGGACAGCGTCAAACAGGTCCTCGAATCCCGCCACGCCGAGGTGTCGAATCTGTACACGGGGACGGTGACGCAGAGGCGGCAGATCAGCGTCAATGTGCCGGTATTCAAGAACGGTGAAATTGTCTATGTCCTGTCTGGCGCCATCTTCCTGGAACATCTCAACGCCATGCTGGAGGCGCAGAATTTCCCGCCCGAATGGGGTGCTGCGATTGCCGATTCGCAAAACACGCTGATTGCGCGGCGGAGAAACGCGGAAAAATACATCGGCCTCAAGGCGGCCAACCCCCTGCAGGATATCGCAAGCGATACGCGCGGCATCAAGGAGATGACGACGATAGAGGGCGTGCAGGCGATGGTGGTCGTCAAGCGGTCCGAGCTTGCCCCCTTCACCGTGGCCGTCACGATTCCGGTCAGCAGCTTTCATGCATCGCTGAACAGGCAATTCGAGGTGATCGCGCTGATGATGGTGTTCGTCATCGGCGGCAGCCTGTTGTTCATGGCCTTGATCCTGAGGAATTTCAAGGCCTCGCTGAAGCAGTTGTCCAATGCGGCCCTGGCCTTGTCACACAAGGATTTCGAAGTCGTGTTGCCCAGCTTCGGCGCCAAGGAAATTCAAAAGCTGTCGACGCAGTTCGAGCTGATGCGCGAGGCCGTGCATGCGTCCGAATCCAACATCCTGAAGGAGCAGCAGCGGCTGACCGAGATCCTGGAGAACCTGCCGGCCTCGGTGGCCTTGCTCAACGCCGATCACACGATTGCCTTTGCCAACAAGCAATATCGCGATCGATTCGGCGATGCCAGGGACCGGCCCGGCTCCCTGGCTCAATTCAATCGCACCAGTCCCTGCGAAAACTGCGGAACCTTTCAAGTGCTTGAAAGCAAGGGGCAGCACGAATGGGAATGGACAGGCCCGGACGGCCGGAATTACGCCGTCTACGCCCAGCATATCCAAAACACCAATGGCAGCCCGTTGATTCTTGAATTGAGCATGGACATCACCGAGCGCAAGCAGGCGGCGCTCGAAAAGGAAAGGCTCAATCGCGCCCTGAGCCTGGTGCGCGAATGCGATCTCAGCCTGGTGAAGTCTCAGACAGAGGAGGCGCTGCTCCATGACGTCTGCCGGACGATTGTCGAATCCGGCGGCTATCAGATGGCATGGATCGGTTTGGCCGAGCACGATTCCCAGCGCTCCGTTCGCGCCGTGGCGCAATCGGGCTACGAAGAAGGCTACCTGAGCGCCATACGCGTATCCTGGAAAGACGGGGAGCTCGGCCTGGGGCCGACGAGCGCGGCCATCCGCACCTCAAGCACGCAGATCAACCAGAATTGCCAGACCAACCCCAAGATGGCGCCCTGGCGCGAGGCGGCGCTGCAGCAGGGCTATCAGGCCAGCATCGCCCTGCCGCTGATGAAGGAGCGCCGCGCCTTCGGGGCGCTCACCATTTATTCGGTGGATGCCAATGCGTTCAACGGCGAGGCAGTGGCGCTGCTGGAGCAATTGGCGGCCGACCTGTCCTTCGGCATTCTTTCCAAGCGCAGCGAACGCGCCCACCAGGAAGCACTGGAGGCGCAGCGCACCAGTGAAGCCCGGTACCGCCTGATTCTCGACAATGCGGCCGACGCCGTGTTCATCGTCAACGTCCATCGGCAATTCGTGTACGTGAATCAGCAAGCCGTGGAGCTACTCGACTACGGCCGCGATGCGCTGCTGTCCATGGGCGTCGGCGACATCACTCCGCCGAGTCGTGACGACATGGTGGGCCAGTTGTTCGAGCAGCTGAACAACCTCGGGCGGCTGCGCATCGAAATCGACGTGATCGCCCGGACTGGCACCGTCATCCCCATCGAACTCAATGCGGTTCGCCTGCCCGACGGCAACTGTTTCGCGGCCTGCCGCGACATCACGGAACGAAAGCAATACGAGCGCGAACTCGCGCATTCGGCCACGCACGACCCGCTGACAGGCTTGGCCAATCGCAGCCTGCTGATGGATCGATTGAACCAGGCTCTCCAGCACGCAAAGCGCAGCGGACATCTGGTGGCCGTGATGCTGCTCGACATCGACCGCTTCAAGATGGTCAACGACAGCCTGACCCACAGCGTGGGCGACGCCTTGCTGATTGAAATCTCCAATCGCCTGCTGCACTTGTTCCGGGGCCTGGATACGGTGGCGCGGTTCGGCGGCGACGAATTCATGATCGTGATGTCGGACCTGACCGGCGAAGACGATCTGGCCAAGCTGACCGAGCGGGTCCTGCAAGCGGTGGCCCAGCCCATCCGGGTCGAGGCGCACGACCTGGTGGTCACCGCGAGCCTCGGGATTGCCGTCTACCCGCGCGACGCCGACAACGCGCAGGCCTTGATCAAGAACGCCGACATCGCGATGTACCGCGCCAAGGACGCGGGCCGCAACGGCTTCCAGTTCTATTCGCCGGAAATGAATGCCCGCTTGCTGGACCGCCTGGAACTCGAGCGCGACCTGCGCCAGGCCCTGCTGGACGAACAACTGGTGCTGCACTACCAACCCAAGGTCGATATTCGCAGTGGCGCCATCGTGGGCGCCGAAGCGCTGATTCGCTGGCGGCATCCGCGCAGCGGCATGGTCTCGCCGGCCGAATTCATTCCCTTGGCGGAGGAAACCGGCCTGATCGTTCCCATCGGGCAATGGGCGCTTGAGACGGCCTGCAGGCAGGTCAAGGCCTGGCACCTGGCCGGTTTCGAGCGCATGACGGTGGCCGTCAACATTTCAGTGCGGCAATTCGAGCAGGCCGATCTCGGCAGCACGGTCACGCAGGCCTTGTCCGCCGCCCAGCTGGCGCCGCAATACCTGGAACTGGAAGTCACTGAAACCGCGGTGATGACCCGGCCCGAGAAGGCCACCGAGATCCTCGAGCAACTCAGGCGGCTCGGCGTCCGCATCTCGCTGGACGACTTCGGCACCGGCTATTCGAGCTTGAATTACCTCAAGCATTTTCCCATTCACAGCCTGAAGATCGACCAGGCCTTTGTCCGCGACATTACGACAGACGCCGACGATGCCGCCATTGCCAGGCTGGTGATCGCGCTCGGGCACGAAATGGGGCACAAGGTGATCGCCGAAGGCGTTGAAACCGAGGCGCAGCTGAACTTCCTGCGCAAGCATCGCTGCGATGAGATGCAAGGCTTTCTGTTCAGCCGCCCCGTGGCGGCCGACGCGTTCACGGCGCTGCTGCAGACGCAGATCAGCGCGCAGAGCTTGTCAATTTGAGCCGCGCGCGATGCGCCGGACCTCGTCGACCAGGTGGTCGATTTCCTCGCAGGTGTTGTAGAACGCCAGCGAAGGACGCACCGAGGCCTCGACGCCGAAACGACGCAAAATGGGCTGCGCGCAATGGTGGCCGGAGCGCACCGCGATACCTGCCTCGTTGAGCGCGCGGCCTATGTCCTCGGTCTGGTGCCCCGGCAGCACGAAGGACATCACGCTCGTTCTTTGAGCCGCCGTGCCGATCAGGCGCAGGCCCGGAATGCTGCGCAAGCCGTGCAGGCCGTACTCCAGCAGATCGTGCTCGTACCTGGCGATCTGCTCGATGCCGATGCGCTGCACATAGTCCAGCGCGGCGCCCAGCCCCACCGCATCGGCGATATTGCCCGTGCCCGCCTCGAAGCGGGCCGGCGGCGGATTGAACAGGGTGCGCTCGAAGGTGACGTCGGCAATCATGTTGCCGCCGCCCTGCCACGGCGGGGTCTCCTCCAGCACTTCGCGCCGGCCGTACACCACGCCGATGCCGGTGGGCGCGAACACCTTGTGTCCGGAAAACACGAAGAAATCCGCGCCCAGGGCCTGCACGTTGACCCGCAGGTGCGACACCGATTGCGCGCCGTCCACCAAGGTGCGGGCGCCCGCCGCCTTGGCCATTGCGACGATCTCGTGGATGGGCGTGACGGTGCCCAAGGCATTGGAGACATGCGTCACCGCGACCAGGCGCGTTCTGGGATTGAGCAGCTTGCGGTATTCGTCCAGCAGGACCTGGCCGGTATCGTCGACCGGAATGACGCGCAGCTTCGCCCCCTTGGCCGCCGCCAATTGCTGCCAGGGCACGATGTTGGCGTGATGCTCGAGGTGCGACACGATGATCTCGTCGTCCGCCCCGATGTGCTGCTGCCCCCAGCTCTTGGCCACGAGGTTGATGCCTTCGGTGGCGCCGCGCACGAAGATGATTTCCTCGCTGCTGCCCGCCCCCAGGAAGCGCGCCACGGTCTCGCGCGCACCCTCGTAGGCATCGGTCGCCCGCGCGGCCAGCTCATGCGCGGCGCGGTGGATATTGGAGTTCTCGTGCTCGTAGAAATAGCTGATGCGATCGATCACCGAGCGGGGCTTGTGCGTGGTGGCCGCGTTGTCCAGCCAGACCAGCGGCTTGCCGTTCACGCGCTCGGACAGGATGGGGAAATCCCCCCGCACGGCGTTCACGTCAAAGCTACCCGGAATGCTGCGCGCCACCGTTTGCGGCTCGCCGGCTCGCGCTTCGTACGCACGCAGCTGTTCGGTCTGCACAAAGTAATACGGGTCTTGCGACTCCGTCTTCGTCCGCGGGGAACTGCCGCGAATCTGTCCCAGCACGGCTTGCAGGGACGCGACACCGGGTAGCGCGTCGGCTCGCGCGCCGATGCGGTCGTCCGGCAGCTCCGCCCCTTCCGGGACGCTGAGGGCGCCGGCATCCGCTCGCGAGATCCAGGCGTCCTGCAGGAAGTAGTAGCCGGCCGCCGCGTCCGGTCCGGGGTTCGCGGCCTGGGGCGGCACGCTGTCGCTGGGCAGCGGCAAGGCTGCGGCATAGGCTTGCGGCACGCCCTGCGCCACGCCGCCCTGCCGGGGTGCCTGCGCGGCATGGGCCTGACCTGCGGGCGCCGCTTCCAGCTGCGGCACGGCGGCCTCACGCAAATCCAGCTCGCGCTCGGGCGTGCTCGACGCCGTGCGCGATGCTTCTGGCAAGGCGTGGCCCACCGAACGGCCGCCGCCAAACGCCGGACTGGGCTCGCCATTGGGCAAGGCGGCAAACAGCTCCCCGGCCAGCTGGCTCAACACCCCCAGGTCCAGCCCACCGGCTTCACTTGTAGGTGTCAGGATAGTCATGGTATTTGCCGATTTCTACGTCGTCGAGAAGCGCGATGGCGTCGTCGCTGTGGACCGCCAGAGAGCAGTACAAGGAGATCAGGTAGGACGCGATGGCATGCCGGTTGATGCCCATGAAGCGGACCGACAGGCCAGGACTCTGCTCGCCGGCCAGGCCGGGCTGGAACAGGCCCACAACGCCCTGGCGCTTTTCGCCGACGCGGATCAGCAGCACCTTGCTCTTGCCGTCCGCGACCGGGACCTTGTCGGACGGGATCAGCGGCACGCCGCGCCAGGTCAGGAACTGGGAGCCGAACAGGCTGACGGTCGGCGGCGGCACCCCGCGGCGCGTGCATTCGCGGCCGAAGGCGGCGATGACCAGCGGATGCGTCAGGAAGAACGCCGGCTCCTTCCAGACCTTGGTCAGCAGCTCGTCGAGATCGTCCGGCGTCGGCGCGCCGGTCAACGGGTAGATGACCTGTTCGGGCGCCACGTTGGCGATCAGGCCGTAGTCGGGGTTGTTGATCAGCTCGCTTTCCTGGTGCTCCTTGATGATTTCGATCGTCAGGCGCAGCTGCTCCTTGATCTGGTCGTGCGGGCTGCTGTAGAGGTCCGAAACGCGCGTGTGCACGTCCAGCACCGTGGACACCGCGTTGAGGAAGTACTCGCGCGGCTGTTCTTCATAGTCGACATAGGTCTGGGGCAGCTCGGACTCGTCGCGCTTGGAGCATACGACGCGGATATCCTTGGGATTCTTGACCTTGTTCAGGCGGTAGATGCCGGCCTCCACCGGCAGCCACTGCAGGAAATGCACCAGCCAGCGCGGGCTGATGGTGGAGAGCTGCGGAACGGTCTTGGTGGCATTGGCGAGCTGGCGCGCAGCGTTGTCGCTCAAGGCCGTTTTCACTTCTTGGCTGGCAGCCATGGGTTTCTCCTAGGAAATGAACTGCTGTTGAAATAACTGGTTTGTGGAATGACCGATCTCAAGCCTCGGACGGCGCACTGTGCTGCAGGCTGGCCTGCGTGATGTTGCTGCCTGGCGGAACGCTGCGCGTCAGCCACACATTGCCGCCGATGGTGGAGCCGCGGCCTATCGTGATGCGGCCCAGCACCGTAGCCCCCGCGTAGATGACGACACCGTCCTCCACCACCGGATGCCGAGCCAATCCTTTCTTGAGCTGGCCCGTCCCGTCGACCGGAAAGCTGCGCGCGCCGAGCGTGACGGCCTGGTAGATGCGCACGCGCTCGCCGATCACGGCCGTTTCGCCGATCACCACGCCGGTGCCATGGTCGATGAACAGGCCCGGACCGATTTGCGCGCCGGGATGGATGTCGATGCCGGTGCGGGTATGGGCCAGCTCGGCCACCAAACGCGCCAGGATTGGCACGCCCAGCAGGTACAACTCGTGCGCGAGCCGGTGATGGATCATGGCGTGGATGCCTGGATAGCAGAGCAGCACCTCGTCGACGCTGTGCGCCGCCGGATCGCCTTCGAACGCTGCTTCGACATCGCGGTCCAGCAAGCGGCGGATTTGCGGCAGGGCCAAGGCAAACTGGCGCGTCAGCAAGGCGGCATCCGCCTCGGGGTCCGGGGCAGGCTCGCCGCTTTGCCGCGCGGTATAGCGCAGCTCCAGCGCGATCTGGGCCCGCAGCGCATTCAGCTGCGTGCCCAGGGTATGGCCGACAAAGAAATCCTCGCTGTCCTGTCGCAGCTCATGCGGGCCCAGCCGCATTGGAAACAGCGCGCCCAGCAAGCCCTGCACGATCTGCTGCAGCGCGTCGGGCGAAGGCAGCTCACGGCCGCCCGGCTCGCGAGCCCGGCGTTGCCGCTCGCGCCACTCGAAGCGCGCCGCCCGCAGGCCCGCGACCACCTCGTCCAAGGCCAAATCGGCTTCGCGATCCGAAGCGCCTGTCCACTGCACATGTGAAGTCATGTTGCGATGCTCAATCTTGAACCCAGGGCAGGCCATGAAAGCGCCATCCGTCGCCGTGTCCGCGTTGCTGATGCGCGTCCAACTCGCCCTCGAATCCTTCCAGCACATTGAAGACCTGCGTGAACCCCGCCTTGGCCGCCGCCTCCGCCGCCAGCGCCGAGCGCTTGCCGCTGCGGCACAGCAGCAGGACCACAGCGTCCTTGGCCACCTTGGCTTCGAGCTCGCGCACGAACCGCGGGTTGCGCGTCAAGGCCGTTCCAGTGGCCCAGGCGACGTGAATGCTGCCCGGAACAAGACCAACGAACTTGCGCTCTTCGCCAGAACGGACATCGACCAGTTGCGCCTGCCCGCTCTGCACCAGGGCCCAGGCCGCCTCGGGCGGCACGCCGCCGGCATAGGGCAGGCCTTGGGACTTGGCGCGTTCACGCGCTTCGCCCAAGACCGATGCCGGACCAGCGACTGAACCAGGCGCGCCGGCATGGGCAGACGAGGAAAACTCAAGGACGACGCTCATGGCAGTATCTCCGTGGCAAAGGGGTGTTCAAATCTCAACAGCTGATTGAGCTCGTTCAGATTAATGAGGCACTGCAAGACTGTGAATGACTGATTGCGCGCTTCTTTATTCGATTCTCAAATAAGCAAAGCCGGATCAGCCGAGTGGTGCGACACGTCGAAGCGCGTAACACGCTGCGGCCGCAGATGCAGCCGCGCTCCTGGCGCCAGGGCGATGCGCTCCTTCAGCGCCACATAGGCCGAGCGCGACAGCTCGACGTCGACGACGCTGCCGTCACCCTCGCGCCTGAATTCGATCCGCGTGTTGGGCCCCACGGTCAGCGTTTGGCTCAGGACCACGGGCCAGGTCTCGGCGCCGGCTTCGGCGTGGATCTCGAGCTCGTGGGGCCGGACATAGCTGATGTCCTGCGAGGCCTGATCCAGGCGGCCGTGGAACAGGTTCACGTCGCCGAGGAACTGCAGCACGAAGGGCGTTGCCGGATGGTCGTAGACCTGGTCGGGCGCGCCCTGCTGCTCGATGCGGCCGCGGTTCATCACGACCACGCGGTCGGCCACCTCCATGGCCTCTTCCTGGTCGTGTGTGACAAACACGCTGGTCACATGGACCTCGTCGTGCAGCCGGCGCAGCCAGCGACGCAATTCCTTGCGCACCTTGGCGTCGAGCGCGCCGAAGGGCTCGTCCAGCAGCAGCACCTTGGGCTCGACCGCCAGGGCCCGGGCCAGCGCCACGCGCTGGCGCTGGCCGCCGGAGAGCTGGTGGGGAAAACGGTCGGCCACCCAGTCGAGCTGCACCAGTTGCAGCAAGTCGCTCACCTTGCGGCGAATCTCGGCCTCGCTCGGCCGCGTCGTCTTGGGGCGCACGCGCAGGCCGAACGCGACGTTCTCGAAGATCGTCATGTGAGCGAACAGCGCGTAATGCTGGAACACGAAGCCGACCTGGCGATCGCGCACGTCGGTCCGGGTCGCATCTTCGCCATGGAACAGCACGCTGCCGGAATCGGGCACTTCGAGGCCGGCGATGATGCGCAGCAGCGTGGTCTTGCCACAGCCCGATGGCCCCAGCAGCGCCACCAGCTCACCGTCGGGGATGTCCAGGTTCAGGTGGTCGCAGGCGACCGTCGTGCCGAAGCGGCGGTTCAGGTTTCTGATCTGGATGCTCATGTCGCTTGATCTGTTCTGATGTCTGACTTCTGGTGCTTGACACGCTGCTCGACCGCGTACTTGAGGACCAGCGTGACGAGCGCCAATGCGGCCAGCAGCGAGGCCATCGCGAAGGCGGCGGCAAACTGGTACTCGTTGTAGGCAATCTCGATGTGCAAGGGCATGGTGTTGGTCTGGCCGCGGATGTGGCCTGAGACCACGCTAACCGCGCCGAACTCGCCCATGGCCCGGGCATTGCACAGGATCACACCGTACAGCAGGGCCCACTTGATATTGGGCAGCGTGACGCGCCAGAAGATCTGCCAGCCATTGGCACCCAGCACGCGCGCGGCCTCCTCCTGCTCGATGCCCTGAGCCTGCATCAGCGGAATCAGCTCGCGGGCGATGAAGGGAAAGGTCACGAAGACGGTCGCCAGCACGATGCCGGGCACCGCGAAGATCACCTTGGTGTCGTGCGCCTGCAGCCAGCCGCCGAGCCAGCCCTGCAGTCCGAAGATCAGCACGAAGATCAGCCCGGCAATCACGGGGCTGACCGAGAACGGCAGGTCGATCAGGGTCAGCAGCAGGCTCTTGCCGTGGAAGTCGAACTTGCAGATGGCCCAGGCCACCGCCACGCCGAACACCAGATTGAGCGGCACGCTCACCAAAGTCGCCGTGAGTGTGAGCAACACGGCCGACAAGGCGTCGGGCTCGACGATGGCCGCCAGATAGACGTCCAGGCCCTTGCGGAAGGCTTCGATGAACACCACCGCCAAGGGCGCGAACAGGAACAGCGCCATGAAGGCCAGCGCCAGCGCGATCAGGCTCAATTGCAGCCAGCGCGGCTCGGTGGTGGACCTCCGCAGGGCCTGCGGCGCGCTGGCGGGTGCAGTGCTTGTCACAGCAGCGTCAAACCTCGTCGTGGGCAGTTGCACCGCACTCATAGCCCCCCCTGGCGCTTGCGCGCCCAGGCCTGCAGCAGGTTGATCAGCAGCAGGATCAGGAACGAGGCCACCAGCATCACGACGGCGATGGCCGTCGCGCCCGCGTAGTCGTACTGCTCCAGCTTGGTGATGATCAGCAGCGGCGTGATCTCGCTGACCATGGGCATGTTGCCGGCGATGAAGATCACCGAGCCGTATTCACCCAGTGCGCGGGCAAAGGCCAGCGCAAAGCCAGTCAGCAGCGTCGGCGCGAGGATGGGAAAAATCACCCGCGCGAAGGTCTGCCAGCGGCTCGCACCCAGCGTCGCGGCAGCCTCCTCCAGCTCCTCGTTGAGGTCTTCGAGCACCGGTTGCAAGGTGCGTACGACGAAGGGCAGGCCGATGAAGACCAGCGCCACCCACACCCCCACGGGCGTGTAGCTGACCTTGAAGGGCAGCAGCTGCCCGATCCAACCGTTCTGCGCGTAGATGGCTGTCAGCGAAATGCCGGCGACGGCGGTTGGCAGCGCAAACGGCAGGTCCACCAGCGCATCGACGAGTCGGCGTCCCGGGAAGGGATAGCGCACCAGCACCCAGGCGACGACCAGGCCGAACACGACGTTGAGCGCGGCGGCCAGGAAGGAAGCCCCGAAGGTGAGCCGGTAGGAGGCCAGCACGCGCGGCGTTGCGGTCGCGGTCAGGAACTGCGACCAGCTCAGCGAGGCGGTCTTCAGGAAAGCCGCCGACAAGGGGATCAGCACGATCAGACTGATGTAGAGCAGCGCGAAGCCGAGCGCGAGGTCGAAGCCCGGCAGCACGCTATGCCGCTTCAGCAGGACACGAGACAGGAACATGATGGGGTCGGCGCTTGAACGCGGGACTCACTGCTTGGTGTAGATCTTGTCGAACACGCCGCCGTCGTCAAAATGCGTCTTCTGCGCCAGGGTCCAGCCACCGAACACATCGTCGATGTTGAACAGCTTCAACTGCGGAAAGGCCTTGGCGTACTTGGCGGCCACTTTCGCGTCGGTGGGCCGGTAGTAGTTCCTGGCGGCGATCTCCTGCCCCTGCGGGCTGTACAGATATTCCAGGTAGGCGGTGGCCACGGCACGGGTGCCACGCTTGTCGACGACCTTGTCGACCACGCTCACCGGCGGCTCAGCCAGGATGCTGACGCTGGGCGACACGATCTGGAACTTGTCGGTGCCCAGCTCCTTGCTGGCCAGCAGCGCCTCGTTCTCCCAGGAGATCAGCACGTCGCCGATGCCGCGCTCCGTGAAGGTGATCAGCGAGCCGCGCGCGCCCGAATCAAGCACCGGCACGTTGCCGTAGATGGAGGCGACGAAAGCCTGCGCCTTGGCGGCGTCATTGCCGTTCTTCCGCAGCGCATAGCCCCAGGCCGCCAGGTAGTTCCAGCGCGCGCCGCCCGAAGTCTTGGGGTTGGGCGTCACGACCGACACGCCGGGCTTGGCCAGGTCATCCCAGTCCTTGATGCCCTTGGGGTTGCCCTTGCGCACCAGGAACACAATGGTCGAGGTGTAGGGCGAGCTGTGATGCGGCAGACGCGCCTGCCAGTCGGCAGGGATCAATCCGGCCTTGGTCTGCAGGGCATCGACGTCGGCCGCCAGGCCCAGCGTCACCACGTCGGCCTCCAGGCCGTCGATGACCGAGCGCGCCTGCTTGCCCGAACCGCCGTGCGATTGCTTGACCGTGACCACATCGCCGGTCTTGGCCTTCCAGTACGCGGAGAAGGCCTTGTTGTAGTCGACATAGAGCTCACGCGTCGGGTCGTAGCTGACGTTGAGCAGCGTGATGTCCTTGGCATGGCTGGCGCCTGCGAGCAGGGTCAGCGCGGCGAGCGCGAGAAAGCGGCGGAGGCTTGGATTCACTTGCATGAATGCGGTTCCTTTGGAATGCATGAGGTGTTGCTGGTCATGCTAAGCAGGCGTATTGGCATGACAAACGAATCGATCCGTTCATGAATATGCGTTAAACATATAAATGAAGGATTGCGGACGGAGTGGGCGCATGCCGATCGACATACGAAGACATGCGCCCGTCAGTTCAACTCAATTGGCCTTGGGTCAGATCTTTCCGACGATCTGTATGCCGAAGGTCCGTGGTAGGCCGGGCGTGTACGAGTTCCAGGTCCTGGCCAGCGGGGTGCTGTCGTTGAACAGGTTCTTGACGAACAGGCTGAAATCGAAGCCGCGATCGCGACGTCCGGCGCCCACGCTCCAGTCGACGATCCAGCTGTGCGGCACGACCGCATACGAAGACAGGCTGGTGTCGGAATTGAAGCTGCTCGAATAGGCGATGTTCGAGCTCAGGTGGAAGTCGTATTCGCCATGCCAGGGTCGGCGGTAGTCCGCGCCCAGGTTGCCCGACCACTTGGCCGCGCCAGGCAGCGTCGCGCCGCTGACATCGCGATAGGCCGGCGCACCGGGGTAGCCGTTCTCCACCGGCTGCGCATCGTTGCTGAATTGCTTGTAGGTGGCGTTGTTGTACGCCCCCGAGAAGCGCAGCACCGTGAAGGGGATGCCGGCGTATTGGCCGTCCACCTCCAGGCCGCTGACCCGTACCTTGGGCACGTTGCCCGTGATGGTGCCGTAGGCGGTGGATGGAGAAACGCCGTTCTGCACGTTCAGGTTGGTGGTGTACTGGTCCACCAGCCGGACGGCCTGCTGGTAATTGGAGATGTTGGTCAGGAACACGTCGGCGTTGACCGTCAGCGTTCGATTCAGCAGCGACTGTTTCAGGCCCAGTTCGAACGAATCGGTCTTCTCAGGCGACGCGAGGTAGGACTGGCCGTTGTAGAACTGCGCGATGCCAGCCTTCTCGCCGTGCTGGATCGACAAGTACGCGGTCTGGTTGTCGTCGAGCTTGTAGCTGGGGCTCAGCACCCAGGACGGCTGCGTGGCCTTGAAAGGTTGCGCTGCCGTCTGCGGGAACAGAACGCCCAGCTTGGCCAGGCGGACCTGCTGGGCGGCGTAGACCTGCTTCTGCTGCGCCGCACTCAAATTCGCGTAATTGGCCACGCCGAAATATTCCAGGGCCACGGCATTGGCCAGCGCAACCTGCTGCGCATTGTTCGAGGCCAGCAAGGCGCCCACGTTTGAGGTCGCAAAGCCACCCAGCGGCACGCCGTTGACGGCAACGGGGTTGAGCGCCGCGCCGTTGCCCTCCCCGGTGATGATGGTGCTGCCGACGTTGGTGCGGTTCTCCCGTGTTGCGCGCAAGCCGGTCGTGAGGGTCAGGGCATCGGAGAAATGCCAGTTGGCCTGGCCAAACAAGGCGGCGCTGTAGTTGTTGATCAATTGCGTGCCACCGGTATTGGTGCCGTAGACGCTCAGATTATTGAGGGAATTGATCATCAGCAGTTGTCCCGCCGCGTTCGCGTCCAGCGTCGCATACTGCGAATTGCTGGCATAGAAGGCGCCAGCGTCAGCACCGTAGGGCCCCACCTGGTAATCCACGCTGTTCTTCACGTTGATCAGGTACAGGCCCGTCTGGAAGTCGACAAAGCCGCCAACCGGCGACGAAAGACGCAACTCCTCGCTGTTCTGCCGGTAGTTGATCAGGTAGCCGCCGCTGTTGCCGGTGATGTTGAAGGGCGTGCCGGCGTCATTGACCGCATCGAAGTAATAGTCCTTGTACGCGGTGATCGAGGTCAGCTTGTAGTCCCTGGGCAGCAGCCAGTTGAGCTCGGCGGTGCCGGAATGGCTGCCCGTGGTCAAGGGTTGCGGCCTGTACAACTCGACGGCCGTGCCACCGTTGGTGTTGTAGTAGTTGGCCGGGTTGATGCTCGCATTGTTGGTGAACCAAGAGCGCGTGGCGAGTATGTAGCCATTGTCCGGATTCGTCTTCGCCGTGGTTGTCGGTGCCCCGTTGGCATAGGTCGCGGGCGTGGCGGTCTGGATCGTTGCGCTGTTGGTGAATTCGCCGGAATTGGGCTGGACTTCGAACGACAGCCTGGCGTTGAAGTTGTCCGATGGTGTCAGCAGGAACTGCAGGCGTGCCGCCACGCGGTTGGTGTTGGTGAAGGTCTGGTCCATTTCCAGGATGTTGTGGAGCGCTCCATTTTCGTGGTCGACATTGAAGGTGGCGCGATAGGCCAGCAGGTTGTCGACCACAGGGCCGGTAGCCGCCAGCGTCCCCACCACGCCATTGCGATCCTCGAACGTCACGCTGTAGTCGATCGACGGTGTGAACGACGGGCCCTTGCGATTCAGGATGATCGCGCCCATGCTCGTGTTCTTGCCCAGCAGCGTGCCCTGTGGGCCGCGAGCCACTTCCACCGAATCCAGGTCAATGAAATCGAAGCTCGACGACAAGGCGTTGTAGGCCCACGGCACGCCGTCGACGACCAGGCCCACGCTGGGGTCCTGCGCCTCGGTCTGGCCGATTTTTCCGATGCCGCGGATCGACAGGCTGGAAGTGCGCTGGTTGCCGAAGTTCCACGACACATTGGCCACGCGCTTGGAAATGGCCGTCAGGTCGTAGGAATTGAAACGCTCCAGCTCTTCGCCGCCGACCACCGACATCGAGATCGGCACGTCCTGCAGCTTTTCCTCGCGATTGCGCCCGTGCACGGTGATGCCGTCGAGCGACTTCACCACCGGCCCGGTCTCCGCCTTGCTGCTGCCCCCTGGAGTTCCGCCCGCATCGCTGGCGGCGTCCGCCGCGTAGACATTGATGGCGCCCGCAAGCCCTGCGCAGGCCAGCAACAGGGTCAGAGGACGATATTTGAATGGTGCTTCCTCACCGACGGAGGAGAAGTTGGACCGCTTTGCAGAGTTCACGTGTTTTTCCTAATTTGAAGTCAATGAATCCGACCTCCTCTTGCAAACCGCGTGCCCGATCTGGCGATCGCATAAGCTCATGAATGGATCGCCGTTCAATTCACAAATTGCAATGATTCGATGCAATTCGAATTCCAATGACAGCCCATGAAACATGACAGGGTTCATTCCGGTTATTTCATTTGCATCCATGCATAGAATTTCGACTGTTGGGTTCCATACAATGGCCTCAAAGGTCTTGAACGCGCCACAACAGGCCGGCAAGAATCCAATCTTGTTCGCCGCATAAGCGCATTGAGTAGGTGACGATTTCCGGCGCGATTTCTGGCGGAATTTCTGGCGTAAATGAACGGTCGATTCAGAAATTCCGGCCCAGCGCCTTGCATCCGCGCCTGGCATGGATGGTGCTTACTCCCTGGGTGATCATCAACCACGACACCCTGTGTCCATGCCCTCCATGAAACATCAGCACCTCCATCGCACCCTGCGCTCGATTTCACTGCTCGCCTCGCTCGCGGCCCTGGGAAGCGCTGCACATGCGCAGCAGAACGCCGCGCCGCCCGCAGCCGCCGCGTCGGCTGCGTGGAAATACAAGACGACCCATGTGCACCGGGCCGACATCGATGCGCTGCTGGCCCATCCCGACAAGGTGCTGCTGCTGGATCTGCGCCGCCCCGACGAACAGATCCAGTACGGCAGCTTCCCGGCCTTTCTCAGCATCCAGTTCACCGAGCTGGAAAAATCACTGGACTACATTCCTCGCGACCGCCAGATCCTGACGGTCTCCAACCACGCGCAGCGCGCGGGCGCGGCGGGCGACCTGCTGGCCAGCAAGGGCTACAGGGTGGCCGGCGCGGCCGGCTCCGAGGAGTATGAAAACGAAGGCGGCAAGCAGGTCGCGCACATCAGGCCGCCGGCGCCGCGCCCCGCCTCCGCGCCGCAGTGATCCGCGCAGTGACCCGCGCAGTGACCCACCTTCCAAGGATAGAACCCATGGGCCCTCACATCCCCTCTCCCGCCTCCCTCGATCTGCGCTACCCGCCGGCCCAGCTCATCGCCTCCGCCGCGAGCTTGCCTCAGGCGCCACAAACGCCGCAGGCCGCGGCATCGGCCGACATCCTGTGGGACGCGCCGACCCGGCTGTTCCACTGGAGCCTGGTCGGCACGGTCGGTACGGCGCTGGTCACGGGCTGGCTGGGCGGCGATTGGATGGAGCTGCACGGCAAGGCCGGCCTGGGCATTCTGGGCCTGCTGAGCTTTCGCATCGCCTGGGGCGTGCTGGGCGGCCGGCACGCGCGGTTTGCCAGCTTCTGGCCGTCGCCCTCGCGCATCCAGGACTACCTGCGCGGCCGCTGGCGGGGACGCGGCCACAATCCGCTCGGCGCGCTGTCGGTGTTGGCCATGCTCGGGCTGCTGCTGTTTCAAGCCCTGACCGGATTGTTCGGCAACGACGAGATTGCGTTCACCGGCCCGCTGGCCGATCGGGTCAGCGAGTCGCTCTCGCTCAAGCTCACGGCCTGGCACCAGCTCAACGCCAAGGCCTTGTACGGCCTGCTGGCCTTGCATCTGCTGGCCATTGCGTTCTATGTTGGCATCAAGCGGCGCCGTCTCATTGCGCCGATGATCACGGGCCGGGCCGAAGCCGCGGGGCCGCATTCGACCCAAAGTCCTCCTGCGGTGCTCGGCGCCCGGCGCCTCTGGCTCCATCTGGGCGTGGCCCTGGGTTTTGCCGGCATCGCCGTCGCGCTGCCGAACCATCCGGACTGGATTGCAACCTTGACCTCGGTATGGACACAGGTCACGAGATGATCGGCCTGTCGTACAGAGAGGCCTGCATCTCGCGCTCGTCCTTCATTCAAACCTTCATTCAAAGACAAGCGCCGACGCCGCGGCGTCAGGGCGCGAAGTTGACGTCCAAGGAAACCTGCACCTCGTCCGCGCCGCCCGCTGAGCATTTGATGCGCCGGGCTGCCGCCTGCACGGCTTTGTAATAAGCCTTGGGGCCGGATTCCGGAATCACGTCCACGACTTGGTCGCCGCGCACCTTGATCAGCGAATGGACCGTGCCCGTGATGTGGAAACGGTCGAATGCATCCTCCAGGCTCTGCGCGATGACGCGCTGGTAGCCGGGGCAGGCCACGGCGATGTCGTCCTTCTGCACCTCCGGCTTGGCTGGCGCCGCGACCGGCGCGGGGGCGGCAGGTGCGGGAGCTGGCGGCACGTCGTGCGGCACCACCGATTGCACCGCCTGGATCGCCGGCGGCGGCGTCACGGCGGGCGTGACCTCGGGGGGCGGCACGTAGGCGGGCGGCGGCACATCGCGAGGCTGCTCCTTGACGCGCTCCAATTTGGGGGGCGGCGGCGGGGGCGGCGGCGCCTCGTCGATCACCGACATCATGATCGGCTTCTTGACGATTTCATAGGCCTTCTGCGCCAGTCCGGAGGCCAGGGCCCAGATCAGCAGCAGGTGGAACAAGATCACGGCCGCCAAGCCCGGCCCGCGTCCTGCCTTGGCGGCGGACTGCCACTTGGGCGTGCTGGACCGCTCGAAAAACAGGCCCGCGTCTGATGGATGAATCGCGCTCATGATGTTTCACTGCTCCACGAATTGTTCGCTGCCGACCAGTCCCAGCTTGGACAGGCCCGCCTGATTGATGGCCACCAGCACCTCGGCCACGTCGTTGTACTTGGCCGCCTTGTCGGGCCGCACATGCACCTCCGGCTGCACGGCCTGCTTGCCCGCCTGCAGCAGCAGGCCTTTCAAAGCGGCCATGTCGGGCACGGGATCGCCGTTCCAGGCCATCACGGCGCCGGGCCGGATGTCGATGCGCACCACTTCCGGCTTCTGCAGCGCGGGCGGCGGCGTGCCGACCGGCAGGTTCAGATTCACGGCATGAAGCTGAATTGGAATGGTGATGATCAGCATCACCAGCAGCACCAGCATCACGTCGATCAGCGGCGTGGTGTTGATGTCGAGAATGGCGTCGGGCTCGCCCCGCCCCTTGCTCGTGGATATGTGCATGCCCATGGATGGCTCCCTTTGCGCCTGGCCTCAGCCGCGCGGCGGCGGCTCCGTGATGAAGCCGACTTTCACAATGCCTGCGCGCTGGCAGGCGTAAACAATCTTGCCGACCGAGTCGTAATCCGCCTGCAGGTCGCCGCGGATGTGCACCTCGGGCTGCGGATCCTGGGTCGACACCTGCTTGAGCCTGTCCACCAGGTCGTGCGTCCCGTTGACGCGCGCATCGAACCAGTAGATGGCGCCCTGGGTGTCGACGCTGATCACGATGTCGACGGGCTTGCTGACCCGTATCTCGTTGCGCTGCTTGGGCAGGCTGACCGGCACCGAGAAGTTCACGACCGGAATCGTGATCAGGAAAATGATGAGCAGCACCAGCATCACATCCACCAGCGGCGTGGTGTTGATGGCGGACACCGCCTCGTCCACCTCCGTGCGTCGTTTGAACTTTCGAGCCATGGCCGGACCCCTGCCTCAATGCGCCGCGGACTGGACCAGCAGCGCCGAATGCAGGTCGTCGCCGAAGGCCTGCACGTCGTCGAGCGCGGCCTTGTTGCGGCGGGCCAGCCAGTTGTAGCCCAGCAGGGCCGGAACGGCGACCGCCAGGCCGATGGCCGTCATGATCAGCGCCTCGCCCACGGGCCCGGCCACCTTGTCGATCGAGGCCTGCCCCGCCAAGCCAATGGCCGTCAGGGCGTGATAGATGCCCCAGACCGTGCCGAACAGGCCGACGAACGGCGCGCTGGAGCTGACCGCGGCCAGGAAGGTCAGGCCCTGCTGCAGGGTGCCCTGCACCTTGTCCACGCCGCGCTCGATGCTGACCGTCACCCACTCGTTCAGCCCCACGTGCTGCTGGAGCTTGATGTGGCGGGCCGTCGAATCGAGTCCGGTCTCGGCCAGGAAACGATAAGGGCTGTCCTTGCTCAGAGCTTCGACGCCCTCGCGCACCGAGCCTGCCGTCCAGAACTTCTGCGGCACGTCGCGGCGCTGCCGGCCGATGCGGCTTTGCTCGACCAGCTTGGAAATGATGATGTACCAGCTGCCTATGCTCATCAGGGCCAGGATGCCCAGCACCGTCTTGGTCACGGCATCGCTCTGCGACCACAGCGCCGCGATGCCGTAGGGGTTGTCGACCAGAACGGTGTCCTGGGCCTGGGACAGGCCTGCCGCCATCAGCAAGGCGAAGGGGAGCAAGCGCTTGAACGCGGACCGGGTGGAATGAAATGAAGAGCGCATGGGATTCTCACTTTGCAAGTCACGGGGATCACGGAATGAAAGGCGAATTGAGCCTGCCAAGCTCATGAAGGCGGCAAGTTCATCGACAAGGTATTCAGTTTCAGAGACGCCTTGAAAACAGCCAACAAAGCGATTCGCAGAACCTTATGACAAGACCGAAATACCCGAATTAAACAACCGTTCACCTTGGAAATTAGGATCAAATCGGCCAAGCCTTGGCCGGCGCGGCATGTCCGTTGGCATCGATATGAAGCCTGCGCACGCCGCGCTCAGACAACAATCCGAACCGCTTCAAATGCGTTCTCAACACATTGCGCGAGATGCCCAGCAATTCGGAGGTATGGACCTGGTTGAAATGGCAGGCCTCGTAGGCTGCCGTCACCAGCTCGCGCTCCACATGCGTGAACAACTCGGCCGGCCCCTGCTCGAACAGCAGCCGCAGGCTTTGGCGCAGCAGCGCGGTGCCGTCGGCGCCGTCCTGGCTCGATGAAGCCGGCGCGCTCGCCGCAACGGCAACAGGCCCCTCTGGCAAGGCCGGCGCGGGCGCGATGGCACCGCGCAGGGACAGCGCGTCGGCCTGGATCTCGGCGCCTTTGCCGACGATCAATGCGCAGTGGATGACGTTTTCCAGTTCGCGGATGTTGCCGGGCCAATGGTGCGCCAGCAGTTGGGCCTGCGCCGCCTGGCTCAGGCGCACGTTCGACAAGCCCAGGCGTTGCGCGTAGATGGCAATGAAATGATGGGCCAGGGCCAGGATGTCCAGCGGGCGCTGCGCCAGCGGCGGCAAATGCAGGGACGCAATGTTCAGCCGATAAAACAGGTCGCGCCTGAAATGGCCGGCCTCGACGGCGCGCGCCAGATCGACATTGGTGGCGGCAACCAGGCGCACGTCGATGGCCGTCGACTTGCGGGAGCCCAGGCGCACCACTTGCCGCTCCTGCAGCACCCGCAGCAGCTTGACCTGCATGGACATGGGCAGGTCGCCGACCTCGTCCAGGAACAGGGTGCCCTGGTTGGCCGCCTCGAACCAACCGGCACGCGCCTGCGTGGCGCCGGTATAGGCGCCCGCCTCGTGGCCGAACAGCTCCGCCTCGATCATGGTGTCGCTGAACGCGCCGCAATTCACCGCGAGGAAAGGCCCCTGGCGCCCGCTGCTGGTGTGCACGTGGCGGGCGATCAATTCCTTGCCGGTGCCCGTCTCCCCCGTGATGAGCACGGTGGCATCGCTGGCGGCAACGCGTTCGACCTTGGCCAGCAAGGCCTGTGAGGCGGGATCTTCAAAGACCAGCGCCTTGGCCCGGATGGACAAGGCTTGGGGGTCTGGAAGGCTGAGGAGTCTGGACATTGCCGTTCTCGATTGAATTGCGCTGCAACGGTGTTCAGGTGATGTCTGCGCACTCTAGCCCTCCGAATCTGCAGCTCAAAGCTGGAAATTCAAATTTGCATATCCACGCAAATTTCATTGCATCGGATCCCCAATCATTCGCTGTTGAATTTGAAACACTGCCACCGCGGAACTGTTCGATATCGGGCAGATTTTTGGCAGCTTGATTTTTGAAATTTAGTTAGACAGTGCGCAAATAACTTTTCAAATCAAATGCCTAGCCGCCAGCAAGCGGCAGCACCAAACCGCAATTCGAGATGGCACGCCAATTGCTTTGAGCGACATCATTCAGCGCCCGGTCCGGGCCTGCTTCCATATCGCATTCATCAAAGAACGAAAGGCTGCAAGTGAATATCAAATTACTGTTCCCCATTTGGCTGGGCTTGGCCGGTTTGAGCATCGCGCTCGCCGACACGGCCGCGCCGGCCGACACCCCGGCCGCGGGCAAGGCCTGGTCGCCTTACGTGCCCGCGGCCGAGCCGGCGCTGCCGGCGGTCAAGCTCAAGGCCTGGGTGCGCGAACCCCTCGACAATTTCATCCTCGCGAAGCTGGAATCCGCCCAACTCAAGCCTGCAGCCGAAACCGATCGCGCCACCTTCATCCGGCGCGCCACCCTGGACACCTGCGGCCTGCTGCCCACGCCAGAGGAGGTCAAGGCCTTCGAGAACGACAAGTCGCCGCAAGCCTACGAACACCTGGTCGACCGCCTGCTGGCCTCGCCGCATTACGGCGAGCGCCAGGCGCGGCGCTGGCTGGACCTGGCCCGCTATGCCGACAGCGCGGGCTTCCAGAACGACCAGACCCGGCCCAACAGCTGGCGCTACCGCGACTACGTGATCAACGCCTTCAACCAGAACAAGCCCTTCGACCGTTTCATCAAGGAACAGATCGCCGGCGACGAGCTGTTTCCCGACAGCGAGGAGGCGCACATTGCCACCGGCTTTCTGGGCGGCTATCCCGACAACTACAACTCCCGCGACCTGATCCAGCGCAAATACCAGATCGAGACCGACATGACCGATCTGGTCGGCGAGACCTTCCTGTCGGCCACCATCGGCTGCGCGCGCTGCCACAACCACAAGTTCGACAAGGTCAGCCAGAAGGAATATTTCCAGCTGCAGGCCTATTTCGCCAACACGGCGTTCGACGACAAGGTCAAGGTCAAGAACAAGACGGAGTTCGAATCCGAATTCGAGAAGCAGCAGGCCGAGTACCGCGAGGAGACGCGCGCCATCACAAGCAAGCAAAAGGCCATTCTCGACAGCGTGCGCGAAGCCGGCGTCAAGTACCACAAGGAGCGTTACCTGACCGACAGCCGCGAGGCCATCTTCAAGCCCGAGGCCGACTGGACGCCGCTGGACCGCTGGGTCAACTGGCGCCTGAAATTCGTCAGCTCCGACCAGGACATCGTCGCCTACCTGAAGCTCAGCGCCGAGGACAAGGACAGCCCCGAGTACAAGCCCGAAAACCAGGACAAGTGGAAGGAGTACCAGAAGCTCACCAACGAGCTGAAGGCCTACGACAAGCGCCGCCCTGGCGCAGGTTCGATGAACCTGACCTCGGCCTTCGAGCTGGGCCAGGCTTCGCCGCCAACCTTCGTGCGCTTCACCGGCATCCATGAGCGGCCGCTCGACGAGGTCCAGCCCGCCATCCCTGCCCTGTGGGCCGCGGGCGAGCAGCCCTCGATCACGCCCACCGAGAAGTCCTCGGGCCGCCGTTCGGCGCTGGCCAACTGGCTGGCCAGCGCGCGCAACCCGCTGACGGCGCGCGTCTACGTGAACCGGGTCTGGAGCCAGTATTTCGACCGTGGACTCATCAGCACGGTCGCCGACTTCGGCCGCGCGGGCCAGAAGCCCACGCACCCCGAGCTGCTGGACTACCTGGCCACCGACTTCGTCGCCCATGGCTGGGACGTCAAGCGCCTGCACCGCGAGATCCTGCTCAGCGCCACCTACCGCCAGTCGTCCGCCGAGCGGCCTGAAATCGTCAAGGTCGATCCGCAAAACAAGCTGCTGGCCTTCTACCCGCGCAAGCGCCTGGAGGCTGAGGAAATCCGCGACTCGCTGCTGTACGCCTCGGGCGAACTGGTCGACAAGATCGGCGGGCCCGCCGTGTTCCCGCCCGTGCCCAAGTCGATCGACGCCGGCGCGCTGTGGCAGGAGCCCGCCAAGGACGAAGACAAGCGCCGCCGCAGCATCTACACCTTCGTGCGCCGCAGCGTGCCCTATCCCTTGACGCAGGTCTTCGACCCCGCCAACCCCTCTGCGCCGCACCACAAGCGCGACGTCACCACCACGCCGCTGCAGGCCCTGACGCTGTTCAACAGCGACGTGGTGTCGGGCTGGTCGCAGGCGCTGGCGGGCCGCGTCATCAACGAGGCAGGCACCGACGAAAACGCCCAGCTGAACCGCCTCTACGAGGTGCTGCTGTCGCGCGATCCGAGTCAGGCGGAGCGCAAGGCGCTGAAGGAATTCCTCAACCAGGAGCAGAAGGTCATCAGCGCCAAGCTGCAGACCGACAACAAGGCCGGCAAGTTCGAGGTGGCCATCCCCACCGGGCTGAAGGCCGGCGTGGCCTTGAACGATCCGATCCGCGCCGCGGCCTTCGTCGACCTGGTCCACACCGTCGCCAACTCCAACGACTTCGCGTACCGGTTCTGAAAGCCCGGCCGCCCCACTCACTTTCAAAAAGGACAACACCATGAGTCACAGCAACCGTCGCAATTTCCTGCTGCGCTCCGGCCAAGGCCTGGGCGGAGCCGCCCTGGCCGGTCTGATCCCCGGACTGGGCCACGTGAACGCCGCGCTGGCGGCCGACCTGGCCGTGCCGGACCTCGACCCGCTGGCCCCCAAGGCCCCGCCCCTGCCGGCCAAGATCAAATCGGTGATCTGGCTGCATCAGAACGGCGCGCCCAGCACGCTGGACCTCTACGACTACAAGCCCGAACTGCAAAAACTGGCCGGCCAGGCCATTCCGGCCTCGTTCCTGAAAGGCATCAAGACCAGCACGCAAGGCGGCGTGGGCAAGCTGTTCGCCTCGAACGAGCGAACCTGGAAGCAGTACGGCGACAGCGGCGCCTGGTTCTCCAACCTGCTGCCCAACCTGGCCGAGCATGCCGACAAGCTCACCTTCATCAAGTCCTCGGTCACGGTCGGCGCCACGCACGACATCTCGATCCTGAAGCTCAACACCGGCGACCTGAATCCGGGCCGCCCGTCGCTGGGCGCCTGGATCACGTACGCGCTCGGTTCGGCCAACGCCAACCTGCCGCCCTATGTGGTGCTGTACAACGGCCAACGCGAACCCCAGGGCGGATCGGTGAACTGGAGCTCCGGCTTCCTGCCTGCCATCTACCAGGGCACGGCGTTCCGCCCCGGCAATTCGCCGATCCTCTACATCGACGGCCCCGAGGCTCGCTCCGCGTCGCAGGAGCACGAGCAGCTCAAGCTGCTGAACCGCCTGAACCAGCTCAGCGCCGCCCGCTATCCGCTGGACTCTGAACTGCGCGCCCGCCTGCGTTCCTACGACCTGGCCGAGCGCATGCAGTCGGCGGCGCCCGATGCGGTCGACCTGAGCAAGGAAACCGAGGCCACCAAGAAGCTCTACGGCCTGGACGATGCCACCAGCGCCAGCTACGGCGAGACCCTGCTGCGCGCGCGCCGCCTGGTCGAGCGCGGCGTGCGCTTCGTGCAGGTCGTCACCGGCGCGGCGCCTGGCGATACCACCGTGGGCAGCTGGGACGCGCACAGCGACCTCGACCACAACCACAAGCAGATGGCCCGGCTCGTCGACAAGCCCATCGCCGGCCTGCTGGCCGACCTGAAGTCGCGCGGCCTGCTCGACACCACCCTGGTGGTCTGGACCTCCGAATTCGGGCGCACCTCCTACAGCGAGAGCGGCAACGGCCGCGACCACAACCCCTGGGGCTACACCCAATGGCTGGCCGGCGGCGGCCTGAAGGCCGGATTCACCTACGGCGAAACCGACGAGGTCGGACTGCAGGTGGCCGACAAGGAGAAAGGCGTGGACACCTACGACCTGCATGCCACCGTGCTGCAGCTGATGGGGCTGGACCACCTGAAGGTCACCTATCTCAACAACGGACGCTCCGAGCGCCCGACCGTCGTGTACGGCAAGGTCGTGAAGGACATCCTGGCATGATGCGCAACCCTTCACTGGCGCATGCCTCGAGGGCACTGGCGCTGTGCCTGGTCCTGCCCCTGTCGCTGGCCCATGCGGCCTTGAAACCCGGCGACCCCGCGCCGGAATTCGAGGCCCAGGCCGCGCTCGCAGGCAACGCCTACGCCTACTCGCTGAAGACGGCCCTCAAGGCCGGGCCGGTGGTGGTGTATTTCTACCCCTCGGCCTTCACGCGCGGGTGCAACATCCAGGCGCACACCGTTGCGGAGCAGGCGGATGCCTTCACGGCCGCCGGCGCCAGCATCATCGGCGTGTCGCTGGACAGCATCAGCCGGCTCAAGGCCTTTTCCGCCGATCCGGACTACTGCGCCAGCAAGATCAGCGTGGCGTCCGATGCCGATGGCAGGATTGCCGGCGCCTACGCGCTGGCGGTCAGGGAGGCCCCGGCCGGACGCAAGGACAGCCGCGGCGAGGCCATAGACCACGGCCTGGCCGAGCGCACCACCTTCGTCGTCACGGCTGACGGGCGCATCGCCGCGGCCATCGGTGGCGTGGACCCGGCCGAAAACGTCGCGCAGGCTCTGCGCACCGTGCAAAACCTGAAGCCCGGCGCGCACCTTTGAAAGCGCTGTTTACAGGACTGTGCCTGGCGCTCTGGATGAGCCTTCCGCATGCCGCCGCGCCGCAGCCTGGCGCGGCAACGGCCCAGCGCATCGAGCAGGGCCGGATCAAGGCCGAGAACCAAGGCTGCTTCGAATGCCATGGCCCGCAAGGCCAGGGGTCGCTGCAGGCCTCCGAAGTGATCGTGGCCAAGCTGGCCGGCCAGTCGTTCGACTACCTGCAAGCACAGGTGCGCAGCTTCCGCTCCGGGCTGCGCAGAAACGACTACATGACGGTCATCGCCAACACCTTGGACGACGCCGACATCCGCGACCTGGCCGCCTACTTCGCCAGCCAGGCCCCCATGCACGGGGACGGGAACGCTCCCGCCCCGTCGGCCTCGCTTGCCGCGGCCAAGCAACTGGCATGGCAAGGCGATCCTGCGCGAGGCCTGCCCGCCTGCGCGTCCTGCCACGGCGAGCAGGGTGCCGGGCCGGCTGGCAAGCCGGCACCCCGCCTGGCCGGCCAGGACTTGCGTTACCTGCAAAAGCAGTTGCTGGATTGGCGATCGGGCCAGCGACAGGACACAGGCCCGGTGCTGATGGCGCCCGTGGCCAGGTTCTTGAGCGATGCCGAGATCGACGCCCTGGCCGTGCTGTACGCGCAATCCCATTGATACCGATTGATTTCTGTTTCTCACCACCACCTCCAAAGGAAACGACATGAAGACCCCCATCAAACGGCTCGCACTGCCGGCGCTGGCGCTGTCCAGCCTCGCGTTTTGCGGACTGGGCCTGGCGCAGCAAGCGCCCAAGCCCGAGACCCTGATCAAGGTCCGCCAATCCACCTTCCAGGTGGTTGCGTGGAACACCGGCCGCGTCAAGGCCAACCTGGACGGCAGCTACAACAAGGATGAAGTCATCAAGGCCGCCAACACCATTGCCGCCCTGGCCAACAACAACCTGGCCGGCCTCTTTGTCCGCGGCACCGAACAAGGCAAGGGCTGGCACGAAACGTCGGCCAAGGCGGAGCTGTTCAAGGACGGCAGCAAGTTCGCCGAATTCAGCAAGAACTTTGCCCACGAGGCCGACGAGCTGGCCCAGGTGGCGGCGCTCGGCGACCCGGCCAAGACCAAGGAGCAGTTCGGCAAGCTGGGCCGCACCTGCAAGGCCTGCCACGACGACTACAAGTCCAAGGAGTGAGCATGAAACAGACTTCCCGCCTCCCTCGCACGGGCCGCGCCCTGGCCGTCCTGGCGCTGTGCTGCCTGGGCGCCGGCGCGCAGGCGCAGACGGCGCCTGCGCCTGCAGCTGCGTCCGCCCCCGCCGCCGGACCCAACACCCAGTCGATCAAGGACTTCAGCTTCTTCGTCACCAGCGTCGGCTCGGGCAAAGGCGCCGACCTCGGCGGCCTGGCCGGCGCCGACGCGCACTGCGCCTCGCTGGCCGCGGCCGTGGGCAACACCGGCAAGACCTGGCGCGCCTACCTCAGCACGCAGGCGCGCGACGGCCAGCCGGCCGTGAATGCGCGCGACCGCATCGGCAACGGGCCCTGGATCAACGTCCGCGGCGCCGTCATCGCCAAGGACCAGGCCCAGCTGCATGGCGACACGACGGACCTCGCGCGCCTCGGCAACAACCTCAGCCGCGCCACCGCCTTCACGGAAAAGAATGAAGCGATCAAGGGCTTTGGCGACAAGCCCAATGAGCACGACATCCTGACCGGATCGCTGCCCGACGGGCGCGCCTACGCCGACGCCGCGGACCACACCTGCAGCAACTACACGAGCAGCGCGGCCGAAGGCAGCGCCCAGCTGGGGCATTTCGACCGCACCGGCGGCGGCAACACGTCCTGGAATTCGGCCCACGCCAGCCGCGGCTGCTCGCAGGAAAAGCTGGTGGCCACCGGCGGCGCCGGCCTGTTCTACTGCTTTGCGCAGCAGTGAATAAGCAAGCTTGAATTGCTTCGTTGTGGCTGCCGCTTCCCCACCCTAAAGTCAGGACCCGACATGACATCGAACGTGCGAAGGGATGAGAAGAATGGCAGCAAGCGCCGCGACGACACCCCGTGCCCCGGCACGGCTGCAGGCCCAGGCACTGGGCCTGCAGCGTGGCGGCCGGCCCTTGTTCCAAGCCCTCAGCTTTGAGCTCGAAGCCGGCCGCGCACTTCATCTGCAAGGCGACAACGGCAGCGGCAAAACCAGCCTGCTGCGGTTGATCGCGGGCCTGGCGCCGCTGCAGGCGGGCCAGTTGCTCTGGGACGGCCGGCGCGTGCGGCCGCAGTCCGAGACCTGGCGCCGCGGCCTGCTCTACGCCGCGCATGCCGCTGCCCTCAAGGCCGAATTCACGGCGCTCGAAAACCTGCGTTGGCAGGCCCGCCTGAGCGGCCATGCCGTCCAGGACAAGGACATCCACGACGCCCTGCTCCGGCTGGGCCTGCGCGACCAGATCCACACCCCGGCACGCCAGCTGTCGCAAGGTCAGAAGAAACGGCTGAGCCTGGCCTCGCTGTTCCTGCCCCTGAACTGGCAGTTGCTGCTGCTGGACGAACCCTTCGACGCGCTGGACCAGGCCAGCGTCGAGCTGCTCAAGACGCGGCTTGGCGAGCTGCTGGCCCAGTCCGCCAGCGTCATCTACACCAGCCATCAATCGCAATCGCTGCAGCCTGATACGGACACCGTGCTGCGCCTGGAGCGTCCCCATGGACCGCTGCACTGATGGCTCGGCATCTGCTGCAGCTGCTTCGGCGCGAGCTCCTGCTCGGCTGGCGGCGCGCGTCGGACATCCTCGGCACGGCGGCCTTCTTCGTGATCGTCGCCAGCCTGTTTCCGTTCGGCGCGGGCCCGGACCCCGTGCTGTTGCGCGCCATCGCGCCCGGCGTCTTGTGGACGGCGGCCTTGCTGGCCAGCCTGCTGGCGCTGCCGCGCATCTTCTCGGCCGACCACGCCGACGGCAGCCTGGACCAGCTGATGCTGTCGCCGCAGCCGCTGTCGCTGCTGGTCGTCGGCAAGGTCTGGGCCCACTGGCTGATGTGCGGCCTGCCCCTGGTGCTGCTGGCCCCGCTGCTGGCGCTGCAATTCGACCTCGACGGCGCGGCGATCCGCACCCTGGCCTGGAGCCTGCTGCTGGGCACACCCGTCCTGAGCCAGATCGGCGCGCTGGGCGCCGCGCTGGTGATCGGCGCGCGCGGCGGCAGCGTGGTGCTGGCGCTGATGGTGCTGCCGCTGTACCTGCCGGTGCTGGTGTTCGGCGCCGGCGCGGTGGCTGCGGCCCAGGCCGGCCAGAGCGCCGATGCGCCCTTGCTGCTGCTGGCCGCGCTGTGCCTGGGCAGCATGGCGGCAACGCCGTGGGCGGGCGCAGCAGCACTGCGCATCTCGACCGACTGATCCGATTCAACCCAGCACAGCCATGACCACGAACACCTTGCGCGGCGCCCACGGACCAACCTGGCGCAGATTTGCCGCTCCCGTCCACTGCTACCGGTTGGCCGGCCTGCTCGCGAGCCCCTTCGCGGCGCTGGCCGCGCTGCTGGGCGCATGGGGCCTGTACCTGGGCTTCGTGGCGGCGCCCACCGATTTCCAGCAGGGCGAGGTCTACCGCATCATCTTCCTGCACGTGCCCACGGCCTGGCTGTCCATGATCATCTATGTGGCCATGGCGTTCTGGGCCGGCCTGGGCTGGGCCTTGAACACCCGCGTGTCGTCGATGCTGGCCAGCGCGCTCGCGCCGAGCGGCGCGCTGATGTGCCTGCTGGCCCTCATCACCGGCGCCCTGTGGGGCCGGCCAACCTGGGGCGCCTGGTGGGTCTGGGACGCGCGCTTGAGTTCGGAGTTGATCCTGCTGTTCCTCTACATCGGCTTCATGGCCCTCCACGCCGCGTTCGACGATGCGCGCCGCGCCGACCGGGCCAGCGCCCTGTGGGCCCTGGTCGGCGTGGTGAACGTGCCCATCATCTATTTCTCGGTGCGCTGGTGGAACACGCTACACCAGGGCGCGTCGGTGAGCCTGAGCGCCGCGCCCCACATGGCCGAGGCCATGCTGCGCGGCATGCTGGTCTGCACCCTGGCCTTGTGGAGCTACGCCGTCGCCGTGGTGCTGTGGCGCTTGCGCCTGATCATCGGCGAGCGCGAAAGCGGCGCCGCATGGCTGCAGGCCGAGCTCGGTGCCTCATTCGAACAGGGTCAAGCCGCATGAACATCCCCCACATCCCGCCAGGGTCAAACTGGTCCGATTTCATCGCCATGGGCGGACAAGGCCGCTACGTCTGGTCGGCGCTGGGCATCGTGGCCGCCGCGCTGTTGATCGAGCTGGCGCAGCTGCGATTGCGTCGCAGCCGGCAACTCAGCCAGCAGTTGTTCCGCCAACGAGACGCTGCATGACGGCGCGCCGCAAACGACTGCTGCTGCTGCTGCTCGGCCTGGCCTTGCTGGCAACGGCCACGGCCCTGGTGCTGCAGGCCTTCCAGAAAAACCTGGTGTTTTTCTACACGCCCTCGCAGGTGCTGGCCCAGGAAGCGCCGCAGGGGCGCAGCTTTCGCATCGGCGGCCTGGTGGAAGCCGGCAGCCTGCAGCGCGGCGGCGACGGCCTGGACAACCGCTTTGTCGTCACCGACCAGTCGCAGCGCCTGAGCGTGCATTACCACGGCCTGCTGCCCGACCTCTTCAGGGAAGGCCGCGGCGTCGTGGCCCAGGGCCGCATCGATCGCGAGGGGCATTTCGAGGCCGAGCAGGTGCTGGCCAAGCACGACGAGAACTACATGCCGCCCGAAGCTGCCGCAGCTTTACGCCAGGCCAGCGCCCTGCCCGACCCATCCACCGAGGCCGCGCCATGACGGTTGAACTGGCCCATCTGGCCTTGATGCTGGCCTTGAGCCTGGCCCTGGTGCAGGCCGTGCTGCCGATCTGGGGGGCCTCGCGCCAGGACGCGGGCCAGCGCGAGCGGGCGCTGAGCCTGGCCGTGCCCGTCGCGGTCGCGCAGTCGGCCTGCGTGACGCTGGCCTTCGCCGGCCTGCTGTTTGCGCTGGGCGAGAACGACTTCTCGCTGCGCTACGTCGCCGAGCATTCCAACCGCCGCCTGCCGCTGCCATTCCGGCTGTCGGCCGCCTGGGCCGGACATGAAGGCTCGCTGCTGCTGTGGCTGCAGATGCTGGCGCTGTGGACCCTGGCCCTGGCGCGCTGGGGCCGCTCGCTGCCGGCGCCCATGCGCGCCCGCGTGATCGCCGTGCTGGGCATGGTGAGCGCCGGCTTCATCAGCTTCACCTTGCTGAACTCGGACCCATTCGAGCGGCTCGCTCAGGTGCCCCCGGACGGCCGCGACCTCAACCCGCTGCTGCAGGACCCCGGCATGATCTTCCATCCGCCCCTGCTCTACATGGGTTATGTCGGATTCTCGGTCGCGTTCGCCTTTGCCGTCGCCGCGCTGCTGGACCGGGAATTCGACCCGGCCTGGGCGCGCTGGTCCCGCCCCTGGACCCTGGCGGCCTGGAGCTTCCTGACCCTGGGCATTTTCCTGGGCAGCTTCTGGGCCTATTACGAGCTGGGCTGGGGCGGCTGGTGGTTCTGGGACGCGGTCGAGAACGCCTCCTTCATGCCCTGGCTGGTGGGCACGGCCCTGATCCACTCGCTGGCCGTCAGCGACAAGCGCGGCGGCTTTCGCCACTGGACCCTGCTGCTGGCGATGGCCTGCTTCTCGCTGTCGCTGCTGGGCACCTTCCTGGTCCGCTCGGGCGTGCTCAGCTCCGTGCACGCGTTTGCCTCGGACCCGCAGCGCGGCCTCTACATCCTCGCGCTGCTGACCCTGGCCATCGGCGCCTCGCTGGCTCTCTTTGCATGGCGCGCGCCGCGCCTGGCCGCCATCCCCGCCTTCTCGTGGCTGTCGCGCGAGAGCCTGCTGCTGCTCAACAACCTGTTCCTGCTGGTCAGCGCGGCCACGATCCTGCTGGGCACGCTCTACCCGATGCTGCTGGAGGCCCTGCACCTCGGCTCGATCTCGGTCGGCCCGCCCTATTTCGAGACCGTGTTCGTGCCGCTGATGGCGCCGCTGCTGACCCTGGCGGCGGCCGCGCCCTTCACGACCTGGCGGCAGACTGCTCCCGCCAGGCTGTGGCTGCAACTGCGCTGGCCGCTGCTGGCGGCGCTGGGACTGGGCCTGCTCCTGAGCCTGAGCACGCTCCATTCCATGCAGGCCGCGCTGGGCCTGTGCCTGGGCCTGTGGGTCCTGCTCGGCACGCTCTGGCATGCGGGCCATGCCCTGAAGCCCGGCCCTGGCGCCAGCCTGCTTCAAGCCTGGCACCGAACGCCACGCGCCACCGTCGGCATGTGGACGGCGCACCTGGGCCTGGCGGTGTTCGTGCTGGGCGTCAGCCTGGTCCGCACGCTGGAGTACAGCCAGGACTTGCGCTTGAACGTCGGCCGGTCGGCCACGGTCGGCGACTATCAGTTCCGCCTGGCAGGCCTGACGCGCCGCGACGGCCCCAACTACCTGGCGGCGCGCGCCGACATCGAAGTGCGTCCCGCCCGCGATCCGCAAGCCAAGCCCGTGCTGCTGCATCCGGAGAAGCGCTTCTTCCCGGTCCAGGCCATGCCCATGACCGAGGCCGGCATCGACCGGGGCTTCAGCCGCGACCTCTACGTCTCGCTGGCCGAACTCGGCGCCGACCAGTCCTGGGGCATGCGCATCCAGGTCAAGCCCTTCATGTCCTGGCTGTGGTGCGGGGTCCTCCTGATGGCGCTGGGCGGCTTCGTGGCGGCGGCAGACCGGCGCCTGCGGCTGGCCGGACGCACGCAAGCCTGTGCGCAGCAAGCGCAAGGCCTGCCCCTGGCGCTTTCACCGCAAGGAGCCCGCGCATGATCCGCCGCACCGTCCCCTTGCTGCTGTTCCTGCTGCTGGCCGCCGCGCTGGCGCTGGGCTTGCTGCGGCACGATCCCGACGCGCCCCTGTCGTCCGCCCTGCTGGATCAGGCCGCGCCGGGCTTCGAGCTGCCGCGAAACGATGGCCCGCAGGAAACCTTCGGCCCCACCAACCTGCGCGGCACGGTCTGGATCCTGAACGTCTGGGCCTCCTGGTGCGCGCCCTGCCGCGAGGAGCACGCGGTGCTCATGGCCTGGTCCGAAAGCCACGCCGCCCCCCTGGTCGGGCTGGACTACAAGGACCCGGACGGCACCGCCTGGCTGGCAGCCCAAGGCAATCCCTACCAGGTCAGCGTGCAGGACCGCCAGGGCCGCGTGGGCCTGGACTACGGCATCGCCGGCGTGCCGGAAAGCTTCGTCATCGACAAGGCCGGCCGCATCCGCCGCAAGCTCGTGGGTCCGCTGAATCGCGCCCTGGTCGAACGGGAGCTGCGACCCCTGATCGAGAAGCTCCAGCATGAGTAAGTTCAAGACCTTCATCGTGCTCGCGCTGCTCGCCTGGGCGGGCCTGGCGGCCGCGCAAGCCGAGTCCGCGGACGATGCCGCGCTGGCGCCGCGCCTGCAGCGAATGGCGCAGACCCTGCGCTGCGTGGTCTGCCAGAACCAGACCCTGGCCGATTCACGGGCCGACATCGCGCAGGACATGAAAGCCGCCCTGCTGGAGCAGATGCGCCGCGGCGCCAGCGACGCCCAGGTGCGCGATTTCATGGTGCAGCGCTACGGCGACTTCGTGCTCTACGACCCGCCCTTCAAGGCCGTCACCGTGCTGCTGTGGCTGGGCCCGCTGCTCTTTCTGGCCCTCGCCCTGGCCCTGCTGCTGCATCTGCGCCGCCAACTCGCAGCACAGATGAACGACGCCACACAAGAAGCCGAACAAGCCACCGAAAGCGCCGCCCGACCATGATGCTTTTTGCGACCAGCGCCTTGTCACTCGTGGCCGCCCTGCTGGCTTGGCCGCTGCATCGCCGCTGGCGCAGCGAGTCGGCAACCCTCGGCGCCGAATCGACACCCCGGCGGCCCGGGCCGACGCGCTGGCGCACGCATCGCGGCAGCCTGTTGCTGGCCTTGTGGGTGCTGGCCGCCACGGCGGCGCTCTACGCTCGGCTGGGTACCCCGGACGCCATGCGCATGGGCGATGCTGAGCAGCCGCAGCCGTCTCCGCAACAGGCCCAACAAGCGCAGATCGAGGCCATGGTCACCCGCCTGGCGCAGCGACTCCAGACACAAACACAGGACGCGGCAGGCTGGCGCAGGCTCGCGCACGCCTACGAAGTGCTGCACCGCTGGACGGACGCCTGCGACGCCTATGCGCGGCTGACCCTCCTCACGCCCGGCGACGCCGACATGCTGACCGACTACGCCGTCACCCTGGCCATCCGGCAAGGACGCGACACGCTGGGCCCGGACTCGGAGCAACTGATCAGGCAGGCCCTGAAAGCCCGGCCCGACCATCTGCAGGCCCTGGCGCTGTCGGGCAGCATCGCGTTCGAGCATTGCGACTACCAGGCCGCCGCGGCCTTCTGGGGCAAGGTGCTGGCGGCCGCGCCCGCAGGTTCCGAACTGGCCGCGTCCCTGCAAGGCCAGGTCTCGAAGGCCAGGCGGCTGGCGACACAGGCCCGCCGCTGTTGACAACACGGCAGCGGCGCTGCCGGCACCTTCCCCTTGAAATCCGTCATCACCCTTCTCCCTTCTCCCTTCTCCCTTCTCCCTTCTCCCTTCTCCCTTCTCCCTTCTCCCTTCTCCCTTCTCCCTTCTCCCTTCTCCCTTCTCCTTTCACCCCTCCGGAATTTGAATATGTCGACTATGAGGAAAGGCTCCGCACTCCTGGCACTGTTGCTGCTGGCCGCCAGGCCTGTGTTCTGCGTGGAATTCGATCTCACGGCCGACGGCATGCGCGACATCGACGACACGACCAAAAGCCTCAACTCCAACCTGGCCACCAAGAACAGCAAGAACGCCCTGGGCGAGGCGCAGGAAATCGCCGCATTCTTCCTCCAGGTGCAGGGCTATTACGAGGCCAAGGGCAACGCGCAAGACGCCGTAGACTACGCCCGCAAGAGCCACGAACTGGCGGGCCAGATCGCCAAGTCGGTCGCAGCCAATGACCTCGACGCAGCCGCCGCCACCGTCAGCTCCCTGACGCGAATCTGCAAGTCCTGCCACAACGCCTACAAAACGGATTGAGCATCAAATGGCGCACGGGCTTGCGAGATCCGTCATGCTCATGCTCTACTTGATCCAGCACACCTTGCCGTCCAGGTGTACCCAAAGGAATCCAGGTTCAGCACATTTCGCCTGGCTTGCAGCCTCGACCGGGATCTGGCCGTCATGGTGGAACGACTTTCAGACGCATGGCGCCGCATGTGGCGCCCCCCTCCCGCGTTCGAGACGGCAGCGCTGGAACAGGCATTCGAACGCGATTACAGCCAACGCTTTGCTTCGCATCGGCAAGTGGCCATTGCCCTGGCGTTGTTGATCGGAACAGCTTTTCTCGGTTGGGACTTCCTGTATGGATACGCCGATCTTAGTTTCCAGCCGGCACTCAGGTCCGTGGTCGTGAATCGCGGCATGAGTTCGCTGCTCCTGCTGCCGTTTCTTCTCGTGACGGGTTCGCGCCAGTTTCATATCGACGAAGCTTTCGCCACGCGCTGCCTGGTGAGCGCGGCCTATTTGCAATTCGCCCTCTACTGCCTGGGTTTTCTGCTGGCACCCTACCCCTACGACTACATGTATTTCTTCATGGGCAGCTTCATCTGCTTGATCTACGGCCTGACCATGCTGCGCCTGCGCGCCCGCGCCGTTCTGGTACTGGGCGCGCTGGCGCTGCTCACCGCGCTGCCCGTTTTCATGCTCAACCTCGAACTCAAGGACGCAGCCCTGAACAGCCCGGCAGCGCGGATCTACGTCTGGCCCGCCCTGAGTTTCTTGCTGACTGCCGCCACCATGGGCTATGTGGTGAGCAACCTGCTGGAACACAGCGAGCGCGACTCCTTCGCGCGCGCCCACGAACTGGAGCGCCAGAACGCCATCATGCTGCGGTACGGCCAGGAGGTCGCTCAGCTCAACCAGACCTTGCGTTACTCCAGCGACCAAGCCCAGCAAAAAGCCCTCGCGCTGATCGAGCTGAAGGAACGCATGCGCCTGGACGCCGAGCGGCGCAATCGAGAGAAATCGCAGTTTCTCGCCTCCGCGGTACACGATCTCAAACAACCCATCCAGGCCATCAGCAACGTGCTGGAGCCGGGTCGGCGTGCTCTCGAACGCAAGGACAACGGCACCGCCATGCGCATGTTCGATCTCGCAGCCGAGGCCAGCGATCTGATGCGCAGGCTGCTTGCCGGCGTGCTGGAGATCTCACGGCTGGAATCGGGCTTTGTGCATGCGGAACTGAGTTCATTCAATGTGCTGCCGATGATTCAAGACATCCTGAACCAGGCGCGGGATCAGGCTTTGCGCGAAGGCGTCTTGCTTCGAGGTCCAGCGCCCGGCAAAGTGCTGTTCGTCCACAGCGACGAGCATTTGCTCACGCGCATCTTGCTGAACCTGGTCGGCAACGGCATCAAGTACCACGATCCAACGCGCCATGAACGCATCGTGCAATTGAAGCTGCAACCCACGCACACCTGCTTGCGCCTGACCGTTGAAGATAACGGCATTGGCATGGACCCCGAACTGGTCCGCTCGGAAGCCATCTTCAAGCCATTCTTCCAGATTGCGAATTCCCGGCGCGAAAGCGAGAAAGGCGTGGGACTGGGCCTATCCATCGTGCGCGCCATGTTGAGCCTGCTGCCCCGTCACCTCATCGAGATATTGTCGAGCCCGGGCCAAGGCACGCGCATCACCCTGGAGCTGCCGTGGGGCCAGCCGCACGCGCCGGGCTCGCACGCAAGCGAGGACGCGGGCCGCGCCGGTACCCGCGACGAACTGACGGATTGGCGCGGGATCTATGTACTCTACGTGGAAGACGATGAGTTGGTCCGACGCACCAGTTGCGCCATCTTTGACAGCTACGGCCTGCGCTACGAATCGGCGGCCAGCTTGAGTGAATTGAACAATTTGCTCGCCACCATGGAGCGCCGCCCCGATCTACTCGTCAGCGACTACCGGCTGCCGGACGGCAAAACCGCCGCCGACGTGGTGCAAGCGCTTGACGCCGTATTCGGCACGACGCCGACACTGGTGCTGACCGGTGAGGGTTGGACCGACAAGCTGATGGATCCGGCCTGGACCGTGCGGGTCAAGCCCATTTCAACGGCACAGCTCTTGACCACCATTCAAGAGCTTCTGCATCGCAGCGTCAGTGTTTGACCACCTTGACCTCAGGACGAGGAATCCGCAGCCCCAGCCGAGAAACTTCGATCATCAACTCGGTACGGCGTGTCACCTTGAATAGCCGCAACAGGTCAGACACATAGGTTTTGCGCACCGTGCCTTCGCCAATATCCATCAAACGTGCGATGGACTTGTTAGGCAAGCCCTGGCAAACGTAATAAAGCACCTCCAGCATGCGGGGAGCGATGCCCATTTCGGCCCATCCTGGATGCAAGGACGGTGCGGTGCGAATCGGCAGCGCCCCGGCTGGCAGACCGGATTCACCGTGTCCGAACAGGGAATCGGGCAGGAATACACCGTCCTGAAACACGGTCGCCAATGTCCGCGCAAACACGGTTTCGTCGCCGCAGCCCTTGACGATATACCCCGATGCGCCAGACGCGATGCAACGCAGGATCAGCTCCCTGTCCTCCGAGGCCGCCAGCATGATCACCTTGCAAGGCAGGCCGGCGTCGCGAATCTGCACCAGCAGATCCAGCCCCGACTGGGCCGCGCGCAACTCGATGTCGAGAAACACGATGTCAAACATGCGCTGCGCCAACAGAGCCTCGGCCTCTTCGAAGGTACCTGCCTCAATTACCTGCACCTCCGGCTGGACGATATGCAGCAAAGTCCGCATGCCGGCGCGCACCAGGCCTTGATCTTCCACCAGCAGCACACGGCTCAACATGAGTCCCCCACGGGAGTCCATGCATGAAGCCTAACAAGCATGCGTACAGCGACAAAGCAGACAAATGTCCTAGTTCTTCATTTTGATGCGATTGACGCACCATTTGTCAGATAGAAAAACACCGGCATGTACGCCAATCTTGACTATGTGCGTTGATACAGCAGTCAGGCGACGCCCTTGATCAACGAGGCAGACATCATGAAATTCAGCAGGCTACGAGACGCCCGCATGACGGCTGATCTTCGCGCCGCCATCAAGCGCAAGGAGATCATGAGCTTTTATCAGCCCATTGTTGACCTTGGCAACGGCGAAGTGGTGGGCGTGGAAGCGCTGGCGCGCTGGCGCCATCCTGTGCGCGGGCTCTTGACCCCAGCAGACTTCCTGGCCTGCGCGGAGTCGTCTGACCTGATCGTCAAGTTTGGCGAACAGGTCTTGCGCCAGGCTTGTCGTGACATGGCAGCCCTGTATCGCAGACATGGTCGCTGGCTGGATTTGCATGTCAACGTTTCAGCGCGTCAACTGCTGCAGTCGGATTTGCCTGAGGTGGTGTCTGACGCATTGCGTGAATTTGAAATTCCGGCTGAGATATTGACGCTGGAATTGACGGAATCGATGTTCATCGATCCGGACGATGCCACCATCGCGCATGTCGTCACGGGCTTGCGTGCCATCGACGTGCGCCTGGCCATCGATGACTTCGGGACCGGCTATTCGTCGCTGTGGTCCTTGGAGAGGCTGCCGGTCGACGCACTCAAGATCGACCGGGCGTTTGTCTGCAAGCTGTTCGAGCCCAACAGCCGGTCCCCTGCATTGACGGCGACCATCATCGCGATAGGCCGGCAGCTCTATCTGGAGATGGTCGCCGAGGGCGTCGAAACCTTGCCCCAGGCGCGCTGCCTGCACGCCATGGGATGCAGGCGCGCGCAGGGCTATCTGTTCGGCAAACCCGTACCCATCGAGCAGCTTGGGCTTTCAAGACACCGTCTTGATTGACCTCACACACCATGCGCCAGCCGCCAAAATGCGCTAGACAATCCACAATTCATATACATACATATAATATGCACACATATGAAACTGGACTTCACTCAACGCCCCGGTTTCCTGTTCGGCGAAGTGGCACGGCTGTATGGCAAGTTGTTTGAGCAGCAGGCACGCAATCGGCTGACCCTGTCGCGCGCGCAGTACCGGGCCCTGGCGGTCCTGACCATCCATGGCAGCGACGTGCAGCCCATGTCGCAAAGCGAATTGGCCGAGCGCCTGGACGTGACGCCCATGGCCGTGGCGACCCTGTGCGACCGCATGGCCGCGGCCGGGCTGCTGCGCCGTGAGCCGCACCCGACGGACCGGCGCGTCAACCTGATCCGCTTGCAGGACAAGGCCGAGGCGGCCCTGGCCAGCGCCATCGCCTTGGGCGACGAGCTGGAACGGGTCACCTTCCGGGGCTTCAGCAAGGCCGAGCGCCAGCAGTTCCTGGCGCTGCTGATGAAACTGCGCGACAACCTCGACACGGAGTCAGCGTGATGAGCGGCGCGAAGTTCCAGCACGTCCAGCATCGCGGCATGATCACGCTGTCCATCATGCTGGCGACCATCATGCAGGCGTTGGACACCACCATCGCCAACGTGGCGCTGCCGCACATGCAAGGCAGCCTGCAGAGCTCGCAGGATCAGATCAGCTGGGTGCTGACCTCCTACATCGTCGCCGCTGCCATCGCCACGCCGCTGACCGGCTGGCTGTGCTCGCAATGGGGCCGGCGCCGCGTGTTCCTTATGGCCGTGGCCGGATTCACCGCGGCATCGGCCCTGTGCGGCATGGCCGAAAGCCTGTGGCAGATTGTCGCGGCGCGCCTGCTTCAGGGCGTGTTCGGCGCCGCGCTGGTGCCGCTGTCGCAGGCGGTGCTGCTGGACATCAACCCTAGGGAAAAGGTCGGGCAGGCCATGGCGATCTGGGGCGCCGGCATCATGATCGGCCCCATCCTCGGCCCGATGCTGGGCGGCTGGCTGACCGACAACGTCAACTGGCGCTGGGTGTTCTACATCAACATGCCGGTCGGCGCGCTGGCCTTCTACGGCATCGCCCGCTATCTGCCGCAAGACCGGCCAGCCGCCGTGCGGCTCGACATGTTCGGCTTTGCCACCCTGAGCCTGGGCGTGGGCCTGCTGCAGATGTTCCTGGACCGCGGCGAACAGCTCGACTGGTTCAACTCGGGCGAGATCCAGCTGGAGGCGCTGGGCTGCGCGGTGTCCTTCCTGCTCTTTGCCGTGCACACGGCCACCACCGCGGGGCAATCATTCTTCAACCGCGCGCTGCTGCACGACCGCAACTTCCTCGCCAGCGTCGTGTTCGGCTTCATTCTCGGCATGGTGCTGTACGCCACCATGGCCCTGCTGCCCACGTTGCTGCAGGGCATGTTCGGCTACCCGGTGGTCTACACCGGCATGGTGATGGCGCCGCGCGGCATCGGCACCATGCTGGCCATGCTGCTGGTCGGCCGATTGGTGCACCGGATCGACCTGCGCCTGATCATGGGCTTCGGCTTCGCGCTGACCGCCATCTCGCTGTTCGAGATGACGCACATGACGCTCGACATGGACAGCCAGCTGATCGTGGTGTCGGGCTTCGTCCAGGGCCTGGGCATAGGCTTCACCTTCGTGCCCCTGAGCGCGGCGGCCTTCGCCACGCTGGACCCGGCGCTGCGCAACGACGGCACGCCCATCTACAGCCTGATGCGCAACATTGGCAGCAGCGTGGGCATCTCCATCGTGCAGGCGCTGCTGACAGAAGGCAGCGCGCGCGCCCACGCCGAGCTGGCCGCTGACATCAACGAGGCCAACCCGGTGCTGCAAAGCCTGCCGCCCGCGCTTGACCCGCACACGCACAGCAGGCTGATGCTGCTGAACATCGAAGTCAGCCGCCAGGCCACCATGATGGCCTATGTGGACGATTTCCGCGTGATGATGGTGATCACGCTGCTGGCCATGCCCCTGCTGCTGTTGCTGCGCAAGGCGCGCCAGCAGCCTGAACAGACCGCGCCGGCGGACGCGGGGCACTGACGACGTCAGCGCGTCGCCTGCGTGACGAACTCGGTGTAGAAGGCAATCATCTCGCCGTAGTTCTGGATGCTGATGCGCTCATTCACGCCATGGATGCGCGCAATCGCCGCGCCATCCATGCGCACCGGCGCAAAGCGGTAGGCGGCGTCGCTGACGCGGCCGTAGTGGCGGCTGTCGGTGGCGGTCACCACCAGGCCGGGCACCACCACGGCGTCCGGGGCGACGCGGCCGATGACCTGCGACAGCAACTGAAACCCCGGGCCCCGCGCGTCCGCCACCGGCGTGGCCGTGCTGCCGGGTCCGCCGTGCTCCTCGATGCTGACGTCCTCGTCGGCGATCACGGCCTTGACGTGCGCCTTGACCTGCTCGACCGTGTCGCCGGGCGCCAGCCTGAAGTTGACGACCGCCGTGGCTTCGCTGGGCAGCACATTGTCCTTGACCCCGCCCGCGATCAGCGTCGGCGCGGTGGTGGTGCGTATCAGCGCATTGGTCTCGCGCGACTTGGCCAGTTGGCGCTCGAGCAGCGGCCCGAACAGCCATTCATTGGCCACGACGACGCGCATCGCGAAAGGCAACGCCGGCGCCAGGGCCCGGAAACCCGCGCCGCCGGGGCCGTCCAGCGAGGCCGGCATCTGCTGCGCCTCCAGCCGCGACACCGCGCAGCCGATCTTGCCGACCGCCGTCTGCGGCGGCGGCATCGAGGAATGGCCGCCCTTGGCGTGCGCCGTCAGCAGCAGGGTCAGGTAGCCCTTCTCCGACAGGCCAATCTGCGCGATCGGGCGCTGCAGGCCCGGAATCACGCCAGAGATGATGGCCGAGCCTTCGTCGAGCGAGAACTGCGCGCCGACCTGCCGCGCTGCTGCAGCAGGTCGGCGATCGCGTCGGCGCCCTGCTTGCCGCTGGTCTCCTCGTCGTGGCCGAGCGCGATCAGCACCGTGCGCCTGGGCTGGTAACCCTGCGCCAGCAAGTGCTCGACGCTCTCCAGCGTGGCCATGGCGATGTGCTTCATGTCCAGCGAGCCGCGGCCCCAGACAAAACCGTCCGCGATGTCGCCGGAGAACGGCTCATGCGTCCATTGGTTCGCGGTGGTCGGCTCGATCGGCACCACGTCCAGGTGCGCCGTCAGAAGCACCGGCTGCAAGGCCGGATCGCTGCCCGGCCAAGTGAACAGCAGGCTGCGCCCGTTCACCACGTCCTTGCGCAGGCGGCTGTGGACCAGCGGGAAGCATTGCGCCAGATGGCGGTGCAGGTCCGCGAAGTGATCGGGCTCAGCCGCCTCGGCGCTGCCCGCCGCATAGGAGATCGTCGGGATGCGAACCGCGCCTGCCAGGCGCTGCGCCGCCGCGTCCAGATCGGCCGGCACAGGCAGTGGCCGAGCCTCGGTCGCCGGCAAACTGCCCAAGCGCCAGGTGTTGAACAGCAACACCGCCGCAAGACCCAGCACCAGCGCCAGCAAGCTGATCAAGACGCCGCGCAGTTTCGAAAGGATGGGGAATGTCATGCAATGCACGCCTCAAAAAAGAAGGCGGCCCCTCATCGCCTGGATGTGGTCCGCCTGGAACCTCGGACGCAAAAGGCGACGTTGAATGAGTCCCTGCGATGACATGCGCCTCGATTCAGGAAGAGCTGCTAGGCGCAAAGCACAGTCATAGCTCGGGCTATGACGAGCATTTGCAACGACGCAGATCGCCTGAAGCGAGGATGCATGGCGCGCAAGGGACTTGTTCAGCGTTGCCTTAGAGCTTGGCGTTGAACTCGATCGCCACCATGCGTGGCTTGGTCAGGTAGGCATACGGCGAGCCGAACGGCTCGCCCAGCGCGCTGACCGAGTGGATGTACTGGTTGTTGGTCAGGTTGTTGACCAGCAAGGCCACGCCCCATTTGTTGGACGGTGCGTTCCAGCCCAGCCGCGTGTCGACGCGCTGCTCGGCCTCGCCCACCTGGAAGGTCGGCGCCTTGAAGCAGGTGCCCTGGCCGGTGGTGTAGGTGTTGCAGCGTTGCGGGCCGACGTAGCCGTAGGTCAGGTTGAAATTGCCCATGCCGCCGAGCATGCCCCAGGCCGCTGCCACGCCCGCCGTGCCGCTGAACTTGGGCGTGCCCACGGGCTGGCCCGTGAGGTTGATGCCGGTGGGCGTGGTGTATTTCGAGTACGTCTGGTCGATGTACTCGCCCGTGCCGGTCAGGCGCCAGGTGCGGTCGATCTGCCATTGCAGGCCCAGATCGAGGCCGTCGGCATGCTGGTCGCTGTTGACCACCTGGTAGCCGGGAATGCCGGCATTGGCGTTCTGCACCAGCACGAGGTCCTGCAGATTGGTGTAGGCGTAGTGGAAGGCGCTGGCGTCGTACGACAGGCCCAGGTCGCGCAGCTGGCCCTTGGCGCCGAGCTCCCAGTTGGTCACGTACTCGGGGTTGTAGCGGCCGTTGACGTCCACCGCGTTGAAGCCGCCGGACTGGTAGCCCTCGGTCCAGGAACCGTAGACCATGTGGTCGGCGCCGAAGTGGTGGTCCAGCACCAGGCGCGGGCTGGTGTTGTTCCAGCTCGCCGAGGTCTGGTAGGGGGTCGTCAGGGTGCCCGGGTTGTTGAACTCGATGTTGCTGCTGACCAGGTGCTGCAGCACCGCCACGGTCTGCGGCGTCAGAGGCCCCAATTGACCTGCGCCGGCCAGGGCCGACACGGTGGTGAAGAAGCCGCCGGCGGTCAGGCCCGACAGCTGGGCGTCCAGGCCCGGCGCGCTGCGCAGCGGATTCAGCCAGCTGAAGGTCTTGCTGTCGTGGGTGAAGCGCACGCCGGTGGTCAGGTTGGTGGCCGGATCCAGGTGCCAGATGGCGTCGCCATAGACGGCATAGGCGCTGTAGCCGCCGGTCGTGTGCATGGTCTCGGTCCACGACTGGCCCAGCAGGTTCACGTTGGTCAGCAGCACGTTGTTGCTGGCGGCGCCGAGCTGGTTGGCGATCTGGGTCAGCAGCGCAAACGGCGCCACGCCAGCCGCATGGTTGAACAGCGTGTCCAGCGAGGTGGTGGTGGCGCTGACCGGGTTGGCCTGCGTGGCGGACTCGTGATAGGCGCTGGCACCGGCCAGCCAGTCGACCAGCGCGGTCTTGCCATTGAGCTTGAACTCCTGCTGCCAGGTCGAGTTCGACTCGACGTTGTTGGCCGAGAAGAACGTGGCCGGATTGCTTGATGCATCGTTGTCCTGGTAGTTCTGCGAGGTGAAGCCACGGTAGGCCGTGATGCTGGTCAGCTCGGCGAAGGGCAGGCTGTGTTCGACGCGCAGCGTCACGCCGTCGAAGCGACGCGATTGCACGTCCGGACTGGCGTCGTTATTCAAGACAGGCGGAAAGGGGCTGACCCAGGTGCTCGGAGCGCCAAAGTTCACCACGCCGCCCGTCATCGAGAACGTAGCCGGCCCGGGCTCGTTCATCTCCTCGTGTTCCCAGGTCAGGTTGACCGAGGTGGTGTCGCCGCTCCAGCGCAGCGCGGCACGGGTGCCCCAGCTGTTGTCGCCGCCAAACTGGACCCCGTTGAACTGGTTGCGAATCCAGCCGTCGCTGTGCTGGTCGACCGCGGTGAAGCGGAACGCCACGTCCTCGCCGACCGGGGCGTTGTAGAGCAGTTCGATGTGGCGCGTGCCCTGGTTGCCCAGGCGCAGCATGCCGTCGACCTCGTACTGCGCGCTCGGGTCGTTGGTGACGATGGAAATTGCGCCGGCTGCGGCATTGCGGCCGAACAGCGTGCCCTGCGGCCCCTTCAGCACCTCGACGCGCTTGACGTCGTTGAAGTCCAGCAGCGCCCCGCCTGTCTTGCCCGAGTAGACGCCGTTCAGGTAGATGCCCACCGGCGAATCGGTGCCGATGCCAAAGTCCTGCGTACCGACGCCGCGCATGTAGATGTTGGGCCGGGTCGCCTGCGAGGCGTCGATCGCCAGGCCGGGAATGAACACGTCGACGTCGGCCAGCGTGCTGGCGCCCAGCTTTTCCAGCGCCGCGCCCGACATCACCTGCATGGCGATGGGCACGTTCTGCAACTGCTGGCTGCGGCTTTGACCGGTCACTTCCACGGCCTCGAGCTTTTGCGTGGCGGCGCTGTCAGCGGACTGGGCCAGGGCGGCGTCGGCTGCCAGGCATTGCAAGGCCAGCACGGCGGCCTGCGCCAGCACCGTACGGGTCGAAAACGAGAAAAACGACGTCATTGAATATCTCCTGATACGCAAGCCGGTCACTCTAGTTCAGGGCCAGCCCTGGTGCATGTGTAATTGCGCCAAAGCGTTGCGTGAATGTGCCAATTCACCCCGCTGCAACACGACTGTCATTCTGGGTCTGGGAAAACCCTTAAGCTTCGCGCCCTCGCTGCTGGGATTCCATGATGTCCACCTCTATGAAATCGCCGTCTACCGTCTTGGCGCGGACCCTGCTGGCCGCCGGCCTGTGGGGCTGGCTTTCAACGGCCCTAGCATGGAGCGACCACCCGCTGTGCACCTGGTCGGCGCTGGAGGGCATGCCAGAGATTGCAGATCGCGCAGTGCTTGCCGAACCCTTCGATCGATTCCTGCAATCGGAGGCCGCGGCCTTGCCCAAGGTCCTGGCGCAGGAAGAAGCCTGGGCGCGCCAGCAACTGCCGCATTACGCGCCCCGTCCCGACGCGCTGGCATTCCAGGGCGCCGCGCCAACGCCGCAACCCATTCCGCAACAGCTGCGGCTGAGCTTCCTGCGCGCACTGCGCGTCAACGAACACGCCAAACTGTCGCTCTACCTGCAGCGCCACCCCGGTGCGGCGGTCGCGGCGGTCGCGGCGGTCGCGGCGGAGCGCCGCATGGATTGGCGCGACATCACCACGCTGTCCAGCGGCAGCGGCGCCAAGGAGAACCGCTACGAGCGCATCCAGCCCGACGAACCAGTGCCCGTGCTGGAGGTGCTGGCCACCGCGTCGAACGAGCCCGACTACGGACTGGACCTGGGCCTGTGGAGCGACAACGGCACGGCGCAAGGCCAGGCGGCGGGCTTCGGCCCGCAACCCTTTGGCAACCCGCGCTTCGACTACAGCGGCCAGGCGCCCTTCCACATGGGCTTCTACCACGAGGCCGCCATCGTCTACGCCGCCGCGCCCTTCCTGCAGCGGACCTACCCGGAGGCCCGCATCCACATGGCCCTGACCCTGGCGCGCCATGCCTTCGCCAGCGGCCACCCCTACTGGGGCTGGCGCTTCACCGGCTGGGCCATCCACTACGTGCAGGATCTGGGCCAGCCCTACCATGCCCGCGTGCTGCCGGGCCTGGGCGTGGGCCGCATGCTGTGGATCAATGCGCAGGACCTGCTGGGCCGGCACCAGGCCAAGCTCGACGCCGTCAACCTGGTCGCGAACCGGCACACCGTGCTGGAGAACTTCCAGTTCCGCCACATGGCGCTGGCCTACGAGCAGGGCCGGATGGACGACCCGCTGCTGCAGGCCTTGCGAGATGCCCGCCAGGACCGCTCGCACTGGCGCCTGACGCCGCCCAGCCCGTCCGAGCCGGGCTCCCTGCGCGACATCGTGTCGGCCGACGCCGCGGCCCTGGCCGACGCGCTCGATGCGCAACTGGCGCGCAGCCTGCCGGCCCGCTACACCTCCGACCCCGCCACGGTGCTGCCCGAGTCCGACCAGCTCGACATGGCGCTCGAGGCGCAGCGCTACGCCCCCGCCGAATACGCCCGGCTCATGACGCAGTTGCAAGTGCTGATGCAGCATGTGGGCCGCGACACGCGCGCCGTGGTGAGGGCAGCGCTGCAGCAATAATCCGCTCCACACGGAACACCGTGGAGGAGAACCCCATGCTGCCCTTGCAAGGACTGGCCCTGCTGCTCCTGCTGCAGACCGCCGGCGAAGCGCTCTCGCACGCGCTGCACATCCCCATCCCCGGTCCTGTACTGGGCCTGGTCCTGCTGCTGGCGGCCCTGCGCTGGGACCGCTGCAAGGCGCCCATCGCCGCCGTGGCGGAGGTGCTGCTGGGCCACCTTTCGCTGCTGTTTGTGCCGGTGGGCGTGGGCGTCATCACGCACCTGGACCTGCTGGGACGCTACGGCTGGCAATTGCTGCTGATCATCATCGTGTCCACCTTGGCCGGCATGGCCACGACCGCCTGGGTCCTGCAAAGGCTGCTGCGGCGCAGCGGAGGCGCCGCATGAACGACTTTGTGCAACTCTGGGTCTACCTGGCCTCGACGCCGCTGTTCGGCCTGACCGCCACGCTGCTCACCTATGTCGCAGCCATGGCATTCTACGAGCGCATGGGCCGGGCGCCCTGGGCCAATCCGGTGCTGGTCTCGGTGCTGGTGATCGGCGGCCTGCTGGTCGCCTCGCACACCCCCTACCCGGCCTACTTCGCCGGCGCGCAGTTCGTGCACGTGCTGCTGGGCCCGGCGGTCGTGGCGCTGGCCTGGCCGCTTTGGCAGCGCCGTGTCGAACTGATACAGCGCGGAACCGCCCTGACGCTGGCCGCGCTCGCCGGCGGCTTCGTGGCCGCCGCCTGCGCTGTCGGCCTGGCCGTGCTGCTGGGCCTGCCCGTCGAGGTGCAGCACTCGCTGGCCCCGCATTCGGTCACCGCGCCGGTGGCCATGGGCATCGCCGACAAGATCGGGGCCGTGCCCGCCCTGGCCGCCGTGTTCGCGGTGCTCACGGGCATGGTGGGCGCCGTGTCGGCCGCGCCCCTGTTCAATCTGCTGGGCATCCGCGACTGGACCGTGCGCGGCTTCGCCGTCGGCACCTGCGCCCACGGCATAGGCGCCGCCCGTGCCATGCAGGTGCATGCGGACGCCGGCGCCTACGCCGGCATCGCGCTGGGCCTGCAGGTGCTGCTGGCGGCGCTGCTGATGCCGCTGGCGTTTCACTGGCTGCGTTGAGCGCAAGACAGCGGCCTACAATCGCCGAACACTGCCAGAAACACAAGCAGAAACACAACTACAGCGAGGATCAGCATCATGGGCGCGCAATGGAAAGCCAAGCACAAGGATCTGGCCGCCAACGCCAAGGGGCGGCTGTTCAGCAAGCTGTCCAAGGAAATCATGATCGCCGCGCGTAGCGGTGCCGATCCGGCCTTGAATTCGCGCCTGCGCCTCGCGGTGGAACAGGCGCGCAAGGCCTCGATGCCCAAGGACACGCTCGAGCGCGCCATCAAGAAAGGCGCCGGCATCGGCGGCGACGCCGTGCATTTCGAGCACGTGGTCTACGAAGGCTTTGCGCCGCACCGCGTGCCGGTGGTGATCGAATGCCTGACCGACAACGTGAACCGCACCGCCTCCGACATGCGCGTGCTGTTCCGCAAGGGCCACCAGGGCACCTCAGGGTCGGTGTCGTGGGACTTCGACCACCTGGGCATGATCGAGGCCGAGCCCGCCGTCAAGGGCGCCGACCCTGAGCTCGCCGCCATCGAGGCCGGCGCCGAAGACTTCGAACCCGCCGACGAAGACGGCGTCACGCTGTTCCTGACCCACGCCGGCGACCTGGACGCGGTCAGCCGCGCCCTGCCCGCGCAGGGCTTTCAGGTCCTGTCGGCCAAGCTCGGCTATGTGCCCAAGAACCCCGTCGACCCGGCCACGCTGAGCGCCGAGCAGCTGGAAGAGGTCGAAGCCTTCCTGGCCGCCATCGACGCCAACGAAGACGTGCAGCACGTCTTCGCGGGCCTGCGCGATAGCGCTTAACCCCGGCGGCGCATCGGTCGATAACCAGGCATCGCAGGAAGGTTTTTTGCCGAGCCAGGCAGGCAGCCGGAGCGCGACGCGCGCGCCACCGCGCTCCCGTGGCGCAACAAGGTCCACACAACGCGAAGGAGCCATATCATGGTCAACGCAGTGAATGGCATGTCGCCCGCCGTCGGTTTCTCGACCCTCTCCGCCATCAACAGCGCGGCCCTGGCCATGGCCAAGGTCAAACCCGGCACCGCCATCGCCGAATTGCAGGATTACCAGCGGCAGCTGGCCGACACCGTCCAGAACGGCAGCGCCAACACGCCCGCAGGCATGGTCAGGATCGAATGGATCAGCTCGCGCATCGCGGACCTCCAGGCCAGCCAGCAAGCCGCGGCCATGCGGGCAGCGGTCGATCCCGGCAAAACAACAAGTGCCGCGCTCAACGCGCCCGTCGGCAGGTTTCTTGACCGTTACGCTTGACAAGACTTGGCGCCGCGTTACGGTCGGGGCCCATGACCGCCACATCACAATTTTTCGAACCCGAATTCAGCGCTTCGCTGCACAACTTGTTTGAAACGCTGATTCCTTTCAACAAGCTGCTGGGCCTGCAGATCGATGCCATCGAGCCCACCGAAGTACGCGGCAGCTTGCGCATGCGGCCCGACCTGATCGGGCACTTCACCCACCAGCGCCTGCACGGCGGCGTGATCAGCGCCACCCTGGATGCCGTCGCCGGCCTGGCCATCATGGCCGCCATCGGTGCGCGCCACATGGATGAAAGCCCGCAAGCGCGCCTGCAGCGTTTCGGCAAGCTGGGCACCATCGACCTGCGCGTCGACTACCTGCGCCCCGCCAAGGGCGAGCTGTTTCATTTGCGCGCCGAAGTCATGCGCCTGGGCAGCCGCGTGGCCAGCTGCCGCATGGAGTTTTCCGACGCGCAAGGCCTGCTGCTCAGCACCGGCGCTGCGGCCTACATGGTGGCCTGAGGCCCTGACTCAATCCAGCAAATCGCCTGAATAAAGCGATTCCCAGGGCATCCTGATCAGCACGTTGGCGTCAAGAACAGGCGCTGCGACGGCATATTCCTTGTTGGACGTGTCGCGCTTGACCGGATGCATCAGGGGATCACCATTGCGATTGGTGAGCGCCAGCACCAGCGGCATGTTCGCGTTTTCGCCGCGATGGATGGCGATGGCAATCTCGCCGGACACCAGCTTGACGAAGCAGCCAGGCGGATAGAGCCCGAACTCCTTGACCAGGACCGCCGCCATTGGATGCCCGTTGTGCTGCGTGAACAGCTCCCGGGCGGCCTGGTTGGGCATGAGCGCACAGCGGGTGGCGCGCGCGCTGAGCTTGGCGGTGAACACGTCCACGAAGTGCAGCAACAAGGCGGTGTCACTGACTTCCGCCGAGGCACCCGGATAGCCCTTGCCGTCCGGAGTTTCGTGGTGCTGCTCGACGGCATGGCACCACACCGGGTCGGTCACCCCCAGTTCCCTGAGCAGCTCGGCGCTGCGCTGGGGATGGGTCTTGATGGCCTCGCGCTGCTCCGACGTCAGGGGGGTGTGCTGGCAGGCCAGCCGGCCCTGCAGCTCAATCATGGAAATGTTCATGCTGAGCGCCGCGCGAATCAGGCTGCGCCGCTTGGACTCCTCCCAGCCCAGACGGCGCGCCGCCAGGCAGCTGACCACCGCCGCATGCCAGGAATGGCTGACGCCATAGGACGAAAAGCGCGACTGGTCGTGCCGCAGGATCTGGAAGATCGCCTTGTCGGCATCGCGATCTATCATGACCAGCAAGGCGGTCGTCAGCTCGTCGATGGTCTGCTGCAGCTCGGAAGACGGCTGATTGAGCGTCTTGCTCAAGCGCCATTGCATGGCCTGCCAGCGCGACAGGAAGGTCTGCCGCTGGTTCACGGTTTCATTGCGCCGCTCAGCCGCCTTCATTTCCGACATGTCGACGAACATGCCGCGGCTCAGCAGCGATTCGAGCATGTCCGCATCAGCGACCAAATGACCGCGCGCCAACAATAACTTGCCCTGCGCATCACGGATGCTCCACGGCAATGTACCGCCTGCACTCAGTTGTCCGGCCAAATCCTTCAATGGCAGTAACTGCATGGCTTGAACGCCCTTTTATCTGCGCGACTTGATTACCCAACGGGCCGATTCCAGTTCGAGCGCGAGTATAGAGATGGCGTAAGGTTTTGTAAGGATTGATACCCTCCCCATATATTAAAAAGCAACACGCAAATGCAATTTCAATTTAAAAATCACAATCTCCAGGGATTACCCTATCAGAATCAACCCCATAGGCAATCTGATAAGAAAGGTGCCACAAACATATCCACTATTTTTCTGTGATTAGCAAAAATCAGTTTTTCCACAATCTTGATCAAAGTGAATCGGCACGCTTCCAAACTGCGCTTTCTTTGATGCAGGTTAATTCGTCGGCAACGGCAGGCTTCTACAATGCCTGTGCCAATCCATCTAACGCATCAAACCCTTGTCACAAGTTGCACTGATCAAGGTGTGGGCAGACTTGCTGCGCCGCCTGTCCCAACTGCTCTACCAGGATGAACCTGAAGCGCAGTGGCTGCCCCAGTTTGAGTCGCTCACAACCGAACTGCTGCAGGTATTCCGCGACGACCCCGACACCGCGTTGTACCTGTCCGTGCAGAATGCGTTCGGGCGCCTGGAACACTACAGCGCGCATCACGCCATACTTTGCGCGCAGGTCTGCGACTTGTGCGCCTCGTATTTCGAATTGAGTGCGTCTGAGCGAGATGCCCTGGTGCGCGCCGCCCTGACCATGAACTGCGCCATGTCCGCGCTGCAAGACAAGCTGGTGCTGCAACACACGACACTGACCGACGAACAGCGCGATGAAATCGATGCCCATGCGCGTCGGAGCGCCGGGTTTCTCAAGTCGGCCGGGGTGACCGACACCTGCTGGCTGGACATCGTGAGCACTCACCACGATGCGAGCGAACTTGTGGACGAGGCAGCAGGCACCGTGGCGAGATTGGCGCAGCTGCTGTATCGCGTCGACGTCTTCACCGCCAAGCTGAGCCGCCGTGCCAGCCGGCACCCGACCACCCCGGCCCGGGCGGCTCGCGAGGCCTGCCTGGACAAGGGCGGCGCGCCGGACGCCGTCGGGGCGACAATTCTGCGCGTCATGGGCCTGTATCCGCCAGGCTGCTTTGTCTTGTTGTCCAACGGCGATTCCGGCGTCGTGGTGCGGCGAGGCAACAAGGCGCACACGCCCCTTGTCGCCGCCCTGCGCCGCTCCGACGGCGGCATGCACATGCAACCCGTGCTGCGCGACTCGGCAACCGGAGAATTCGGCGTCGTGCGGGGCGTTGCGCTCAACGCCGCCAAGGTGCGGCTGGATCACGAACGCATTCTGGGCGCCCTTTGACACTGGTCCAAGTCTGCTCTTGCTCCTGCGCAGGTGCAGGTGCAGGTGCAGGTGCAGGACGTTAGCGGTTTGCCGTCCGACCAAGAGTGGGAGCGCTTGAGACTCTCGTTTTGGTTCCCGTTTTGGTTCCCGTTTGAGCACCCATTCTCACTCCCGCCGCAGGAAAGCCATGCGGCTGGATATCTGTCATCGCGATGGGGGAGACAGCCTCGGCCTATCCTTGAAATTCCTGCTGCGGCATCGAAAATAAAAAGGTCTCTGGATCATTCCACGCAAAATTGTGCAAGTCGCCTTCGTTAACTCGGAGGATAGATGCCTGCAATTCAAATTTCAATTTTCACCCTGGCTGCGCTGCTGGCCACGGTGGATCAGGCTGCGCCCCTGCGCCTCTCCGAAACCGAGTTATCCATCGTCTCGGCCGGCGACAATTCAAATTCATCGCAGCCGCCCACCGCCACTGGCGTCGAAAACTTTCTCGCCGGATTATTCGGTCCAGCGTCGCTGCAAGCCTCGACGCTGACGCCGCCGCAATTCAGGGCAGACATGGCAACGCTCGGGCTCGTATTGCCGGTGGAGTTCTACGCCGATCAAGCGGTCACCGAAATCACCATCCGCATGGCACCAATTTCGGTGCAAATGAATCTGGCTTCATTGTTGAGCAGCCTGACACCGGGCGCGTCGCAATCCCAGAACCAGCCCGGCCCTTCCATGGGCAGCGTGTCGCTGAACAACCTGAACGCCACGGGCACGCGCGTGTACATCTGGTCGCACTGATGCGGCTCACACCCCGCATTTGGAATGCCCCGGAAGCGGCAACTCAAGGCACCGGTGCATCCAATGACTTGAGGATGTAGTTCTCCGCATCACCGGCCGGCAGGGCCTTGGCAAACAGCCAGCCCTGGCCGACGTGCACGCCCAACTCCTGCAGCAGCCGTGCCTGGGCCTCTTCTTCGACGCCCTCGGCCAGCACCTGCTTGTCCAGGGCCAATGCCAGGCGGACGATGGTGCGGACGATCTCGACCGCCTCCTTCCCGACGTCCAGCCGTATGACAAAGCTGCGGTCGACCTTCAAGGTGTCGAAGGGGAAACGGTGCAGGTACGCCAGCGAGGAGTAGCCGGTGCCGAAATCATCGATCGAAATCTTGAAACCCTGGGCCGACAGCTCCTGCAAGGCCAGCGAGGTCAGCTGCGGGTTGGCCATGGCCATGCTCTCCGTGACCTCCAGCTTGAGGCGGCGCGGGCTCAAGGCGCCGAGGATGTCGCGCACGGCTTGGGCGTCCGCCATCAGATTGCCTTCGGTGAACTGGCGGCTCGACAGATTGACAGCAATCTCGCCCCGAAACCCCAGCTGGTCCCAGGCCACCAGTTGTCGCGCCGCCTCGAACAGGGTCCAGCGGCCCATGGCCACGATCTGGCCGCTCTCCTCTGCGAAGGGTATGAAATCGCCCGGCATCACGAAGCCGCGCCTGGGGTGGATCCAGCGGATCAGGGCCTCGAAGCCGATGAGCTTGCGGTCCGCCAGGTTCACCAGGGGCTGGTAGTACATGCGGAATTCGCCGCGCTCGAGACCCAGGTCGATGTCCTCGCGCAGCGAACGCTTCGAATTCTCGACCAGCTGTTCGGACACGTCGTACCGGTGCAGCTGGCCGCGGCCCTGCAGCTTGGCCTGGGCCAGCGCCATTTCTGCGGCCACCAGCAGATCGTCCGCCGAGTTCGGCCCCTGCCTGCTGTGGGCCCAGCCCACGCATCCGGTGACGGCCAGGGACTTGGTCCCAAGCGGGAACGGCTCCTCGAAGCGCCCCATCGCCCACGCGGCCCAGCGCTGCGGGTCCTCGCCGCCAGGCGACGGCAGCTCGCCCTGGAACAGCAGCGCGAAGCAGTCGGCATCAACGCGCGCCACGGTGGCGCTCATGCCTTCGCGGTTCGACAGGCGCCGGCCCAAGGTCCGCAACAGCTCGTCGCAGGCCTGCGAACCCTCCGTCTCGTTCAGGGTGCGGAACTCGTTGATGTCCACCAGCACCACGCCCACGCTGACCGCCGCGCCTGCCCCGGCGCCCTGATAGGCCTGGCGCAGGCGCTCGAGAAAGGCGGCCCGGTTGGGCAGGCCTGTGAGCCGGTCGTGCAGCGCATCGTAGGTGAGTTGGCGCTGCAGGCGCTGGGACTCGCTGATGTCCGTCAGCGAGCCGGCCATGCGCGTGGCGCATCCGGCCTCGTCGCGCAGCGCCATGCCGCGCGCCAGCAGCCACCGATCCTGGCCGCCCTGCTGGAAATTCAGGACAAACTCGAACTGCGGGCTGCGCCCTTCGAGATGCTCGTTCAGTGCCGCCTCGAAGGCCTGGCGCGCGGTGGCGTCGAGCGGCAGCTGCCAGGCCGCCATGTCCCGCGCCTGCTCCGCCGGCAGGCTCATCAGCTGGAGCCAGCGGGCCGAGAAGTACACATGGCGGCCATCGATGTCCCAGTCCCACATGCCGTCGTTGGCGCCGCGCAGGGCCAGCGCATAGCGCTCTTCGCTCTGGCGCAGCGCCAACAGGGCCGCCTGACGACGCGCACGGTCCACGCTGTTGCGCCGCACCAGGGCGCCGCCGCCACCCAGCCCCAGCGCCAGCGCCGGAAACACCAGCGACAGGAACTCCTGCCGCTCGACAAACAAGGCCTGCAGGGCCGCCGCCAGGACCAGGCCCAGCAGCCCGCCCGCCCACAGCACCCTGGGGACCGGCCAGCGCGCGATGGCCAGGGCGGCCAGCAGGGGCAGGCACAGCATGGCCAGCAGCTCGGCCCCGGCGGCCCAGGACGGGCGGCGCAGCTCGCGATGGGTCAGCATGTTGTCGATGGACGTGGCCATGCGTTCGACCCCGGGCAGGCTCGCGTCAAAGGGCGATGGGAACTGATCGCCCGCCCCCAGTGCGGTGGCGCCGATCAGCACGATGCGGCCACGCAGGCGCTGCGGTGCGATCCGCCCTTCCAGCAGGTCGACCAGGGGCAGCGTCGTGAACGTGCCGCTGGGGCCGTAGTAGTTGAGCCATTGGCGCGACAGCACGTCCAGCGGCACGGTGGGTAGGCCGGCCATGCGAATGCCCTCGCCAAAGCGCAGCTCGGTCTGCCCCCAGTTCGCGGCGACCGCCAGTGCGGCGGCGCGCAGCGCCAGCGAAGGGTAGACCTCGCCGTCAAAAGGCACGGCGGGCAGGTCGTAGCGCACCGCCCCTTCGGCGCTGCGCTGCACCGTCACATGGCCGAGCGCAAGCGAGGAGCGGGCCAATGCCGGGGTGGGCGCGAGAATTCCCGCCGGCCGCAGCGGCACACGGGCCGCCGGCGCCTCGCTGGCGTAGCTCAGGAAGGCGCTGTCGAGCACGGCGGCGTCCGCTTCGCGCCTGGCCTCGGTGGTGGCCACGTCCGGCAGCGCAAAGGGCAGCAGCACATTGCCGGCCTGGTGCATGGCCTGGGCCAGCTCGGCATCGGCGCCGGGGTCCGCGCGTGTCGGCTCGATCAGCAGCAGATCCATGGCCACGAGGCGGGCGCCAGCCGCATCGAGCAGGCGCACGGTGCGCGCCAGGGTACGGCGATCGGGGGCCGCGCCGCCCTGCTGCCGCAGGCTGGCATCATCGATGGCCAGCACCACGATGCCAGGCGAGGTCGCGGGCGCCAGCGGGCCGCGCCACAGCATCTGCGCGTCCAGCGTGAGGCGGTCCATTCGATCGAACAGCGACACGCGCCCCCGCAGCGACCAGCACGCCACCGCCACCGCCGCAGCCAGCAGGCCGATCCACACATAGTGCCACCAATCCTTGCGCAAGCCCAGCGTGGTCTTGTTGTCGTCCAGAGCCGGCCCTGCCATGGCCTAAAAACTCAAGCGGCCTTGCGCAGATTCGATGCGGGACGGCGACCAGGTGGCGGCAGGCGTGCAGCCATAGTCGGCATTGCAATCCGTCCCCTGATGGGACGCGCTCAAGACCACCGGCAGCTTCGCCGACAGGCCTCGCGTCGCGCCGCCCTTGCCGCCCTGCCCCACCGTGTCGACCGACACCTCGCCCGACTGCACATTCACCGCCGTCGCCAGGTTGGCACCGACCTCGACCATGAATTCGGTGCCGCGCACCGCCGTGACCGCCGTGGGCGTGCGCACCTCCCAGCTACCGCCCGCCTGGGGTTGGACGGTCTGCCCGATCAGGCCCAGGTCGAGCAGGAAGCTGGCATGCCGCGTACCGCCGCTCTCGAGCTCGAAGCGCTTGATTTTGAGGGTCGAGTGGTCGGCGACCACGAGGACCGAGCCGTCGACGAAGCGCAGCCGCACGCGGCCATCGGCCCCGGTGTGGACCTCGGTGCCCACGTCGAGGTGCTGCCCCAGCCGCAGGGCCTGCTGGCCCGCATAGGCCTCACCCCTGACGGCCAGGACCTCGCAAACCGGGTCGGCGCGGGCGGCCAGCACGCAAGTCGAAAGAATCAGGAATGGCATCCAAGCACGCTGCTTCATATCTGCCCCCTTATGTCCAGCTACGGATTCATTCTACGAACGGCGGGCTGGCACTGGAACAATTTCTGGCCGCCCGTCATCAAAACAATGGCCTCAGCCCGATGGCCGCTCGACGATGTCCAGCTCGATGGCGAGCCGGGCTTCGCGCGAGTGGTCGTCGCTGATCTGAAGGGTCAGCTTGTGGTGGCCGGCCGGGATGTTGGCGTTCTGGATCGCGATGCCCTGCTCCGTGGGCGCGCCCACATTGGCCAGAATGCGGTCGGTGATGTCGATGTGCCAGCCGCCGTACAGCACGCGGAACGAACCCGGGACGATGCGGGCGCCCTCGCCCGCTTCGAATCGCAGGTCGATGGACACGGGAGAACTCAGCACCGCATGCCCTTGCATCAGCGTCGGCTTGGACACGCGAATGACCGGCGCCGGCGCCGACGCATCCCCCAGCGAGCGCGTGCGGGGCGCATGGCCCGGCTGCATGTCGGGCGGGCTTTCACCCGAATGGGCCGCGTCGAGCTGCATGTCGGCCGCCGTGACCAGGTCGAAGCTGCCCGGGGCTGCGTGAGCGCGTCCCAGCAGCCACCCGCTCGGAAGGGCCGCGGCCAGCACGTTCAGGCGTCTGCGCAATCGGTTCATGGCATGCCTCCTGTTCCTTGCACTTCATTCCGGGTTGGGCGCCAATTTCGGGGCATGGGCCGCGTCCTTGAGGATGACGCGGTCGTTCTTCGCGAACACGCCCTTTTGGCTGAGCGTGCGGGCGTAGGACAGCAGGTCCTGCACGTCCAGGACCTCCAGCTCGCCGACCTTGGCATCCTTGTAGCCCAGCACCTTGCCATTCAGCTCGATTGGCTCGGGCTTGCCCAGGACGTTGAATTGCGTGCCCACCGCCACGCCATGCTTGCGCCCGAGGTTGATGATGACCCGGTCCTCGTCGGTGCCCGCGATGCGGCCCTTCATCGGGTACTTGGCCGCCACCATGTCGGCAATCGTCTGCGCCAGGCTGCTGGCGGCGCGCACCGGCTCGAAAGCCGTTCGGTCCCTGCGGCTGGACGACAAGGCGATGCCGGTGGTTTCCGTGTCGACCGCCCGCAGCGACAGCAGTGTTTCGCTGCCGAGGTCCGACAGGCTGCCCGTGACGATCAGGCGCGCGGCCAGGATGCGGCCCAGCTTGAGCTGGGTGTCCGGATCGGCCAGCTCGGACGAACCCAGCTTCAGCTCGGCCATCACCTTGTCGAGCAGGGCCCGGTCGACCACGGACACATGGCGGGCCTGGAGCTGGTCCGACAGCTCCTGCACGAACACCTTGTCCATGCCGACCCGCCCCAGCAGTTCCGGACCGCTGTTGTTCCTGAGCTCCAGGATCGAAACCACCATCGGCGGCGTGGTCCAGTCGTCGGGATTGGCCGGCTTCCTGCCCTTCTGCTCGCGGAAACGCGTGACGAGCTCAGCCACTGTGTCGTCAATGTATTTCTGCCGCGCCAGGTCCGACTGCTGCGCCAGGGCGGCCTGGGCCTGGCGCAGCAGGGACTGCACGACCGGGTCGGCCGGATGGAGCGCTTGCCCGCGCTGCAGCAGCTCGACGGCCTTTTGCGCCTGGCCGCTTTCCATCAGCACGACACCCTGGTTGCCGAGCGCCTCCGCGGCATAGGGATTGTCCAGCCTGGCCTTCTGGTACGCCTCGACCGCCTGCGCCGGCGCCTGCCCACGCAACAGATTGCCTTGCGCAACGACCGCGGCCGAGCGCTGCCAGCTGAAATCGGCCACGGCCTGGTCGCCGCCCGCCAGCGCCACCAGCGTCTTGGCTTCGTCAGGGCGCCCGGTCGCGACCAGGATCCGGGCCTTGGCGAGCATGGCGGGGGCCCGGTTGGGAAACAGGGCCAGCGCCTGGTTCGCCGCGCGCAGGGCGCCGTCCAGATCGCCCTGCGCCAGCAGCACCTCGGCCAGGCCCTCGTCGCCGCGTGCGGCGGCCTCGCGGCTGTCCGTGGCGGCAAGCGCCTCGAACACGGCCTTCGCTCCGGCGGCGTCCCCGTCATGCAGCAGGGCATAGCCCTGGCCGGCCCGCGCCACGGCGCCATGGACACTGCCGCTGCCTCCGCCAAGGTCTGCCGGGTCGCTTGCGAGCACCCCGTACAGCGTTTGGGCCGCCGCGGCGCCGCTGCCCTGCTGCAGGCTGTCCGCCAGGCTCAGCAGCATGCCCTCCGACGAGGCGCTGCCCCCGGCGACGATGGTGACGATCTCCCCGCCACGCCCGGTTAGGATCGTCGTGGGCAGGATGTCCGAGATCCGGAAGCGCTTCAGCAGCGTCTCGTCGGCATGGACAAAGTGCAGGTTGGCCGGCGCGCCCTGGGCCAACTCGGCCAGCTGCGCCGGACTGTCCTTGCCGAAGGCCACCACCATCAATTCGTCCGGACCGAAGCGCGCCGCCACCGTCTTCAAGGCCGCCAGGCTCGCGATGCAGCTCCTGCACCTGTCCTTGGAGAAAAAGAACGAAATCGTGGCCGGCCGGCCCGACATGACCTTGTCGCTGATCTTGCTGCCGTCCAGGGACTGCGCCTCGAACACGGGCAGCGCGTTCCCGACCATGAGCGTGATGGGCGAGGCCGGCGGCGTCGCCCCGGTGCGGGACTTGTCGCCCTGGCCGCGCGCCAGCCGCGCCGCCTGGGCCTTCGCCAGCGGCGCGAATTTTCCGGCCGGGAATTCCTTCAGGTAGGCCCCAAAGTCGGCGGCATCGCGGCTGTCCTTGATCGTGTCCCAGAAGGCGAGTTCGACGGCCTCGTGGCTGGACGCCACGCTGACCGGCGACGCCGCGCCCGGCGCGATGAAGTAGAACTCGTCCCCCTTGAGGCTGCTTTCCTCCCGCGGGCTTTGCTCGCCTTCGGACTCCCGCTCGACCCCTTCGCGTGTCCGCTTGAACACCTGCTCGAGGGTGAGGCCCGGTGTCTTGACGTTGATGAGCAGGTACTTGGTGTACAGCCCGTTCCGGCCCGTACCATCGCTGGCGACATTGCCGGGCGCCGTGGAGAACGCGACCAGGGAGCCGCTGGGCGCGTCCATGCGCGCCAGGCCCGCACGCGCGAGCGACCTGGATTTCAGCGTCGATGCGAACGGGTTGTTGCGGCAGGCGTCGAGAATGACGATGCCCACGCGCCCCTGCCCCTCCTCCAGGCTGCGCATCACGAGGTCCGCGCTGATCGCCTGCTGCTCGATGTCCTTTTCGCTGTGGTATTCGGGGCCCACCGGCAGCAGGTAGTTGGCGCCATTCAGCTGCACGCCATGGCCGGCGTAATAGAAGATCGCTGTGCCGCCCTTGCGCTGCAGGCGGCTGAAGTCCTTCAGCGCCTGCGTGAACGCCGCGCCGTTGAGGTCGATCTTCTCGATCACCTCAAAGCCCAGGGACTTGAGCGTCACGGCCAGGTCGTGGGCGTCGTTGGCCGGGTTGTCCAGGCGGGCGTTGGCGTATCCGGAGTTGCCGATCACCAGGGCCAGCTTCTGCCCCTCTTTCTGACCGTCCTTTTGAACCTCGTGCAGGCCCTGGGCCTGCGCAAGCACGCCCCACGAAATCAACGCAAGACCGACGAGGCTGGATGTCATTGGCCGCATGGGATGCTCCCGATGGTGGTGATGCGCGCAATCAGCGGCCGAACAGATGGACCCCGGCCACGGTCCCGGCGCCGTTTTGCATGATCGAGGAAAAGACGATGCCGCTCGCCCCCGAGCCCACGAAATTGCCGGTGAAACTGCTGGCCGCCGGCGAAAACGCGGCGCAGCCCGTGCAGGTTCCGGAGCTGTAGTTGCCGGCGAAGAAGCCGGACACGTTGCTGGCGGAATAGGTCGTGGACCCGTTCAGTTGCGAGAACATCAGGCCGCTCAGATCGAACCCCAGGTTGTTCACATTGACGGAGCGCGTCACGAAGTTGATCGAAATATTGCCGCTCACATTGGTCAGGAATCCGCCCACCGGCGTGAAGACCGCGGTGCCGGTGCTTGGCATGCCCTGGGTCGCCGCGGCATACAGGTAGTTGAAGTCGCTGCCCAGCACAGGCGCGCTCAGGCTGCTGCCTGACAGCGCCACGGCGGCGCTGGCGCCCGGCACCGATCTCCATGTGCCCCAATACGCCGGGGTGCCGTCGCTCAGCGCGGCCGTGCCGCTGCAGCAGTCCGAGGCCGCGCCATGCTGGGCGGCGAAGTCGCCCGAGCCCGTGATGGACTCCAGCATCGTGCCGCTGCGGGCATATTGGGAGCTGGTGTACTCATTGGTCGTGGCGATCGAGATGCTCGCGGGGCTTCCGGTCGGCGTGTAGCTGAACGCCGTGCCGATCGCCAGATGGCTGGCCAGGTTGTCGCCCGATCCGGGCGGATTGGTCGAGTAGCTGAAGGGCGTGGACGTGTTGGTGGCCGCATTGGTCGGCTGCGGCGCGATCACGACCGTCTGGCCGGCCAGCATGGCGGCCATGGCGTGGGCCAGGTCGATCGCGACCAGGTTCTGCCCGCTGCTGACGGCCGTCTTCGCCGCGTCCGTCACGGCTGCGCGGATCTGCAGCAGGTTGACGAGGTTGACATTGGGCATCGCGACCTTCTGCTCCTCGGCCAGCTTGAAATTCGGATCCAGCTGGATGGCCTTTTCGAAATAGGCCTTGGCCTCGGCGAACTTGCCCTGGTCCTTGAGGTCCAGGCCGGTCGAAAAGGCCTTGAACGCAGCCAGATTAGTGGTGTGGAACTTCTCGAGGCGCCCCCTCACGTCGGGAGGCAGCCTGGCCAGGTCGATGCCCGAGGAGCGCAGGATGTCGTACACCATCGCCTTCTGCGCCGCGAAGAAGGTGGCGATGCTGCCCTTTTCCCGCGACGCGCCCAGGCTCTGCGCCGTGACGCTGTCGACCAGGGCCGATTCGAGCTGGAACTCGGGGTCCGCCGCCGCGCCGCCGCAGGCCAGGGCCAGGCACAGCGCGGACGGGGCAAGACGCTGGATGAGGGCGTGGGTCATGATCATTCCACTCCAAAGCTGCCGACAATCACGCGCTCGGCCCGCATGAGCCGGCCGGTCCGCCCGGCGGTGGCCGGGTCGACCAGGCCGCTTTCGTCCAGTTTCAGTTCGTCGATGATCTGCTGCACGCGCTCCCGCTCCAGGACCTTGAGGCCCGGGACCTTGCTCAGGTCGGCGATCACCATCGCGGCAATGCCCTTGGCCATGGCGCGGTACTCCGGATCACCGTGGCTGGCGAAGGCCTGCACCGCCACGCTGTCCGGCTCCGGCGGCGCGGCGCTCAGCGACTTCTCCTGCGCCAGCGCCGTAGCGACCTCGTCCTGCAGCTCGCGGGTCGACAGCAGCGTGATGAGCCTGGGCACGTCGCGCGCCACGGCCGCCTGGCGGTCGTCCCGGACATAGCGCTGCAGCTGCCGCAGCGCCTCGGCGTTGTCCTGCCGGTTCAATGCGATCAGGCCCAGGTAATAGTCCACCATCGGCTCGGACGGGGCGATGGCCTGCGCGGCCTCGAAGTGGCTGCGGGCCGTTTCGAAGTCATTGGCCTTGAAGGCCTCCTCGCCCTCGGCCAGCTCCGCGGCCGCCTGTTTCAGCGCCTCGTCGGCCTGCTGGAAATTGGGCCTGTCGTCCAGCAAGGCGGGCGCCTTGACCAGCACCTCCGGCCGCGTGCCGCCGGCGGGCAGGCGAAACGGCTTGTCCTTCAGGACCGAGCGTCCGCCCTCGAAGTCCACCACCGTCTCGCCGCTGGCGCGGCCGTACACCCCCGGCCGCAGCCCGCAAGCCTGGTCGCAGGTCTGCAGCTTCAGGTAGGCGCCGACGGTGATGCGGCGCCCGTCGGCCTGGACGACCCGCCGGGGCTTGCCGAAGGCCGTCCCTATCCTGACGCCGCCGCGAACCAGCGTCATGGCGCCTTGCGGGTCCGCGGCCAGCCTGAGCTCGCTGGCGCCGGGAAGGACCACGATGGCGCCGTCCGCCAGCCGGATCTGCAGGGCGCCGCCCTCGCCTGTCGCCGCCAAGTCGGCCGCCAGCTCGACGCCCAGCCGGGCGGGGACGCGCTGCTCGCCTTGCCCTATCCAGGCCTCGCCTGACGCGAGGATCACCCGAACCGGCTCGGCCAGGCCGATCGCGGGCACGCATGCGGCCAGTGCGGCCACGGTCAGCCAGGACTTCGACATGTTCGCCCTCCTAGTACTCGTAATGCGCCTTCAGGCTCCAGGCATTCCGGCGGAAGTCGTAGAGCTGCTGGTTCGAGCTGTTGTTCGTGTACAGCCACTCGCAGCGAAGCGTCCAGCGGCGGTCGACCGCGTACTTGACGCCCGCGTCCAGGCCCCACAAATCGTCCTTCCGTATTGATCCGAACCCCAGGTCGGCCTGCTCGTAGCGTTGCAGCTGGTAGGTCAGGCCCGCCGTCACGCCCACCGTGTCGGACGGATTGGCGCCCATGAAGATCCGCGCCGTCGGAACGCGCCGGCTCAGGTCGTTGCGCAGCCGCAGGTTGTCTTCCACCGTGCCGCTGAGCCGCAGGCCCAGGTAGGGATTCCAGGCCGCGCGCTGCAGGGCTTGCACGGCGGAGACGCCCAGGGTCACGATCCTCGAATCGCGGCTGACGTTGTCGCCGGCATAGGTCGGCTCGGCATACTGGACAAAGCCCGTGACCGACAGGCCGGGCCGCGCCGCGTACTGCGCCTCCCCGGTGACCGCGAACTGATCGTTGTAGATGGCGCCGCCCACCAGCAGGCGGGTGGTGGCCACGGAGACCCGGTACAGGCCCGTGCCCTTGAGATAGGAAAAGCCGAGGTAGCCGCCAAAGCTCGCCTGGTCGTACGCCGACAGGCTGTTGTCCAGGCGACTGTCGGCATCCGCGCCGGCGAAGACGGACAGCTCCGCGGTGACGCCCTTGGTCCATTGCCCTCCCACGGCCATTTCCTTGTAGTAGTCGGGCATGGCCTCGGAGGCGGAATTGTTGAGCTGGATGATGCCCGTGATCAGCTGGATCTGCGTGTTGGTGGTGCCGCCGTTGATGTCGGAGTCGCGCCCGAAGCCCAGGTCCACATAGAACTTCGACGTGGAGCGCAGGTTCGAGTTGTCGCGCGTCTGCATCCAGCTCAGATAGCGCCGGATGTTGTCCTGCACCTCCTGAGGCGGCTGGTGCCGGAGCACGAACTCGAACTCCTGGCGGGCGCGGCTGTATTCGCCAAGCAGGTAGTACCCGCGCGCCAGCTCCAGGCGGGCCCGGTCGTTGGCCGGCACGATGGTCAGATGCCGCTCCAGCGCCAGCACGCCTTCCGGCACGTGCCCGGCGCCGATGGCGGCCAGGCCCAGCAGGAAATCGAAATGCGGGTTGCCTATCCAGTCCGGATGCTGCTGGACGTTCTGGTACGCGGCCTCGAACTGCCCGCCCTCCACCTGCGCCCGGAGGTCGTCGAGCGGATCCGCCCTCGCCGCCAGGCTCGCATGCACGCCCATCACGCCCGCCAGCGCGAGCCGGGCCCCCCAGCGGGTGAATCGCTGCCTCATGTCAGGGTCTGGTAGGGTCAAGGCTGGCTCACTTTCCAGGAGGGGGTGTGCTGCCGCTGGACGCGGGCAATGAAATCAGAGGCTGTTGGCTCAGCCTCTTGACGGTGATCCCAGGGCTGGAGTCGGCGTTGAGCGAGGCGTCCAGCGCGGCATCCAGCGTGCCGAGCAAGGCGGACACCGGGGTGCGGAGCCAGGCCCCGAAACTTCCTCCCGCGGCGTCGGGGGTCCCCGATTCCGCATCGCCAAACAGGTCCGCACCCAAGACCGCCGTCTGCCTGGCGATCTCGGCCTGGGCCTGCTGCAGGCTCTGCGGATTGACCACGACAAAAAACGCATTGCTGGCGTTGCCGGCCTGGACGCTGTTGATGGTCGGCTTGGGCAGGACGATCAACAGGCCGGGGTCGTAACTGATCGCGTAGTTGCCGGCCGATCCCGACCCGAACAAGGCATTGGAGGGCGTCAGGGCGAAGACATCGCCGCCCAGCGACAAGCTGTTGCCTGCCGGCACATTGATGCTCACGCTGGCCAGGCTGTCGCCATTGACCAGGCCGCCGACATTGGTCGAGTACAGGAAGGGCAAGGGATTGGCGTCGCCGGCAAATCGCACGACATTGTTGGCGTCGATCGACAGAGGGCGCGGCAGCACGGTCAGCTGTCCCGGCAGCAAGGTCTGCACAAAGTAGTTGGCAGCCTGCAGCGTTCCGGCAGCCGGCACGACGCCGTACAGGCCCACGCCGCTCAAGGCCGTGGCCGCCGTCGTGTACAGGGCCGATCCCGTCACGCCAGCGGTGGCCGCTGTCTCGCCCGCCACGAAGCCGCTGAGCTGCGAGGTGAATGCCGGGTTCGGATCGCCGTAGTCCTTGCTGGCATTGTTGGCCGTCAGGGTGAGCGGCGCGGGCGTGATCGTCGCAGTCAAGCCGCCGGGCTGCTGCAGCACGTAGTTGGCGGCCGACGCGCCGGTCAATCCATCGGTCGCGACGACGGGGACAGCCGCGCCCGCGTTCTTGCTTGCGAACAAACCGGTCTGCACCAGGGACACGGCATCTCCCGCGATCACGCCACCCAGCACGCCGCCGCCCAGGCTGGCGTTGACGGTGCCGTCGTAGACCTTGTTCAGCGCCGACTGGCCGGACACCGTCAGGGTCTTGGGACTGACCATGTAGTTGCCCGTGACGACCGTGGCGCTGTAGTTACCGGCGTCCGCGCCGCTCAGGGGCCCGACAATTTCAATGCCCGTGTAGTTGCCGGCCTGCAGATTACCGCTCAGGCTGGTGTGGCCCGCGGTGTTGACCGATGCGGCGGCAAAGACCTGGTCACCCGCAAGAACGCCGCCCAGGGTCAGCGCGCCCGGCGCCAATGGCGCGCCATAGACGGACGATCCCGGTGCGATGGATCCGCTGAGCATCAGCGGCGTCACGCTGACCGATGTGTTGCCCACCGACAGCGGCAGGTAGTTGCTGAGCAAATCGCCATTGACCGGCGTCAGCGACAGGCCCGCCACTGTGGCCAGCACCGCGTTGGTCTGCACGTTCTTGCTGCTGAGAATACCGTTGCCGCTGAGCGTGAAGATTTCTCCGTTCACGCCGGCCGCGCTCAGGTTGGCATTGGCAAACAGCGTGCCGCCGTTGTAGACCTGCGTGCCGGTCACGGACAGCGGCGCCGGCGTCACCGACACATTCGTGTTGGCCGCCGCCAGGGGCAGGTAGTTGCTCAGCAGGTCCGCGCCCACGGGACTCAAGCTCAGGCCCGCCACGCTCGCCAGCGGCTGGTTCGCCTGGACGTTCTTGTTCGACAGCGTGCCGCTGCCCGTGGCCGTGAAGGTCTCGCCGTTGACGCCCTGGATCACCAGGTTGGCGCCGCCAAAGCCGGTTGTGCCGTTGTAGAGCTCGGTGCCGCTGGCCACCAGCGTGGCTGGCGTGATGCTGGCGCTCAAGGCGTTGGCCGCCTGCAGCGTGTAGTCCGCAGCCTGCGGCCCGGCCAGGCTGTTGGCCGACAGGCTGACCGGGATGTTGGCGCCCACGTTCTTGCTGGAGAAGGTGCCTATGCCGGTCAGCGCGACCGTGTCGCCGCTGTAGACGCCGCTCAAGGAGCCGCCGCCCAAGGTGGCGACCGCGGTGCCGTCGTACACCTTGCCGAACACCGTGCCGCCGTTCAGGGTCAGCAGCGCAGGCGTCACCGACACCGAGGTGTTGCCGGTGGACAGCGACAGGTAGTTGCTCAGCAGGTCGCCGTTGACGGGGCTCAGCGTGAGCCCTGCCACGCTGCCCAGCGCGGCGTTGGTCTGGACGTCCTTGACGGCCAGGGTGCCGCTTCCCGTCGCCGAGAAGGTTTCGCCGTTGACGCCGGCGACGTTCAGGTTGGCCGCCGCAAACGCGGTCTGCGCGTTGTAGACCTGGGTGCCGGTGACGACCAGCGGCGCCGGTGTCACGGACACCAGCGTGTTGCCGGTGCTCAGCGGGAAATAATTGCTCAGCAGGTCGCCATTGACCGGCGTGAGCGTCAGGCCGCCGAGCGAGGCCAGGGGCTGGCTGGTCTGGACGTTCTTGTTGCCCAGGCTTGCGGAACCGCTGGCCGCAAAAGTCTCGCCGTTGACGCCCGCCACCACCAGGTTGCTGCCGGAGAAGTTCGTGGTGCCGTTGTAGAGCTCGCTCCCCGTGACGCTCAAGGTCGCCGGCGTGATGTTGGCGCTCAAGGGACTCGCCGCAACCAGGACATAGTCGGGCGCCGACGGTCCGCTCAAGCTGTTGCCGCCCAGCAGCACGGGAATGGCGTTGCCGACGTTCTTGCTGGCGAAGCTGCCCAGGCCCGTCAGGCCGACGGTGTCGCCCGCGAACACGCCCGTCATGACGCCGCCGGACAGGCTCGCCACGGTGGTGCCGTCATAGACCTTGCTGAGCGCGGACCCGCCCGTCAAGGTCAGCGGCGCCGGCGTGACCGTCACCGAGGTATTGGCGACCGTGAAGGGAAAATAATTGCTCAAGGAGTCGCCATTCACCGGGCTCAGCGTGAGCCCCGCCACGCTGCCCAGCGCGGCATTGGTCTGCACGTCCTTGACGCTCAGCGTGCCGGCGCCGGAAGGCGCGAACGTCTCGCCGTTGACGCCTGCCACGCTGAGGTCGGCGGCGGCAAATACCGTCGTGGCGTTGTAGACCCGGGTGCCAGTGGCCGTCAACGTGGCCGGCGTGACCGAGACCGAGGTGTTGGCGGTCGTCAAGGGAAAATAGTTGCTCAGCAGGTCGCCATTCACCGGGTTGAGCGCCAAGCCGGAGACGCTGGCCAGGCCCTGGCTGGTTTGGACATTCTTGCTGGCCAGGGGGGCCGCGCCGCTGGCGGCAAATGTTTCGCCGTTCACGCCGCTGACGACCAGATTGGCCGGCGTGAACGCCGCCGTGCCGTTGTAGACCTGCGTGCCCGTCACGGACAGGGTGGCCGGCGTGATGTTGGCGTTCAGGCTGCCCAGCAGGACCGGCAGGTAGTCCGGCGCCGAGGGCCCGGCCAGGCTGCTGCTGCCGACGGTGACGGCAATGCCGGTTCCGACGTTCTTGCTGGCGAAGCTGCCGGTGCCGGTGACCGAGACGGAATCTCCGGGAATCAGGCCGACATAGGTCCCGCCGCTCAGGTAGGCGGTCGAGGTGCCGTCGTAGACCTTGTTCAGCGCCGTGACGTTGCTGATGGTCACGGTCTTGGGCGTGACCGTCACCTGGGTGTCGGCGGTAGAAAACACCTGGTAGTTGCTCAGCAGGTCGCCATTCACGGGCGTCAGGCTCAGTCCGGCCACGCCGGCCAGCGGCTGGTTGGTCTGGACGTCCTTGACGCTCAGCGTGCCGACGCCCGAGGGGCTGAAGGTCTCGCCGTTGACGCCGGCCACGCTCAGGTTCGCCGCCGCGAATACAGTAGTCCCGTTGTAGACCTGCGTCCCGGTCACGACCAGGGGGGCCGGCGTCACGCTCACCGAGGTGTTGGCGACCGACAAAGGCAGGTAGTTGCTGAGCAGGTCGCCATTCACCGGGTTGAGCGTCAGGCCTGACACCGAGGCCAGCGCCTGGTTGGCCTGGACGTTCTTGTTGGCCAGCGTCGCATTGCCGGTCGCGTTGAAGACTTCGCCGTTGACGCCCGCGACCGTCAAGCCGCCGCCAGGGAAATTCGTGCTGCCGTTGTAGAGCTGGCTTCCCGTGGCCGTCAGCGTCGCCGGCGTGATATTGGCGGCCAGGAAATTGGCCGTCTGCAGCATGTAGTCCATGGCGGAGGGCCCGGTCAGGCTGCCGGCGTTGACGGTGACCGGGATCGCGTTGCCCACGTTGCGGGTGGCAAAAGCGCCGTATCCGGTCAGCGTGACCGAGTCGCCCGGCACCAGGCCCGAGAAGCTGCCGCCGCTGACCACGGCCTGCGTCGTGCCGTCGTAGACCTTGTTCTGCGCTGTGCCGCCGGTCAGCGTCAGCGGCGCCGGCGTCACGAAGATGGAGGTGTTGGCGGGCGCCAGCGCCTGGTAGTTGCCGAGCGAATCGCCGTTGACGGGCGTCAGGGTGATGCCGGACACGCTGGCGAGCTGGGCGCTCGACTGCACGTCCTTGACGCTCAAGGTCCCGCTGCCTGAGGCCGAGAACGACTCGCCATTGACGCCGCTGACCACCAGGTTGCCGGCCGCGAAACTCAGGCCGCCGTTGTAGACCTGGGAACCCGATGCGAGCAGCGTGGCCGGCATGACCGACACCGAGGTGTTGCCGACACCCAGCGGCAGGTAGTTGCTGAGCAAGGACCCGTTGACGCCATAGAGCGACAGGCTTGCAACACTGGCCAGGGCCTGGCTCGTCTGCACGTTCTTGCTGGCCAGCGTGGCCGTGCCAAGCGCGCCGAAGGTTTCGCCGCCGACCCCCGCGATCGTCAGGTTGGTGCTCAGGAAGGTGGTGGTGCCGTTATAGACCTGCGAGCCGGTCACCGTCAGCGCGGCCGGCGTGATGTTGGCGCTCAAGGCGCTCGACGGCTGCAGCGCATAGTCCTGCGCCTCCGGGCCCGACAGGCTGCCGCTGCCCACCGAGACCGCGATGTTGTTGCCGACGTTCTTGTTGGCGAAGGTTCCGTAGCCGCTCAGCGTGACGGAATCGCCGGGGATCAATCCGCTGAAGGTGCCGCCCGTCAGGGTGGCCTGGTAGGTGCCGTCGTAGACCTTGTTCTGGGCCGTCCCGCCCGTCAGGGTCAGGGTCTGCGGCGTCACCGACACCTGGGTGGAGGCGGTGCTGAAGGCTTGGTAGTTGCCGAGCAGGTCGCCGTTCACCGGCGTCAGCACCAGCGTGCCGAGGCTGGCCAGGTTCTGGTTGGTCTGCACGTTCTTGCTGGCCAGCGTGCCGCTGCCGGAAACAGTGAAGGTCTCGCCGTTGACGCCGGTCGCGCTGAGGTTGGCGGCCGGAACGCTCGTGGACCCGTTGTAAACCTGCGTCCCCGCGACCAGCAGCGGCGCGGGCGTCACCGACACCGAGGTGTTCGCCGTGGTCAGCGGGTTGTAGTTGCTCAGCAAGGACCCGGCCACCGGGTTCAGCGTCAGCCCCGCCACGCTGCCCAGCGGCGCATTGGTTTGCACGTTCCGGCTGCTCAACGTCCCGCTGCCGCTGGCGGAGAAGGTTTCGCCATTCACGCCGGCGACGCTGAGACTGGATCCGGCGAAGGCCGTCGAACCGTTGTAGACCTCCGACCCCGTCACGGCCAGGCTGGCCGGCGTGATGTTGGCGCTCAGCAAGCTGGAAGAAACCAGCGTGTAGTCCATGGCCGCGGAGCCGCCCAGGCTGCCGGCGCCCACCGTGACCGCGATGCCGTTGCCGACGTTCTTCGAGGCGAACCTGCCGTAGCCGGTCAGGTAGACATTACCGATATCGCCCGCCACGATGCCGCTGAAGGTCCCGCCGCTGATGGCGGCCTGGGTCGTGCCGTCGTAGGTCTTGTTGGCGGCCGCTCCCGAAACCAGCGTCAGCGTGGCCGGCGTGACCGACACCGTGGTGTTCGCCGTCGTCAGGGCGGCGTAATTGCCGAGCGAATCGCCATTGACAGGATTCAAGCTCAGACCCGCCACGCTGCCCAATGCAACGTTGGATTGGACGTCCTTGCTGCTCAAAGTCCCGCCGCCGCTTGCCGTGAAGGTCTCGCCGCCCACGCCGGTGACGACCAGGTTGCTGCCCGCGAAGGTCGTGCCGCCGTTGTAGACCTGGGTGCCCGTGACCGTCAGCGTGGCCGGCGTCACGCTGACGCTGGTATTGGCCGAAGTCAGGGTTTGATAATTGCTCAAGGACGCGCCGCCGACCGGCGTCAAGGCCAGGGCGGACACGCCGGCGAGGTTCTGGTTCGATTGCACGCCGGCGCTGGCCAATGTGCCGTGGCCGGCCACCAGGAAGGTGTCGCCGGCCACGCCCGTCACCGACAGGTTGACGCCGGAAAAATAGGTCGAACCCGTGTAGACCTGGGAGCCCGTGACGGACAAGATCGCCGGATTGATCGTGCCGGCGCTGGTGGCCGTTGTGACGGCGTAGTTGCCGCCGCTGTTGCCGTCGCTCAGGGTGTAGCTCGTGACCTGCAAGGTGCTGCCGTTGGTGCCCAGGGCGTTCTTGGATTGGAACGCCTGCGACAGGCCGCTGAGCGTGTCGCCCGCAAAGACGGTGCCGCTGGTCAGCGTCGGCGTGGCGCCGGACGCGACGCTGCCGTTGTAGGTCTTGGTGTCCGTCGCCGCCGTGATGGTGAGCGGTTCGGGCGTGATGTTCGCCGTGGTCGTGGCCGTGCCCGTGAAGCTGTAGTTGCTGGCGCTGGGCCCTGTGAGCGAGACGCCGCTGATCACCACCGGCACATTGAGGCCGGCATTCTTCGACACAAAACCGCCCACGCTCAACGAGCCGGACAGCGACACCGTGTCGCCGGCGATCACGCCCGACAGCACCGGGGCGTTCCCCGTGATCGTCGCGGCGGTCGTGCCGTCGTAGACCTTGTTGCTGACTGTGATGCCGGAAATGCTCAGCGGCGCCGGCGAGATCGTCAGGGTGCCGGGCACAAAGCTGATGGCGTAACCCTGCTGGTTGTTGGACCAGAGGCCCGAGGGCGTGATCGAATAGGTGTTGGCATTGACGTTGCCGCCCTCGGACGAGGCCAGGACCAGGCTGCCCTGCAGATTGCCCAGCGCGGCCGGATTCGAATAGCTGGCCGTCAGCGGACCGGCATACACCTGCCTGTCGTAGACCATGCTCACGCTGTTGGCCGTCACCGTCAGGGGCGACATGAACGAGGTCAGGAAGGCCTGCGTGTTGCCGTTGTACAGCGTCCAGACCGATGCGAAATTCCAGCCCGAATAGCTGGCTTGCTGCTCGAGACTGGCCGTGCTCAGGCCCGATCCCACCGAACCGGCCGGCGTCGTGTCGGTGTTCCAGTAGCTGCTGCTCACGGTCCCGCTGTTCGAACCCACCAGGCCGCTGCCCGACACCACATTGGCCGTGCTGGGCACGGTGCCGGCGGCATAGGTGTCCGTGACCGTGCCCGAATTGATGCCGACCAGCCCGCCCACCGTGGTCACGGCCGTGCCCGAGACGTTGCCCACCCCGCCCTGCACGCTCCCGGTCGCATAGGCGTTCGTGATCGAGCCCGTGTTCGATCCCACCAATCCGCCCACATGGGCCTGGCCCTGCACGCTCCCGGCGGCATAGCTGTTGGAGATGGTTCCGCTGTTGATGCCGGCCAGCATGCCCGTGTTCAGCGTATCGCCGATCACCGTCGCGGCATTGAGACCCAGGTTGCCGACGGTGCCGGTCGAGCCGACGATGCCGAACAGGCCGGTGGGCACATTGCTCAGCGAGCCCTGGTTGATCGCCAGGCCGGTGACGTAATGGCTTTGGCCGTCCAGCGCGCCGGTGAAATTCGTCGAACTGTTGCCCACCGGCACGAAGCCGCCCGCCCCCCACATGCCGGGGTACAGACCGTTGACGGACGCCAAGTCCTGGCCCAGGTTGATGTTGTTCGCCAGGGTGTAGCTGGCCGCGGGGTCCATGGCCATCAGCTGCAGCTGATGGCTGTTGCTGATGCTGGCGCTCCATTCCGCCTGCAGGAAGGGCCGCGTGCTGCCGCTGGCCATCCACCAGTTGCTGCTGAAATTCCAGCCGGCATAACTGCCCTGCAGCATCGCCTGCGCCGTGGTGAGGCCGACCTCGGAACCGGCCGACGTGGTCTGCCCCGAGCTGGTCACATCCCAATAACTGGCCGTGGACGTTCCTCCGTTGCCGCCTATCAATCCGCCCGAGGCGGCGCCGGTCACGAATCCAGAGGCATAGGTCGTGGCGACGGTGCCGGCGTTGTAGCCCACCAGCCCGCCGACGTCACTGGAATATCCGGATGACGCCGCGGCGGTCACCGACCCGGTGGCATAGGCATTGGAGATGGTGCCGTAATTCCAGCCGACCAACCCGCCGATGTAATAGGCGAAATAGCCTGTCGCCGACACCGCGCCGGACGCATAGGAGGTGCCGATCGATCCGACGTTGTAGCCCGCCAGTCCGCCCACAAACTCGGAATAGCCGTACAAGGTGGAATTGGCCGCAACCGATCCCGATGCGAACGAGCCCGTGATGGCGCCGCCGTATTCATTGGCGCCGACCAGGCCACCGACCAGACTGGTCCCACCCGACACGGTGCTGGTGCTGCTCGAGTTGGCGATCGTGCCGCTGTTGTCGCCCACCAATCCGCCGACGGAACTGGAGCCCGTCGCGGCGCTCAAGGTGCCGCTGGTCCTGCTGTTGCTGATGGAGCCGCCCACGGCCTGCCCCACCAGGCCGCCCACATCGCTGCCCGTGCCGCTGACGGCCCCGCTCACCGTCACGCTGCTGATCGTGCCGCCGCCGTTATAGCCGACCAGCCCGCCCACAAAGCTGCCCCCGCTGACCGAAACATTGGCCAGGTTCAGGTTCTGAACGGTGGAGCCGCTGCCCAGCTTGCCGATGAATCCAACGTAATTGTTGGTCTGGCTTCCGCTGAAATTCGACAGCGTGTGGCCGCCGCCGTCGAACTGCGTCGCCGAGAACATCGGAATGTCGTAGCCCGGCAGGCTGCTCATGTCCAGGTTGGCGGTCAGGGCGAACTTGTAGGGCTGGCCGGCAAATCCGAGCAGATCCTTCAGTCCCTGGAGCGTGCTGATCTGGTAGACCCCGGTGCCGCTGTTGAAGGGCAGCACGCCGGCATACAGGCCGCTGGTGATGGCGCTGAGGACGAATCCGCCATTGAGCCAGTCCTGGAACTGCGCCTGATACAGGCCGCCCACCGTCACCCAACCCGACGCGCCGTTGATGGAAACCTGGTCGATGTTGTAGTGGGAATTGCTGATGCCGTTCGTCGATGCATCGTTGCCGACCAGCCCCCCGACGTAGCTGGCCCCGCTGACATTGCCCGTCGAGTAGCTGTTGCCTATCGTGTAGCCGTTGCTCCCGACCAAGCCGCCCACGTAGGTCCCACCATCCGAGTTGACCGCCCCCGTGGCATACGAGGCGGAGATCGACCCGTTGTTGCTGCCGACCAGCCCGCCCACACTGCTGGCGGCCCCGTTGCTCGCGGTGACCGTGCCCGTCGCATAGGAGTTCGAGATCGCGCCCTGACTGAATCCGACCAGGCCGCCCACATCGTTCGCGCCCGACGTCACCGTCACGGCGCCGCTGGCATTGCTGGCACTGATGCTGGCCAGGCTGTATCCGACCAGTCCACCGATATAGCTGCTCGCGCCGCTGACCGGCCCGCTGCTGGTGCTGTTGGCAATGCTGATCGACGAACCTGTAGATCCAGCCAGCCCCCCCACGCCGTATTGTCCCGACACCGCGGCACTGCTGTTGGCGTAGCTGATGCTGCCTGCGGCGACATAACCGATCACGCCGCCCACGTAGTCGCCGGAGGCGGTGGCCCCCGACACCGAGCCGCTGACATTCACATTGTCGATCGTGCCGGCGCTGTTGCCGACCAGGCCGCCGACATAGCTGCCGCCGCTGAGCGTGACATTGGACAGGACCAGGTTCTTGAGCGTGCTGGCGCTGGCCAGGGTTCCGACCAGTCCCAGGCCATCGCCATTGGCCGTGTTGGCGGGCTGGCTGGCGTTCAGGTTGGTCAGCGTGAAGCCGCCGCCGTCCAGCTGGGCGCCGGAAAAATACGGGATGTAATAGCCGGGCAAGGTGCTCAGGTCGATATTGGCCGTCAGCCTGAAACTGTAGGCGGGCTGGGTGGCGAAGCCGAGCAGGTCCTTGAGCCCCTGGGGCGTGCTGATCAGGTAGGACCCGCTGCCAGCGTCGAACGGCAATGAACTCGTGTAATTGGCGATATTGAGCGTCAGGCCGTGGCTGACCCAGTCCTGGAATTCGTTGTCGTAGAGACCGCCCATCGAGACGCCGCCGCTGGCGCCGTTGACGCTGACCCTGTCGATATCGAAATACGAATTCGTGATGGACGTGACGGGCTGGGCGTTGTAGCCGACCAGGCCCGCGACGTCGCCGCCCGCGCGTCCGCTGACATTGCCGGTTGAATAGCTGTTGCCTATCGTGTAGCCGTTGTAGCCGACCAGGCCGCCGATGTAGTTCCCGGTCGTTCCGCCCGTCACGTTCCCGGCCGCATAGGAACTGTTGATCGCGCCATAGTTTTCCCCGACCAGCCCGCCGAGATAATTGCCCGTGCTTGCGGAGACATTGCCCGTGGCAAAGGACGCGCTGATGGCCGCGTTCGAGTGGCCGACCAGGCCGCCCGCTCCGCCATAGGCGCTGCCATTCGTCACCGAGCCCGAGGCTGACGAAGCGCTGATCACGCCCGACCCCGCCGTGTATCCGACCAGCCCGCCCTCGTAATAGCCGGCGGTGGTCGATACCGCGGCGGAGCTGGTGCTGCTGGTGATGGCCGCATTGCTGTAGCCGACCAGGCCGCCGACATAGCTGGCGGTCGAGGACACGGTGCCGCTGAAGCTGCTGCCGCTGACCGGTCCGGTCGAATAGCCGACCAGCCCCCCGACGTAATCGCCGCTGCCGGCGACCGCCCCGCCGGCGCTGGCATTGCTGATCGTGCCGCCCACGTTGTTGCCGACCAGCCCGCCGACGAAGCCGACGCCGCTCACGTTGACATTGCTCAGGTTCAGGTTCTCGAGGGTGCTGCCGCCGGCCAGCGTGCCGATGAAGCCGGTGCTCGCGGCATTGGTCTGGGTGATCGCGATGTTGGACAGCGTGTAGCCCGCGCCATTGAGCAGTTGCGCTGAAAACGAGGGAATGCTGTAGCCGGGCAAGGTCGTGAGGTCAAGGTTCGCGGTCAGCGCGAATTTGTAGCTGACCTGGTCCGCAAATCCCAGCAGGTCCTTGAGCCCCTGCAAACTCCCGATCTGATAGGCGCCGGTACCTGCATTGAAGGGCAGCGAACTCGTGTAATTGGCGATATTGAGCCCGAATCCGTGGCTGAGCCAGTCCTGGAATTCGTTGTCGTAGAGCCCCCCAGTCGTGACCCCGGCTGTCGATCCATTGATGGTGACCCTGTCGATGTCGAAATGCGAATTCGAGACACCGGTGACGGCCCCGTTGTTGTAGCCGATCAGGCCGCCCATGTAGGCACTGCTGGCCCCGGTCAGGTTCCCTGTGGAATAGCTGTTGGTGATGGACGCGGCCGTCGATTCGTAGCTGTAGCCGATCAGGCCGCCGATGTAGTTGCTGCCTGCGCCGCCATTGACATTGCCGGTGGCGTAGGAATTGCTGATCGTGGTGTATGCGTTGTTGCCAACCAGGCCGCCCAGCTCGTAGCCATTCACACTGGAAACGGTGCCGGTCGCGAACGAATTGGAGATGACGCCGGAACTGCTGTTGCCGACGAGCCCGCCTAGCGCCGAGCCATATTGAGCGGACACCGCCCCCGTGGCCGACGAGTTGCTGATGGTGCCGGAATTGGCCCCCACCAATCCGCCCGCGTCATACAGGTAGCTGGCCGATCCGCTGCCCAACGCCACGGCCGCGCTGGCATATGAAATCGTGCCGCTGTTGTAGCCAACCAGCCCGCCCGTGTAGTAGCTGTATTCATTCGGTCCACTGATCAAGGTCCCGCCGGCACTGACGGACGTGATGACGCTGCCGCTGCCTGCCTGGCCGGCCAGGGTGCCGACATACTCATAACCGGTGATGGAAGCGCCCACCAGGCTCATGTTGCTGATGGCGGCGCCGCTGCCCAGCGTGCCGAACAGGCCGACATAGGAGGCGCTTGGCAAGTCGATCGTCAAACCGGTGATCGCATGCCCCTGGCCGTTGAGCTGGCCGGTGAAGTTGCTGATGGGCGTGAACCCGGCGCCGCTGTTCCATCCCGAGGTCGCGCTGGCGTCGATATCGCGGCCCAAGGCGTACTGGCCCGACAAATTGGTGCTGAGCGCCTGCAGGCCGGTCGTGCCGCCGCTCGCCTGTCCCACGCTGTTGACCAGCATCCATGCGTTCACGGCGCTGGCACCGCTGACATAGGCGCTGTAGGCCGTGGGGTTCGCATAGCTGCTTGGGTTGTAGTAGATATCGACGGTCCGGGCGCCCGTGCCGTTCAGGATGATCTGCGCGCTCCCGCCAAAGCTCACGGTGCCCGTCCCCGTGCCAGTGTTGTCGGACCGCAGCACCACGCTGCCGCCGCCCGAACTGCCCAGGCCGGCGTTGACATTCACATTGCGCAGCGCCGACAGGGTCAGGGTGTTGCCGCTGCTCCAGCTGACCGGATCGTTGACGAAAATATCGCCGTTGCCGGCCGTGTTGACGGTGCCCTGGCTGCTGAGAATGGTGACGTTGGTGCTGTTGAGATTGCTGCCCAGCTGCGATCCCGTGATGTCTCCCCCGCTCGGGGCGACGATGTAGTCGGACGGATCGATCAGCCACTGGCCGGTCCTGCCCTTTGCGGCGCTGGTGCTGACCAGCGCCTGGCCGCCCACCAGCACGCGGGCGCCGGACGTTTCAATCGAGCCGCCGTCGCCGCCCAGCGGCCCGCCCTGGGCCAGCATCTGCCCCGCGACCGTCGCGGTGCCGCTGCCCATGTCAGCCCTGACCGTGATGGCGCCCCCGCTTGCCGAGCCCTGCCCCGAGACATCGAGCGTGCCGGAACTGCTGATCTGCGTGGCACCCGTCAGGTAGATCTCGCCGTTGCGGTTCTCGATGCTGTTGGCCCGGATGACGCCGCTGTTGTTGATCAGCGATTCGGCAATGCCCTGCGCCGCCTGGGCATCGAGGCGCACCACGCCGCCCTGCGCGCTGATGTCGCCGCTGTTGGCAACGACTGCCTTGTGCGCGCCGCCCGTGACGGTCGCCGCAATGAGCCCGGCGTTGTCGATGTCCACGGTGACGGCCTGGCCCGAGGCCAGCAGGACGGAGCCGGTGCGGACGCCGATCACGCCCTGGTTGGACACGTTGGCGCCGAACAGCCCCACATAGCCCCCGGGCGCCGCCGTGATCCGCCCCTGGTTGACGAGCGCTCCTCCGTTGCCGGCGAAGCTGAACCGGCCGGCGGCAAAGTCCTGCTGCGAGAGATCGAGCGTCGAGGCGACCAATCCCCCCACATCCACCCGGGCGCCAGGAGCGAAGAGCACGCCGTTCGGGTTGACCAGGAACACCTGGCCATTGGCGCTCAGGCTGCCGTAGATTTGCGAAGCGCCGTTGCCGACGACGCGGTTGAGCGCCACCGCGCTGGCGCCCGGCTGCTCGAAGACAACCGACGCATGGGCGCCGATGTTGAAGGATTGCCAATCGATGCCCAGCAGCGCCGACGACTGGACCACGGTCAGCTGTCCGCTCGAAGGCAGGATCAGTCCCGCGCCGGTCTTGACGCTGCCGCCGCCGGGCAGCACCGCCGAATCGCCCGCCCGCGCAAACCCGACCAGCAGGGCGCTCCCCAGCAGGCACAGGATCAGGCGGCTCGGGCGGGGCCGCCTGCGCCAGAAGCATTGCAGGCGACCGATCCGCAAGCGGCCGCCGCAGGCATTGCGCACGGCCCGGGCGTTCCAAGGCTCGGGCGCGGGAGAATCCGGGAGAGACACACGAACGGCCATGATGGTCTCCAAGCACTCGCACAGCCGCGTCCTGCGCGGCCCTTACATCAATACATCTGAAACACCTGCATGTAAACACGCGGTTGAGGGTCCCCGCCCGCAGCGGTCGGCAGCTGGGAGCCGCGCAAGGCGAAACTGGCGTTGACGCCGAAGCTGCTCCCCCGCGTCCACTGGATCCCGACGCCATTGGCATAGAGAACGACGTTGTTGTTGGTCGCGCCCGCCAGGGGCTGCGCGTTGAACCGGCCCCAGCCGTGGTCGTGGAACACGAACCACATGATGGAGCCGCCGACATAGGTCGAATAACACCTCAATTCGATGTCCGCGTATTGCGCCTCGTCCAGCGTCGCCTCGCCGACGGCATAGCCGCGCACCGTGCTCGGCCCGCCGAGGTCGAATTTCTCCGAGCTGTCGAGGTTCTTGCTCGCGTACTGGCCCTGCACATGGACGAACAGCGAGAACGGCCCGGCGACGGACTGCTGCCGCCACAGATCCACAGTCGCCTTGGTGAAATGGCCGTTGGTCCGCAGCCCGGCCAGGTCCTGCGCCAGCGCGGCCCCGCCCAGCGACAGGCTGCCGTGGTACAGCGTCAACGCCGCGGCGAGGCTGCCGCCGCCCATCCATGTATCGCGCTGGTCGTAGCTCAAGGCGCCGGACAGCACATTGGAATTCTTGGGCGTGTCGACGCCCGTCAGGACAATCTGGTCGTCCAGGTCCTTGTGATCGACGCTGGCCTGGAAATTCAGGTTCTTGTCCAGGCTACGTATCAGCGGATAGCCAAGATTGACGGTGCCAACCAGGGCCGTGCCGACGCCGCCGAGCGACACGAAGCTGCCGCCCAGCTGATAGCTCAGGCGGCTGACGCCCCCGCCCAGCGTCAGCCCCTGCCCGTTGAACGGCACCTTGGTCATGAGGCTGCCGTTCACCATGTCGAGGGTGTTGCTCATGATCAAACGGGCCTGCGTGTTGTCGCCGAGGCCGAACAAGTCCTTGAACTGGAAATTCGCGCCCAGCCTGTAGGCGCCGGTCGATTCGGCGCCTTCGTTGTCAGCGTCCAGCCGGACGGCCAAGGGCTCCTCTTCCGCCACGGACACCACCATGTCGGCCTTGCCGGGCGTGTCCGCGGGCGTGAAGGCCGCGCGCGCGACAACCCCTGGAATATCGTTGAGCAGGAGCAGGCGGCGCTCGAGCTCGGGCTGCAGCACGGCGGCCGACTTCGCGACCTGTCCCACATGGGCCTGGACCACCTCGTCCTTCAAACGGACATCCGAGGCCGTGGCGACCTCGACATTGGCGACCCGGCCCTCCAGCACCTGGATTTCCACCACCCCGCCCTCGACCTTCTGCGCCGGCAGGTAGGCATAGCTGAGGAAATGGCCGTGATTCTGGTAATGGCGCGTCACGGCCCCGGCCGCTTCGTTCAGTCCGTTGATATCGAGCGTGCGGCCGATCCAGGGCGCCACCAGGGGCATCAGGTCGCCGACGGCAAAACTGGTCGCCCCCGAGATCTGGAACCCCTTGACGGCCACGGTCGCCCCATCAGGCAGCTTGATCGTGGGACGGACCGGCGCCTCCAGCACCTCGGGGCGGGCCGGCGGAGGATAGGTGCGGCCGAAATTCTTGTTCTCTTCCAGCAGGGTGCCCGCATTGGGCAAGGCCTGACCCATGGACCTGGAACTCAACGCGCTGCCCACGCACAGGAACACGCACAGGACAGCCGGCCGCATCCGGGTGCGTTCAAGAGGGCGACATCGATGGGATTGAATTGGCGTCATGGCTGAATTCCAAGGCAATTCATCATCTCAATCAGTTAAACCGCCGTCATCCTGAATCAATACTATTGACGAGACAGCTTGCCGTAGAGGCTCAGCAACAGCCGCTCCGCCGCCGCGAAATCCTTGTCCTTGATCAAGAGGCTCTTGAGCGCCGCGATCGCCTCCTGGACATGACCTGACTCGGCCATGGCTTGCGCGCGCTCGTATTCGAGCCACATGGCTTCGGGCTGGACGTTCACCGCCGCCACCGGCCCGCCCAGCGCCACCGCCACCCTCGCTGCAATCTGCTGGGTCTGGGCCAGGACATCGTCGAACTCCGCCGTGCACTGGTCCGCAAACACGACCTGGGAACTCGCCGTATCGACCACGCGAAGATTGACCTGGACCCAGTCGCCCACGGCCATGAAACCGCCGAAAACCATGCGCTGGGCGCCGATGATCCGGCCCAGCCGCAGCCGGCTGGCCTCGTCCGAGAGCTCGCTGGACCCCAGCTTCTGCTCCGCCAGAATGTCCCGCAGCTGGAATCGGTCGACCACTTGCAAGGAAGGCAGGGCCAGCAAGGACTCCAGCACGGCATCCGGCAGCGTACGCTGGAGGAATTCGACGTGCCGAAGAGATGCCGCCGAGGCCGCGGAAGCGGCGGTATGGTCTTCGAAATCCCAGATGACCACCGTGGACGCAGCCTTGGGGGACAAGGCTTGCGCCGGTGCATCAACGGCCCAGACGGAAAGCACGCCGGCCAACACACCGGCCAGCACCCAGCCCAGCACAGGCCGCATGACCTGGCACCGGTGGGCGAGGGCCAGCGCCGGTCTTGCTCCGAATTTCCTGGCGATGGGCATGAAGGTCGGGAACATTGCAACGCCTCCGACTGCCCGATCCCGGTGAGCATCGCCGCATGATAAACACAGGGGCGAGTCTGGCGTCTTGGAATCGGCAAGAAAAAAAGGACTTACGGAAATCCGTAAGTCCTTGATTTGCCTGGTGGGCGGTGCAGGGTTCGAACCTGCGACCCCTGCCGTGTGAAG